>Ga0316626_10000581_pt1 | contig 14628 bp, 13 predicted proteins | sample OWC_Aug_T1_C1_D5_FD_207656 | JGI IMG/M metagenome (GOLD analysis project Ga0316626, IMG submission 207656) | Wetland soil microbial communities from Old Woman Creek delta, Ohio, United States - OWC_Aug_T1_C1_D5_A | ecosystem: Environmental > Terrestrial > Soil > Wetlands | place: USA: Ohio...
CGAAGACCTTGAAGAACTCGGCCGCGCGGCGCGCGCGCGGCCCGATTGCCGCCAGCACCTCGGGCAGCACCGTGACGGTGAGGTGCTCGTCGTGGCGCTGCGAGATGCTGAAGTACAGATAGACGCCGCCCAGGATGAAGTAGGTGACGGCGTCTTGCTGCCACTCGAACGAAAAGCCCAGAGCGTAGCGGCGGAAGATCTCGAGTAGCGCCAGCAGCGTGCAGCCGAGCAGCATAAGCGCGGCGACCCGTCCCAGGATCCGGTCCTGGAACGCACGCCAGATTACGTACGCTTTCTCCACGCGCCCGATCCCGTGCCCTGGGCCGCTACTTGATCGCGATCCTGGCGGCGTGCTTGGAGCAGTCGACCTTCTCGATCCACGACGAGCCGGACGGGTGCTGCCTGGAAAGCTCGCGGCCTTCCTTGACGAATGTGTCGACCCAGGGGCTCGCTTCCTGCGGGGTCTTGCTTTTCACGTAGCGGCTGGTTGCGTCGCCCAGCGCGCTCACCATGGCGGACACCTCCGGCGGCGTCAGCCAGTACACGCCCGGCTTCGACGGGTCCTTGGTGCCGTACTTGTCGTAGGCCATCTTGTCGAAGCACCAGTTGAACTCTTTCTGCATCTGGATGGTTTCCCTGATCAACCCGTCCAGCGCGGTCCGGGTTGCCGGGCTCAGGCGGTCCCACCAGCGCCGGCTCGCGCTCACCATGTAGTAGTCGCCGACGAAGGCGCCGGCACCGCCCATCGTGTAGTACGGCGCCTGCTCGCGCATGCTGTTCCAGCCGCCGAGGCTGGTCATCAGACCGTCGATGACGCCGGACTCCATCGCGTTCGGCACTTCACCGAACCCCATCACGACCGGGTTTGCCTTCCACGACTCGAGCGCGGCGTTTTCGACCGGCCCCATGCTGCGCACCTTCTTGCCGGTGAAGTCTTCGGGCTTGGCAAAGCGCTTTTTGCCCCCCACGCCCATGCCGAAGCTCATGTGCCCGGCGCCGAACACCTTGATCAGCTGCCGTTTCTCCAGCCGGTCGATCAGCATCTGGTAGGTCTTGGTTTTCTCGAGATTGTCCACCGCGCCGACGGTCGTGAGTATGCCTGGCCCGACCAGGGACATCATCCACGGATCGACCGGCGCCGCCTTGCCGATCTGCATCCAGGTCATCTCGAGGTTGCCCTGGCGCATCGCTTCGAACGCCTCTGGAATCGTGTAAAGAGCTCCGGCGAAGTAGAGGCGTGCCTCGCTGCCGGGGATCACCTGCGGCAAGCGGTCGGCGAAGTACTTCATCGCCATGCCGGCCGGATGCGGCGGCGGCGGGAAGTCGGCCGCAAAGCGCAGCACCACCTTCTGCGGCGTGCCCTGAGCGCAGGCGGGCTGCGGAATTCCCAATGTGCCGAAAAACGCTGCCACGAAAATCGCGGCAGCGGTCCCCACGGCGAATCGATGCAATTGGATACGGTTCATAGACTCCTCCACTGAAAGCGTCCTGATCGTAGGGATGCCGTGTTTGAGAAGCCCGGCTTCAGACGGAAGCACGGTATATCAACGACCCGTCATCGTCAAGGCTCACCGGGGCCGCGCTGGTTTGCCGCGCAGGCGGTGAATCCTGTTCCCCGACGTACTCGACGAGTGGTTGTAGCGGCGTGCGATTCAGATTCAGCGTCAGAACGTCGGATCGGTTGTAGTGCCCGGCCACATCGTGACGCATTTTCGGGGCGATGATGGCTTCAATATCGCATTCGGCGTAGACAATGCCTTCCGCATCGGGCGCAACCGTGTCGCTGCACAGCCGTCCGCCGGGCGCGAAGATCCCGGTAAAGCTCATGCACGGCCCCGCCATTGCGCGGCGCTTCGCTGCAAAGGCTCGCTTTATCGCGCGGCGTCACGTGGGTCGCGCGGCTCCACGGGCGAGCATCTCTTCGACGCGGCGTTTGAGCGCGGGCTGCCATCCGCCGGCCAGGATGATATCAAGCAGTGCTGCCGGCAGCGGATCGAAAGTTTGCTCCCAGTTTTGCGTGAGGTTGCGTACGCGGCCTGAGCGGAAGTCGACTTCGAGCTCATCACCGGACTCCACCCGTTGCGTGATGCCTGGGCAGGCGGGGAGCAGCGGCAAGCCCGCATTCAAGGCGTTGCGCAGGCTGCCTCGCGGAATCGATTCGCAGACGAGTCCCGCGTTGTGCGCAGCAAGTCCGAGGAGACCCTGGATGTGCGGGTTGCCCTGAGCGAATCGCTTGCCGCCGACGACGATATCGTGCGAGCGAACCTTCTGCGGGAAATCCGGATCGAGACCGGTCATCGAATAGGGCGCGAGGACGTCGAGCCGCGTCTCGCGCTGCAGCGCGAATTCGAGCGGCATCATGTCGCCATCGACGCCGACGTTGTCGCCGAATTTCCAGCACCGGCCGCGGTAATTCAGTTCCATCGGTCCGCTCAGTGGACGAATTCGCGCGGATCGCTGATCCGGCCCATGACGGCCGATGCCGCGACCGTAAGCGGGCTCGCGAGATAGATGTCGGCGTCGCGCGGGCCGAGCCTGCCCGGATCGTTGCGTGTCCCGGTATTGATGGACACCTCTCCGGGCGCGAGAGGGCCTATGCGCCCACCTGCGCAAGGGCCGCATCCCGGAGCGGTCAGCACCGCGCCTGCGTCTATGAACACTTTTACAAGACCTTCGGCGGCGGCCTCGGCAGCGATCTGCTGGGTTCCCGGCGTGACGATCAGCCGCACGCCCGCGCTCGCTTTGCGGCCGCGCAGGATCCGGGCTGCATCCCGCAAATCGGCGAGCGATGAGTTGGCGCAGGAGCCGATAAAGGCGTAATCGACCTTCGTGCCGGCGACAGTCGAGACGCCGACCACGTTGTCGGGAGTGGGCGGGGCGGCGACCTGAGGCTCAATGAGCCCGAGACCATAATCGATCGCAGCCCTGTAATTCGCGCCGGGATCGCTGCGAATGTGCTCGAAGCGGTCGCCGATCCGCGGCTTGAGCCATGCTTCGGTGATTTGATCCGTTTCGAAGAGCGACGACTTCGCGCCGATTTCAACCGGCGTATTGCAAAGCGTCATCCTGCGGTCGACGTCGATCGCGGCGAGCGCCGGACCGCCGAACTCGACAACCGTGTAGTCGACGAGATCGGAGCCGAGATCGACGATCATGCGTTGCGCCACATCGCGCACCGTAACGCCGGGTTGCAATGTTCCCTGCAGATTGACGCGCACGGTGTCGGGCACGCGAATCCATGCCGAGCCGCACGCGAGCACGTCGCTGATCTCGACGACGAGCGAGACTCCAAGACAACCGACGGCCCCGTAATTCGTGACGTGAGGGTCGTAGGCGAGCACCAACATGCCCGGCGCGACGTAGCCGAGCTCCATCGGAAAAATGTGGCCGTGACCGCCCCGCCCCACGTCGTAGAAGTGCTCGATCCCGTACTTGCGCACAATCGCACGCACGGCGTGTTGGCGTTCGGCGGCCTGACGGCTCACGGCGACGGGTTCGTGATCGGTCGAGATGAGGAGCTTCTCGGGCGCGTACAAACGATCCACGCCCAGCGCCTGCAAAGCGCTGTCGAAATTGACCACGTACCAGTCGTGGGTCGTGATCAGGTCCGGTTCCGGATAGATGATCTCGCCGGGGGTCACGGCGCGGCCCATGACTCGCGACAGAATTTTTTCTGTGATAGTTTGAGGCATGACGTTACTGCAGGTCCAAGACTGCGCTCAAGCTTACACCCGCGCGCAACCGGCGCTCGGCGCTTTATTTGATCACGATCTTCGACGCGTGCTTCGAGCAGTCGACCTTCTCGATCCACGACGAGCCGGCCGGGTGCTGCCTGGAAAGCTCCCGGCCTTCCTTGACGAACGTGTCGACCCAGGGGTTGGCCTCCGGCGGCGTCTTGCTCTTCACGTAGCGGGTCGACGCGTCACCCACCGCGCTCGTCATCGCCGCGACCTCCTGCGGATTCATCCAGTAGACGCCCGGTTTCGACGGATCCTTCGTCCCGTATTTTTCGTAGGTCAGCTTGTCGACGCACCAGTTGAGCTCTTTCTGCATCTGGATGGTCTCGGCGATCAGCTTCTCGAGCGCCACCCGGGTCGGCGGCGTGAGGCGGTCCCACCAGCGCCGGCTGGCGCTCACCATGTAGTAGTCGCCGGCGAACACGCCGGCCCCGCCCGTCGTGTAGTAGGGCGCTTGCTCGCGCACGCTCAGCCAGGCGCCGATGCTGGTTATCAGTCCGTCGATCACACCCGACTCGAGCGCGGTCGGCACCTCGCCGAACCCCATGACGACCGGGTTCGCCTTCCATGCATCGAGCGAGGCGTTCTCGACCGGCCCCGTGCTGCGAATCTTCCTGCCGCGGAAGTCATCAGGCTTGGCGTAGCGCTTCTTGCCACCGACGCCGTAGCCGAAGCTCAGTTGTCCGGTGCCGAACACCTTGATGGCCTGGTTCTTCGCGAGCCGCTCTACGAGCATCTGATAGGTCTTCGTCTTCTCGATCGAATCGACCGCGCCGACCGTGGTCATCACGCCCGGCCCGACCACCGTCATCATCCACGGATCGACCGGCGCCGCCTTGCCGATCTGCATCCAGGTCATCTCCAGGTTGCCCTGGCGCATCGCCTCGAATGCCTCGGGGATCGTGTACAACGCGCCGGCGAAGTACAAACGAGCCTCGCTGCCGGGAATCACCTGCGGCAGGCGGTCGGCAAAATACCTCATTGCCATGCCGGCCGGATGCGGCGGCGGCGTTATGTCGGCCGCGAAGCGCAGCACCACCTTCTGCGGTTTGTCCTGCGCGTAGGCGGATTGGGGAATTCCCAAGGTGACGGCAACGGCAGCCACGAAAATCGCGGCAGCGGCTTTGACGCCGAATCGTTGCATCTGGTTACGGTTCATAAACCCCCCGATGGTAGAGTCGTTATCGTTGGGATACCATGTTCGAGAAGGCCGGTGTCAGACCGAAGCACGGTATATCATCGACCCGGCATCGTCAAGGCTCCGGCGTTTCAAACGGCCCATACCTTTTCGGGGACAAAGGCGGCGGGCCGCGGCGCCGAAAAAAAGGTGTTCGGCGCAGCGGAACCGGGGTCAATTACGGGATAATTGCTCTGACCGCGTCTGTTTTTCTTCGTTGACTTGACTGAAAGGAATTACCCATGGACTTGCAACTCAAAGGGCGTACTGCGCTCGTCACCGGCGGCTCGCGCGGCATCGGATTTGGTGTGGCACAGGGGCTCGCGGCCGAGGGCTGCAATCTGCATCTTGCCTCCCGCAGCGCGGCAGATCTGGAAACTGCGCGCAGCAAAATCACCGCGGCCCATCCGGTCAAGGTGACCTGTCACGCGCTCGATCTGGCGGTTGCTGAAAACACGACCCGGCTCGCGCAGGAGTGCGGCGACATCGATATTCTCATCAATAACGCCGGTGCGATACCGCAGGGAGGGATTCTCGATTTCGATGACCAGACCTGGCGCGCCGGCTGGGAGCTCAAGATGTTCGGCTACGTCAACCTCACGCGCGAGGTCTACCGCGGGATGTGCGAGCGTCGGCGCGGTGTGATTGTCAACGTGATCGGCGGCGCCGGCGAGCGCCCGACCGCCGGCTACATCGCCGGCAGCATTGCCAACTCCGGCCTGATGACGATGTCGCGCGCGCTCGGCGCCGAAAGCCCCAAGTTCGGCGTGCGCGTGCTGGGCCTCAATCCCAGTGCAACCGCCACCGACCGCGGAATCGTGCGCTGGCGCAACCAGGCGCAGAAGGAACTGGGGGATGCGGAGCGCTGGAAAGAGTTGACCAAGGGTTTCCCGTTCGGGCGGCCGGCGTCCGTTGAGGAGGTCGCAAACGTGATCGTTTTTCTGGCTTCCGAGCGCGCGTCCTACGTGAGCGGCACGGTGGTGAGCGTTGATGGCGGCGCGGCCTGGCGCAAGTAACGCGGGGCGCGTCAAGTCGCCGGTTCGATGAGCGCGGGGTCGTCGTGTTTGGCCGTATTCACGCGCGGACTGACGCGGTGGGCGGCCATTGCTGCGGCGGGGTAGGGCCTGAGCAATTGTTTGAGTTCGGCGGTCGCCTGATTCGCGGGGTCGAGCCACGCCGAATAATCCTCGGGCCTGACGATCACCGGCATGCGGTCGTGGATGTTTTTCATCAACTCGTTCGGTTCGGTCGTGATCAGCGCGCAGGTGTGAACGGGGCCGTCGGGGCCCTGCCATAATTCGCTGATGCCGGCGATGCCGAACAGTCCCCCGTCCTTCGGGTAGATATAGTATGGCTGCTTGCGGCCTTTGACGCCCTGCCATTCGTAAAAACCGTTCGCGGGAACCAGGCAGCGCCAGCGCTTGAAGGCGTTGCGGAACGAGGGTTTTTCCGCGACCGTTTCGCCGCGCGCATTGGCAAGCTTGTTGCCGATCGCCGGGTCTTTCGCCCAGCCCGGTATCAATCCCCAGCGATAAAGGTCGGCGACGCGGCCTTTTTCTTTGTCGTCGCGCACGATCAGTATCCGGGCGCTCGGCGCGATGTTGTAGTGAGGCTCGATCCCGGGCATCAGCCCGAGTTTGAAAGCGAGCGCGATGACTTCCGGATTGGCGTGGAGCGAATAGCGGCCGCACATGGCGGCTATTGTAGCGGGGAAAACCTGAGGGGATACGCAGCCCGGCGAGCCAATAACCATGCGCCTTCCCGGCCAATCAATGGAAGTGGGGCGCGCGCAGTCATGTAGCGCAGGCGCCCCGCCTGCAATCGTTTAGGAGATTAGGTGGCGCAGACGCCGCGCTGCACGACAGCGCCGGCGACGAATGCCGCCGCTTGACTGCGACGCAGGGTAGGTGGAAGCTTTCGCGGATTGCGGAAAGGAACCAAAATGGCCCTCTGTTCCCGTGCGTTGATGGCAGCACTTGCACCTTGCGTTTTCTGCGCTGCGCTGCCCGCGACCGGCAGCGCGTTTGCGCAGGCGGTGAAGCCGGCGACGGATTATCCGGCACGGGTCGTGCGCTGGGTCGTGCCGTTTACGCCGGGCGCATCGAATGACGTGATCGCGCGGCTGCTGGCGCAGAAACTCACCGAGACCTGGGGGCAGCAGGTCGTAATCGACAATCGCGGCGGCGCCGGCGGCCTGGTCGGAGCCGAGATCGTTGCCAGGTCGACCCCCGATGGCTATACCCTGCTGCTCGCAAATCCGGGCGCGAACGCAATCAACTTTTCGTTGCGCGCGAAAACCCCTTACCGGGCGGAGGATTTTGCGCCGGTGATCCTGCTGGGCTGGTCGCCCATCATGCTGGTGACCAGCACGACTTTTCCCGCGGCGGGTGTCAAAGACGTGATCGCGCTGGCGCGAGCCAAGCCTGGCCAGCTTTCAGGCGGATCCTCGGGCACGGGCGGCAGCAGCCACCTTGCGCTCGAACTCTTCAAGTTGCAGGCCGGCGTCGATATCCTGCATGTGCCATACAAGGGCGCAGCTCCCGCGATTACGGACATGATAGGCGGGCAGCTCTCTTTGATATTTACCACGTCAGTCACGGCACAGCCCCTGATCAGCGCCGGCAAACTGAAAGTGCTCGCCGTGTCCGGCAACAAGCGGCTCGCGATCTATCCGGCGGTGCCCACTACCGAAGAGCAGGGGCTGGCGGGTTTCGATGTCTTGATCTGGTTCGGAGTATCGGTGCCTGCCGGTACACCGCGGCCGGTCGTGCTCAAGCTGAATCTCGATCTGGAAAAGACGCTGCAATTGCGTGAAGTCCGCGAGCGCTTCGCCGCGCTCGGCCTCGATCCCCAAGGCGGCAGCCCCGAGCGTTTCGCCGCGCTGCTCAGAGAAGATACCGAGCGCTGGAGCAAGGTGGTCAAGGCGGCCAACGTGCGCACCGATTGACCTTTCCGCGTTCTCACTGAGGCCGAAAATTCGTGAAGAGCAACCTGAACTACAAGGCGCAATTCCTGGCGGTAGTGTTGACCGGTGTGTCGGCTGTCGCGGCACACGCGCAGCGAACCGATACCCGTGATCCGGCGGCCGGCTTTCCTGGGCGCCCGGTGCGGCTGGTGGTGAATGCACCGCCGGGCGGCGGCACCGACATCCTCGCGCGGCTGGTCGCCCTGAAGCTCGGCGATGCCTGGGGTCAGCCGGTCGTCGTGGACAACCGCTCGGGCGGCGGCGGCATTATCGGTACGGAGACAGTGGCTCGGGCGCAGCCCGACGGCTACACGCTGCTGATGTCGTTCACGAGCCACGTGATCAATGCGAGCCTGCATTCCAAGCTGCCCTACGACACGCTGCGCGATTTCGCCGCTATCGCCTTCGTGGCCACGGTGCCGAATATCCTGGTCGTGCATCCTTCGGTGCCGGTGCACAGCGTCGGCGAGTTGGTCAACTACGTGCGCGCGCGCCCGGGGCAGGTCGGCTATGCGTCGGCGGGCTCCGGCAGCGCGAACCATCTCGCTGCCGTGCTTTTCGAGAGCATGGCCGGGGTCAAGCTCCTGCACGTACCGTACAAGGGCGGTGCGCCGGCGCAGGCCGACGTGATTGCCGGCCACGTGCCGATGGCGTTCGCGAATGCTGTATCGGCACTGCCGCATGTGCGCAGCGGCCGGCTGCGCGGACTTGCCACCACCGGGCTGAAACGGTCCCGTGCGGTGCCCGAACTGCCGACCCTCGACGAAGCCGGTATCAAGGGTTACGAGGCGAACGCGTGGTTCGGGCTCTACGCGCCGGCGCGCGTTTCTGCCGGTATCCTGGCAAAGGTGAACGCCGATGTGCAGCGCACGGTTGCCCTGCCCGAAATACAGGAGCGGTTCGCCGGGCAGGGTGCGGAGCCGAATCCGATGTCGGTGGCGCAGTTCTCGGCCTTCGTGCGCAGCGAGGTTGCCCGCTGGGCGAAAGTGGTGGCGGCGGCCGGGGCTCGGGTCGACTGATCTGCATTTACCGCGGCACGCTTGTGCACCACTGCGTCGATATTTGAGAGCCGCTATTCGAGCTATTGTGTGGTTAAAATCCCCGCTGGCATGCGTATCGCAGCCATCGAACGAGGAGCGCAACAACATGGTAACAAGCCTAGAAATCCAGACGCGCGCCGTCGTACTTGACGGACAGCCGTTCGGCGCAACCGGCGCCTACGAAAAAATCGCCGGCACGATACGCTTTGCCGTTGATCCCGTGCATCCCTTGCATCAGCGTGTCACCGACATCGGGCTCGCGCCGCGCAACGCGCACGGGCGTGTCGAGTTCTCCGGTGACTTCTATCTGCTGCAACCCGTCGACACGCACAAGGGCAATGGCCGGCTGCTGCTCGATCTCGCCAATCGCGGGCGCAAAGTTGCGCTCGGCATGTTCAACAGCACGCCGCGCGTGCCGGATCCCACCACGGCGGAAGATTTTGGCAACGGTTTTCTGATGCGCCGGGGTTACACCGTGGCATGGGTGGGCTGGCAAGCGGACGTGCCGCGCCGTGATGGCTTGATGGCGCTCGATGTGCCGCGCGCGCCAGGCGTCAGCGGATTCGTGCGTTGCCGGTTGCGGCCCAACGTGCGCGCGGCGGCGTTGGCGCTTGCTGACCGCTACCACATACCCAATCCAACCATCGATCTCGACGACCCTGAGGCCTGGATCACCGTGCGTGAGCATGGGGGTGCAGCCGCGGTCAAGGTGCCGCGCCCGGCGTGGCGTTTCTCCGATGCCGGCCACATCGAGATCGAAGGCGGTTTTGCGCCGGGAGCGATTTACGATGTCGTCTATCGATCCGCCAATCCGCCGCTCGTGGGCTTGAGCTTCCTCGCCGTGCGCGACACCGCTGCTTTCCTGCGCTGGGCCTCTGCGACGGATGGCAATCCGTGCGCCGGCGTCATCGAACGAGCTTACTTATTTGGCCTTTCGCAGAGCGGACGCTTTTTGCGCCACCTGCTGCATCTGGGCCTCGACGAGGACGAACAGGGACGCATGGTGTTCGACGCGGTGATGCCGCACGTCGCCGGTGGACGGCGCGGTGAATTCAATCTGCGCTTCGGCCAACCGTCGCTGAACTCACAGGAGGCGGTCGGCTGTCTGCCGCCCTTCAACGACGCGGGATTGTACGCCCGGCTGCGCGAGCGCGGACGCATGCCGCGCATCTTCGCCACCAATACGTCAGCGGAGTATTGGCGTGGTGACGCTTCTCTCATCCATACGGATGCCACCGGAACCCGCGACGCCGAACCGGCGGAATTCGCGCGCACTTATTTGTTCGCGGGCACGCAGCATACGCCGGGCGCGATACCGCCGCCCGCGGCCGATGCGAACACCGGCGGCCGCGGCCGGCATCGCTTCAACATCGTGGATTACGCGCCGCTCCTGCGTGCCGCGCTCGTCAATCTTGATCGCTGGGTCAGCGCAGGCGTCGAGCCGCCCGCGAGCGCATTTCCGCGCCTTGACAAAGGTACCGCGGTGGACGCCGGGTCGCTGGGGCCGTTTTTCCGCTCATTGCCCGGCGTGAGTTTTCCCAGCCGCCTGGTGCGGCACACGCCGCTGGATTTCGGCCCCGACATCGAACGCGGCATTGCCGCTTACCCGCCCAAGGCAGGCGCGCCTTACAACACGTATGTGTCCGCCGTCGACGCGGATGGCAACGAGACCGCGGGCATCCGCCCGCCGGAACTCGCCGTGCCGCTTGCCACTTTCACGGGTTGGAACCCGCGTCACCCCGAGCAGGGCGCGCCCGGGGACCTCATGCAGATGATGGGTTCAACGTTTGCTTTCGCGCGCACGCGCGCCGAGCGCGAGGGCAGCGGCGATCCGCGATTGTCGATCGCCGAGCGTTACCGTTCACGCGCGGCGTATCTGGATCAGGTGCGCGAGGCCGCGCAAAAGCTCGCCGCTGCCCGTCACGTGCTGGCTGAAGATATCGACGCGATAATCGAACGCGCGGGGCGGCAGTGGGATTTTCTGCACGCATGATTGCGCGGCCACGCATCGGATCATCCGCTGCTGGCGGTGCTAATTCGCGCGGATTCCGGCTTCGTGCACGAGTTTTCCCCACTTGACCGTTTCGGTCTTCAGATAGGCGGTGAACTCGTCGGGAGGCGCGCCGACCGGATCGAGCCCCATCGCCAGTAAGCGTTCCCTGGTTGGTGCATGGGCGACGGTCTTGGCGATCTCGCCGTAGAGCTTGGCGACGATTTCTTTCGGCGTTCCGGCCGGCGCAAACAGGCCGTACCACTGGTCCACGGCAAATCCGGGAATTCCAGCCTCGGCAACAGTGGGCAGCTCGGGCACCGAAGGTGATCGCTTCGCGCTCGACACTGCCAGCGCCCGCAGCCGGCCGGCGCGGACATGCGGCATGGTTGATATCGCACTGGCTGAAGTGATTGAGACCCGTCCGGCCACCAGATCGAGGATGCTGGGCGCCGTGCCCTTATAAGGGATATGCACGAGTTGCAGCCCTGCCATCCGGTTGAGCAACTCCATAGCCAGATGCTGTCCGCTGCCGCTGCCGGACGAGGAAAACAGAATCTCGCCCGGACGCGGTTTGGCAAACGCGATCAGTTCTTTCACGCTCTTCACCGGCAGCGAGGGATGCACCGCCATGACGCTGGGAGACTGCACGAACAGCGAAATCGGAGCGAAGTCCCTGATCGCGTCATAGCTCAGCTTGTAGAGTGCCGGCGTGATGGCGTGGCCCATGGAACTCATCAGCAGCGTATATCCGTCGGGTGTCGCGCGCGCCACTATCTCCGTGGCGATCGTGCCACCCGCGCCGGGACGATTGTCGGCCACGACCTGCTGGCCCCACGCATCGGTGAACTTCTGCCCGAGTATCCGCCCGGAGGTATCCACACCGCCCCCCGCGGCGAGCGCAACGATCATGCGGATTGGCTTGGTGGGGTACACGGCGGTCACACCGCCCGTGGTCCCCTGCGCCCAGCAAGCGCCCGCCGACGCAACCAGCAACATGCAGACACCCAATCGACCCATGCTCTTGCTCATGTCATCTCCTCCCTGTTATTCCGCCTTCGCGCTTCAGCGGTTACGTGCGTGGACGCTGTGGGATCAGTTCAGCTTGATCGCCGCGCCTTTGATGATCTGCCCCATGCGCGCCATGTCGGTCTTGATGAAGCGTGTGAATTCCTCCGGCGTGCTCGTGCGAACCTCGAAACCGACCGCGGTAAAGCGCTCTCTGAGATCCGCAGTGGCGAGCGCGGCGACGATCTCCTTGTTGAGCTTCTGCACGATCGCGCGCGGCGTGCCGGCGCGCGTCACCACGCCGAACCACGTGCCGCCTTCGTAGCCTTTGAGCCCGGGAGTTTCTCCGACCGCGGGAATCTCGGGCCAGTTCGCAAGACGTTTTTCGGCGCACACCGCGATGAATTTTGCCCGGCCGCTTTTCACCTGCGGCAGTACCGTCGCGATGCCCGTGATAATGAGATCGACTTCGCCGGAGAGCATGCCGGTAAACGCGGGTCCCGATCCCTTGTAAGGCACATGCACGAGCCGGGTGCCGGTCATGGATTCGAATTGCGCACCGGCGAGATGGTTGGTCGAAGCGGTCCCCGGCGTCGAATATTTGATCGTTCCCGGTTTCGCTTTGGCGAGTTCGATCAGCTCCTTGACGGAATTCGCCCGCACCGAAGGATGGGCGGCGATCACATACGGGAAATAGACGGCGGGAGTGATCGCTGCGAAGTCGCGGGCGGCGTCATAAGGCAGTTTCGGGAAGACGTTGGGATTGATCGACAAAGTCGTTTGCGTCACGAGCAACAGGGTATAACCGTCGGGAGCCGCATTCGCACCCACTTCGGCGCCGATGATCGTGCTTGCGCCGCCGCGGTTGTCGACGACCACCTGCTGGCCGAGCCGCGGCCCGAGCGCGAGCCCGATCCCGCGCGCCACCAGGTCGGTGGTGCCGCCGGGAGGATAGGGCACGACGAAGCGTATGGGTTTGGTCGGATACGGTGGCGTCGATTGCCCGTGCGCGGGCAGCCATGGCGCGCACGCCAATGCGCCAAGCGCAAATGAAATCAATGCGGGTTTGAGCGGCATGTCGCATCCTCCTCTGTGTTATCAATGCGTCCGTCTTCGGCGTCCTGCGGCAATGCAACCCGACGGCAAATCACGCGATCTTCGGGCGCCAGGTTCACTATTGCGTAACGTGAATGTCGGCTTCTTTGATGACGCGTCCCCACTTTTCATATTCTGCGCGCACGAACTTTCCGAACTCGGCCGGCGTGTTGGTGGTCACGTCTTGTCCTATTTGGGCGAGCCTATTCTTTGTCTCGGGTGTGTTCATGGCCTTGATGGCTTCGGCGTGCAGGCGCTCGATGATTGCGGGCTTCACGCCCGCCGGCGCGAGCAGTCCATACCAGGTGCTTACGACCACATCCGGCATGCCGGCTTCCGCCGACGTCGGTACCTGCGGCAGCGTCGCCGCGCGCTCCGGCGCCAGCACGGCCAGCGCACGAACCCTGCCGGAATTGACCAGTGGAATAGTCGCGGGAACGGTCGAGGTCACCATGTCGACTTCACCGCCCAACATGGCTGACAACGCGATGGTTGCGCCCTTGTAGGGCACGTGCACGATATCGATCTTGTTCAGCGTCCTGAAAAGTTCGCTTCCCAGTTGGCTGCTCGTGCCGACGCCGCCTGAACCGAAGTTCAGCTTGCCGGGGTGAGCTTTCGCCAGCTTCACCAGTTCGGCGAGGCTTTTCGCCGGCACCGAAGGATGAACGACCAGCACGTTGGGCATCGTCGTAAGCAGCGTGATCGGCGCGAAGTCCCGGAACGTGTCAAAGCCCAGCTTCGGGAAGAGGCTGGGACTGATCGCGATTGTCACGCTCGTCAGCAACAGCGTATAGCCGTCAGCGGGTGCTTTGGCGACCAGCTCGGAGGCGATGTTTCCGCCGGCTCCCGCCCTGAAATCAGGCACGACCGACTGTCCGAGCGGCTCGCGCAGTTTTTCCGCAAGCAGGAGTGCCAGGGTGTAGGAAGGGCCGGTTGCGTACGCGACCACCAGCCGGATGTTCTTATCGGGGTAATTCTGAGCCAGCGCCGGCAGCGGGCACGCCAGCAGAGCGAGCAGGGCAAGCCAAAACGGTGCTTTTGACATTCGCATGTGTTTTCCTCCAGGCGATTGCGGCGCGTGTTACAGGTCCGGCGCATACGCGGTCATGCAAGCGGCGCCAGGTTTTACAGTGTAGCCCGTACAAATTACATCGTCCATCTATCGGCCGCCTGTCGGGTTCCCCTTGGTGCGGTTGGTCTCGGGGCCTGCGCCGCCTGACCCGTTACAATGGAATATGATATTGCACGCAGCGTGCTTAATCTGAGGGGAGGATCGCATGAATATGTTTATACGCGTTGTCACGCCGGGCTGCATCGCCTTGGCAGCGGCGGGTCAGGGGTTGGCTGCTGACGCCTACCCCAGCAAACCCATCCGCATCGTCGTTGCTTATACGCCGGCCGGCACCACCGACATCCTGGCGCGCATCATCGGCCAGAAAATGAACGAGAGCTGGGGGCAGCCCGTGATCGTCGAGAACCGCCCGGGGGCCGCGGGCAACATCGGCACCGAGCTGGCGGCGAGGTCGACTCCCGACGGCTACACGCTGCTCATGGGCACCACGGGCACGCACGCCATCAACGTGAACCTCTACCGAAAACTCAGCTGGCATTCGCTG
>Ga0316626_10000582_pt1 | contig 14626 bp, 10 predicted proteins | sample OWC_Aug_T1_C1_D5_FD_207656 | JGI IMG/M metagenome (GOLD analysis project Ga0316626, IMG submission 207656) | Wetland soil microbial communities from Old Woman Creek delta, Ohio, United States - OWC_Aug_T1_C1_D5_A | ecosystem: Environmental > Terrestrial > Soil > Wetlands | place: USA: Ohio...
TACGTACCTTGTGATGTCTGCCGCAGGTAGCGTTGGGGTTATCTGTAGGACCTCAGCGTCCACCTGCTCGTCCAGAGCTATGTGTGCCTGGGGCAGGATCGGCTGAAGCTCGATACGTGTCTCGGCGTAGACGTACTGGGTCTCGATAGCCGAGACGGTCAATGCAGCCGCTGGGAGCGACGGAGAGGCGCTGAGAGCGACTGCGGCTAGTCCTTGCTGTAGCGTGGCCGCTGGGAGGCTTACAGAGGCCGAGAGAGCCGCAGCGGAGATAGAGTGGTTGATCTGCGCGGCTGGCAAGGATGGGGTAGCGGATAGCTCCACTGCCACCAGGCTCGAACCCGTGTCGATGGTTGCCGCCGGAAGGGACGGGGCAGCCGAGAGGACGATCGCGGTGACTGAGTGGTTAAGCTGAGCCGCAGGCAGGCTCGGGCCTGCACTCAGCGCGACAGCGGTTAAGCTGTGGGTGGTACTCGCCGCAGGCAACGACGGAGTAGCCGTCAGGGCTGCTGCTGTGATGCTGTGATTAACAGTGGCAGCGGGTAGCGAAGGGCTAGCCGACAGAGCTACAGCGGTGAGAGACGTGCCGCTGTCAGCAGAGACAGACGCCGCAGGCAAGCTGGGGGTAGCCGATAGAACTACTGCCGTGATGCTATTGTCTAGGGTTGCTGCTGGTAGGCTAGGGGTTGCGGTTAGGACTACAGCCGTTAGGCTTGGTTTGATAGCGTACTCTACCAACAACGATTGAAGGTACGGGTCAGGCGTAGCATCTGTGCTGAAACCGAACCTAGCCTTGATACCGTCTAGCTCTGTGTCTGTCCACCCGTCAGCACTAGGGTCGGGGATGATAGAAGCGTTGGTACCGATGGATGGGTTGATAGACCAGTCACCGTTACCTGCGTTGACAAGGGTTGTACCGCCTGAATCGACTATACGTATGATAGCATGGTTCGCAAGAGTACCAGCAGAGTTACCAGCCCAGATGACCTTAGCAGCTTCGATAGGGCCTGGGGTGGAGTTGTCAGCGAACGTTACTTCTACATACCCTGTAGAGTCTACGGCGGTCTGGGTAACGTAGTCGGTCCCGGTGGGCCAGTCGTCGATAACATCGTAGACGTTAGTGGTTCCACCGGTTGACTTGGCGAAGGATCCTGTTCCCAGGTTATGCGTACCATCTCCCGTAGGGAGCAGACTTTGAACCTCGTACTCGCCGAGAGGATAATCTCCAGAGGTCTGCGAGATCACCACGTCATCTAGCTCTACTACTAGGTCATGGGTCGTGACGGTAGACCCGACACGCCATCCAGTGGTATTAGATGCCGCTAGCGCGTCTGTTACCTGGGTCTGAGCTACACCGTCGACCTGCCAGTCCAACGTCCACGGGTTAGCAGAGGTGATGAACTTGAAGTCTACGCGGTGCCAAGCACTGTCATTGTACGTTCCTGAGGTGACCTGGTTGTTGGGGCCGATGATTGCCCTTACGTTCCCACCCGAGGTTATGGCAAAGAAACCATTGTCCGCCCCAGCGTTGGGAAGGACGAACATATAGGCGTTCGCCGACGTGTTGAGCGTGATTACCTTGAAATAGAACGAGCCCACTACCGTCTGACCAGCCGTAAGAAGAGCACGACCGATGCTGGTAGCGGTTACCCCGTCCTGTGTGACACGTACAGCGTACCCTCTGCTGTTCCTGCCCGTAACGGACGTGATAGCAGTTGTGTTGCTGCTCAGGGTATAGAGAGCGTTACCTGTGGGGACCGCTGTAGTATCGAAGGTACGGTGCTCGAAACCGTCGATCCAGGTGAGTGTTGCCACTATGACCCCTCAGGGGTGTTTAGATACGGATGATACCAGTGGCAGCCCAAACGATGGTAACGTTTCCACCCGAAGGGGTCAAAGGGAGACCGGTAGCATCGTCGAAGTTCCCGATAAGGGGGGAGGTCGTGTCTGTTCCGCTGTTCTTGAAGATGTCGTACGACTCAACCTGGTCGCCAGAAAGGGCGGTGAAGGTCAGGTCAGAAGCGTCCAGGACCAGCACGTTCGAGGAGATGGTCGTGGTAGCCGTCATCGTAGGAGCGGAAGCGAACGCTGGGACCTGCGAAGCCGCGAGGCGGTCGGCAGCATCCACGTCGGTCGTCTGGTTAGGGGTGTCGTCGGCTTCATCGACGAAGAAGCACTCGATCGTGTCGGTGTTCCAGTCGATAGTACTATGCGTGGGAGCCCCGCCCAGAGAGTTGCGGAACTCATCGTAGAGGAATGAGGCCATTACTTCTTCTTCCCTTTCTTGGTAACGACGTACAGCTTCTTCTTCTCTCGCTGCTTAGCGGCCCGTTGCTTGTCCAGGTCGAGGTTAAGCGCGTCGAGGATCGGAAGCCAGGGCTTCTCAAGGCGTGCCCTGCCGTCGTACTTGGTCTCGGAGGGGTTGATCTTGTGGGCAGGCATGTACCCCGAAAGGGGCTGCTCTACGATGCGCTCCTTATCCTTGTCCACGGCACCGATCATCAGGGGCGGCGGCGAAGCGACCTCGTTGACCACCTCGAGTCCAGCCATGAAAACGGTCTTAAGCTCTTCGTAGATAGCGGGGGCGACGATAACGTCGCCGTTGCCGTCCAAGCGCAAGTGGATAGCCTTGCGCTGATGGGTCTTCTTACAAGCGTTGCAGTCGTACGCCTGCGGGTACTCCATGGGAAGCTCCACCACGTACGTAAGGGTAGTACCCTCTCCAGCCCTGAAGGTGGGATGGTGTAGCCTGATTCCACTCATCTTAGTATCCAGTGATCGTCATCTGGGGCGTAGTGCCCGCCGAGAGGTCCACGTACCAGTTGGTGCCACCGGCACTCGCCTGGACTCCATCCTCCCCGAAGTTGAGGTGAACGGTCGTATTGATGGCCGCCTTGACCACGTAGAAGATGGTGCCAGCCACGGAGGTCGCCCGAAGGTTAACCGTAGCGGCGTCAGCCCCACCCGTGAGGGTGAAGCTCGTCATCTTGGTGATAGTGGAAGTGATGTCGGCGGTCCCGGTCTCTGCCTTCTTAGCCATTTAAGCTCCTAGAACGGGTCTGTCGGATGGTCTGTTTGTGTTCTTACGCTCGTACTTGTTCTTCAACTCAGCTTCTTGGAGGAACTTACGAGCGATGACCTTGAGATTCTCGATGCTGTAGTCGAACTTCTCTGGGATACCTGCTTTCCAGTATTCAACCTGGATCTCTCTCAGGACATCCTCTGGAAGCCTAGGCTCCCCGTAAACACGGATGGACTCCTCAACCTGCTGCATCAGCCGCAAGGTCAAGGACTCCACCCGCTGCTGTGGTGTTCTCTTAAGGATGGGTGGGGGCGTAAAGGCGAACTCGTGAGTCTCTGAGGAAACCGGCTTAAGCTCTGACTTCCCAGCCTTCCCCTTGGTCGTGGCCTTCTGCCACGGCACGAAACCAACCTTACCGTCCGCGTCAGCGCGGGCGACGTACCCCCGCTTGATAAGCGGGTCTCGCTCCATTCGTTTCAGCAACTCTTCTAGCTGCTGGCGTTTGTCAGACGCTGATCCCATCGATCTGATCCTGTCTCTTCTCTTCCAGGAAAACTTCGAGGTTGATGTGGCGAGTGTCTGCAAGCATCATCTTGGCTTGCATCTCGTCACAGAAGTCGCCAGCCTTGGTACGATACTTGATGTTGGGGTTATAGCAGTTGCGGAACTCGCACATGTCCTTGTAGCCAAGCTCGTGCGGCATCTTGTATCCGTGCCAGAACCGCTTTCGGTCAGGCAGATAGCCGCTGTTGGAGCGCACTCCCGCAGGAACCTGTGTAACCCTAGGGGTACGGATAAGCTCAACCTGCTCGTCGTAACCGACGATAAGCTGCCTACCGTCCTCCTGCTCTCGCACGATGGGGGCACGATGGGGCACGACCTTGGCCTGATGATAAGGGTCGTGACCGCGCTTCTCGCACTCGATCCACCACGCTCCACCAACCGTGGTCTCGCATCCAGAACCACCGCTAGCGTCGTCAGACTGGGACTCAGGGCAAACAGGCATGATCATCTTCACCGTACGGGACGGTGCACTGAGCCTAACCCCAGTCTTCTCCCAAGGGATCTCCTTGAGGGCTTCCTTCTTCTCAACCATCTCTGGTCTCTCCTTCGTGGAGGTAAGGGGAGGGGGAGCCGAAGCTCCCCCCACCCCGCTTATTACGCAGTGACGATGGTAGTAGCCGCGACAGAAAGGCCGTCCGCAAGCGGAGCGACATTGTATCGTAGAAGCCAACCAGTACCGTCACAGATGACCCTAACCCCGTTGCCGATCTTCTGGCTTGCGCCAGCGAAAGCGATCGAGTCGGCGGCAGCGTCGTTGAAGACAACGAGCGTGTCAGCCGTACCGGCAGTGACCGTAACGGTCTGGTCTGCCACAACATGGATGTCAACCCACCAACCTGAGCCAACAGCGGCCACGGTGGGAAGGGTGAAGTTCACGGCTCCACCCGCCCCACGGTTGGTGAACAGGGCCCCACCATCGTTCGCAAGGATGGTGTAATCAGCAGTCTTGGCGCTGACGACCTGGGGGATCTCAACAGCAACCATAGATCCTCCTCTTACGCGTCAGTGATGATAGACTGTCCCCAAGTGTCACGGATCTCCGCAACACCGTAGTTCGCAGTCACAACGACCTCGGTACCAGGAAGCGAAGCGTCCCGCTGAAGCTCGGTGCGGGGCGAACGGATCTCGTACATGCCGAGGCAGAGGTTACGAACGAACACAGCACCGGCACGGTCAGCGCCAGCGTTGGCCGTAGCCACCAGGGAGGTGTGGTAGATGGGCACGCCGTACAGCGAGCCAGCCATCCCCTCGAAGGTAGGCTTAACCAGGCCAGAGTCGTTCCCGCCGTCGAAGTACTCACGGCCCGAGCGGGGGGTACGGGTGGTACCCTCAGCGTCGAACGTAGGAACGATCGAACCACGCAGGTCGCCGGTCTGAACCGGGTGAAGCACCGCGACGACAGAACCAACCGCGTCACGCTGCTCCAGAGCCGACAGAGCGGCCAGGAACTGAGCAGCGGTCAGGTCGGAACCAGAAGTCCCGGTAGTGTTAGAGAAGCCACCCATAAGGGCAGCCATGTCAGTCTCGTACTTCTCCGCGACGGAGCGGGCAAGGACAGAGCTGAAGTGCTCCAACTCGTCGATAACCGAGATCTCAACCGAGAAGTCGGTGACGGTCGCCATGATACCAACCTGGTCGGCAGTGGCGGACGCCTTCGAGGAAGCAAGCGCGGTGTTCGAAAGGCCCGTAGCCTCGACGATGGCCGCAGCCACGCCGGGGTCATCCTGAGTAGGCCAGTCGAAGACCTTGGTGTTACGCTTACCCTCGACGACGAAGAAGGGGCGGCAGACGTTCAGCGGACGGATCTCGTCCAGGATACTATCCTTCACCCACGACGCGAAGTACACGTCGTTCATGGTGGTGGTAGTGGTTTCGCTTGCCATTTTTCCCTCTTAGTTCGTGTCTTGGTTGTTCCAACGGACACGTCCATCCTGAAGGGCCTTAAGCGCTGCGGCAGGGTTCTCTCGATAAAGGGCCGAGAGATCGTCGCGGCTAAGCTTCCCATCAGCAGGAACGCCGCCCTCAACGGGTTTAAAGGGAACGTCTTGGGACGCTTCCTTCTCGGATACAGGCAGACCGTACGACTCTGCAAACTCGCGCACGGTCTCGGGGTTGACTTCGGCTTCCGGATTGAGCTTGATGAAAAGCTCTGCCTGCTTCTCGGAGAGGCCTACGGCGGAGAAAACCTTGGCTGCGTTAGCAACCGACTCCCTGTGTGCCATCTCCTGCTTGAAGCTGCGAAGCTCCTCAAGCTCGGTAAGAAGCTCCTTACGCTCCTTATCCTTGGCCTTGAGTGCGTCCCGAAGCTGCTTAACCGGGTTAGCTTCTTTCCGCTGGGGCTCTTCTGTGCCCTCGACTTCAGCGATAAGCTGTTCGAGGTCATCCATGATACACTCCCATCTACGTTTGGGGAAACGAGGGTTGCTCAGGGGTTTAGGTCACATACGGGACCCTGCGCTCCGTATGGATACCGGGTTTCGACTGACGGCGGGACCGGGCGCTCCGCTCGCGTTCAATATACACCCTCCGACATATAGTGTCAAGAGGTGACTCCGTGAAGCCTCGTTTGGGAGGACTGAAGGACACCAGTGTTCTTAGCCTTGCGGCTTTCATCGTGCTCCCCAGTGAGGACATTGATAAGCTCCTCCACCCTGGTAGCAATAGCGCTCTGGTTAGCCCCACCAAACTCAAGCTCGATGAGATCCTTCTTAGTGATACCGAACTTAGCCATCCTAGACAGAGGAAGAAGGGTCTGGACCTTCTGGGCCAGTTGCTGGAAGTTGCCATACAGAGCAGCTTCATCCTGGACTCCAGGCACCATCCTGGCGATAGACTTCATCTCCTTGGCGCTAAGGTCAAGCCCTGCGCGTGTAGCGCTTGCACCAACGGAAGCCTGCTCCCAGATCTCGTAGAACTCCTTAGGAGACTCACCCATGACGAAGCGGAACATCTCTTCCTCATTGAACTTACGGGTGATGCCGTTGGAAGCAAGGACCTCCTTGAAAGCCTGCATGTAGGGCTTATACTCTTCCATACGGTAGAGGGCTGAGAAGCGATCGTTAAGCTCTGTCATCGAGACATTGCCCTCGATGAGCTTGCCGATACGCTTGTCGTCGAGCCCACCCCTGAGCCCGTACCGCTGGGCTAGCTCCCTGTAGGCGTCCGCTTGCTGTAGGTACTCGTAAGGAGACATGCGGAGAGATCCGTCCCCACGGAAGATGCCTGGGAAGGTCTGCCTGAAGGGCTTAGAACGATAGATAGCGGCTTCGAACTGCTGGGGGCTCCATCCGTTGCGGATAGCCTTGTCGATGATGTCACCGAACTGTGCGGGCCGGAGGCCGAATCCCTCTAGGACCCACTTAAGCTCATCCCTTGCACCGTGCTTGCCGCCCTTACCATCCTTACCATCCTTGCCGCCCTTGTTGTCCTTGGGCTTGTTTTCCCTGTGCTTCTTCCTCTCCCTGTTATACTTGTCTTCGTACCGCTGTTCGATCTTTTCGACGTCTACGTCGGGGGAGGGCATCGGATCATCGGGCTCTTCATAGTCCTGAGCCGTCCCTGTCCAATCTTCCCAGAAGGTCTCCCAACTAGCCACTTCTGCCCCTTCCCATGATGCTGCTTACCATCTGAGCGAAAGCAGCGTATTCGTCTCTGTAGTTGTTGGTCTTCTTGTAAGCGGGCTTCCTACGTTCGTGTTCCTCGATCTCGTAGACGTTCATGCCCTTCTTGACCAGAGCCTTGATGTACCCATCCGGTGGGTATTGTCCCCAAAGCTGGAAGTAGACATCCTCACCCGCCCATACGGTACGCATGAAGGGGGTAGGAGCCTGGCCAGCGGAAGAGGAATAAGAGCTTGAGGCGTAGCTGGTGCTGCCTCCCGTGGCCCCCCCAGTGGTTCCTGGAGGGTTAGTGACATCTCCTGGGCCAACCGTTCCCGGTCCTCCTGTACTGCCAGGCTCTTGTCTATCGTCTGGCTGTGGGTGAGGTCCTTCATCGTGCTCTGGTCCCGGCGTATCCCCAGGTGTTGCCAGGGAATCCAGGATGTCCTCGTAGGAATCGTCTGCGGCTCCGTAAACTGGCATCTTTACCTCGTGTCGTGTCCGCCGAGCGGGAAGTACCACTCGGGCATGAAGTATTCCATCAGGCGACCACCGTACTGCTCTTGAGCCTGGTACCACTGCCTCTTGAAAGCGGGACTGTACTCGAACAGGGTGTTCTTAACATAGTCTTCCATGGTGTTACGCATGGAGGAGTACAGCGCTCCACGCTGGCTATCGAAGTCGTTGTCACCCACCATATCCTTAGCGTCAGCCTGCCTCTGCATGTTCCCGAGGCTAGTCCTAAAGGCCTTCCAGGCCTTGGAGGACGGCTGCGTGCCATCTAGCAGGTCGTTCTCGAAGAAGAACAGCCCACCCCACTCGTTGGCGATCTGGACCTGCTTCCTAAACGTAGAAGAGCTAGCCATCAGTGTCTTGACTGCTGCGTCCCGGTTAGCGTACATCTCCTTACGGGACTCCCATGGGAAGTCATCCCCGAACTTGGCGAGCCTGGCGTCCCACATGCCGACGCTGAGCCAGGCGTCCTCAGCCGCTTCGTCGGTGTTAAGCCCAAGAATCGTTCCCCTGTCGAACTGCGACAGGAAGGCCATGGGCCGGAACCTAGTGCTGAGCTTGATAGCGTCCTTCTCAGGCTGTAGCTGATTGTTCCACCAGGCTTCCTGAGGATTGTACGCCATGTAGGATGCCCTTACAGACAGCTTACGGGCCTCAAGGTAGTACGGGATAGCGTCAGCGTCGTCCATGGCCGTGTCGGCCTTCTCAAGAGCCTTATTGAACTGACGCTGCCAGCGGAAGACGTTTCCAGCCTCGCCTTCGGCGATGATCTCCCGAGCTTGATCCTGCCAGGCGGTGTCCGCCACCCGGTTGAACTCTTCATCGAAGAAGATGTAGAAGGCTCGCTTGAACCCAGGGTGAGCAGTCATGACCTCGTTCTGAAGGTTCTCGATACGCTTGTCGAAGCCAAGCTCGTAGAAGCCAGGGGCGTCCGTACCGTAGACGTTCTCTTCCCGCATGTCCTCTAGGATGCGGTCACGTCCCTTGATCCACTGGCTGATTGCCTGACCGAGATCAGTGCCCTTGTAAGCTGGGTTCTGTAGGACTTCCTTCCACTTGATATCATGTTGGATGTCAACCCCTAGACCCTCACGGATAGCACCATATCGAGCGAAAGCCGGATGTTGATTCTTGATGCGGGAAAGCTCGGTCAGGTAGTAGTCCATGCCGATGTGGGAGCCAACACCTGTGCCCCAAGTGGGGTTATCGGGGTTGATGCCCTTAGCCTGCATCCATTCCTGGCTGTTAGCCCAAGAATCTGTAAGAGCACGATATTGAGAGAAACCCTCCTGGATATCGATGTCGTTGATGAACTCCAGCGGGTCCTTAACCTTCCTCCAGCCCTCGTCAACCTGACGGAAGTAGCTCTCACGGTCGAACCCCAGATCCCAGAACTCGTCCGGGATGAACATGAAAGCGGTCTGAGGGTTCTCCTTAGCCCACTTCTTGAACTCAGGGTTTTCGAGCATCATATCGACAGCCCTGTTAGCAGGAAGCGCTACTCCACCGGATTCGAAGTAAGCGGCACCTTCCCTGGTACCAGCCCAGTAGGTGCTAGCAGCGGTGAAGGCCTCAAGGTTCCTGAGGTCAGGGTTATTCTTCTTGAGGATAGCGAGGGCTTCCTCGGTGGTGTTCCCCTGGAGATACCCTAGGTACTCGTTCTCCAACTCCTTCGTAGGCATGTCGATCCTAGGGGAGGTGGGGAGGAAGAGCGAGAAGAAGGCCCTCCACCCGAACAGGTCACGAGCACGCTCCTTAGCGCCAGCTACGAGCAGGACCTTGGCCCTGTCCACGCTGATGCCCTCAGCTTTGGCGATGGACTGTGGCGTGATACCGGCCAAGTAGTCCATCTTGATGATGTCGATAGCGTAGGAATCGACGACATCATCGTGGGGGATGACACCAGTAGACACAGCAGCGTTCCTGAGCCACATAGGCAGGGTAGAGGTCCAGTCCGTGCTACCGTACTGCATAGCATAGTCAAAGGCCTTCCACTTCATACTAGGAGGCATAAGGTCGCTCTGGACGAACTTCTCGATGACATAGTGGAAAGGGGGGCTCCAGCCCGGCATCGGGATGCTGAAGTCCGGGAGCAGGCCGCCCGTCCACTCGTGCGTGTCTAGCTCCATCGTAGAGGACACGAACATGTTGAGGTTGGCGATGTTGCCCGTGACGCTCCATCCTGGCATATCCGAGGGTCCTGGGAAGAAGGAGTTAAGGACCTTGGCCGGGCCGAGCCACCCCAGGTTAACGTACTTCTCACCGGAGAATGGGTCGGTCCTCACGATACCGTTCTCGTCCTTCTGAACCTCTCGCCAGATGTGGTTGGCATACCCGATCAGTTGGGGCTTGTCAGCCAACAGCCGACCCCAGACCATGTAGGCCTCCATGAAAGGCTGCATGAAGGGAGCCACGAACTGAGCCATCTCTGCGATACGAGACTGCTCCTTGAAGTCGAACATGACGTCCTTGACACGAGCCTGAGCGAACTGACGAGCTTCGGCATTGATGGACCTAGTAACGTCTTCCGTTATCTCCGTGCCGTTGGCCTTCGCTAGTTCGAGCATCTGCTTACGAGCCCGGTTATACCAGTCACGGAAGAAGGGATGCCTGACCAAGTGGTTAGTGGGCAGTTCAAGGATGGAACGAGCCACGTTGTCGAAGATGACCTCGGCGTGGTACTTCATGCCGGTAGCCTTCTCGGCATCAAGGGCATGGAGGACAGGAGCCTGGTCGTACCAGTCTCGGCTAGTCCTACGCAGCATACCGCCCTTGCCACCAGTAGCCCCGGTCATATAGCCCACAAGCCAGCCTGGGGTAGCTTCGTGGTTGAGGGCCATTCTAGCGATGTTCGGGTCCGCTAGCGCGTCCTGATAGATGCGCCTGACACGTATCTCGATGGCCTTATCCACGTTGGCCGTGTTTATCCCGTCGAACAACTGCTTGTGTACAACCTTACCGTCCGGGTGGAACCGTAGCCATTCGAGCACGTCGTCGATAGAGTCTTCTACCGGGGCCTTGCGCTCGATGGCCTTAAGAACCCTGCGGGCCAGCCCAGACCTACCGTACTGGTTGGAGAGGATGTGGCTCCACGCAGCAGCGTACTTCTCTTCGCCCATGTCGTGGACGTTGTACCGCACCCACTTCATCTTGGCTTCCTTAGCCTGTCTGCGCGACATCTGGCTAAGGGTCTCGTAGATCTCGCTAGCATGGATACCGCCGACGGCGGTGACGTCGTTCGGTAGGGCGTACGCCGGTGGGATATCCAGCTTAACGTTGATCTGAAGCTGCTTCTCAGGTAGACCGTTGACAACGTTGCCTGGGTCGAACACGGCCCAGGTCTCCTTGTTGCCATCTCTGATCTTGAGGGCATCGAAACCAAGGTCCTCGAAGATCTTGGTCTCCTCCACGCCACTCTTAAGGAGTTCCCGCAGCTCCAGGTTTCGCAAAGTGTCAATCTCTGTCTCGTCCAGAAGCTTGACTACTTGCTTGGGCCGCCTGAAGAGTTGTGGGTTAGCTTCAACGTAGGACTTAAGCTGCTTTCGGAAGTTCCCCGTAAGCGCCCTGTCGTAATCCAGAGGACGTGTTACATGTAGTTGTACCTCTGAAACCTGAGCGCTCCCGGATCCCCTGCGAAGGTGCCGAGCGTCGTCCACATCCGTGCTGAAGTAAAATGCGTTACCCTTCCATACAGACTCCTTGGAACTGATGTTCGAGCCAAACTGCTTGTCCGCCGCTGTGATACGCAAGCCGGATCCGTGGTACAGGGTGAGAGGTTTGCCATTCGCATCGACAGCCATGGTGCCGAATACTCCCTGGTTCCCCTGAGCCACAGCTCCGTCCAAAAGGTCCCTAGTTGTCGGGGGTAGATCATGGACCCTGGGATCCACAGGTAGTTTAGGATTCTTGCTTCTAGTGATGACTTCGATCGCCTCGTCAACGGATTCGAAGCCAGCAGACTCAACGTGACGCACAACTTCGTTCGTTCGCGTAACGTCGAGGGTAAACTCGAACGCCTCTTCGTGTGCGAGTCCAAGCCTTTGACCCAGTGCGCTGTTCTGGAACCGGCTCCACACTGACAAGTCGGAAAAGTATCGTAGGGTTTCGTCCCCGAGCGGCACGCGCAGGATGTAACGGGGCGTGACCACCACTGCGGGTTTCCAAACGCGAAGGAAAGCATCTCTTGCCCTTTGCCAGGTATCGATGACCTTACCAACGTCATTGACGTCATCGAAGATCAGTTTGCCGCCTTCTTTGGCATACCTGGCATTCCCGATGAGGGCATGTACATCATACTCCTTAGGATCGAGACCAGGTGCGAATCTCCTTCCCCACTGCATGACAGACTTACGGTAGCTAACCATCTCGTGCAGCGTCCTACGGACGCTCACAGGGTCGATCATGACCAGACGGTTACGAAGCTGGGTCTCTACCTGAGCCCCCGTTGCGTCGAACATCTCGTCTGCGCCCGCGCCGAAGAGGTTGTCCGTTGCTTCCCTTGCCTTGTTAAGGTGCATCTCGATGATATCTTCTGCCAAGCGCTTATCGATGCCGAGGTTCCTGGCCTCACGCCAGATGATCTCCTTCTGCATACGCTCCACGAAATCCTGGAACTCGGTGACACGGTTGGGGTTCCGGGGTTCCATGATGCGCTGGGCCTCTAGGCTCCACGCTCTGATCTCAGCACGCGAGAACTCCCTAGACCGGGTGAGCATACGGTCGGTCTGTACCGCCAGGTTCCTCTCAAGGTCCACGACGTTACCGCCCGACCTGTTGAAGGCCGCACGGAAGCCCCTAGCAACTCGGGTGTCCTGTCCGGGGGTGGCACGCCCCAGACGCCTGAAAGCACCTCTCAGGGTCGCTCTGGGGGCGTAGTGCATCATGTTTCCGGTGTGAGCGGAGCCGTACCCGTCCAGGTACTTGGAGAACAGGTCGTCCTCCATATCCTCCATACCCATGCGTTGCGCTGTGAGCCAATCCCCCTGTCCAGCTTCGTGGGCCGAGATCTGCGTTTGGCCCCTACGGGCGATGTCGTCGTGGAAGCCCTTAAGGAAGTCGTAGGCTGCTGTGCCCTCGACGGGCTTAGCCCCCAGCCCTACCTTCCACATATCTGAGATGTCCTGGATCAACTCGGCTTCCGTACGTACGCCACGGTTAGCCCGAACGTAGTCGAACACGTAGTTCAGGAAGTACGGGTCGAGAGACTGTCCGGTCCATCTCTGCTGGTAGGACGCACGAACCTTGTCCTGGAAGTAACCGACGATGTTGTCGGCCTTCTGGAGATGCTGACCGTAGAGGTCATCCACCGAGGCACTACGGGGAAGCTCAACGTCGTGTAGATGCTCCCAGATACGCCTGTTGGCGTCTCCCAGGGGGAGGTTATCTACTCCGCCAGCGTCGTCTACGGCTCTCTTGGCCTGCTGGTAGATGTCCGAGAACCTGCCCTTATCCCATGCCCATAGAGGTACATCACCCGAAAGGGTGGCGTGAACCATGTCGTCTACACTTTCGAAGGTGTTTCTGACGACACCATTCGGCCCGATGGTCTTGGTTGGTACCTTGGATTCAGCCTTGACTAGGGCCTGCGTGACGTTATCATACAGGTGTTTGGCAGGAGACTTGAAGCCCAGCCTGACCATGGGCCTGTCGACGACCTTATCAACGTACTTGATCCACCTGACAGCGCCCATCTCTTTCTCGTACATCTTAGCGAACTGGAAGTACTTGGCGGATCGGGTTAGGTGGAGCAGCTTACCCCCTACGATGAAGGGGTCTGCGTACCAGGTGGCCGCAAGGTCCATGAACATGGCTTCGGGGGCGCTCCAACCCTTATCCTTGACGAGCCATTCGGTGAAGTCACGCTGGCCACCGAAGACCTGCTCAGAGGCCACGATGTCCTTGTTAAACTGGTCTTCGATCTTATCAGCGTCGTAGTCCTCCCACATCACAGCTCCCCAGGTGGACGCGTAGATGTAATCTGCGCGAGACACCATCTGAGCTGCAACCCCACGGAAGGGCTTGGCGATCTCTTCGAAGACACCGTTGGCCCTTCCCAGCCACTTACCTACGAAAGAGTGTTCGTTGTCGTAGTCTTCCTGCTGGATAGTGTCAAGGATGTCGATAGCGATCTTGTTGTACTCTTGCAAGGCCTTACGAACCGGCTGACCACCGTAGATGTAGTCGTAAGTCTTACGGATGGACTCAGAAGCGTTCTGGTAGACAAGATCAGCATACTCTTCCTGAGTATCGGCACCGACGGCGAGGGGGTCCCCGATACGAGCTTCCTGGAGAGGTGTCTCCATCTGCTCCTTCAGGGCCTCAGCATCTTCGATACCTGACTCAAGGGTCTTGGGGTCGATAGCACGCGCATCACCGCTACCGATGAACCTAAGAGCATCAGTACGGTTGTGGATGGTGACCCCCGAGAGGGAAGCCGTGTGCGCGAGAGCGATGGCAGCCTGACCCTCCCCAACGCCGTTGTTGAGGATGTTCTTGAGGTTCTCGTTGAACAAGTTAAGGTCGGTCTGCGTCTGCGCCATCCCGATCGCGGCGGACATGGCTTGCCGATAGCTTAAGTCGTCTCCGAAGTGCTCGCTCAGGATCGCCATCCCGGCTGCTGTCCAGATAGGGTCTACTGGACTCTGGCCGGGGACCGTGATAAAGTTGCCCCGACGACCTTCCTCGGTGGTGTAGGAGCCGGGGGTCGAGGAAAGCTGACGGTAGATGACGGAGGCTTCCAGGTGAGGAGCGATACGGCGGGCAGCAGCCAGAGATATCTCCTGGCCGGTGATGGGGTCGATCCAATGGAAGACCCCCTTCTTATCCTTGGCGCGTGGTACGACCATCCTGAGGGGGAGGGCGAACTCCCCGGCGAGGAGGCGGGCGGCCTTCTCCTTGTCGGCCTCGTAGAGGTTCGACTGTGCGAGAGCGA
>Ga0316626_10000583_pt1 | contig 14623 bp, 15 predicted proteins | sample OWC_Aug_T1_C1_D5_FD_207656 | JGI IMG/M metagenome (GOLD analysis project Ga0316626, IMG submission 207656) | Wetland soil microbial communities from Old Woman Creek delta, Ohio, United States - OWC_Aug_T1_C1_D5_A | ecosystem: Environmental > Terrestrial > Soil > Wetlands | place: USA: Ohio...
CCAACAAAAGTGAGCTTCATTTCATTGCTCCGTCACAGACTATCACAGGAATACCCTATCCCTTTTTCTCCGATAACTATATCAGGCGTTAACATCCACTGTAAAGACCATGCGCCTGCATCGTCCCTCTTCAGGCAGACGACACCGGCAGTCCTGAAGGTGACAATATTCTTCTCTGAACTTCCGCACAGCAACAGGGATGCAAGGCGTGCGAGGTGCGGCAGATGCCCGACCAGAACAGCATCGTCACGGATGTCCCGAAGACGATCTGCCCACACATCAGGATTATCAAGGGGGGACAGGCCATCCACCTCTGACAGCCCTTTGAGTGGTTTCAGATATTCGAATAAAATTTCTGCCGTCTGTTTCGCCCTCAATTTTGAGCTATGAAATATCCCCAGAACTTTGAGGTTCAATTGCCAAATATAGGATGCGATTCGGGTAATATCCTGAATGCCTTTTTCGGATAGTGCCCTAACAGGATCCTCTTCTTCATTCTTGGCATCTGCATGCCGCACAAGATAAAGAAACATCATTCCTCCTCACAGACGTTACTGACCTGTTATGTTGATCTGTTCTTTTTTATATTTTACATATTCGATCAGACCGATAAGACTGCCGGCCGAAGCTGAAATAAACCAGGATAAGGAAATCGCAGCAGCAGCCTCAGGCTTGACACCGATGAAACCAAAAAAAAGCACGAATGCCCCTTCCCGAACCCCCAATCCGGAGATAGATATGGGAATCATCGCAACAAGGATGATAAGCGGCAGGTAGACCAAAAGGGAGAGGAACGGGATATTCTGTCCAAAACCGAGCGCAAGGATATATACCGCCGAGAACCCGGAAAACTGTACCAATACTGAAAGAAGCAATGCTTTTCCCACCATGCCCCTCTCGTTACGATAGATGTGAAAGTAATGATACAGATCCGCGAGATGCTTAATCTGTTGTCCGATGCGAAGGCCAAAAAACAGAAAGCTCCCAAGGATGAAAGACAGAATAACTGCCAAAAAAATCCATTCTATGTTTGTTCCCTGCAGATACTGATACCCGAAAGGGAACGCAACGGCACATATCGCAATCAAAACTACTAAGCCAAGATACCGGTCCATAAAAACAGACGCCAGAGCAAGACCGACTTTGCCGGTTGTTTTGTAAAGATAAAACCCCTTTATTGCATCCCCGCCGATAATCCCGGGGAGGAAAGTATTGAAAAAAGCACCGATCATGTACAGGGAAAAGAGTTTTTTAAATCCGATCCCTTCAGGAAGAAGCAGCTTCCATCGAAAGGTAGAAACCAACTGAGCGAAAACATACAAGAATACCGCTGCAATAAAGGCAGCAATGTTTATGCTGCTCAATGTTTTGAGTATCTGGGAAAGACCAGTTCTTTCGAAGACAAAATACAGGAGGCCAGAGCTGACAATAATCTTGATTACGATCAGAAGGATTTTATTTGCTTTCAGGGCCAAGGATCTTCTTCAGTACGTAAATCGGTTTTCTCTGACTCTCATGGTAAACCCTCACGAGCATTTCACCCAAAAGTCCCATTCCGATCAGTTGTATGCCGACGATTATCAGAAGAGCACCAAGCAAAATCAGCGGCCTGCCGCCAATCGGATTTCCGAAAAAGATTTTGTCAATTGTGAGATAGAGCAGGATGAGAAATCCGAAAATGCCGCTTAAAACGCCGACGGGCCCAAAGAACTGGATAGGTTTTGTGGAAAAGCTCTGGAGAAATTTTACCGTGATCAGGTCCAGAACAACCTTTACCGTACGTGATATGCCATATTTTGATTTCCCACGCAGTCTCGGGTGATGGACGGTTTCCACTTCAGCAACCCTGACGCCGTACCAGCTCGCGACAGCAGGGATAAACCTGTGCATTTCTCCATAGAGCTTGAGATTTTTTATTACTTCCCTCCTGTATGCTTTGAGGGAACATCCGTAATCGTGGAGTTTGACGCCTGTCACCTTACTGATCAGCCAGTTCGCCATAATAGAGGGCAATCGTCTGGTAAAAAACGGGTCTTTTCTTTTCTTGCGCCAGCCGCTCACAAGGTCATTATCTTTGATCATTTCGATAAGTTTTGGTATATCAGCCGGATCATTCTGTAAATCCCCATCCATGGTAACGACAACATCTCCCCGGGCAAAATCAAACCCCGCTGCAAATGCTGCGGTCTGTCCGAAGTTTCGCCGCAGGCTCAGCACAATTACCTTTTTATCTTCCGCCTGAATTTTTTCGAGGAGAGAGAGCGTATGGTCAGTGCTCCCATCATCAACGAACAGGATTTCATATTCCTGATTGAGAGGGTCAAGCGATTTCCTTAATTGCTCGTGGAGAAGCTGAACATTTTCTTCTTCATTGTAGAGGGGTATCACGACTGAAAGTGTCATCAATACGTCTTTGGCCTCTCTTCCGTTAAACCTTTGAAATCATAACAGATAAATATGGAGTAATCCCTGACTTTTGCATGCTTCTTAGTATAAGCGGTCAAAACCTTTTTCTCAACTTTATGAAAGGCAGCTGCAACTTTTTCCGGGATCGCAACATCGCCTGTTCTCACGAAGATTGCATGGTGGTGAATAAAGCCATGAAAAGATGGCCACAGATCATACTGGTTCATCCTACGGCCAACGTTCACGCAATATGTTACAGGATGCCCCTTCATATAAAATGCAAGCTGGCTCGAGACCTGATACCGGTCAGAAAAGACAAATACAGGATGATCAAGAGACATCTGTTCATATACTTTTGAAACTTCTGTGCCCAGATCTTTCCAGCCGGCAAGCCGGGTTGTCGGGTCAAGATCTGGCGGGAGATTGAGTATTTGGGGATAATGAGCCAAAGAGGTAACGATGAATGCAAGAAAAAGTGCAATTGCCGCTACAAGCCTTCTCCACTTCCCGTTGTGAAAGAGACTTTTCAAAGAATAAGCTGAAAAAGAAACGATTCCTGTGACATAACCCGGCAAGGCCCAGTTTGCCTGAACTTTTCCCTGAATACTTTTCAGAAGGAAAAAACAGAGTACGGGAACCGAAAACCAATACAAAAAAGCGCCCTCTTTTTCTCCCCGCAATCGCACGAGCGAAACAACCATCAGAATAAGTAATAGAGGCGTTATAACGCCCAATTGCGATCCGATGAATTCTACGAAGCGTATGAATGAAATCTGTATTCCCTCTGTTATATGAGCCTGCCCCGCGGTATGCCTGAGGGTAACCCAGTCATGGTTTGTATTCCATATGATTACCGGACTGAAAACCAGAATACTTATGATAAAGGCAATGTAAGGACCTTTTTTCAGCAGTACTTTTCTCTCCTCTTTCGAGATCAACAAATATAGAAGAGCACAGAGGAAGAAGAAAGTCATGGTATATTTGGTCAATAAACCAAGACCAACTGACAGGCCGAGGAGACTCCAGTAAATGAGCGCTTTAGGATGGGTGGCTTGGGACATATCGAGCGCTACCCGGAACAAGAAGAGCGAAAGGATCCAGAAAAATATGAAAGGAGAATCGATAGTGAAGAGGATACCATACGCTGAAAAAAGAGGGATTATCTGAATCACGAGTGCAGACAGTAATCCGGTTTTTTCACCATACACCCTTTTCCCGAGTAAATACAGGAGAATACTGCTGAATGCTGAAAAAATAACAGCCATAATTCTGATACCAAAAACTGTCTCCCCAAAGAAACTGGTACCGAGCCGGATGAGATACGCGATCATCGGGCCCTTTGAGTAGTAACTAAGGTCGAGCCTTCGGGACCATTCCCAGTAATGTGCTTCATCAGGACTTAATTCCAACGGGCCATTCAGAATATAGAAGATCCTGAAAAGACTGACACACACGAGAAAAACAGTCAGTACTGTCGAAAAAGGCTTTTCCTGAAATCGGCTCAATGTTCCCTTGTATACAAGCAAAATTGATACCGACACAAACACACCAATGAGCGCTCCGACGAGGACATCCGAAGGATAATGCACGCCGACATAGATTCTTGAGAATCCCACAAGGAGTGCAACAGTGAGAAAAAGATACCGGATCCTGTTTTTCTGCAGCATAAAAAACGGGGTCATAAATGCAAAGGCATTCACTGCATGATTGGAAGGCATCGAAAACGACTTCCCGCACCCTACAAGCAACCTCACTCCCTCCAGCTCACTGCAAGGTCTGATGCGCTCGAAGAAGTACTTCAGCGAATTCGATCCCCAGTCCGATAGCAGGAGTGAACTAAAACCAAGGATAAGTGCAATCATCGCAGGTTTTCTGTTCTTTGCAAGACACCACATAAACAACGGCAAAAAAAATACCCATGCCTTTTTGGTAATAAAAGGCATTATGATATCAAAAACGCTGTTCTGAAGATTATGATTTATAAAGAAAAAAAGGAAAGAATCAAGCGCAGAAAAGTTCATCAGTCCAGAAAATGTGTATCGAAAGAGTCCCGATCTATATCGGGATTGTGGAAAAAATTATTTTTCGCTATCGTAGTATACATTTCCCTGATGGTTTCATTCATTATGTTCATTCATTGAGCGATTAAAGATATTTTATTCAGATCATCGAGTTAAATAATTTTTTGTCCGCCCCGGCGGATTCGACGAGGCGAAAACAATATCTGCTCATTTAGAGTCAAGTGATTTATTCATGCGATTGTATTTCCCTTGTTTCCTTCTTCTTGACCCATTGTATGATCTCTTCCACCATTGCTTCGATAGTCGCTTGCCTGGGCATAATGTCGACATGAAATCCTGCCTTTTCCACAGCCTTTGCCGTTACCGGGCCTATAGCTGCAATGGAGACTCCCTTCAGTTGTTCATCAGCATCATCTCCCATGATTTCCCTGAAATTATGAAAACTTGCTGCGCTTGTAAAGGTAGCTACCGAAATCCTGCCTTCCCGTAAAAATCTCCGGAGTCTCTTCCCCCGGGATTCAGGCTTCACAGTTCTGTATGCCGCAGGGACATCTATTTCTCCTCCTAATGCTCTTATTTTTTCGGGGAATATCTCCCGCGCTTTTTCAGCCCTCGGAAGCAGGAAGCGCATACCCGTCAGAAGTCCAGGTTTCTGAGATCTCTTCTCGGAAGTTCTGCTCTCTTCAGCTCTTCCCGGAGTAACAGGAGCATTAGGGGATGCATTGTTCAAACTGCTGAGTCTCATAAATGAATCGATGAGGCCTTCTGCGTGGAATTCGTCAGGTATCAAATCGACTCTTATCCCATATTTTTTAATTTCTTCTGCCGTCTTTGTACCTATTGCGCAGATTTTAATCCCTTTCAATTCTCTGATATCTTTGTCTTTCTCAAAAAATCGTCTGAAGAAATATTTCACGCCATTCCGGCTGGTAAAGACTACCCAGTCATAGGATGTGATTTTTTTGATGGAGGAATCAATCTCTTCATAGCTCCCGGGGGGAACAATCTCGATGGTGGGGAATTCGATTATCTCTGCACCGAGTTCTTCCAACCGTTCAAAGCCTTCCATGTGTTCCCTTGTCACAAGTATTCTGTATCCAAATAACTGTTTTTTTTCATACCATTTCAAGGTTTCTCGGAGTTTTACGACTTCGCCAACAATCATTACCGCCGGTGGTTTAATATGTTTTTCCTTAACAAGTTCGGCAATGCTTTCTAACGTGCCGACTATTGTCTTTTGATCGGGCCGTGTACCCCATCTGATTACGGCAACCGGGGTATCCGGTGGCCGGCCATTTTCGATTAATTTTTGCGCGATCAGATCCACATTCTTAACAGCCATGAGAAACACCAGGGTACCCACACCCGTAGAGAGCTTCGACCAATCGATAGTGCTTTCCTTTTTTGTCGCATCTTCATACCCCGGTATTACTGCAAATGAAGAAGAATAAAGCCTGTGGGTTAGTGGGATCCCGGCATATGCCGGAGCTGCGACAGAAGAGCTTATCCCCGGTACCACTTCAAATTCTATCCTCTCCTTTGAAAGGGCCTCTGCCTCCTCGCCCCCCCGCCCGAATATAAAGGGATCGCCCCCTTTCAGCCTGCATACAGTCCTTCCTTCCTTTGCTTTCCGAACAAGGATGGTATTGATTTCATCCTGCGTTAAGGTGTGATGGCCACCGCGTTTCCCTGCATAGATAAATTCTGCATTGTGATTAATGTAATTCAAAACCTGTGCATTCAGATGGAAATCATAGATGACCACATCAGCCTTCCTCAGACATTTCAAACCTTTGATCGTAAGAAGCCCGATATCACCGGGACCTGCGCCGACTAAATAAACTTTGCCTTTCATGGAATCATTGTATCATCAGGTGAGATTTCAGGCAGGACAATACAGTAGCCTGCTGCACTGCAATAGGTATCTATCGGAATCTGCCTGGGTATGAACGCTCTACGAGCCTGGATTCTCCTTGGGATTCATTGCATCTCTGAGGGCTTTCCCTACTTTGAAATGCAGCACCCGTTTCCCCGGGACATCAACTCTCTCTCCTGTCTTCGGGTTCCGTGCCCGTCTTGGTTTCCGGACTTTTGGCTTGAAATTTCCAAACCCTCTGATTTCGATTTTCTCCCCTTTCACAAGAGCTTCTTTTATACTGTCGAAAACGGTATCGACGACGATTTCTGTCTGTTTTTTTGTAAGGCTGCCTATCCTTTCAGACACCTTCTCTACCAGAACTGATTTGGTCATGTGCCCTCCTTTAATTCGTTAATAATTTTATCGGGATCCAAGAAAACACATAAACTTTTTTATAGGTTAAGAATGCCCTGCCTATGGTGCAAAAAGGTATTTAATCTTCACTGATGGAAATATGTCTGTCAGTTCCTTTGGCATTTTTCCTCTGAGAAGACCGATCAGGGAAAAGTCCTCCTGTTTCGTGACCACTGACGGCTCCCCTTTTATGCCAGAGAGTTTTGCCGCAGCTTTTACGGCATCTTCAAGATTTCCGAGTTCGTCAATAAGGCCAACCTTCAGTGCCTGCTCCCCTGTGAAGATGCGTCCGTCGGCTATCCTTTGAACATCGTCCCGGAGCATTTTTCGTCCCCCGGCGACAGCAAGGATAAATTGTTCATGCACGTTATCGAGTACATTTTGCAGGATTTCCCGCTCTTCCTTGTTAATGCCACGGAATACCGAGGCAATATCCTTATGCGTGCCGCTTTTAATGACTTCGGTCTTAACTCCGATCTTGTTCATGAGTCCTTCTACGTTGGGGACTTCCATGATCACACCGATAGACCCTGTGAGTGTACCCGGGTTCGCAATGATCCTTGTTGCCGGCGATGCAATATAATATCCTCCTGATGCTGCAATAGAACCCATAGATACCACAACCATCTTTTTCACTGTTGCTTTTCTCACTTCTTCATAAATCTCCTGCGAAGGTGCAACAGCACCTCCCGGGCTATCGACACGCAGGACAATAGCCTTGATTGAGGGATCCTTGACATAATCCTTGATTTCATCAATCGTGTCTTTGGAATCAAGGATAGGTCCTTCAATTCGGATGAGTGCGACCTTGTCGCCGATAGGCAGATTTTTGTGGAGCAAGGCAAAGACAAGACTGATGATAACAATAATGATGAACAGCACAAGAGAAACTAAAAGGACCTTCTTCAATCCTCTGTCCTTTTCAGATTTTTCATGCTCAACCCGATCTTTCGCTCCTCGCAGTCTATTTTGATGATACGTACTGCTATGGTATCACCTGGCTTGATAGCCTCTTCTGCCTGCTCAGAAGCTGGTTTTACTATTTCGGATGAATAAACAAGGCCTTCTCCCCCGCCTTCAAGCTCAACGAATATGCCGAAGTCAGTGATCGTAAGCACTTTCCCCTTTACTTCAGACCCCAGCTTAAACCTCTCGGGCATATCATGCAACCAGGGATCCGTCTCAAGTTGTTTTAAACCAAGTGCCATTTTTTCCGCTTCTGGTTCAATGCCAAGGACAACCGCATCAATCTTCTGTCCTTTTTTCAGCACTTCTGATGGATGCTTGATATGTTTCGTCCAGGAAAGGTCTGATATGTGGATAAGGGCATCGATACCTTCCGGAAGGCCGACAAAAACCCCGAAATCAGTGATCGTCTTGACCTTCCCTGAGACCCTCTGACCGACTGTATATCTTTGCGAGACCAGTGCCCAGGGACTGGGCTTGATCTGCTTTATGCTCAGGGAAAGCCTCCGTTCTTCCTTATCGACTTTTAAGACAAGAGTTTCAACGGTCTCGCCTATGGATAAATATTTTGAAGGATGCTTTAACCGCGACAGCCAGTCTATTTCAGATATATGGACAAGTCCTTCCAATCCTTCCTCGAGTTCAATGAATGCACCGTAATCAGTAATACTGACAACCTTGCCTTTCACTCTCTTCCCAACAGGATATTTTTCATCAACAAGGGACCAGGGATCAGGTTTTCTCTGTTTATACCCAAGGGTGACTTTCTCACTTGCTTCATCATATTTCAGGATTATGACACTTATCTCATCACCGACGACAAAGAATTCTGACGGATGGTTAATTCGTCCCCAGGAGATATCCGATATATGCAAGAGTCCGTCTATTCCGCCGAGATCAACAAATACACCGTAATCAGTGATATTTTTAATGACCCCTTTTATAACCTGTCCTTCTTTCAAATGCTCAAGAGTCTCAGCCTTCTTTTGCCGCATCTCTTCTTCAAGGATCACTCTTCTCGAAATAATCACGTTGGAAAGTTTATTGTTCAGTTTCAACACCTTAAAGGACATTTTTTTTCCGACAAGGCTATCTGTTTCCTTGAGCGGTTTTATGTCGACCTGGGACCCCGGAAGAAAAGCACTGACCCCGGAGATGTCTACAGAAAATCCCCCTTTTGTTTTTCCGACAATCTTGCCTTCGATCGGACTGCCATCTCGCAGGGCATTTTCGAGCATTTCCCAGACCTTTAGTTTTGTAGCGCGCTCCTTGGAGAGCGTGAGCATCCCTTCAGCATCTTCTATGTTCTCAACAAAGACCTCTATATCAGCACCCGGCTTTAGAGAGGCGATCTCCTCTCCTGAAAACTCATCGATAGGGATAAACCCTTCGGACTTATATCCGATGTCAATAATAACACCATCCTGCCGAAGGGATAAGACTTTTCCTTTCAGTATCGTTCCTTCCTGGATACTGTGAAAGGTCTCAGCATACAATTTTTCCATTTCGTCGTTTTTCAGTTCCACGCGACCATTATCCTCCTATATCGCTAATTCGCTCTTCCACTTCTCTGATAATCCACGTAGGCGTTGACGCCCCGGCTGTGATACCAATTTTTTTTGCCCTGTTAATCCATGCTTTTTTGATCTCAGCAGATGTTTCTATGTGATATGTCGGCACAGACAGAGACTTACAGAGCTTTGTGAGCTGAGTCGTATTTGCACTGTTTTTCCCGCCAACGACGAACATGACATCCACCCTTGCGGCAACATTTGCTGTTTCTTTTAATCTCAGGGCAGTGGAATTACATATCGTATTATATACTTTTATCTCCTTTGCATGTTCTGTAGCTTCGGATAAGACTTTTTTCAGAGCTTCAAGGGGTTGCGTTGTCTGGACAACAATACCAACCTTGCTTTTCAGTTTCGGCAGACGTGATTGCGCATTCACCACAATAGCATTCCTGCTGGCATAACTCATAAGACTTTTTACCTCTGGATGGTTTTTTTCTCCAAGGATAACTACCTGATACCCTTCTTCACTAAGGAGTTTAGCATAATACTGGGCCTTTTTGACAAATGGACATGTCGCATCTATAATTTCATACCCCTTTGTCTCCAGCTCCCTCGAAATGTTGAGAGGTATCCCGTGAGTTCTTATGATGAGTGCCCGTATATCTTTATTGGTTCTCATATCATGAATGGGAACAACACCCTTCTCGGCGAGCTTCTCCACAACCTGGGGGTTATGAATAATGGGGCCGAGGGTGAATACTCCTTTCCTCTTTTCCCTGGCTATTCTGAAGGCTATGTCAATAGCCCGCTTAACCCCAAAACAGAACCCGGCTGTCTTTGCAATAAATATTTCCATCTGTATACCCTACAATAAAAAATGCCTGAAACATTCAGAGCAGCGAAGTTAATGGTCGTTTCTGACAAAATCAAGGATTGTATTTCTCACGTCTTCAATTGAGAGGCTCGATGAATCGATCAGGAGAGCATCGGGTGCTCTGACCAATGGAGCTATATCCCGGCCGGCATCCCTCCGGTCCCTTTCCCTGATCGTGTCCATTGCGTCTTGCATACTCATCCTGATTCCTTTATCTCTATATTGAAGGTAACGTCTTTTTGCCCGTTCTTCCAGTGAAGCATCCAGAAAAATTTTCTTCTTGGCATCAGGGAACACAACGGTAGTCGTATCTCTTCCTTCAACAACAAGATCATCATGTAACGCAGCATCTCTTTGGAAACCGAGGAGAAAATCTCTCACAATTTTTCGTGCCGAAAATACAGAGGAGTAATGGTCAATATCCTTTGATCTGATGGCGGCCGTTATATCATCGTCATTCAGAAAAACCTTCCCGTTTCTGAACAGAACAACGGTTCTGCTGAGAACAGCCCTGAGTTTGTCATCACTGTCATCAGGTTCTATCATATTATTTCGCAAAGATAAGGCAACAGCCCTGTAAAGGGCACCAGTGTCAAGATAGCTGTATCCGAGTTCCTGTGCAATAAGCTTCGCTATTGTTGTTTTCCCTGAGCCTGAAGGGCCATCAATGGCAACAACCTGCCTCATACCGTCAGTTTCCGGAGGTGCTGAAAAAATCCGGGGAATGATATATTCACAGAAGACACCCCGTGTATTGTTGTTGTCCCTTCTGCGACAAGCCCTGCTATTGCCATTGCCATTGCAATCCGGTGATCACCATAGCTTTCTGTTTCGGAACCCTTGAGGGGTCTCCCGCCTTTTATGTTCAAGCCGTCGGCAAATTCCTCAACCTCCGCGCCCATCTTTCTGAGTTCTGTTGCCATACCCCTGACTCTGTCTGACTCCTTTACCCTCAGTTCTTCCGCACCTCTGATTGCCGTAATTCCTTCGGCTTGAGTAGCTGCCACACAGAGGATTGGGAATTCATCAATGAGGGCAGGAATTTTCTCTTTCGTTATACTGACCGCCTTAAGTGCAGCACCGCCGCTGCAATGAATATCCGCTACTGGTTCACCTGACATCTCGTGTATACGGGATATCTCTATGACAGCACCCATTTCTTTGAGAACACCGAGGAGACCTGTCCTTGTTGGATTTATTCCCACCCCGGTTATAGTAATGTCGGCATTTTTAATTAACAGAGCACCAACAAGAAAAAAAGCCGCCGATGAAAAATCCCCGGGCACGTAAACATCGGTACCCTGTAATTCCGTACCGCCTTTAATGGAGACACGAAGTCCGTCAATGGCAATGTCTGCGCCAAATGCGGGCAACATGCGTTCTGTATGGTCTCTTGACTTTGCCGGTTCCGTGATAACGGTTTCTCCTGATGCGTAAAGACCCGCCAGGATGAGGGACGATTTTACCTGTGCGCTCGCAACCGGCATGGAATACCCTATTGCCTGTAAAGCGCCGCCCTTTATCGCAAGAGGAGGATACCGGTTTTCTGCGCGCGCCAGAATCTTTGCTCCCATCCGGCTTAGTGGTTCTATGACCCTGGCCATGGGTCTCTTTCTCAGAGATGCATCTCCCGTAAGTACTGAGAAAAAGGGATTACCCGAAAGGATTCCCGACAGAAGCCTGATTGTCGTCCCGGAGTTGCCGCAGTTGATTACATCAGATGGCTCCCTGAGGCCGTGAATACCGATACTATTGACCAGTATATCTTCTCCTTTGTCATCAATGTCCACTCCCAGTGCCCTGAATGCATGAAGAGTGCTCATCGGGTCTTCAGCTCTGAGAAAATTTTTTATGACGCTTTTCCCTTTTGCCAGGGAAGAGCATATTACCGCTCTGTGGGATATGGATTTATCGGGAGTCGGAGAAAATTCACCTTTAAAATGCTCCGCCTTATGCAGTTCAATCCTGTCCAAGGCTCTCCCTCAGCGTCCGGGCTCTTTGGAATTCCCTGCTCAAAGATTCTGGATCATTATTCCTGAGATACTGACTCACCGTATCAAGATTCTTTTTAAAGAGCTCGATATAAGCAAGCAGGTTATCGCGATTGTGCATACAGATATCCCGCCATATGTCGGGATGGCTCGCCGCTATTCGTGTGATATCTTTGAAACCCTGTCCCGAGAATGAAAGATATGAGCTGTTTATATCTGCAACAGTATTAACAATTTCATATGCTAAAAGATGAGGCAGGTGGCTCACTGCCGCATAGATTCGGTCGTGTTCTTCAGGATCCATAAGCGTTGTAAAACAACCGAAGGTTCGCCATATGGCGATAATCTTCTCGAGGGCATTTTTATCCGTTTTTTGTGTCGGCGTAATAATGCACTGTGCTTTTTTAAAGATGAGTGCTGATGCGGTGTCTATCCCGGATCGCTCACTCCCGGCTATCGGGTGCGCTCCCACGAAAAAAACCTGGTGGGGCATTAAGCCCTCCATATCCCGCACAAGCTTCCCCTTAACACTGCCAACGTCGGTCACTATTGCATCTCTTTTCAGAACGTGGGATATTTGTTTTGCAATATCGAAAAAAATCCCCACGGGTGATGCAAACACGATAAGGTCGGAGTCGTCACATGCCTTTGCAGGATCAAGATCAAAGGAGTCAATAATGGCTTTCTCTTGTGCACGCATAAGGTTTGCCCGTGTTCTGCCATACCCGATGACTATATCGCAGAGGCCATACTGCTTGAGCGCGAGAGCAAACGAAGCACCGATGAGCCCGACACCCAGTATGGTTACCTTATGAAAATACATTCCGAAAGCGCCCTCTGTGTAAATGTTTCGTTATCACCTTATATTTCTCTTCCAACAGCCGCCGCAATAGGCTTCAGCTCTTTCATCAGCTTGTTGAAGTCCTGCGGCCGCAATGACTGCTCGCCGTCAGATAAAGCTTCTTCAGGGTTTGTATGAACCTCGATAATAAGCCCGTCTACTCCTGCTGCCACAGCTGCTTTTGCCATAGGAGCAACAAGGTCCCATCTCCCTACTCCATGGCTCGGATCAACAAAAATGGGCAGATGGGTGAGCTTCTTAAGAACAGGGACTGCACTTAAATCAAGGGTATTTCGTGTTGCAGTTTCGAACGTTCTGATTCCACGCTCACAGAGGATTACGTTTTGATTCCCTCTGGACATGATATATTCAGCCGCCATAAGCCATTCTTTGATGGTTGCCGACAAACCCCGTTTCAACAAGACCGGTTTCGAGGAGATACCGACTTCGAGGAGTAATCTGAAATTCTGCATATTCCGTGTACCTATCTGTATAATATCCGCGTATTTTACAAGAATCTCCATGTCTCTGGGATCCATGATCTCGGTAACAACAGGGAGCCCTGTTTTTTTTCGGGCGTCTGCCAGATATTTCAGGCCCTCCTCACCGAGACCCTGAAAGGAATATGGAGATGTGCGCGGTTTAAAAGCGCCTCCCCGAATAAATGTTGCCCCAGCTTCCTTGACTTTGGCTGCGATAGCCATCAGAACTGTCTTATTTTCCACGGCACACGGTCCTGCAATGACCTGTATTTTTCTGCCACCGATAAGACAACCACTCACATTAATCGTCGTATCTTTTCCCTTGAACTCCCTGCTTGCAAGCTTGTACGGCTTCAGGATTCTCATTACATCTTCAACCCCGGGCATTACCCGTATGCCATTTTCTTCGTCTTCCGTAATCTTTGAAGTATCACCGATAACTCCAATGATTGTTCTCTCAGTCCCCTTCGAGATGTTGACCTGAAGTCCGCGTCCTTCAAGCTTTTTGACAATATGTTTCAGTTCTTTTTCCGTTGCACCCGGACTTAAGACAATAATATCCATTTAATCCTCCATGTACTGATCAATAGTTTTTTCCCTTATTCGAATTTTTTGAGCCGAAAGACTACAGATCCATGACCTTCTTCAGGGCATTAATAAATCTCTTGTTGTCTTCCGGCAAGCCGATGGTAACCCTTATTTCATACTGTCCCATGGGTCTGACAATCACGCCCTGTTTAAGTAACATTGTATAAATGGTTTGTGCATCATGTTCCAGCGGCATAAAAATAAAATTCGCTTCAGTCGGCACATACCTCATCCCGATGGAATCAAGTTCTTTATAAAGATAGGTCTTCCCCTGTTCGTTGATTTCCCTTGTCCTCTGGAGATGCTCCTCATCTTGTAATGCCCACAGCGCTGCTTTCTGAGCGACAGAACTTGTATTAAAGGGTGGCCTGAGTTTATTCATTTCAGCAATAATGTCTTTTCGTCCAATCCCGTATCCAATCCTGAGCCCGGCAAGACCATACATTTTTGAGAATGTTCTGAGTATCAGGATATCCCGCCCTTCCCTAAGATATTTCATGGTATCTGGATAATCAGGTTTTGTGACATATTCACAATATGCCTCATCACAGACGACCAATATCCCTTCAGGGACCCTCTTCATAAACCTCTCAAATTCCGCTTGGGTATTCATTGTTCCGGTCGGATTATTCGGATTCGCTATGAAGACTATTTTCGTGCCCGGTGTC
>Ga0316626_10000584_pt1 | contig 14614 bp, 9 predicted proteins | sample OWC_Aug_T1_C1_D5_FD_207656 | JGI IMG/M metagenome (GOLD analysis project Ga0316626, IMG submission 207656) | Wetland soil microbial communities from Old Woman Creek delta, Ohio, United States - OWC_Aug_T1_C1_D5_A | ecosystem: Environmental > Terrestrial > Soil > Wetlands | place: USA: Ohio...
CCCTTGAGCCTTTGAACCCTACTCAACGACCGCCGCGTGCACGATGTCCGACAGACGCTGATGCCGCTCCATGCTGTGGGATTCCTCCATCAGCCCGCTCGACATGAACGCGTAAGTGACGTCGCGCACCGGATCGATCCAGAACACGGTCGACCCCGCGCCGAAGCCGCCGAACGTCCGCGGCGACGCCAAGGTGCCGAAGGGGGTCGGGTGAATGCCGCCGCCGCGCAAGAAGAAGCCGAGGCCGAGGTTCGCCGGGAACGGGTCCCAGCCGCGGAATGCCTGCGTATACTCGAACAGGCTGTTCGGCAGGTCGCCGGTGCGGTTGATCTGCACCGCTTCGACCATGGCCGGGGAAAGGATGCGCACGCCATCGAGTTCGCCGCCGCGGCGGAGCATCTCGGCGAAGCGGTACAAGTCGGGGGTGATCGAGACGTACCCGCCGGCCGGGATCTCCGTCTCCTCGGTGAGAATCGCACCCATGCCTTCGAGAAAGACCGGATCCAGAATGCCCGGCCGCCGATCGCGGGCGACGACCGGCGCCAGTCGCTCGGCGAGATCCGGTCGCACGCCGAGCGAAGTGTGCTGCATGCCGAGCGGCTGGAACAGGTCCTCGGCGATGATCTGCCGGTAGGGACGCTTCCCTCCGTCTGCCCGGCGGACCAGCTCGGCCAGTACGGCATGCCCGACGACGATGCTGTACGTGACCCGTGTCCCGGGTAGCGACTCGAGCAGCGACGCGCACGTGGCCGCGACCACGGCTTCGAGGTTGCCGGTCTGCTCCGGCGCGAGCATCGCCGGCAGCAGCGACGGGACCCCACCGGTGTGCGTGAGCAGATGCGCGACGGTGACGTTGGCCTTGCCGCGCGCGCCGAACTCGGGGATGAGATCGGCCACGCGCGTGGTGAAGGCAAAGTCGCCGCGCTCGATGCGGTTGAGGACCATGGCCACGGTGAACTGCTTCCCGACCGACATGCTGACGAACACCTGGTTTTCCCCGACCGCTCGGCGCGTCGCCCGTTCGGCATAGCCGAAGCGTGCATGGTACGCGACTTTCCCGTGGCGTCCGACCACGAGCTCGCAGCCGTCGTACTGCTCGCGCTCGATGTCCCGCTCAATCGCCTCCGACAGGCGCGCGAGGCGCCGGGGATCGAAACCGACTTGCCGCGGATCGCAAACGTCCATGGTGCCTCCTTCCAACCGATGTTGCCCGCATGGACCAAAAAGTCAAAGCAGACTGGCCACGGCAAAGCCGTTGACAGAAGATATCGGCGTCGAATCGAAGGCCGTCATGCCCGCGCACGCGGGCATCCGGAGCGGGGTGGTGGCTACGGGCCGGCATGGATTCCCGCTTTCGCGGGAATGACGGTCCTGTTGGCGGCTGCTGGCGGCTTGCTTCACGCGCGCGAGTGAGTCTAAAGAACGCTCGTGGCCTTCGATCCAACCGTTTGCTCACTGGCGACCAGCGATACCGCGGGTGTCCCATGCTTCGGTGCAACCGCCTCAAGCGAACCGACGCGACCTGCGTCCGGAGAAGGCCTCCCCCGCGATCGAGAGCGGTCGTCGGCCATAGAGAGGTAAGCATGACGCGACCCCATTACGAACGGCTGTCCGCGCTCGACGCGGCGATGCTCTTCATGGAGACGGGCCGCACCCACATGCACATCGGCGAGGTGGGCATTCTGGACGCGGGTCCCTTGACGACGAGCGGCGGGCTCGACGTCGAGCGGATCCGCGCGCACGTGGCGGGGAGCCTCGACAAGATGCCGCGGTACCGGCAACGGCTGGCGTTCATTCCGGTTGAGCAGCACCCGGTCTGGGTGGATGACGACCATTTTAACTTGAACTACCACGTCCGGTACACCTCGCTGCCATCGCCCGGCACGGCTCGACAGCTCAAGCGCGTCGTCGGCCGGATCATGTCGCAGCAGCTCGATCTGTCGAAGCCGTTGTGGGAGATCTGGATGATCGAGGGGCTCGAGGGCGGCCGGGTGGCGCTGATGAGCAAGGTGCACCACTGCATGGTCGACGGAATCTCGGCGGTCAACGCGCTCTTGGCACTGTTCTCCGCCGATCCCGACGTGCCAACGCACCGGCCGTCTCCCTGGCGTCCGCGCCCTGTGCCGAGCGCAATTGATCTGGCGCGCGAGGAGCTGCAACGGCGTGCCGGCGCACCGCTCGCGCTGGCGCGCAGCGTCGCAACGGCGCTCGCGGATCCCGGGCCAGCCATCCAAGCGATACGGGATGCGCTCGAGGGCGCCGTCGAAGCGGTGGCGGAGAAATCGCGCCCCGCATCGACAACGCCGCTCAACGTCGATGAAATTGGTCCGCACCGGCGCGTCGACTGGATCCGCCTCGATCTCGACGAAGTGAAGGCGGTGAAGAACCGCCTCGGTGGCAAAGTGAACGACGTGATCCTGGCCATTGTGGCTGGCGCGATACGCCGCTACATGGAGGCGCACCGGACGCCCGTGCGCGGCCTCGACTTCCGCGTCGTCGTCCCGATCAACAGGCGCCCTCTCTCGGCGGTTGGTGAACTCGGCAATCGCGTCGTGCCAATGCTGGCGCGCCTGCCGCTGGACGTTCACGACCCGCGCGAGCGCCTCCGCGTCGTCGCGGAAAGGACCCAGGCCGTCAAGGCGTCGAAGCAAGTCTACGCCATCGAGCTGTTCGAGGAAGTTTCCAACTGGGCCGACGCAGCACTGATTGCCCAGTTCGTGCGCCGCGTCACCCGCTGGTGGGCCGGTAACCTGATCGTCACCAACGTCCCCGGGTTCTCGTTTCCCCTCTATTTCCTCGGGGCGCGGCTGCTCGAGGGCTACCCGCTCGTGCCGATGATGGCCAACCAGGCGCTGAATGTCGCGGTCCTCAGCTACGCCGGAGGCCTCTACTGGGGCTTCAACGCCGACTGGGATGCGATCACCGATCTGCACGATCTGGTCCAGTGCTTCACCGCCGAGTTCGCCGACCTCAAGAAGGTCGCTGGTCCGGTGACGCCGGCGAGATCTCATCGCGCACGTAAGGGAGCCGTCGGTGCGAAGGTCTCCGATGCATCCGAGCCGAGCGACGCGAGCAGCGAGCCCCCTGCTCATGCACACGTTCCGCGGACGACGAGCCGACCCCAGCGCCCGCGCAATTCGACCCGCAGCACCTGATTCTCCGCATCATAGCTCCAGGCGTACGGGGGTAACGGCCGGCCGAGCCACTCGACGGCGCAGGGTACGAACGGCTGGCGCAGAGTCGCGAGGGAAGCCTGCAGCCGGTAATGGCGGTTCCGGCTGCCGTGAATGGCGAGCTCCCAGCGTCCGGGACGCTCGATCGAGCGCATCTGCTCCGACTGGTAGAATCGTGCGGACGAGCGCCCGTGCGGAAAAGCGAGCAGGTCGAGCCGGTTGCGGCGGTTACGGAGCTTGATCAGATCCGGATGCGGATCGCCGTAGTCGGCGAGCGTGTCCACGTCTGGATGTAGCAGCGGCAGGACCGCGCCGGCGCGAACCATGAGCGGCAACTCTTCGAGCGGAGCGGGAACGCGCACCTCGCGCCCGCCGCTCAGCATGCCCGCGCGGCCGAGCACGAGCCTCCCGGTGGCGACGTCGTAACGGACCGCCCGCCAGAGATCGATCCACTCCCCAGCGGGAAGATAGAGGCCCCGTTCCTGTGCGCCAGGCTCAAGCACCGGCGCTGCCAAGAGGTCGGGGCCGAAGAGGAACTCGTCGTCGCGGCCGATGGCCTGCGGGTCGCCCGGCGCGGCGAGAATGAGGTGACGCATGATCGGCACGCCACTGCGCGCGTAGCGAGCGGCAGCCGCCTGCAGATAGGGATAGAGCTGCGTGCGCAGCTTGGCATACCGCCGCCAGTTGGGCAGCTGGTCGTTATCTTCGACCTGGGGCCGGACCTTGGCCGGAAGCGCGAAGCCGTTTCGCTCCGTGCGCATCACGCCGGAGACGGCCCCGAACTGCACCCAGCGCATGAGCAGTTCGGCGGTGAGCTCGCGCTCACCCAGGCCGAAGTACCCGCCGACGTCGGATCCCCACGTGCTGATGCCTGAGAGCCCCATGTTGAGTGCGCTCTTCAGCGCCGACGCTAGACCGTCGAACCCCCAATCCGTTGTCGGGTCGCCACCCCAGACGACTTGCGCGCACGGCGCAGCGCCGGTCCAACCCGAGCGCTGGAAGCGAATCAGCGGACGGTCCTGGCGGCTGACGAAGTCGTAAGCGGCGCAGTGGTACTGGACGGGATAGGCGTTGTGCCCTGCGGCGCCGGTCGTACCGTCGGCGGCGTACGAGTCGAGTGGTGTGTACTCGCCGAAGTCCTCCATCCAACCGTCATGGCCATCGTCCACCGCTTCCGCGAGTAGGCGCTGGTAGAGGCCGCGGCCGGCGGGGGCGGAGAAGTCGAACTGGCCGACGCGGAAGATGGTGCTTCCGGTGTAGTTGTAAATGTAAGGCTTCCCGACTCGATCGCGGGTCAGGGCGCCGGCCGTCACGGCTTCACTGAACACCGGCTCGTAGCTCTTGCACAGCATCGGGTTGAAGTATGTCGTGATGGCGACGCCCGCCGCGTGCATGGCTTGGGTGAGCTGCCGCTCCGCCTCGCGCTGGCCCTGCTGACTCCCGCACGGGAGATAGTGCCGGTACGTCTGCACCACCGAGACCGGCGCGTCGGCATCGCGCAGTTTGCGCAGCTGTGCGAGCTGTTCCCCCGGCGAGCCGCCGGGCTGGAACCAGGGCCCGAACACCCACGCCGCCTCGGGTTCGGGTTGCCGCCCGACGGCGGTGGTGAAGCGGCGCAGGACATCCGCTGGCCGGGGGCCGGCGAAGACGCGAAATCGCAGCGATGCGGGTGCTGGGCGTCGCTCAGAGCCTTCCGGCGCACCCGCGACCTCGAGGCTCCACGTATCCGACCGCTCGCTGCCGAGGCGGAAGTAGCTCGTCTCCGCGTTCTCGATGAGAACCCCGTAGCCGCGGCTGGAGAGCAGCCACGGAATCGGGAAGTACGTCGCGTCGTCGCGAGGCCGAAACCCCGCCGCCGGAACGAGGAGCGCGACAATCGCACGTTCGTCCTCGCGAAACGGACCGTCGGCGACGTAGTTCTCGACGGTATTGCCGCGCTGGTCGACGGCGTTGGCGCGCTCGCCGAAGCCGAAAAAGCGCTCGTCGGACTCTGCAACCCAACCGATGCCGAGAGCCGACACGTCGGCCGGTGTTCCATTCTGGATGCGCGCTTCGACTGCGATGACGCCGTCGGCATACGGTGCGAGCGTCACCTCCACTCGCCGACCCGAAGGATCCGTTGTCTCGGCGATGGCGACGAGTGCGTCGCCGACCCATCGGGTCGAGATCACGCGCGTTGCGTGAAGCCATCCCCCCGTGGTGCGAAATCCCAGCGACGCCGAGGCTTCCGATGCCGTCTCCGGCGCTTCGGCAAGGACTTGCTGTCCGAAGGCGTCGATGAAGACCAGCCGCCAGGGGTTGAGCTGAAGTCGCGCCCGCAGTGAGCCGGACGACAGATCGAGGGTTCCCGCGGCAACGGGCGCAGAAAAGGAGAAGAGAATGGCGACGCGGAGAAGCGTCTGGCGTCTCCGGCGGCGCATGAAGTTCCATAGCGGGCTCACACCTGCGCCCCAAACAGGAAACCGCCGGAGCATACGCTCAGTGGGTGGTGGCGCGACGCCCGTCCAGTAACCTCGCGGCGGCAAGTACGAGAGCCCAGTGGCCGAACGTCCCACCGGCCGGCTACGGCTTGACGCTCACCTCGACTTCGGGGTTGTTTGCGGCGAACGCCTCCGTGAGGAAGCGCGCCGCATCCGCACGGCCGCGGAGGACCGCCTCGAAGTGCGCGAGCGCCGCCACACCGGCCAGCTCGAGCTGGCGTGCGCCGCCCATTGTCTGAAGGAATCTCTGCTCGCAGACGCCGCGGCTGCATGAGGAGGGATCGACAACGTCGGGGCTGGCGTTCTCGGTCAACTTTCGGGTCAGCTGGTCGATGCCCGCGTCGCCGTTGGCGATGGCCGCCGCGACCGCCTTGCAGCCGATCTCGTCGGAGTTTTCGTCGCCCGGAAGATCGAGGCCGGTAAAGCCGAGGTGATTTCCACCCAGCAGGTTGACGAGGATGACGGGAGGCGGAGCGAACTCGAAGGCGCGCCCGGGTCCGGTGGCGAGTGGGACCAGTTCGTCGGCGCTGCCTGCGAGCAGAACGGTTGGCAGGGCGTGCGCATAGAAGGCCGCGCCGAAGAAGCAGGCGACCGGGGCGGACGCCACTGCCGCCTGGATGCGATCGAGGTGCAGGACCGGATGAAACGCGCCGATCAGCGTCGTCCCTCCGCCGAGGGACAGACCCATGATTCCACGACGGCTGCTGTCGACGGCGCGAGCGAGGTCGGCGTTCTCACCGTCCATCGCGGCCACCGCACCCATCACGAAGGCCAGATCCGCCGGCTGGTTCCCGAGATCTCCGAAGGTCGGGCCCCCGGGGGCGGCGCCGCTCGAGAGCGGGAAGTCGGGCGCGATCACGACATAGCCGTGACTCGCCAGATGGACCTTGAGGTCGGCGGCCTCGATCCTGGAGCTGAGAAAGCCGTGGGCGTAGCCGATGATTGGAAAGGGCCCGTCGCTCGCCACCGACTCGGTGCTGGCGGCTGCGCCCCCGTTGCGCACCGGCGTACCCTGGCGATCTGCCGCCGGGCTCGTCGGGTACCAGACGCGAGCCGGCAAGGTTCGCTCCGGCGCACCGGCGTAGCTCCCATTCGGCTGTGTCGGACGGGTCGTGTCGACAAAGACGAAGTCCCGCGTGGCGACCCCATACCGTCCGCGCGCGGTGAACTCGCTCTGGCTGGCGGCAGCCGGCTCATCCGAGTCGCCGCAGCCGCTCACCCCGAGCAGGAGGAGAGGCGCGCCGACCAAAACGAGGGCGGTCGCGAGGACGGAGCCGATCGATCTGCGCATAGTCCGCCGCCATTGCTACCACCCCCCTCGCCGGTCGGGCAAGCTTGGGGGCCGCCGTCACCTCACGCGATGTCGGCTTCCCCTTTTTGACCGTTGCAAGCCGGGCCGCGAATGAGCGATACGGCAGGGGGAGGCACCCCACATGGCGCTCGACGGATTCGACGAGTTTCGCTTCACGCACGACGGCGCAACACGAACGGTGTATCGCCGCGGCACCGGGCCGGCGGTGGTGATCATCCACGAGATTCCCGGGATCACCCCGCCCGTGGCGGCGTTCGCCCGCCGCGTGGCGGAGGCGGGGTTCACCGCCTTCCTGCCGCATCTGTTCGGAACGCCGGGAAAGCCGCTTTCAGCCGGCTACACCATCGGGCAAATGGTCCGCGTCTGCGTCAGCCGCGAGTTCCGCGTGTTGGCGAAGCACGAATCGAGCCCGATCACCGACTGGCTGCGGGCCCTCTGTCGTCACGCCCATGCCGAATGCGGCGGGCCGGGCGTCGGGGCGATCGGCATGTGCCTCACGGGCAACTTCGCGCTCGCGCTCATGGTCGACGCGACGATCATGGCGCCGGTGTTGAGCCAACCATCACTGCCGTTTCCGGTGACGGCCTCCCATCGGGCGGCTCTGCACATTTCAGCGGATGAACTCGCATGCGTGAAGGAGCGGGCGCAGGCGGGCTGTCCCGTGCTCGGCCTACGCTTCACCGCCGACCCCATGTGTCCGCCGGAGCGCTTCGGCGCGCTGCGCCGCGAGCTCGGTGACGCCTTCGAGGCGATCGAGATCGATTCGAGTCCGGGCAACGCCTACGGGATCAAGCGCACCGCGCACTCGGTGGTGACGAAGGATCTGGTCGACGAACAGGGGCACCCGACGCGCGCCGCCTTGGATCGGGTGCTGTCGTTCTTCCGCGAACGACTCATCGAGCATTGAGTGATTGGGTGATTGGTGATTGGGCGATTGAAGGATTGAGCGATTGAAGACACGAACGACTGATTCACTCAATCACCAATCGCTCAATCACTCAGTTGGTGAGGGGCGGCGCCAGCGGCGCCCGCGGGACCCCACCGCCGCCCGGCGTGCTCGGTGTGTTGTTGGTGACGCGTTGCAGTAGGTTCTTGATGGTCTCGATGTCTCGCCACGACGGTGGGCTGCTCCGGGTTCCGTCCCAGCGGATTTCCGTGTTGCCGAGTTCGGCGAGGAACGTGATACCACTGCCGCCGCGGTCGACCACATACACGCCGTAGTCCTGGGCGGCCTTGGCGATGACCTTGCCTTGCGGTGACAAGCCGATCCGATTGAGGTCCACATTGGAGGGAATCGCGAGCAACGTCCCCATGGGCAAGGTCCCCGAGTATCCCGAGTCACGATCGAAGGCGTAGGCCGGCCAGACCGCCTGCCGTTTGAGCAGGGAAGCCGGCGCGAGCGCGGCCAGGGCGTGCGGGATCCGACCCGACGCGATCTCGCCGTTGCGGATCAGGCCGGCAAACGAGGGCAGCATGCTGGCGCGGCGGCCACTCCACCATCCCGTCCCGTCTCCCCGGGCGTCGATGTAGCTGGCCATGGTGCCGATGACCTCGCCGCTCGACGTTACCACCGCAGCGTAAATGTCGATCACCCAGCCGTCCGGCTGGAACACGGCGAGGAACCCATCCGAGTCCGGCGACGGACACACCCCTCGCGGCAGATGAAACGTGCCGAAATAGTCCTGGCTGGCGTGGTGGTAGTTCGCGGGAAGCTGCCATAAGCGGTCATTGCGCGCGTGAGTGGTCGAGTAGTAGTTGGCCTCGAACGGCAACTCCGGCCTGGCCGACCGCAGCAGGGTCAGCTCGGTGCTACGCGAGTTGCCGCAGTTCTTTCCGCCCCGGTCCAAAAATTTCCAATGGGAGAGCGGCCCCCAGCCCGGACCGAACAGCATCCGGACGTCGGGGTCTTGATCCGTGGCGATCACTACCGATGAGGTCCAGCGGTCGTCGTGGTTTATGCTGGCGCGGTAGGACGCGAGCCGGGAAACGCCGGCGTAACGGGCGCCGCTGCCGATCGGATGGTTCCAGGGTGACAGCTCGCTGAACGGCCAGGTGCGCCAGTCGCGCGACGTGGGCGAGGACTGCGCGCCGAGCGTGGCCGGTGCCGCCAGGATGAGCAGGATGGGGAACCACGACAGGTGAACGATACGTCTCGCCGGTCGAATCGAGGTGGAAATCATCGCCACCACGGCGCTGCAATTTGCGCGCCCCTGGGGAAGTTTGGGTGTTTCGCGCTTCGGGAAGAGCCGGCCGTCTGTTTTCCTCGTCAATAGCCTGACGGCGTGGTACGGAACAGTCTTAGGTAAACGGTGCTGTGCAGCGCCAGCGTGCCAGCACCCCGATGGCGTTGTCCACGGTACCCGTGGGAAATGCCGCAGCGTCTGCGAGAAGAGGATCGCGACCCAGCTCGGCCGTCCGGCTGTCCGTCAGTTCGCTGGCACGTTTGACAGCAGCCGGGGTGGCGATGGACGCTCGACGCGGAACGGCGGGGCGAAGGGGGCAACCGGCGTGCCGCCGCCACCGATGTTGGCCGGGCCGTTGTTGCTGACGCGCTTGAGGAGGTTCTTGATCGTGCTGATGTCCTGCCACCATGCGGGGCCTGCCGCGGACGGTTGCCAGCGGATTTCGGGGTTCGCCAACTCCGCCATGACGTTGATGCCCGTCCCGCCACGATCGACGACGTACACTCCGTAGTTCTGTGCCGCCCGTGCGATCGCCAGCCCGTGCGGCGAGAGACCCAACTGAGTGACATCGACCGCCGGCGGGATCGCCAGCAGCGCGCCCATCGGCAGCGTGCCCGAATAGCCGGCGTTGCGGTCAAAGGCGTACGCCGGCCACACCGCCTGCTCCTTGAGCAGCGTCGAGGGCACTTGCACCGCGAGCGCGTGCGGGATGGTGCCCGAGGCGATTTCGCCGGTGCGGATCAACCCGGCGAATGACGGCAACATGCTCGCCCGCCGCCCGTTCCACCAGCCCGTGCCGTCGCCGCGCGCATCGATGTAGCTGGCCATGGTGCCGAGGACCTGGTGGTCGGAGGTGACGATCGCGGCGAAGATGTCGAGCACCCAGCCGTCCGGCTGGAACACCGCCATCAGCCCGTCCGAGTCCGGTGACGGGCAGGCGCCGTAGGGGAATCGGAAAGTGCTGCGATAGTCCTGGCTCGCCTTGTGGTAGTCCGTGGGAAGTACCCAACGGCTGTCGTCGGGGGTGGAGAGGGTGGAGTAGTAGTTGCCGTCGAACGGCAGAGTCAGCGTGGCGTAGCGCAGCAGCTCGAGTTCCACGGAGCGCACGTTGCCGCAGGTCTTGCCGCCGCCATCGAGGAACGCCCATTGGGAATTGGATCCCCAGCCCGGGCCGAACGAGATGCCGATCTCGGGATCGCTCGGCTGCGCGATGACGATCGACGAGGTCCAGCGATCGTCGTAGTTGATACTCGCCGAAAAAGTGCTCAGACCGGGGACCGTCGTGAACTGGGCCCCGCTGCCGATCGGGTGGTTCCAGGGCGACGTCTCGCTGAACGGCCAGGTCCGCCAGTCGCGATCGGTCGGCGTCGGAGAGCCCGCGGCCGCCGCCGGCAAAGCCGAGGCGAGCGCAACGGCGAGCAACAGCGAAACGAAGCGAACCATGGGCAACGATCGTCTGTCAGTTGGCTGATGAGGAGCCGCGTTTCAACCCCACTGCGCCGACTCCGTCGGGCTCGTCCGGAGAAGGGGCCGTGATGCCAAGGAGGAGCCAATCGATCTGCGCATGGTCTGGAGCCACTGTTACCACCCGACTCGCCGGTCGGGCAAGCTCGGCGACCGCCGTCAGCTGACGCGATGTCACCTTCCCGCCCCGCACCGCGCACTCCTTGGCGATGAACGATCTGGTCGATGCAGAAGGGCATCCGGTGCGAGCCGCGCTGGATCGGGTGCTGTCGTTTGTACAGCGGCGGACGGTGATCCACTTGCTGCCCAGCTCCGGGGCGTCGATGGGCTGGTAGATCTCGCGGGCACCCTTCGTCCAGGCCACGTCCAGTATCATTTGCTGCAGCGGTGTGACTACCGGGGGACCGACCACCCATACCCAGGCCTGCTGCTTTCCGCGAACGAAGTCGGCTCAGCGGCGGGGTGGCAGAGGCGCGGCGGGTCATGTCGTCACGCGGACCGCCATGAGGTGTCGGTGCTGTCGTCCGCTTGGAAGCGCACTGCGTACAGCCTCTTCATCAGTCGCATGGCAAGGCGGTACGGAATTGGCTGCAGTGATTCGGGCAGCGGCAGCGCCAGGATGTGCAACACCGCCATCGCGAAGGCACGCAGATCGTGCGCGAGCAGCGCCGGCGAGTGCCGCACTGCTTCCAGGAAGAGCGACCGCGACAGCGCCACTTGTCCGTTGGAGAAAGCCTTGCGACTGGCAACGCGGAGGTGTTCGGCATAGGTGCGATGGGCGGCGCGTGCCGTGAAGCCTGGAACGTATTGGCGAAAGCGGTCGAGAGAGAGCCGGCTGGCGGCGAGAAAGCTGTCGAAGGTCAGCGTCAAGCTTCCCTCGCGGATCCGATACCCGGTCAGCGCCTCGGGGATGAGGCGCAGGGCGTATGGAGTGCGGACGGACAGCCGAACCCACATCTCGACGTCCTCGCAACTGCGCAAGGTTTCATCGAAGAGACCGGCGCGCGTGAAGCAGTCGCGGCGCACGATCGGCGTGCTGCCGTTGCCGACATGGTTGCGCGCGACCAGATCGCGTGTGGTGGGTTGACGGCAGCGGGTGACGAGAAACTGTCCCGTTGGCAGGCCGGCCTCGTTGAGGTATGCGGAATACGAGAACGTCAGTCCCACCGACGGCTCCGTCTCCATCACGGCGAGATGCGTGGCGGCCTTGCGTGGATGCCAGACGTCATCGCCGTCGCAGAAGCCGATGAACGGCGCGCGCGCGTGGCGGATGCCGGTGTTCCGGGCGCCGGCGAGGCCACGGTTGCGCTGGGAGATGCAGGTGAGGCGTGGGTCGCCGATCCGGAGCACCCGGGCAAGCGTGTCGTCGGTCGAGCCGTCATCGACGACGATCACTTCCAGGTCGGGCATGGTCTGCCGCAGCACCGACTCGACGGCCTCGACCGCAAGCTGGCCGACCTGGAAGCAGGGGACCACGACCGAGAGCCGCAGGCGGTCGGCCCCGACGCCGCTGTTCCGAATGATCGCCGCCGCCCCGTCCGCTGGCGGCGGGACGGTTGGCGCGGGAGATCCCGCCGCGGACGCGGCAACGCGGCGGCGTGGCGGCGCGCCGATCAGTGTCCGGGAGAATGCGCTTTCCATTGAAACCGCGGTCGCTCAGTCAGAGTTCTGCCAACCTTCGCCGGCTGAGTTCCTGACGCCCTCGAACCCTCGAACCCTCGATCCCTTGATCCCTTGATCCCTCGATCCCTTGATCCCTCGATCCCTTGATCCCTCGATCCCTCGATCCCTCGATCCCTTGATCCCTCGATCCCTTGATCCCTCGATCCCTCGATCCCTTGATCCCTCGATCCCTCGATCCCTCGATCCCTTGATCCCTTGATCCCTTGATCCCGGTACGATGTTCACGCCGTAACCGAGCGCGAGGGGTCCAGAATCGCCGCGGGCGCCGACTGCCGCGCGGTCCGCCGGGTCTTGCGCTCGACGATCTGGTAGTACAGCGATTCGGTTTGCGCGGCGATGGCAGGCCAGGAGTAGCTGCGGCGAACGTGCTCCTGCACGCGCGCGGCCACGCCCCGGTAGTGATCGGAATGCGCCAGCACACGGGTCAGGCAGGCGGCGAGTGCTGCCACATTGCCGGTGGGAAAAAGGAGATCGTAATCCGGGATCGGCTCGAAGATTTCCTGATGGACTGGAATGTCGCTGACGATCGCCGGAACGCCCACCTCGAGAGACTGCAAGAGCGCCATGGGCATGCCCTCGAGCTCCGAGGGCAGAACGTAGACGGCGGCTGCCCGGAACAGGCTGTCGAGGTCGGCGCGGGGCCGGGTTCCGGCGAACACGACCCGCGGATCGCCTGCCGCCAGGCGATGCAGCTCGGCCACGTACGCGTCCGTGTGGCTGCTGTCCCCCACGATGGCCAGCTTGAACGGCGTGTCGACGGCACGAACGGCACGGATGAGATCTTCGGCACGCTTTTCGGGCACGAGCCGAGCGACGAACAGGACGTATTGGTGGGGCACCAACCCGAGGCGATCGAGCAGAGCTTGGTCGAGCGGGGTATCCAGCGGAGTTGGTTCGGTGCCGTTGGGAATGACCACCGTTCGCCGTCCGTACTCGCTGAGGAAGTAGCGCTCGAGATCGCGCGAGACGGTGATGATCTCGTCGACGTTTGCGACGAGCGACCGCTCGGCCCTGCGCAGGACCTTCGAGCCGAGCCCCTTCCACTTGGCCCGTTGCCAGTCGAGGCCCTGAACGGTGGCGACCGTGGGAATCGAGAACAGTCGGCAGAGCGGGGAGAGCAACCCCGGGGCGAGCGCGTGCAGGTGGACGACGTCGTAGTCACCGCGCAAGGTCGCGTGCGCGGTGCTCGCCGCGACATGCGACAGTGTGCCGAGGGATCGCCCGTTCAATGCCGGTGCGCGCACCAGCCGGACGCCCCGGTAGATGTGCGGCGAGGCGGGGACGTACTCGGGCCGGCAGTAAACGGTCACCTCGTGGCCGCGTTCGGCCAAGATGCCGTAGAGGCTCTCGGCGACTCGCTCGATGCCGCTGTACGAGCTGGGGATGCCGCGTGGTCCAATCACGGCGATGCGCAGTGGTCGCGAGTTCATGAGTCCCTCGGGGCGAGTGACACGCCGACGTGCGGGGTGGATGGATCGGATACTGGTACCTCGGCGAGCGGGGCTCGCCCCGGCGCCGGACGGCGGGTGAGCAGCGCCCGGGCGCCATCGACTCCCGACGGACGGCCGGCGATTGGCGTGCCGCGAACGTAATGTTCCCAGTGCCGGCGGTAGTAGTCCGCCGTGCGCCGGATGCCGGTGCGGAGATCGGTCTGTGCGCGCCAGCCAGTGAGTTGTTGCAGGCGGCTCAGATCAGCGACTGCGTCTCCGGTCTCGAGCTTGGCGTAGTCTTTCGGCCACGGCACGAACTCCACCCGCCCGTGCCCGACGATGTCGATGATTGCCTTCACCATGTCGCAGAAGCGCGTCGCGATCCCGGAGCCGAGATTGACCACGGTTCCGACCGCGTGCGGTGCGGCCGCGCAGCGCAGAAAGCCCTCGGTGAGATCGTCGATGTAGACGTAGTCCCGCCGTTGATCTCCGTCACCAAAGATCGTGATCGTCTGGTTCTCCAGCGCTTGGCGGATGAACCAGCCGATCAAGGAGTACTTGCTGTGATGGATCTGCTGGCGCGGCCCGTACGGGTTGGTGATGCGCAGGGCCAAGGTGGGGATCCCGAAGTTCTGGTGATAGATCGCCAGATAGCGTTCCGATGCGTACTTGTGCACCCCATAGAGGCTGAGCGGATTTACGGGGGCGTCTTCCGTCTGCGTCGGACCCCCGATCCTGCCGACGACCATGCGGCTACTGGCTAAGACGAACCGGGGCTTTGCCGAGAGGCGCCGGCATTCCTCGAGCAGCTGCAGCGTCATGCCGGCGTTGGAAAGGAGGTCCTCCATCGGCATGTTCAGGCTGTCGATGTAGCTCACCTGCGCCGCCA
>Ga0316626_10000586_pt1 | contig 14608 bp, 10 predicted proteins | sample OWC_Aug_T1_C1_D5_FD_207656 | JGI IMG/M metagenome (GOLD analysis project Ga0316626, IMG submission 207656) | Wetland soil microbial communities from Old Woman Creek delta, Ohio, United States - OWC_Aug_T1_C1_D5_A | ecosystem: Environmental > Terrestrial > Soil > Wetlands | place: USA: Ohio...
AACGAGCAGGTTCACGATCTGGGCGCCCACCGACACGTCGAGGGCGGACACCGGCTCATCGGCGACGATGAGCGCGGGCGCGACAGCCAGCGCGCGCGCAATCCCGATCCGCTGGCGCTGGCCCCCCGAAAACTCGTGTGGATAGCGGCCGGCCGCGGCGGGCTCGAGGCCGACCCGAGCGAGGAGTGCGGCGATCTCCTCGCGCGGGGAGCGATCTCGCGCGCGGCCGCGGAGCACCAGCGCTTCGCCGAGGGTTGCCCCCACCGTCCGGCGCGGGTTCAAGCTCGCGGCCGGATCCTGAAACACGATCTGCATCTGGCGGCGCACCGCGCGCAGGCGGCGCCGGTCGAGGCGAAGCACGTCCTCCCCCGCGAAGAACACCTGGCCGCTCGTCGCCGGCACGAGGCGGAGCACGAGCCGGGCCGTCGTCGATTTGCCGGAGCCGGATTCCCCGACGAGCCCCAGCGTCTCGCCGCGATCGATGGTGAAGGACACGCGCGCGACCGCTCGCACGGCGGGTCCCGCTCGGGAGAAGAGGCCGCGACGCGACGGATACACCTTGGTCAGGTCGCGCACGTCGAGGAGCGGCGCCCCGCCTCCGGTGGTCGCGCTCATGGGCTGCTGCCGCCGTCGCCCATGGCCGGCGTCCACGACGCGCCCCCCGGGGCGAAGGCCACCGCCCCCGCGTGGAGGCATGCGGCCGAGCGTCCGGGCGCGAGCTCCGCCGCCGGCGGCGCCGCGCTTCGGCAGTCGGTGGTGGCGAGCGGGCACCGAGGGTGAAATGCGCACCCCGCGGGCAACGCGAGCGGATCCGGCACCGCCCCCGGGATCGCCGCCAGGCGGCCGATCGCACCGCCCCGGCGCGGCACCGCAGCGAGGAGCCCCTGCGTGTAGGGATGAAGGGGACCGGCAAAGACATCCGTGGTCGATCCAGTCTCGACGATGCGTCCGGCATAGACGATGGCGATGCGATCGGCGATCTCGGCAGCCACGCCGAGATCGTGCGTGATGAGCAGGATGGCCATCCCCCGCGTGCGGCGAAGCCCGGCGAGAAGCGCGAGGATCTGGGCCTGCACGGTGACATCGAGCGCCGTCGTCGGCTCGTCAGCGATGAGAAGCGCGGGATCGGACGCGAGCGCCATGGCGATCATCACCCGCTGCCGCATGCCGCCCGAGAGCTCATGCGGATAGCGATCGGCGGTGGCCTCCGGTGCCGGGAGGCCAACCTGGGCGAGGAGCGATCGCGCCCGCGCTCGGGCGCTCGCCCGCGAGGTCCCCCCGTGGATCTGGATCGCCTCGGCGATCTGGTCGCCGGCGGTCATGAACGGATGGAGCGCGGTCATCGGCTCCTGGAAGACCATCGCCACCGCTGAGCCGCGGATCGATCGCAGGGCGCGGTCGCCCATCGTGCGGAGATCCTCGCCGCGGAAGAGGATCGCCCCGTGCACCGCACCCGGCGGCTCGTGCACCAGGCCGAGGATCGCGAGTGCGGCCACGCTCTTCCCGGAGCCGGATTCGCCGACGAGGGCCAGCGTCTCTCCGGGGCTCACATGAAAGGAGAGCCCGTTCGCCGCCCGGGCGACCCCGTCCCGCGTCTGGAAGCGGATGCGGAGGTCTCTGACCTCGAGCAGAGGCGCTGTCATGACGGGGTGGGATACATGGCGGTTCGGTGCGAGCCCGCTGCGCGCGCCCCGCGGCGGCCGGGAGATCCGGGAGCGGCGCGGGACGCTCGAGCCGCCGATCATCGGATCCCAGCGACCTCGTGTCCAGCACCGCCGGCCTCACCCTGGAAACTCGGCGCGCATCGCTGGCGCGGGTCCGGTTCGAGGCGTCGACGGGGCCTCGGAGCTCGCCTCGCCGCTGCGACACGAGTGTGACGAGACGGTCACAGGTCGCGGCGACCTGGTCACCCGTCTCCGCCGGAAAACCCTTGTCCGGACAGGCGCCGGCGCCCGCGGAGGTCGCGGCACGGGCTATGCGCTTTCCTCCCCGGCAGATGGCACGCGGGCGCTCGCCCCCGGTCCTTCGGGGAAGCCAAGGCGGCTTGGCGGTGCGCTGGGGCCTTGCCACCGCGATTGCGGGCGCTCGCGGCCGCGAAATCCCTGTCGCGGCCTGCCCGGTCTCGCACCGGGGCAGGTCGATCTGGAGGTCCACGATGACCGCGCCAACCTTCTCCGATCGGTCCCCGCGCACGCGCCCGCAGGGCCGGCCCGGTCGCCGACCCGGGTTCTCGCTCAAATCCGATCGGCTCTTCTCCGGTCGGCTCTTCACGCCGGCGGTACTTCTTCTCGCCTGTGGAGTGCTCGCCTGCGGAGCGCTCGCGGCCGTCGAGGCGCGCGCCGGGGAGGCGCTGTGTTTCTCCCAGCGGCCGCGCCACGCGCCTCCGGCCCCACCCCTCGACCGCCAGAACGTCGTGCACCTCAAGTTCGGCACGTACGACCCCGAGGGGGCCGAGAACGGCGGCGCCTACTTCGGTCTCCTCACCGGCGTCGAGTTCCAGAATCGCGTCACGATCGGCTTCGATCTCGACATCTATCGGCGCTCGTACAGCCGGGAGACGATCATCGCGGAGACGGTGGACCCGACCGGGAATGTGATCACGACGACCGCGACGAGTCTCGCCACCTCGTCCACCCTCGTGCCCCTCGGCGTCTCCCTCGGCATCCGCCTCCCCGGGAGCCGCACCCTGACGCCGTACGTCGGGGGTGCCGTCGCCTACGAGATCCTCGTGAACCAGGTCAGGAACTACGAGCTCGGCATCGAGGCGACGAACGTGTACGGCGGGCCGGGCTGGCAGGTCTTCGGGGGGCTTCTCTGCCCGCTCACGCGCGAGGTGCGCATCCTCGGCGAGCTCGGCTACAACGACGCCATGGTGCGCCGCGACATCGATCGCTACACGCTCGGGCTCCCCGTGGGCGAACGCATCGACGTGAGCGGCATCGCGGCGCGCGCTGGCGTCGAGTTCCACTTCGATTAGAGCGCCCGGCGCAGAGGCCCGGGGAGATAGAGGGCCGGGCGTTGACACCCCGCGGTGGCTTCCGTACCCTGCGGCGCACGCTGGGCGGGGTGCGGTTCCGGCATCGGGCGGGTCCGACCTCCTCGCACCAGACGGCGACGCCGATGGGATGCGGCGAGCACTGCAGATGCGAGCACATGGAGGGCCGGATCGATGCTGTCACGCCATCCCGCGCCGGGTCCCGGCGCGCCTGGCTTCTCGCGCTCAGCGCGCCCGGGGCGAGCGCCGGCGCGCGCGCTCGCGCTCCTGGCCGGCGGATTGCTTCTCGCTCTCGGGGCCGTCGGTCCGGCCGCGGCCGACGAGGACGAAGGGACTCCCGAGCGGGAGATCAAGCCGATCGGGCAGGTGCGTGTCCGCCCCGAGTTCCGCGACAACGCAGACTTCGACGGCGGCCGTCCCGATCGGCAGAAGTTCTACGGTATGCGGACGCGCCTCGGGCTCGACGTCAAGCTGAATCCCAAGCTCGAGGGGCGCATCATGGTCCAAGACTCCCGCTACTGGGGCGTCGACGAACCGAGCACGGTGTCGACCGGCACCGAGAAGCAGGCAACCGACCTCTACGAGGGCTACGTCGACCTGCGCTGGATCTGGGACCTGCCGCTCGACATCCGCCTCGGCCGCCAGACCATGACCTACGGCCGGGAGCGCCTGGTCGGGCCGCTCGATTTCTCGAACTTCGGGCGCACGTTCGACGCCTTCCGCTTCCGCTTCACGATGGGCGCGTTCGTCACTGATGTCTTCTCGTCGAAGATCGTCGAGACCAACGCGCCGGCGCCCGACACGACGCTCCGCTACTCGGACCGCGACCGCAATTTCTCGGGGCTCTACATCTCGCGCGAGGGAGAGCGCGTGGAACGCGCCGAGGTGTACTGGCTCCGCGACATCGACAAGACGCAGCCCCAGTCCCCGGGCGAGATCAAGCGCCACACGATCGGCGGGCTCGCACGCGTCACCTTGCCGGCCTCCTTCATGGTGGAGGGCGAGTACGCCTACCAGACCGGGACCGCCGGGAGCCCGTACGACATCGCGGCCCAGATGCTCACGCTCGAGCTGCTCTACACGCGGGCAGATATCCACAACCTGAAGCTCACCGGCGGCTTCGACTGGGCGACCGGGGACGGCGATCCGACCGACGACGAGCTCGGTACCTTCAATCAGCTCTTCCCCACCGGGCACGCCCATCTCGGCTCCATCGACTACGTCGGGCGGCAGAACATCCAGGATCTCCGCGGGCAGGCGAGCATCACGGTGCTCAAGAAGTCCACCTTGCTCGGCGCTTACCACTGGTTCCGGCTCGACGAGGCCGCGGACGCCTGGTACAACGCCGCCGGCGGCGTGAACCAGGCGGGGGTGCGTAACTTCGGCCCCGACCCGACCCGCAGCGAACGCCAGCTCGGGAGCGAGATCGACCTCCTCTTCCGCCTGGGCGGCTTCATCGAGCAGGCCGGCATCGAGATCGGGTACTCGCACTTCTTCGCCGGCGAGGTCGTGCGCGCCGGCGGCGGTGCCGGCGACGACTCCGACTGGGCCTATCTCGCGGTGAAGCTCGACATCTGACGCCGGTGCCGCCCGTCGCGCCCTACGGAACGCCGGCGGCAGGGCTCACCATCAGATTGTCGAAGTGCACGTGCCCGCGGCGGGCGACGAAGCCGACTCCCCCGGAACCACCCGCGGGATCGGCGGAGGTCGTCGCGCGGACGACCGCGCGATCATCCACGAACCCGGTGATCTCAGCGCCCGTCGCCCGGAGCCGCAACGCATGCCGGGTGCGACCGGGCCTCAGGTAGGGATAGTACGCGGATGCGAGCGGCGTCACCGTCTCGTTCTCGATGCGCGCGAGGGTGACTTCGTCGTGATTCGTCCCGCCGAGGAGGAGGGCGATCGAGTTCCCGCGCTGATCGGCGCGACAGGCGAGTCCCCCCGCATAGGAACCGCCACCCCCGCCGTCGATCGTGGCACTCATGTCCACGTCGGGTAGATCGATGTCCGCGAGCACGCTCCGCGCGAGGGCCGTGGGGTCGGGCCGGCAGCCGAAGCCGTAGGTCGAGTCATCGATCGTCCAGGCACCGGAGAGGACAACGAACCTGGCCGCGGCGGTCGCGTCGTTGAAGGCCAGGTTGACCTTGCCCGCGGCGGCCGTCCCCGTGACGGCGACGGAAGGAAGTCCTTCGTTACCCTTCACATCGAGCGCCGAAACGGCGTAGCCGAAGGTCTCCCCCGGCGCCACATCCAGATCGCGGTAGCGCGTTTCCTCGTACACATCGCCGAGAATCTGGATCTCGTCCGCGTGTTCGAAACCGGGAGAGCGGCTCCGGTAGATGCGGTAGGCGGCAACGTGCTGATTGTCGGTCGCTGCTGCCCAGGCGAGGGCCAGGCCGCCGCTCGCCGGACTCACAGTGAGATCGGTCACCGTCGCCGGAGCGCGACCGTCGAAGAACATGCTCGCCGTCTTGAGACCGCGGTCGAGACCCTCGGCAGCCCAGCTCGGCATGTCGCCGCGCACGAAGAGGATGCCGCGCACGCCATTCCGCGCCATGGAGTCGGTGCGGAAGCGGCCGTTCGCGGAGCGCCCGAGATGGCGCACCGTGAAGTCCTCGATCGTGTCCGCGACGATCAGCTCCACGTCGTATTCGCCGCTGAAACCGAGGGCCGGAAAGTCGACCCACACCGCGGTCGAGTCCTGATCCTCGGGCGACAGATTGGCGGTGACGAGGAGTCCCACGTCATCGCTCATGCGATACACGGCCGACCAGAAATTCACGTTGGAGGACGCCGACACGGCGCCGATTCCGGTGGTGCGCACCTCGGCGGCTGGCCCGGGTGGGACGAGACGCAGCAGCTGCCAGAGCGCCATGGCGTAGCGGGCCGTGGTCACGGTGCGCCCGGCCAGAAATCCGGCGGGGATGAGCGGCACCGACGCGGTGGCCGCGGCGATGGCCATCGCGCGCGTGGTCTGCATCGGCTCGCGCAGGGTCAGGGGACAGGGCACCGCGTACCCGGCGCCCCCCAGGTAGGAGTTGGCAAGCGTCGAGCGCGCGGCGCGCCAGTCGGCGCGCTCGAGCCCGAACGCGATACCGTCGGCCAGGAGGCCGAAGGAGAGGTCCGGCACCTCGAGCCCGGAGTGCGAAATGAAGATCGCCTCTGGCCCGAGGGCGCCGCGCAGAGCCTGCATCCACTCGAAGCTGGCGCGGGCCGGGAAATCGGTGCCAGGTGTCGCGAACGCCTGGTAGTGCGCGGAGGCATGTGTGATCAGGAGCCCGTCGAGACCGAGACCGCGCGCCCAGCGACCGATCTCGTCCCCATCTCCCGCGGCGAGGACGGTGGCCAGGCAGAGGAGTTCGCGCGCATGGGCGTCGGCGATCGTGCGGCGGAACTCGGCGTCGTCGGCCGGCACATGGCCGGCGCTCCCGCCACGGGCCAGCCAGCCCGGGCCGAGGACGAGGCCGGTGGCGCCGGCAAGGGCCATGGCCTCGATGGCGCTCGTCGACGGGTAGGCCATGCCGTCTCCCTCCTCCTCGAGCCAGTGCACCAGCCGATGCCCAGTGAGGCGCGAATGCCAGGGGTGCCGGCCGAGGAAGAACCCGAGGCGATTCCGGTAAGAGAAGGAGGGCTCGAGCGCAAACGGCGGCTGTTGCTCCGGCAAGATCCAGGTGATGAAGCTCCGTCCATCCCGCACGGAGGAGACGACGGGGACCTCGGGACCCATGAAGGAGGCGCCCGACTCGAGGATGATCTGCAGCTGATTCGAGAAGCTCCCCGCAGCGCCGAGGGCGAGTCCCAGGTTGGGGCAATAGGCCGCGTTGAAGGTGGGCTGAGGATCGAGCATGCCGGAGCCCCGGTCGCGGTTGCGCTGCCAGTGCCAGAAGGCAAGAGTGAAGTCCTGGGTCTCGACCGGCCAGCCGAGGGAAGCACGCGTGACCGCGATCGCCTTGGCCTCGGCGGGGAGGGTGAGCGCCAGATCCACGAACACGGCGCCTTCGGCCATGATCGTGTAGGTGGCCTGAAACGCGAGCGGGCTTTCCTTCTGCTTCTCGGTGGCCAGGCGGGTCTCGGAACGCACGACGACACGGCCAGGCGCGTTCTCCTCCACCGTGATGCGACCGCCGGTGAAGGGACCGAGCGGCCCCTCCGGAGTGTAGACGAGCAGGCCCGGGACCGAGGCGCGCCGCGGGCCAGGCGCCACGAGCTCATGCCAATCCATCCCGTCGTGCAGGCGGATCGATGTCAAGTCCCCGCCCCGCGCGGCGGACCATGTGAACGCGAAATGGCCTCCGGAGACGACGACCGAGTCCGGAGTGCTTGCGACCGCGAGGGCGGCGGGCTCCAGCTCCGACCCGGACCCGGAGTCCGGAACCGCGGCCAACATGAGCACGGCGAGCGCCAAGGGGACGGACAGGCCGGGCAGAGACAGGGATTTCACGACGTCTGGATTCCTGCGGGGTGACGGAGCTGGGCGCCAACCGACCGGCAAGCCGCCCGGCCAAGGCAAGCACTCGACCGATCCCGAAGCTAGCCAGTGCGAGCCCGGGTTGTCAACGCGGCGTCAGCGCTCCGCCAGGGGGGCGCCGGCTGGCCCGGGGGCGCGCGGTTCCAGATCCAGATCGACTTGCACCATGGGGCGACGGCGAAGCGCCGCCGCCAGGACGGGGCCGGGAAGCGCCCCGGGCTCGACCATTCGCGCGCCGAAGCGCGCGCGCAGCACGGCACAGAAGCAGGCGGCCATCTCCCCCGCCTCGATCTGCCGCGCGGCGGCGGCGCTCACGTCGATCGTATCCTGCGCCAGGCGCCGGGCGAGGGCGGCCCGATCGCCTCTGATGCGCAGGAAGCGCGCGACCTCCGCCTGCTCCGGCCCGAGCAGGAGCGAGCCGTGCTGGAGAAAGGATCGCGTCAGCCGGCGCTGGGCGCTGCCGCAGATCTTCCGTCCGGCGTGCACCAGCTCGTGCCCGTAGGCGACGGCAAAGCAGGCGGCAGCCAGGTCGCCGGCCGCGCTCCCGCTGCGTCCGGGCCGCCGCGGGGCGTACGTTGCAGCGATCCCCAGGCGAGCCAGCGCCGCGATGAGGAGATCGCTCACGCGCCGGTAGGTGTCATGGAGATTGTCGCCCCAGGTCGGGTCGGGCACTCCGCCGATGAGCGAGTAGGTGAGCTCGTTCGCGTGATAGACGGCCTTGCCGCCCGTCGACCGCCGGACGACGGGGACCGCGGCGGCGCGCAGCGCGGCGAGATCGAGCTCTGCCTCCGGGGCCTGCAGGCGACCGATGGAGACCGCCGCTGGAACCCAGCCGAACAGCCGCACCCAGGTGCCGGCGATCGCCCCCTCCTGGCGCAGCTCAAGGAGTGCGTCGTCGACTGCCATGTTCCAGGCTGGGTCGCGCGGGCCGTCCACGAAGACATGGATGCGGGCGGCAGGATCGGGAGCGGCGGCGGCAATGCGTTCCATGCCGCTAGGGCGCGGTGGGAGTGTGGCGCCGGCGAGCCCGCACTTCGAGAAGCGTGGCCACGATGATCGCGAGGACGAAGAACGCCATGCACAGCTGGGCGATACCGGGGGCCGCCGCCGGCCAGTCGATGAAAAGGAGATCGAAGCGCCCGATGAGGAGCGAGTAGCGAGCCATCACGGTGAAACCGTAAGACGCGCCGAAGGAGACCATGAGGAACCAGATGCCGAGCCGGGCTGCGCCGCCGAGGGCCCCTTTGTGCTCGCGTGAGAAGAAGAAGTAGGCGAGCGAGGCGAAGGTGCCGAGGACGAGGATCAGGTTGTTGATGGCGCTCGGCCCCGAGACGTTCGTCGCATCCCAGAGCGGTGTCCCGGCGCGCGGCACCACCGAGAGCATGGTCGCCTCAACTTGAGGCACGAAGTCGCCCTGTGCCGCACCGATCACGGCGAGCCCGGCATACGCCCCGACCATGAACGCCAGCGACCAGCGCGAGAGCCAGGCGTAGCGCGAGACGAAGCGGCTGTACATGAGGAGGCCGATGGCGAACGGGATGAGGAGGATGAGCCGCGGCCCGGCGCCGGCGGCACCGCCGGCGCCGGTGAGCGGCCGCCACAGGTTCGGCAGAAAGACGTTGTGCCACTCGAGACCGACGGCGTAGCCGGCAGCCACGCCGATGAACAGGTGCTCGGCGAACTTGTAGATCGGGTTATCCCGGAACAGGAAGCTCAGGATCGCGAGCGTGAAGAGCCCGTTCAGCGTGAGCAGGATCGACTCAGGAAGCATGGCGCCTCACTTCTTCCTCCGGCCGCCGAGGAAATACAGCAAATTGCCGAGGACGATGAAGGCGATGATGATCAGGTGCGCGAGCGACTGCCCGTCCATGCCGCGGGTCGCCGTGCCGGTCACGCCGGCGAGCTTCTCGATCTCGGCCGCCCCTGCCAGACCGCCGAGGAGGCCGTCGAGCTGCCCGGCGTTCACGTAGGCGTAGTACTCGGGGGCGCTCACTGCCGTGCAGCCCGAGACGATCGGAAGCATCTCGCGGTTCGCGTTCTGGAAGCGCTGCCCGACCTGCTGCACCCACTCCTTGGTGCCCGGGTATCCCGCCGAGATGCTGATGAGGAGATGCACGCTCGAGAAGTTCTCCACATCCTGCATGATCGGGAGGGTGGACACCGGCGTGCCGTTGTAGTCGGCGGGGAACACCTCCGGGAGGGCGCTCCCCACGCGCACCATCACCGCCTCCTGCCCCTCCTTGAAGCCGAGGTTGACGTAGTCGACGCCATACTCCTTCCCGTAACGCGGCGCGACCTGGGAGAGCGCCCGGTTGAGGAGGGGCGGCCCCGCCGGCCACAGGCAGAAACCGACGACCTTCACGTTCCGGCGGAAGCAGAGATCGAGCGCGGCCAGCGTCATCGGCTGCAGCTCGGGCATGGAGCCGGGGTCGTAGTCCGCGGCGAGGAGCACGGTTCCCCCGGCCGGCACCTTCTCGATCGCCGAGAAGAATCCCTCCGCCTCGCGCGAGACGCGGATCGGCAGGCCAAGCGGACGGATGTAGGGAATGATGATCACGATGAGGATCACGAAGAAGATGTAGCGGCGGTCGAGGTTGACGAGGCGATTGGAGAGGCTCATGGCTTCACTCGCCTCCCAGGTAGTTGCGCTCGAGGCCGAGGATGACCTTGAGTCCGGTGGCGATGGCCCCGAGCGCGGCCCCGATCAGGATGGCGCGCTTCGCCGCGTTGTTCGGGATGTTCATGATCCAGTCGGAGATCAGGGGCAGCTGGTCCCAGATCTCGGCGCCGATCGGCACCCGGCCGAGCATGACCAGGAGGGCGGCGAGGGCCAGGAGCCCGGCCTCGAACGATCGCACCCGGAAAGCGCGGAAGGCGGCGGAGGCGATGAAGAACGCGAGGAGAGCGAACATGGTGCCCTGCATCGGCACGTAGACGTTCATGTAGAGATCGTTGAAGAAAGTGCCCTCGGCGATCCCGAAGAGCGGCGCCGACCCCAGGCTGCCGCCCACGCCGAGCACGATCATGCCGACGAGCCCGATGAGGAGCGGCACGTGATAGACCCACTCGTGCTCGCGCCGCGAGATGCGGAGGTAGCTGATGCGCCCGATGTTGGCGACGCCGAGGACAGCGGCGAAGGCGCGAATGATGATCGCCCAGCTCTCGACCTCGGTGCGGCCCGCGGTGAAGTGGCGCTCGGGGACGAAAAGCCCGATCACCATGAACAGGCCGACGACACAGGTGATGGCGAGAGGGAACTCACGCCGGAGCATGGCTCCCCTCCCCCGCGACCGCTCCGGCCGCTGGCGCTAGCGCAGCACGAACCACCGCCGAAAGCCCTCCCATCCTGCGCTTTCGGTCAGGATGCCGATCAGCATGAGCGCGATGAGGATCACCTTCATCCAGTCCGTCCCCTTGAGCACGCCGATGAGCTTCGGCTCCCGCGCCAGGTAGGCCGAGGCGGCGTAGAACTCCTCGCCGATCAGCGTGTAGTCGCAGGCGACCACGAAGAACGGGAGCTGATGGATGTTGGCCGTGCCGGCGATCTGCACGGCGCCGGTTGCAAACCCGGTCTCGGCGAGGATGAGCGATTCGGCGAAGAAGGAGCCCAGGAAGAGATTCGCCGCCGGCTTTTCCCGCAGCATGATGCCGTCCACGCCGGCGGTGAAGGCGAACTGCTCGTCGGACAGATAGCGAATGTTGTTGCGGACATAGGCGTCGGGGCGTCCGGCGTCGACGTAGCCCTGCTTCACCGTCTCCTCGGCGAGCGGCACGACAAAGGCGCGACACACGGGGACAATGAGCGGCGTCTCGTAGCGGGCGACCGTCCGCGCCACGTTGCCGAGGATGATCATCGAGTAGATGGTCTGGATGTTGTTCGCATCGTCGATGCCCGGAACGTAGAGCACTGCGCGCCCCATCTCGGTGGCGCGGCCGATCGCCTCCTCGATGGCGGTGAGGCCGGCGATCTTGCGCACGAACGGCATGCCGCCGCGCCGTGCGTGGTTCGCCGCCTGGCGGGTGTAGGCGAGGACGAGGCCGAAGAAGAGGGCGAGGAGGACGAGGAGGTTCAGGCGGTCGGTGTTGAAGAAGCTCTGCCGTGCGGTTCCCGTGACCGTTGCGCTCTCCGAGTCCCCGAGCTCGCCGAGGGCCGCCACCCGGTAGTGGTAGGTCACGCCGTTCCGGAGCGGATGACCGGGACCTGCGGCGTCGGTGAAGGACGCGGTCGCAGCGTCCACCGTATCGATCGCCGCGAACGGGCCGTCGGCGCTCTCGGCGCGGAGGATGATGTAACCGCGGACGCCGGTCTCGGCCTCCGCTTTCCAGCTCACGCGGAGGGCCTCTCCGCCGTCGTTGGGGATGTCCGCAACACCCACGCTGTCGGGAGCGGGCGGGATGCCGTCGTCGCCGGGGCGGCCGAAGGTCAGGGTGGCGGGCGCCGAGGTCGGCGGGCCGACCGTCTCGGCCGCGGCATCGACTGTCAGCAGAACGAGGAGGAGAAGCCCACAGAGAGATGCGGCGCCGCGCACGATCGTCGTGTGCGGCGCGCTCGGCCCCGGCCCTGGGGGTGTCAGCGCACGCCCGGCCTCCATGGCGCCTATCCCTCGATCATCTCCACGTTGGCACGCGGGAGGATGAATCGCTCACCACCGGCAAACTCGACTTCAAGAACCCGCACCCTGGCTTCGGTCTCGAGCGCCTGGAGCTCGCTCGGGAGATCGGTCACCGAGCCGAGGCGCCCGAAGTACGGTTCCCGGATGACGCGCACCGGGGTGCCGATGGTGAGGCCGACATTCGCGTCGGCCGACTTCTCCTCACGCACTGCCATCACGTCAGGGACGATGAGCTCCGGCCGGAGGACCCCGGCCCTGATCTGCGTGGCGCCGTTCATCGAGGCCGTGCGCCCCGCATTGGCTACGAGCAGATCGTGAGTCTTCTGGGCCATCGGCATGTTGCCGAAGCCCTCGGTGACCATGAGCGTGATGCCGATCTCCTCGTGCCCGGTGATGGCCACCCCCAGGTCGTAGCCGAGGAACTCCCGGAGGTCCTGATCGGAGAAGCCGCCGACCACGATCCCGGCGACTCCCGCCTTGACGGCGGCGGCGAGGGTCTCCTTGGTCACGTGGGCGCCCCCGATCACGATCGCCCCCTTGGCCTTCGGGCCGAGGGCGTTGAGAGCAGGGATGTCGAACTCGGCCGCGGGTCCCTTGACCCCGAGGGTGAGCGTGCCGTGGGTTTCGCCGCCGATGCCGAAGATCCCCTGGATGAAGGCACCCCGGGTCTCGATCACCACGCCTTGGCGCTCGATCACGTCGACCACGATCCCATCCACGTAGGCGTGCACTTCGAGCGGGATGGGTGGCTCGCGGAGGATGACGTTGCCGGTCACTTTCGACACGGTCTCGACCGTCCCGGTGACCGGAGCCTGCACCCGCGAGGTGAAGAGCCCGAAGAAGGTCTTGTTGAGGGCCAGCACCTCGCCCTTCTGGATGCTCTCGCCCTCACGCCGCGCCAGCGACCGCTCGAGGTCCTCGGGCAGGAGGCCGAGGATGTTGGCGACGTTCACCGTCTGCACGTTCCCGGGGAGCTCCGTCTTGGCCACGATATCGGTAGCCTTGACGGTCTGGCCCTTCTTGGCTGTGACCTCGCCCAGGATCGGAAGCCGCCGATCGCGGTGGAGCGTGGCCGACTTGGTGACCGTGAGCCCGGGGGTATAGGCATGAGCCATGGCTGTTCTCCCCTCACTATCCCGCCATCACCGGCGCACCCGCGGCCCTCGTCGCACGCGCGGTGCGCGGCGCGGCGGGGTACGCATCGAGCGCCTCGATCCACTTGTTGAGCAGGGCGATGCGTTCGTTGCGATCCTCGGGGAGCGCGAATGGACGGCGACCGCGCCCATCGAGCAGGATCCCGACCTCGCCCCCCGCGAGCTGCGCCTTGATCGACCGGCCCTTGCCCTCGCCGAGATCCATGTTCTTCCCGGGGGTGAGCACGGCCTCCACGACCTCGCCGAGCGGGGCGGGGATACGCAAGATGTCACCGCAGAGCACCTCGTGCTCCTCCTTCTTCCCGCCCGCGCGCGCGAGGCTCGCCTTGAGCGCGACCTCGCCGCGCTTCCCCGGTCCCCAGGGAGCGACGGCCGAGCCAAGGCGGATCAAGCAGTCCTTGCGGAAGACCTCGGTCGCCGCCTTCTCGTGGACGGAGGCGAGAACACCGAGCTGCGGCATCATGAAGATCGAGTCGACGGCCAGCTCGGTCACCCCCTCCGGCAGGAAGGCGTCGAGCATCATGTGCGCCGCCTGCACGCGGCGCGGGGCGTGCGAGAGCACGCCGCCCGAGCCGACCAGGAGATTCAGCGCAAAGAGGTCGATGAGCGTGGCGCCGCTTGTCTTCTGGTCGAAGGTGTCGGAGATCGTGCGTTCCTGCTGCACGCCCTTCAAGCCCACCGCGAGCTGCTTGTGCTGCTCGAAGGCGAGCCGCAGCGCCTCGCGCGAGATGGCCTGCTCGACCATCAGCTCCTCGAGGGTCTGCGGGATGGTGGTCGGCCGCACCATCTTGTTCTTCACGCGGTTGCGCAGGTCCGCCTCGTCCATGCTGAACGGCACCCAGCGCATGACGTTCGGGAGGCCCGCCTCGGCGAAGACGTTCGAGATCGAGTAGCTCATGCCGAGATTGGCGCTCACCGTGCGGTTGAACACGCCCTGGAAGACGGAGAAGACGTCGGTCGTGGCGCCGCCGATGTCGACGCCGATGACGGAGATCTTCTCCTCATGCGCGATCGTCTCGATGATGGAGCCCACCGCGGCCGGCGTGGGCATGATCGGCACCGCGGTCCACGACAGGAGCTTCGAATAGCCCGGGGCGTGGGCCATCACGTGCTCCATGAAGAGGTCGTGGATCTTGTCGCGCGCGGGCCCTAGGTTCTCCTGCTCGAGCGACGGCCGCAGGTTGTCGCAGACGACAAGGGCCGTCTTGCCGCCCAGGATCTTCTCGATGAGGCCGGACGCGTCCCGGTTTCCGGCGTAGATGACCGGGAGCTCGTAGCCGGCGCCGAGGCGCGCCTTGGGCTCGGCGGCGGCGATGAGCTCGGCGAGCTCGACCACGTGCTGCGTCGTGCCGCCATCGGTGCCCCCCGAGAGGAGGAG
>Ga0316626_10000587_pt1 | contig 14603 bp, 13 predicted proteins | sample OWC_Aug_T1_C1_D5_FD_207656 | JGI IMG/M metagenome (GOLD analysis project Ga0316626, IMG submission 207656) | Wetland soil microbial communities from Old Woman Creek delta, Ohio, United States - OWC_Aug_T1_C1_D5_A | ecosystem: Environmental > Terrestrial > Soil > Wetlands | place: USA: Ohio...
AAAATTGAGGATCGTTGATCCTCTTGCACTCTCCGTTCAAAATTTTATGGAAGCCGTTGAAAAACAAACCGAGCCCTTCATCGGGGCCCTACATATCCTCCGCAACATGTCCCTGCTGAAAGAGATTGATGACGGATACGATGACTTTGAGAAGAGAAAACCATGGAAAAATTAAAAGAAAGAGAGCATGATTTTAGCTCCAAATTGAGACAGGGTGCAACCCTTCCAAGGCTGAGAGACTATATCCAATGGCAGAGAAGGTGTGGCGTTGATGCCCCAGAACAAGGACTTCCGATGTTCAGTCCGATCTCTATCAATTTAGACTTGACCTCGGCCTGCAATTTTTCATGCCCTTTTTGTGTGGATTCGAAGCTGATCAATACCGGGAAAAGCTTGACCCTGGGGGAAATAAAAAAGACGATCCACACACTCCATTCCCATGGTCTTCTCTCGGTTATCTTAGTGGGAGGAGGAGAACCTACTCTCCACAAGGATTTTGAAGAGATTGTCCATTATATCAAAAGCAAAAGATTACAAGTTGGGGTCGTGACCAATGGTTCCAGATTAGAAAAAATTGAAACGGTCGCCGAAGAACTGGAAGATAAAGATTGGATTCGGATTTCCATTGATGCAGGCGCAGAAGGGGTCTATAAAGATTTACACCTGCCCAAACATCGCGTGATGTTAGGCGGGATATTAGACAAAGCAAAAAAGGTGAAAAAAAAGAATCCGATCATTTCAATGGGATATTCGTTTGTAGTGGTCTGGGAAGGGGTGGAGATTAATGGGAGGAGACTCCGTTCCAATCTGGAGGAGATGGTCAGATCGGTGGAACTGGCCAAGGAATTCTCCTTTGATTATGTCTCATTTAAACCCTGTCTGATCAGATTTAATGAGTCCCAAAGGGAAACGTTGCTGAAAGACGTTGAAAAAATGAGAGAGAAAGAGATTGTCGATCAAATCCAAATATATCTTCAAGAGGCAAAGCATTTCGCAGGGGATCAAGTCAAGATTCTTGAAAGCCCAAACCTGAAGGCCGTTTTGAATCAGGAGACCGACCGGATTAAAAGACAGCCCAAGAGATGCCACCTTCAATTTTTCAGAACGGTGGTGACACCCTTCGGCATCTTCCACTGTCCAGCGTTTCGAGGAGTGGAAGAGGCCAGAATTGGAGAACCGGATGGTTACCTGTCGGAAACAAAATTTAAGGAAAGTGTCAAAAAAACAGCTCAATCGATCGTGACCTTTGATGCGGAAGAGGAATGCAAAGATGTTGGATGTTTTTACAATCGCACGAACTGGTGGTTAGAAGAGGTCATCCGGTCCCAAGAAGATATTGACACACTTGAAAAAGTTGAGAACGATAACTTTTTCCTTTAGCCTTGGGCGACAGGCAGCCTGAACGCTCGGGTAGGTTTCCAATACGGTGAAAATCCTACATCTTTTCAGCAATTGGAAGTGGACAGGTCCTGCTGATCCAACGTTGAATCTCTGCAAAGGATTGGAGAAGCGGGGCCATGATGTCACCTTTGCCTATCGAAAACCTCCTCTACCGGTCGAAGATAGTATTGAAAAGAGGGTCCTCCTGGCAGGAGTAAAAGCGACGGATCGATTTCAGCTGAACCATTCGGTGAAGGTCTATCATCCCTCCTTTCTACCGACCCATCTGCGGGACGTTTTAGACCTCACCCACTATCTTCGTGAGGAAAAGTTTGATATTCTCAATGTCCACCATTCCCATGGCCATCTCTTGGGCGGGGTCGCTGCAAAGCGGTCAGGCCATCCTGTGATCGTTATTCGCACCGACCACAAGCGGGATCCCTTGAAACCCAGTTTGGGAAATCGCTTTCTTGTATCCAGATATACGGATGGAATGATTACATTTTCAGAGAGGGCGAGGCGAGAGGATGCAGAGCACTTTGGACTTCCCCTGGAGAGAGTAGGGAAGATCTCACCGGCCTTGGACCTGACCCGATATGATCCTCAGAGGAAATTTAAAGATATGAGGACCCATTTTGGAATTGGACCAAAAGAGATCATTATCGGGATGATCGCCCGATTTCAAAGGTATCGAAGAACCGCTGTCTTTTTAGAGGGAATTAAAAAAATTTCCAACGAATTTCCAAACATCAAAGTTCTTTTGGTTGGCCGATCGACTCAACTAGAGCAGAGTGTCATCCAGCCCATGAAACAGCTTGGTGTTGAAAAGTGGGTGGTTCTCGGAGGATATCAAACGAATGACTATCTTGATACCTTAGCCTGCATGGACATCTTTGTCTTTTTAATGGCGGGTTCTGATGGAACCGCCAGAGCCTTGAGGGAGGCCATGGCCATGGGGAAACCGGTCATCGTTGCCAATCGGGGGATGCTTCCGGAGTTGGTGGAGCATGGCATTTCAGGGTTGGTGGTGAATGATACCCCTGAAGAATTGTCCCAAGCAACCCTTCAGTTGCTTCATCATCCGGAAATGAGGGAAGCCTTGGGAAAGGCAGCTTATCAGAAGGCCCATCAAGACTTCCAGTTGGAACGACAAGTGGATGCTGTAGAGAGTTTTTATCAAGAGATGATTAAGCTCGGCAAGCGGACGTAGACACCGTTAGAAATGGCGGGGTTTTTAAATTCTGTTTTATTTGAAAAGCTTTTAAAGGCTGAATAAGACTCCATCCTAAGTTAAAATCGGGGTTTTCAAACGAGGTAAATGGGAAATCCAATTCATAAAAGGATATCGAAAGGGGAGATCAAAGGCTGGGTGAGAGAGGAAGTATTGAATGATCTTCCCTCGACTTTTTTTGACGATCCCATCTCATCTGTCCAGGAGATGGGAGGGGAGGTCATCAAAGATTCAACCTGGAGGTGGGCGGCACTCCTATCTCTTCCCAATGGAAGAAGGGTTTTTTTTAAGAGAGATAAAACAAAAGGCTGGGCAGAGAGCTTAAAATATCTTTTTTTCCCTTCAAAAGGGCGGAAGGAATTCCTCATCACTTCCCAATTAGAAGGGAGAAGCCTCAACATCCCTAAACCCTTGGGCTGGGCGGAAAGGGTCCGGCAAGGGTTGGTCAGGGAAAGTTACTACCTTTCGGAGGCAATCGGGACAGGGGTTTCCTTCATTGAAGAGGTTGCAAAATCAAAAACATCTCGGTCGATTAACGAATTGGCGATGACCGTGAGGGAATTTCAAAAGGCAGGGCTGTTTCATCACGATCTTCACGGAGGAAACTTTTTGTGGGAGGGAGACTCCCTGTTTCTTACAGATTTACATCATGCCGAAATCATAAGGTCCCTCTCCTTGAGCCAGAGGTTATGGAATTTGTCACATCTTTTTCATTCTTTAAGATCGATGTGGGGAGAAGAGGAACAACTTCAATTTCTGGAGCAGTATTTTGAGGGAAGGGTCGACCGTCCCCGAGAGAGAGAAATTTTATATCATAAGATTTATCCCGTGATGGGCCGTCTTCAAAAGAGACAGTGGGGAAGCAGGACGAAACGGTGTCTGAAGAAGAGCACAGAGTTTACAGTCCAGCGGGAGAAGGGGATTCGTTATTTCCACCGGAGGGATTTCCCTCTGGATCGTCTGAAAAGGGTGATCGAAAATCACAAAAACCTGGTGAGGGAAACCCCTTTTTCTCTAATCAAATATTCCCCAACGGTGATCGTCTCCATATTGAATGATGAAGGGGAAAGGATATGTTTGAAACAGTTCTGCTATCCGTCTTTCTGGGGGCGGATGAAAGAACATTTTCGTCGCTCGAAAGGGCTCAAATCTTGGATCGCAGCCAATGGGATGCGCGCGAGAGGCCTTCCCTCTCTCAAATCCCTGGCTCTGATGGAGAGAAAAAACTGGGGAGGGCTGAAGGAGAGTTTTTTTTTCATGGAGGCCCTGGCAAACGACCAAGAGATGGATCGATATATTTTGAAGGGGTTTAACAATTTAAATAAAAAGAGGCTTTTTATTAAGACCTTTGCCCGCTGGCTTGACGGTCTTCATAAAATGAGTTTATATCATAGGGATATGAAGACCTGTAATATTCTCGTCTCAGAAAGGGAAGAGACGTGGGATTTCCATCTTCTCGATTTTGAGGATCTCCTCCTGGATGAGAAGGTGAATCGGAAAAAACTATTCAGAAATTTACTTCAGCTCAACACCTCCACTCCAAAGGTGATGACCAAGGTCGATCGCTTCAGGTTTTTTAGAGAATACCTCCGTCTCAACCCTATCGTAAAAGGCCAAAAGATTTTTCTTCGGAAGTTGGTGGAGGAGAGCCGTCGGAGAGGATTGGTCTACGTATCGCTCCAGGGGGTGGTCACGGAGAGGATGGGATAAACAGAGTGGACCGACGATTTTCCAAAATAAGTCCCCAACCCTGGGTCCAGTTTGCCCTTCTCCTAGGCTTCTGCTTCATCATTTATTTCGTGAATTTGGGTCAATGGGATCTCTGGAATCCGGATGAACCCCGTTATGCACAGGTTTCGAGAGAAATGGTGAACGGGGGAGACTGGATTCTCATGCATCGCAACGGGGCACTCTACACCGATAAACCCCCTCTCTTTTTCTGGGCCGTTGCCTTTTCATCTTTTCTCTGGCAAGGGTTTAACCCCTTTGCAGTAAGGTTTCCTTCTGCCCTCTTCGGGACGTTGACGGTGCTTCTTACTTTTTTCATTGGGAAGAAACTCTATTCCTCACGCACAGGGTTCCTCTCCGGACTCATTCTGGCAACGAGTAGTCAATTTGCCTTTCTTTCGACGCGGGGCAATATTGATACCACCCTTACTTTTTTTACCACCGGTTCGATACTCTGCTTCCTCCATTGGTATCCACAAAGCAAGGAGGGGGAGACTTCCCTGAAAAGGATGAAGGGTCTCTCTTTTTATGGATACTATATCGGGATGGCCTTTGCCACCTTAGCGAAGGGACCCGTTGGATTTATCCTCCCCTTATCAGCCACTCTTATTTTTCTTTTGGTCAAAAAGGATTGGAAGGGGTTCAAGGCGATGAAGCTCCTTCCCGGGTTAATTCTCTTTATGGCCATCGTTTCAGCATGGTATCTCCCCGCCATTTTGAAAGGGGGAAAAGAATACCTCGACGCCACCCTGATGCACCACTCTTTCGATCGCTTTGCAAAAGGATCAGCCCATATCCGTCCGATCCATTATTATTTCTATAACTTTCCAATGGACTACTTACCCTGGATTATTTTTCTTCCCGCGGCTATTGCTTATGGTTTTTCCAGTGCGATGAAAGCAAAGAAAAAGGAATTCCTTTTTCTGATGATCTGGTTCATTGTGATCTTTGTATTTTTTAGCCTGTCCAAGGGGAAGAGAGGACTTTATTTGTTACCTCTCTATCCGGCCGTATCGATCATGATCGGGAAGCTTTGGGAGGATTTTATCTCTTTTTCTATGAGACATTTTCGGCATGAATGGATCACCCTTCCCCTCTATGTATTGATTGGGAGTGTTTTCGTGGCCGGGATAACCATGCCTTGGGTGATTTCGGCAATATTCCCTTCTCATTTTTGGTATAGTATCCCCGTTGCCTTTTTCTCGGTCGGAGCAGCTGTGGGCCTCGTTGTGTTCAACCGGTTTAAGTATTACGGAGCCATTTTTTTAATTATCATCGGGATGATTGCAGGAGGGTTCTTTTATACATTGCGAGTTATTTTTCCCCTTGCCAACCCTCAAAAATCAGCCCGTTTCATTTGTCAGGAGATCACTTCACGGATACAACCCGGTGAGAAATTGGCCATGTATGGAGATTTTGAGCCCGGTCCATATAATTTTTATACGGGAATTGTTCCCATCTTGTTGTTGGGGAAAGAGGGGGATTTTTTGAATTTTTTAAGATCCCCGGAACGTGTCTTCTGCCTAATTAAAAACAGAGATTTTTTAAAATTTGAACGCCTGGAGGGTAGGCCAGAAGTCCAGGTGATCGCTCGACGTGGAGTAAAAGAGAGTGATCTTATTCTCATTTCCAACCAATAATGCTAAAGACCCTGTAAGGCTATGAAACATTCTGAACCCATAAAGATCTCCGTGGTGGTGCCTGTCTATAATGAGGAGGAAAACCTTCCTGTGTTAATCCCTAAACTGGCGGAGGTGTTAAAAGGCCTTGGGCCCTCCTATGAAATGATCTTCGTGGATGACGGGAGTTCAGATGGAAGCCGAAAGATTCTGAAAGAAATGGCCTCACAATATCCCTTTCTACGAATCCTTCGTTTGAGAGAGAACCGCGGGTTAAGCACGGCTCTCCTGGCGGGAATGAGAGAAGCCCGGGGGGATAAAATTGTCACCTTAGACTCAGACCTTCAGAATGATCCTGCTGACATTCCCAGATTGTTGGAATGCTTAGATCATTATGATATGGCAACGGGATGGCGACAGAAAAGGGAAGATACATGGCTGAAGAAAATCTCTTCCAAAATTGGTAACGCAGTTCGTAATCGAATGAGCGGTGAGGATATTCACGACAGTGCCTGCACCCTTCGGGCCTTCAAAATGGAGTGTATTCAAGAGATACCGGTCTTTAATGGAATGCACCGATTTCTTTCTACCCTGGTGAAGATGAGAGGATATCGGATCATTGAGGTTCCCGTTTCGCATCATCCAAGAAAGTTTGGGAAATCAAAATATAATATTCGAAATCGCATGGTGCGATCTTTCATTGATCTATTGGCCGTGAAATGGATGAAGCGGCGTACCATCCACTATGATATCGAGGAAAGGATTTGAGATGGAATGTCTTTCATTTTTTGGGTTCGCGCTCGATTTATTTAGAGACCTCTCTGCCAAATATCCAACCTTACAATTGGATTTCTGGCTGATCTTCGGCTTTATCGGCCAAGCCATGTTTACCATGAGATTCATTGTTCAATGGATTGCCTCTGAGAGGAAGAAGGAGAGTGTCATCCCGATCTCTTTCTGGTATCTCAGTTTAGCCGGCGGGGTGATCGTCCTCTTTTATGCCATTCACCGCATGGATCCAGTTTTTATCCTGGCCTATTTGCCTGGGAATTTCATCTATTTACGAAACCTCTACTTTGTTTACAAGAAAAAGCAAGTCTGTTGCCACCCTGCTCAATAGGAAAGAGAGGATGTTATGGAGAACAAGAGGGCGTCTTGGAAGAGGAAGGCTCGGCGAATTCCGCTCTTTATCGGAGCTTTTTTATTGGTGATTTTTGCGAAACCCGAATTCCCTGGGATCTGGATCGGGATGATTTTCATCTTTTTGGGGGAGGGCATTCGAATCTGGGCAGCAGGTCATCTTCAGAAAAACGAGGTTCTGACCGTGACAGGGCCCTATGCTTATGTTAAGAATCCACTCTACATCGGTTCGATTTTCATTACCGCTGGTTTTTGTATCTTGGCGGATAATATCTATTTTCTGACGGGGGCCTTTTTTATGTTCTGTTTCCATTACATCCCCTATAAAAGGAGGGTGGAAGGAAATCGGTTGAGGAAGATTTTTGGAAGTCAATTTGATGATTATGACGAGAAGGTTCCGGATTACCTTCCCCGTTGGACCCCCTATTCCAACGAAAATGTCTCCTGGCAATTTAGATGCTTTATCGAAAACAGCGAAGAGGGTATTCTCCTCCTCATTCTTGCCGGGATCGTGGTGATCCTAAGTCGGCCCTATTGGGGTCTCATTTTTTAAGTTCCAGATACGAAATCCTAACATTCAAAATAGTATCAAATGACCGAACTTCAAAAAAAATGATTAGTAGGTTTAGATCATTTGAAAAATGGGATTTCGATGTTCGAAATTTGGATTCAAACCAAATACATTTATCCGCCTACGCAGAAGACCACGGGCTTTGCCCGTGGATGAATGCGTAAACTGTGCCAGAATTATTCATGAGCTGAAGTATTGCTGCTTCGGCGGATTTCGCTGAAGGTGGATAACCCTCCGAAACCTTGGCGTAGGAGGGTATTTTATGGAGGTACCACGGGCTTTGCCATTGGGGCTCCATGATCGTTCGGGAGGATCTGAGTGAATCGCAAGAAAATTGAAAAGGGCTCTATCCGCTTAACCAAGGGAAATTTTGGAAAGCCCGACTTGAATCAGGTAGAGGTAGAAGGTCGCTCCCTGATGGTAAAGGATGTCCGAAGAAAGAATTTTTTTTTGCGATGGACATTAGGACTTTGGTTGATTCATAAAGAATGGAAGATCTATTCCCGACTCAGCGGAACGGAAGGTGTTCCTCAGCCTGTCGAGCGAATTGACCGCTTTGCTTTTGCCATGGAGTTCATTCCAGGAAGATCTATCCTGAGGGGGGAACCCCTTCCTCTTTCTTTTTTATCTGACTTAGAAAAAGTGCTCAAGGAGGTTCATGGCAGAGGAGTGGTCCATTTGGATTTGAGGCATAAAGGGAATATCCTGGTTACTGAAAAAGGAGAACCTTTCCTCATCGACTTCAATAGCAGTTTTGCTTTTAAAGAAAAAGGATTCCTCCGGCGTTATCTTTTCCCCTTGCTCAGGTGGGTGGATTATGGTGGGTTGCTGAAATTGAAAAAGAGAATTTCTCCTTCCTTGATGACCCCTGAAGAGATCGCCTTCCTCAAACGGTTTGATCGGCTTCGAAAATTCTGGTTCTTCAATTGAACTGCTGAAAAAGTGGAATATTAGAATAATGGAACATTGGGCCTAAAGGATTTTTTGCACATCATTCCATTCTTCCATCATTCCAGTATTCCCGTTTCCATCACGTTTTGGAAGAGTTCCTTTTGTTTGAGGGTCATCTCCCGAGCCTCTTTTTTCGTCCCCTCATGCTCATAGCCCATCAAGTGAAGCACCCCGTGGACCATCAGGAGGACGACCATTTCCATTTCATCGAGACCGAACCGATTCGATTGGCGCTTGGCCGTTTCCACCGAAATGACCAGGTCTCCGAGAAGATGGGGATGAAGGGTCGAGAACTCTCCCTTCCTCATGGGGAAGGCGAGGACATTGGTCGGCTTATCCCGGCAGAGGTATCGTCGATTCAACGTTTGAATCTGGAGATCATTAACGAACAGGAGACTGATCTCAGCCTCAAGAAGCCCCAATTCGGTCAATATCCTTTGGGCCACCCTTCTTATTTTTCTTAAGTTTAAGGGGATATGCTTTTGCTGATTTCGAATCCAGATCTTCATCGTTCCTCTTTTTAGGTGACTCCGAGCTTGTTGACAAGGGATAATCAATTCTCTGGTGGAAAATGGCGGTTAAAATTCGATTAAAACTCTCTTGAATTTTTTGAAGGTCCTTCAGGGTTAATTCGCACTCTTCCAATTGTCCATCCAAGAAGATGTTGTTCGTAATCCGTTGGACCAGGCTATTGATTCGAGACGGCGTGGGATCGGTGAGGGCACGAGAGGCCGCCTCAACCGAATCGGCCAGCATGACAATCCCCGCCTCCTTGGTCTGGGGTTTTGGCCCGGGATATCGGAAATCATTCTCATTGATCGATTCCATCTCTGGATTCTCTTTTTCCTTGGCTTTTTGGTAGAAGTAGGAAATCAGACTTGTCCCGTGATGTTGTTGAATGATGTGGCCGATTCGCTCTCCCAGGCGGTTTTCACGAGCCACCTCCACCCCATCCTTGACATGGGAGATAAGGATGAGGCTCGACATGGTGGGAGTGAGATGATCGTGTTTATTCTCACCCCCTCCGACGTTTTCAATGAAGTAAAGAGGTTTTTTCAACTTTCCAATGTCATGATAATAGGCACTGACCCTCGCCAACAAAGGGTTGGCCGCAATGGATTTGGAAGCACCTTCCACCAGACTCCCGACGATGATGCTGTGGTGATAGGTGCCGGGGGCTTGGAGGATCAGGTCTTTGAGGATGGGATGGTCCATATTAGCCAATTCAAGCAGTTTGATATCCGTGGTGTAACCAAACAAAGATTCAATGATGGGAGCAATTCCCAGGACGAGGACCGAAGCGAGGATGCCTCCCAGAAAACTCATCAGCAGATCAGAGAGAAGGGGCATTTTGAAAGGATTTCCAGAAATCAGATGGTAAGAGATGATCATTAAAATATTGATCCCTCCCACCGTTATTCCAGCCTTGAGGAGGATGCTTCGCTGTTCACACTGTGCTACCTTATGAGCGCCGATGACACTCCCCACAAAGGTGAAAATGAAATAGAAGAGTTGATTTCCCATCAATACGGCCGAGAAATAACTCGCCAAGAGGGAGAAAACAATAGCGACCTCTGAGTTGAGGACGATCCGGACCAGCATGGCCCCTGTGGCGATCGGGAAGAGATAGAGGTAAGAGGAGGAGGGGATGGAGAAGAACTCTCCCCCTAGAACATCTGTCATCAGTTGAAAGAGTTTAAGAAAAGCAATGACCCCGAGCAGAGAGGTGGAGAAGAAGAGAAGGTCTTTCTGGGAGAAGGCGATTTTTCGGATATTTTGTGTGGAAAATTGATAGAGGCTGGCCAGGACGAGGAAAGTCAGGAGGCCCATCCCGATGATCATCGCCAAGAGGTGGGTCCTTTCCTGTGCCTTCTTGAGCGTTTTGATTTTTAAAAGGTGTTCTTCTTGGATCCTATCCCCAGCCCTCAGGATCACCTCTCCCCGTTTCACCTGGAAATAAACGGGGTTGACCTTTTCCCTTGCTACGGTCTTTTTCTCTTCGGTTTCATCCTTATTGAAGGTGAGATTTGGCCTCAAAAAATGTTCGGCAATCTTCAGCACAATGGGAGATAATTCTTTTCCCCTGAAAGGAGAGGGGAGATCAGCTTGAGACCGAACTTTGGGCTTGGCTTCCTTAAAATCAAAAAAACCGAAAGGGGGAAAACTTTTTCTTTCCTCACGCGTCTGTATATTCCGAATGAGAATCCCCCTTTCCGCATCAGGGTCAAGAAGGTCTTTATCATTGACGACCCCTTTTTTCAGGATAGGAGCGATCAATTTTAGGGCAGCCTCCCCAATGGCGGGATTGAAGTGTTCCTTTTCCAGCATCTGCCATTCCCTCTGGTTAAGGGGGAGACGGAGGGAGGAATCCCATTCCTTTTTTCTTAAAGCACTTTGGTCGACCCCTTTTTCCTTTTTCTGGGAAGAGGCAGCCAATGATTCAAAAGTTGATCTCACTCGATTTTCAGACTCCCTGAGCACAGCTGGATCATAGTCATAGATAGAGAGCACAGATCTTTCTGCTTCGGCCCGTTTTTCTTGAGTTGACTTTTCATCCTCGACCAAAAGATCCTGAGTGGATTTAATCTCTTTAGTACCGATATCCCCCGCCTTGTATTCTTTAAGATGGAGGGTCAGGCCGGGGGAGAGAAGAAGGGTGAGGAGGATAGCGATTCCAATGCCGATAAACCATTTCTGATAAGAGGGAGTTTTGATCCTCTCCAGCCAGGAACGGTCTCTCATGTCATTGGGGGTTTTAAGAAAAGGAAGATCGAGGATGAATTTTTTGATGGAGGTTTTTGTCATCAGTCGTTAAAGAGAGTTCTTTTGGCGATGGCGCCTTTCCTCTACTCTTTCATAAGCCTTGATAATTTCCTGAACCAGGGGATGTCTGACCACATCCTTATCCGAGAAATAGACGAATTCAATGCCTTCGATTCCTTTGAGAATACCCTGGATTTCGATCAACCCTGAGACCTTATTTTCTGGTAGGTCCACCTGGGTGATATCCCCTGTAATGACGGCCTTGGAACTGTAACCTAATCGTGTTAAAAACATTTTCATCTGTTCTGGTCCCGTATTTTGTGCCTCGTCGAGGATGACGAAAGAATCGTTGAGAGTCCTCCCCCGCATAAAGGCTAAGGGAGCGACTTCGATCACCCCCTTCTCCACGAGTTTGGAGGCGCGATCAAAATCCATCATATCATGCAAGGCGTCGTAAAGAGGGCGAAGATAGGGATTGACCTTTTCGGAGATATCACCAGGAAGAAATCCTAACTTCTCGCCGGCTTCTACAGCAGGGCGGGTCAAGACAATCCTCTCCACCTCCTGCTTCATGAGACTGGCGACCGCCATGGCCATCGCCAAATAAGTCTTTCCTGTCCCAGCAGGACCGATGCCGATCACCAGATCGAATTTCCGGATAGCATCGATATAACGCTTTTGAGCGAGACTCTTGGGTGTGATCACCCGTTTTCTGGAGGAGATATAAATAGTATCGAGGAAAATACCTTCAAGGTTCACATTTCGATCGTCCGAGATCATTCGAATGGCATAGTCGATATCGGTCGGGTAAAGGGGGTAACCTTTTTTCAGGAGGGCATAAAGATCGTTCAGGACGCGGATGGAAAGATCAACATCCAACCCTTCCCCATGGATAGTAAGGGCATTGCCTTTAGCATTGATCTTCACTCCGATGGTTCGGGCAATGCGTCTTAAATTTTCACTATGGGCGCCGAAAAGGGCATTTGCCATCTGGAGATCGTCAAAAATGACCTTTTCGACGGTTTCCTCTCGTAGAGTCGAGTCTACGACTTGTTGGTCTTTCAAAAATGAACCTTCACCCCGGTCATTAACCAACCCGGTTTTGCCTCCAAACAGAGGGCAGGCTAAGCACAACTGTTTGATTTACTTAATTAAGCATACCACCTCTATCCTAAGATTGCAATACCCATTCCCTGCCATCCTTTTTCATTTTATTCGCTTCACTTCTTCGACAATGGCAGGGATAATTTCGCCGGCAGACCCAAGGATCAAATAATCCGATATCCCGTTTGTTAAGGGAGTAGGCTCCATATTGATTTCAATAATGATTGCACCTCTCTCTTTCGCCGTAACGGGGATGGAGGCGGCAGGATAAACAACGGCAGAGGTTCCGATGACGAGCACCGCCGTACATGATTTGGATTCTTTAAAAGACGTGACCTGAGCCTCCCAGGGTATGGGTTCCCCAAAAAAGACCACATCCGGCTTCAAAAGCGAGGAACATCGAGAACATCGGGCAGGGAGGTCTTGCATTTTGAGGGTAGTTCCATCGATGGTGGTTGAACACTTCAAACAAGAGAGTGTCCTATGCGTCCCATGAAATTCAATGACATTGCGGTTTCCCGCTGCCTGATGAAGACCATCCACATTCTGAGTGATGACCGAAGAGAGCAAACCCATCCTTTCCAATTCAGCCAATCCAAGATGGGCAGGGTTTGGCTTTGCTTCCATGATCAGGGAGAACATGTCCTTGAGCATCAACCAGACCTTCTCTGGGTTCGAATGGAAGGCATAGATGTGGGCATATTCCTCGGGATCATATTTTTCCCAGAGGCCCTGGGCCCCCCTAAAATCAGGGATGCCGCTTTCTACAGAGATACCTGCGCCAGTAAAAGCGATCGTCTTCTTTGAATTGAGAATATCCTTCGCCGCCCGTTGAATCAGTTTGTGATCCATGGTTTTCTCCTCCCCCGGACCCCGCCTTCTCCCTGCAGGGGGGAGGAAACGCCTGCCTGCCGGTAGGCAGGGGTGAGGGGTTTTTTGATTACTCTTCCGATGGAGGAAACGTCCCTTTCAAGCCATAATATCCTGATACGCCGGGATGATTCCAAATCCTTTTGCTTTGGTCACGGCCCTTTTGACGGACTCGATTAAAGCTACTTCCCCAAGGAGTCCCAGGGTATTGACATCGGCTTTTTTCTTTCCCAACGAGAGAACGAATACCAGATCTCCATCGAAGGTGGTATGAAGTGGGGAGATGACTTTGGCCAATCCAGAATGGGCAATCTGGGCGACCTGATGCAACTCTTTTTTTGTAAAATTGGCGTTGGTAGCCATCACCCCAAGAGTGGTATTAAAAACATCGGCATGCGAGGGTGGGGTGGCACGAAGCCGTTTTCTTGTCACCCCTTGTTTCATCCACTTTGATGAATTGGACAATTCAAAACTTTTTTTGGATTTCCTTGCTCCAACTAATATTTGCCTGGAGTCAGAATCGAGCACATCACCGAAGGCATTGACGACAACGAGGGCTCCCACAATAATTCCTTTAGGCCCACGGATACTTGAAGTGCCAATGCCGCCTTTCATTGCCCGTTCGATTCCAAAAAGTTTTCCCACCGTGGCTCCTGTTCCAACCCCGACACTTCCTTCTTCAACTTTTTTTGATGCATTGAGACAGGCCTGATATCCCATTTTGCGATCTGGCCTCACCCGAAAATCGCCAATGCCAAAATCGAAAATCACAGCGGTAGGTACAATAGGGATTTTTGTCTTGACCACATCAAACCCCTTTCCCCTTTCCTCCAGGTAGGCCATTACCCCTCCCGCCGCATCCAAACCAAAGGCACTCCCGCCAGACAATAGAATAGCATGAATTTTATCGACCAGATGGATCTGGGTGAGAGCATCAATCTGCCTGGTCCCGGTTGCGGTTCCACGAATATCGACCACTCCGATAGCTCCTTCTTCACAGAGAATGATGGTGCAACCGGTTAAGACCTTGAAGTCGCTGGCATGACCCACCGTGATCCCCGGAACATCTGTAATGGCATGAAGCTTTTTCATTTGTTGGGAATCTTACCAGGAGGGAAGGGGGGTGTCAATAATTTGGTTCCTATGCGTTGAAGTCATGAGCTATTGGGATAGATCAAGGCTTTTTATTAGAATTAGAAATAGGTGAAAATTGCAGTCTGATATTTCGAGGATAGAAATTGGCTAC
>Ga0316626_10000590_pt1 | contig 14580 bp, 10 predicted proteins | sample OWC_Aug_T1_C1_D5_FD_207656 | JGI IMG/M metagenome (GOLD analysis project Ga0316626, IMG submission 207656) | Wetland soil microbial communities from Old Woman Creek delta, Ohio, United States - OWC_Aug_T1_C1_D5_A | ecosystem: Environmental > Terrestrial > Soil > Wetlands | place: USA: Ohio...
AGCGTTGGCGATGTATTCGGCTACGCGCAATCCGCCGACCTGGCCGGCATTGAGGGCCGAGCCGCCCGGCCGCTTGACGCCGTGCGTGCCTGCCATCTCGCCGATGACGAACGTGTGGTGGACACTCGATTCCCACCACTTGTTCACCGCGAAGCCCCCGTTGTTGTGTTGAGCACAGATGGCGATCTCCAGCGGCTCGTTGGCCAGGTCGATGCCGTTCTCGCGGTACAACTCGACGGCCAGTGGATTCATGTGGGCCAGACGCTCGACAGGACTCTTCTGCAGCGCGCCGGCCTCACGCAGGTATTCGAAGGCCTCTGATTCAAGGTCGTCGATGTTGAATGGATTCATGCCGTGAGCGCCGATGGGATTCTGCCGGAAATCGAGGAAGACCCGTCGGCCCTTCTGTCTCTCGTTGTACACGAGGATATCGATTAGAGACGATTGCAGGTTTTCAATCCGCTGCGGATCAAAGGGCCACTGGTAGCCTTTGAGGAAGATATCCGTCGCCATGGTCCGCATGGAGGGGAAGACATCCGCGAGGAACTCTCGCTCGTGCCCGCCGTCCGCATCGGCGCTGAAGATCCGTGGGATCGCCTGCATGTACGTGCCTGAGACGTTCCAGCGGAACCCGATGCTGGCCAGGCCGAACTGCGACTCCGTGAGGTTCTCCGCCACGAGGCCCGCTCTGAAGGCCAGGCCGTGAATGCCGAACTGACCCCTGGGGTAGACGCTGGTCTTGTACAACTCGCCCGGCCCGCCGGCAGCCAGCACGACGTTGGCGGCGAGAAACACGTGCAAGGTGGGATCTGAAATCTCAGATCTCAGATCCTCGATGGTCACGACGCCGGCGATTCGTTTCGACTTGCCCTCGCCGATGGTGAGCAGATGAGCCGCCTCCTGTCTGTCGAAGATCCTGATGCCTTCCCGTTCGACTTGCTTCTGGAGACATTCGCTCATGAATCGGCTTGTTCTGGGCCCGGCGCTGGTGGCACGCTCGGCCGGATCGTGGTCGGTCTTGTAGCCGAAGAAAGAGCCCATCGAATCGGTCGGAAAGGCGACTCCCGCCTCCACCAGATGATAGAACTCCCGAAGCGAGCCAATGCCCTCGGCGAGCGCCAGGTCGCCGTGACAACAGCCGGCGGCCATGAGAGTGTCCGCAAACGCCTTGGCAGAATCCGGCACGCTCGGACTCGTGCCGAGCTTATAGTAGGTCTGTTTGTCCGAACCGCTCATCCGCGAGGCTCCGAGTCCCAGACCCCGGGTGATTACGGCGATCCGATCGGCGGCATTTCCGACCCCCTTGCGTTTCATGAACTCGTAGAGGTGGACCGCGCAGTTCATCCCGGCGGCACCGGAGCCGACGATGACCGTGTTATAGCGGTGGGACACGACCTTCCAGCCGGCGATCTGTCTCGTTTTTGCATTCATCCGTTTCAGGCTCAGCACTACTCGTCCGAGGCACTCGGTAACGGCTCTACGTTACCAGAATGCCGACCCTCTGTCAGCTATGCCGTCGGGAAATCCCTGTGCGTAGTCAATTCTGAGTTTGGGGTGCTTCAGAATCCTGCGTCATGAGCTGAGGCAAGCGGTAGACGTTGCCCGCCTTGTTGCAGAAGTACAGCGAAGAGGCGGAAGGCTGCCGGCCGTGGCCATCGGCCCAGAACGCATAGAAATCGTCGTGGGCGTTCACGGGGCGCCTAGCGAAAGTATGGTTGAACGGACTGCCGCTCGTGAGTTGCCGCAGCTTCTTCCATGTGACGCCCTGGTCGTCGCTGGTCCACATGGCCATCTCGCCACCGGGATTGAAGGGCTGCGGCCCCTGCTCGGTCGGGCCGATGATGCGCCAGACGCCATCGGCTTCGATGTATAGCGAGCCCATGTCGTAGTTATTGCCTGAAGTCGTGATGGGCCGGATGTCCCACGCGGTTCCCGTCCAGCGCGCGGTCGTCCACGTTCGAGGACCATCGTCCGGGCCGGAGCGAAATCCTCTGCTCGTGATGAACAGGATGACCGGCCGGTTCGCCTTGTCGAAGCAGATGTCCTTCAGATAGACGAGCAGGCCGTCCTTTTCGTAGTCGTGCACCAGTGCGGCGTTCTGCGGGTCCGTCAAAGGCAGTGCGAGACTCGTCCCGGCCGCGCTATGCCAGGATCCCCCGCGGTCCGTCGTCTCCACGTAATAGAGATTGGTCCGCCAGTTGAGACCCTTTCCTTCTGGATGATAGTCGAGTGCAGACCCGGCCTTGCGCTCGTTGGCCGTGCTGACCTGGTAGTGTCCCTGGTCGATAGCCGCGAGCCTCTGCCAGGCGGACCAGTGCACGCCGTCGGGGCTGGTCATGAAGCAGGCCGTTCGCGGCGCCGGATATTTGTAGCGGGTGAAAAATGCCGCAAAGCCTTGTCCCGGGACGAACCACGCTTGCATGTACGAGAAATTCGTCATCGGGACTTCCCGGCCGTCCTCAATCTTCGTCGCGCGGATTTGCTCGAAGTCGTCGATGTCGTAAGGCTCTGTGCTTCGATGGATGTAGGAAGGCCGTGACGTTCCATGTGACGTGGAGAAGGTCCAGATGTGTCCTTTGTCATCCACCGCGATCACCGGGTTATCGTGCGCGTCCTTGGTCTGCTTGTCGAGCAGGATGGTGGGACGCGGGACCTTGCCGGTGGTGTGGTCATAGTACGAGACCATGTGCAAGAGTACGCCGGACATGTCCTTCGCGTCGGCGCCGGCCGTCAGATCGTATCGCAGATAGGAGTCTTCCGTGGTTCCGCCATAACAGAAGAAAGTCTTCCTGACCGTGTCGCAGTAGACAGCAAAAGGGCTGTGCTTTGCACAGAAGGTGCCCAGTCCGCCACTGTACTTGAAGCGATACTCATTCTTGAGCGGCTCATTCATATACCAAATGCCGCGATAGCCGGTGTCCTTGCGATTCAGCGTCAGGGCAGGCTCCCGGTTGCTCTCGGCGGCTGCAAGCGACAGAACGACCAGAATGGAGAGACACCGCGTCATCAGAGGCTACTCCTGGATTCTCAGGCGACGTTGAAACGACGGCCGGTCTTCTGGCCGATCTGCTCGATGGAGGCATTCGCGAAATCGAGGCCGCGGTACTTGGCCGCCCGCAGCCCGTCGATGAGCTGCTTGATCTGGGTCAACTCGCCGGCCAGCCGCTTGTAGTCCTGCTCATCGACGATCTTTTGCATCTTCGCCTTGTCGATCATACTGAACGAGCCGCCCAGCACGAGGACGCCGGCATCGATGTAGTCGGGGATATTCGCGGCATTAGTTCCTCCCGTGGGCACGAGGCTGATCATCTTGTGAATGGCGGGGTCAATCGCCTTGATGAATGCCGGACCGCCCAGCTCCTGGGCGGGAAAGACCTTGCATAGATTCGCGCCTTTGGCGAATTGCGCGACGACTTCCGTGGCGCTGCCGCAGCCCGGGATCATCGGCACTTTGCCCGCGAATCGGCGGAAACCCGCGTCGCTGAAATTGACCGCCGAGACGAGGTAGCACGCTCCCGCATCGACGACCTGCTGGAGCGTGGGCAGAGGGTCATCGCGATGTACGTTGTTGTAGACAGCCAACATGCCGGGCCAGTCAATGAGGCTTGCGGAGCCGGCCACGAACTCAGGCAGCTCCTTGCGGAGCCGCGAGAGCTTCTCCAGAGGTCGCTTGATCCGGCAGGTGACTTCCATGTTGTTGATGCCCGCCGCCAACAGCGCCTCCGCCGTACGGACAATGTCCAGCTTGTCCTGGTTGAAGACAAGAATGAATCCGTCACGCAGGAGCGTGGTGAGCATGGCCTTGATGTCCATAGACGCCTCTCTGAATCTATGATTTATGATCCACGATCTATGATTTGGGCGTGGTGGTGTGCCTCGGGTACGAATCGTAATTCATAAATCATAAATCATAGATCATAAATCCTACAATCTCTTGAGGTGGAAGCCACCATCGACGTTGATGACGCTGCCGGTCGAGAAATCGAGCCGGCCTTCGGCGATCGCGCCGACGGCCTTGGCGACATCGCCGGGTTTGCCCCATCGTCGGATGGGGGTCAGTCCCTCGGCGATCAACTTGTCATACTTGTCTTTCACGACACTGGTCATATCGGTTTCGATGATGCCGGGACTGATCTCGAAAACGCCGATCCCATACTCGGCCAGCCGGTCGGCGTAAAGCTTGGTCATCATAGCGATGCCTGCCTTGCTGATGCAGTACTCGCCGCGCGAGGGCGAGCTGGCGTAGGCAGAGATCGAGCCGATATTGACGATTCGCATGGGTCGGCTTGGGTCCTGCTTCCTCTGCTCGATCATCCAGTTGGCCACGAGCTGAGTGAGGAAGTAAGGGCCCTTGAGGTTGATGCTGAGAACGCGATCGTAGCTCTCTTCTGTCGCTTCGAGGATGTCGAGGCGTTTCATCGGGCCGGTGCCGGCATTATTGACGAGCAGGTCACATCGGCCGAACGTGGCCTTCGCCAGCTCCACAATGTGCCGTCGCACCTCGGCTTCCGCGACACTGCCGGGGGCAAATTCGCAGCGTGAGCCCAAGGCTCCGGCCTCCTCCAGCACGTCCGGCTGCTGTTCCTGGACCCGGTTGATGACCAGGTCGTAGCCCAGTGACGCAAGTTCGAGTGCCACGCTTCGGCCAATCCCCCGGCTGGCGCCGGTGACGATGGCAACAGGTCGGTCTCTCATGGCGAACGTCCCTCACTTATGTTGTTGTAGAAATGAGTCGATTTCCCTGGCGGCTTTCATGCCGTCGGCGACGGCGGCCACGACGGTGGAGGGTCCGCGGACGAGGTCGCCGCCGGCGAAAACGCCTCGGCGCGATGTGGCGAGCGTATCGCCCTGCGTCCGGACAAGACCGCCGTCAAACTCGACGCCCGGGAGCACTTCTTCGATACCCTTGGGTGCGGCCTGGCCGATGGCCTCGACCACCATGTCCATGGGCAAGTCGTACGCGCTTGACTCCATCAGCTCAGGCCGTCGGCGACCGCTACCATCCGGGTTCCCCAGACGCGTCGGACACAGCTTGATTCCGGTGAGTCTGCCCCGTGCGCTGTTGTATTCGAGCGGCTGGGTCAATACCAGAAAATGGACTCCCTGTCGCATGGCGCGGTCCCGCTCGGCGCCCCAGGCGGGCATTTCCTGGAAGGAACGGCGATAGATGACGTAGACATCCCGCGCACCGAGTTGACCGGCCGTGACAGCCGCGTCCATGGCCGTATTGCCGCCGCCGATGACAGCGATACGTTTGCCTGTCAAACTCATCGCGCCAGGCTGTTTGGCGGTGGACAAGAAGTCCGTCGCCTTCCACAGGCCGCTGACCCTCCGGCCTCCGATGCTCACAGATTCCTGCAGGCCCAGCCCGATGAAAGCGGCGTCAAAGCCCTGAGATAGAATTGTGTCGAGATTGTGATCCGTGTCGAGCGCTCTGCCAAGGTTCAGAATCATGCGGTCTTGGGGCACGCCGGCAAATACGGCGGACAGCTCGTTCTTGAGCGAGCTGCATTGTCGGTCCGGCGGGATGACTGACTCGACCGTGCCGCCGAACGCGGTGCTCTTGTCGAAAACCGTCACGAGATGGCCGGTCTCGATCAGTCGTGCCGCGCAAGCCAGGCCTGCAGGTCCGGCCCCGACAATCGCGACCTTCTTTCCCGTCGTCTTGTCAGGAACGCGCAGCCGGGACCAGCCGTTCTTGTTGGCCTGCTCTGCCAGATATCGTTGAATCTCTGCAATGGGCAGGGCGCCGTCGCCGATGAAACGCTGCAGGCAGTTGCCCTGGCATTGCTGCTCGACCGGGCACAGCCACGCGCAGACCTCCGGGAACACGTTGGCCCGCCGAATGGCCTCGTAGGCCTCACGGTCCCTGCCATCGAGAAACAAGCCGATGAACTGTGGGATGGGGACGCCGGCCGGGCAGGCGAGCTGACAGGTCGGCTCCTGGCACTTGCGGCAGGCCGCGGCCAGACGCACCAGGTTCTCCCGGTCGCTCATCCGGCCATGCATGAAGATCGGGCCGTAGGTCTCGTTGTCGCGCACGACGCAGCCCGTCCTGCCGTTGTCTCGCATGATCTGCGTGCACGCGCTGCAACCGACGCAGACCTTCTCCGGATACATTTTGCCGTTGCGGATGATGTCGCGCGCGAAATCAGGATAGGCGAACCCCATGCGACCGGCGCCGATCAACGTCACCAGGCCCTTTGTCTTATTGGCGGCCCCGACGTTCGCCAAGAGCGTTCGCAGCCAGCTATAGCCTGTGCCCACGAACGCCATATCGGGGAACTGTTTTTGAATCTCGCCCGTCACGTTGACCAGCCTGTCCACGCCCACCAGCGGATGCTCCGGCTCGGGGTATCCGCCGACGATCGGTTCGTTGAACGGCCGGCCCACGTGAGGATTGTAGTAAGGATTCGCGATCGTGATGTTGATGAGCCTGACGCCGCGCTGTCGCAGTAAGCCGATGAGTCGCTTGGGCTCGGTCAGGTCGGGCTTGGTGTAGTCGTTCTTGTCCACACCCCAACCGTAGGGGTAAGGGATGGCATCGTAAATGCCCATACGGGTGACGACGCGGGCCTTGTCGCCGAGCTCGTGCCGAATCCTGTCGATCACCTCCAGCATGAATCTCGTGCGGTTTTCGAATGGGCCGCCGTACTTGCCGGCCCGGTTGCGGCAGGCCAACAGCTCATTGATAAGATAGCCGTGACATGACTTGATATCGACGGCATCGAAACCAACCTCGAAGGCGATACGTGCCGCTTCGACGTACGCGTCCTGGATTTGATCGAGGTATTCATCCGTGACGAGCGGATAGTCCTCCGGAATTCTGCTCTTTCGGTCGGTGTCGGGCTTCGGTTGCGGAGTCATCGGGTCGCGATAAGGGTCGCGCTGCGGAATCATCGGCTTTGGCGCCGGGCCCGGCTTGCTGTAACGGCCGGAGTGGGTCAACTGGGCGATCATCACCGGCCTGTGCCCGGCGCCGTTCGCCTCGGCGGCCTTCTCTCTCGCTCGTTTGACCATCGCGGCAAAGGCTTCCTTGCTGCCCTGGTGGAGCCAGAGCTGGCGGGGATTGGCCCTGGCCTCCTGCACGACGGCGATCGCTTCCGCCCAGATCAGGCCTGCACCCCCGGCGGCGAATCGCTCGTACCGCCGAACGGTGAGCCTGTCCGGCCGGCCCAGGGCGTCGCCGTCACAACCTTCCATGGGATGTACCGCCAGCGAGTTGGGGATGGTCAGCCCGCCGAACTCGACCGGCTGGGCAAGAATCGACACATCCTCAATCGCATCGACCGAGACGCCCAGCCTGGCACTCAGGTTCTTGAGGTCCTCGACACTGCTCAACTGAAATTCCCATTGTCGGGGCTGTGCGGCTTCTATCTTGTCACCTCCTGTTCGCAGACGGCAAAAAGCCATAGGATGTACAGGACCAATAGGACCTGTATGCTTCGCTATGCGAGCTTGGCCTTCAGGAACCGGCCCGTGTAGCTGGCCGGATTCTTTACAATTTCCTCGGGCGTCCCCGCAGCCACGACCGTTCCGCCGGCGTCGCCGCCCTCGGGACCGAGGTCTATTATATAATCCGCCGTCTTGATCACATCAAGATTGTGCTCGATGACAAGAATGGTGTTGCCCATGTCGCACAGCCGCTGAAGGACGTTCAGGAGGTTGTGAATGTCCGCGAAATGCAGGCCGGTGGTCGGCTCGTCGAGAATGTAGAGCGTGTGGCCGGTCGCCGCCTTTCCCAGCTCGGCCGACAGCTTCACACGTTGGGCCTCGCCGCCCGAGAGCGTCGTCGAAGACTGGCCGAGCTGCACGTAGCCCAATCCGACGTCCGTCAGGGTCTTCAACACCCGCACAATCGTGGGGAAGTTGGCGAAGAAATCCACCGAGTCCTCGATTCGCATCTCGAGGACTTCAGCGATGTTCTTGCCCTTGTAGGTGATTTGGAGGGTCTCCGGATTGTATCGCGTGCCCTTGCAGTCCTGGCAGGTGACGTAGACGTCGGGCAGAAAGTGCATTTCAATCTTCTTGGTGCCCTGACCCCGGCAAGACTCGCAGCGGCCCCCCTTGACGTTGAAGCTGAATCGACCGGCGGTATAGCCGCGAATCTTGGCCTCACGCGTCATCGCGAAGAGTTTGCGGATCAGGTCAAACGCCCCCGTGTAGGTCGCCGGATTGCTTCGCGGCGTCTTGCCGATGGGCGACTGATCGATCTCGATCACCTTATCCACCTGTGAAACCCCGAGGACGTTCTTGTGCGCGCCCGGCTTCTCTCGCGATTGATACAGGTGACGCTTCAGGGCTCGCAGGAGGATGTGGTTGACGAGCGTGCTCTTGCCGGAGCCGGAAACGCCGGTCACGCAGATGAATGTCCCCAGTGGGAACTTGACATCAATACCCTTGAGATTGTGCTCGGCCGCCCCCTTGACCTCGATGCACTTCTTCAGACTGTAGGAACGACGCTTGGCGGGGACATTGATGCTTTTCTTGCCACTGAGGTACTCACCGGTGAGCGACTTTTCGCACTTGATGATATCGTCCAGGGTGCCCTGGGCGATGAGTTCGCCGCCGTGCGCCCCGGCCGCCGGGCCGATGTCGATGATGTGATCCGCGGCGCGCATGATGTCCTCGTCGTGTTCGACGACCAGGACCGTGTTGCCGATCTGGGTGAGTTTCTGCAGGATGCCGAGGAGCCGGTCGTTGTCGCGTTTGTGCAGGCCGATGGTTGGCTCATCGAGCACGTAACAGACGCCGACCAGCCCGCTGCCGACCTGGGTGGCGAGACGGATGCGCTGGGCCTCGCCGCCGGCCAGCGTGCTGCTCATGCGGTCCAGCGTCAGGTACCCGAGCCCGACGTCCGTCATGAATTGCAGCCTGGCTTTGATCTCCTTGAGGATCTGAGTGGCGATGATCGTCTGCTCTGCACCGAGCCGGAGATTGTCGAACCATCGTTGGGCGTTCTCGATGCTCAGGTGAGCCAGCTCCTGAATGTTCATGCTGCCCACGGTCACGGCAGTCGCTTCCGGCCGAAGCCTGGCGCCGTGGCACGCCTGGCAGGGCTGTTCCGACAAGTACCCGTGCAGCCGCGTCTTGACGTACTCGCTCGTCGTGTTCTTCCATCGCCGGTCGAGGTTCGGGATGACCCCCTCAAACCACACGCCGTGTTTCTCCTCGTCCTCCTCGGTCGTGCCGTACATCAGCATCCGCTGGACATCCTTCGGAATCTCCTCGTACGGGACGGATTTGCTGACGCCGGTATCCCGGCAGAACCGCTTGATCAGACGGTTGTAGTAGATGTTCATGCGCTTGCCGCTGCGGCGCCAGGCGTCCACCGCCCCATTTTCGAGCGACACGCTCTTGTCGGGCACGATAAGGTCGGGATCGAACTCCAGAATGGTGCCCAGCCCGTCGCAGCTCCTGCATGCCCCGTACGGACTGTTGAAGCTGAACAGCCGCGGCGAGAGTTCCTCCAGACTCGCCTCCGGATGCTCCGGGCAGGCGAATTTCTCGCTGTAGATCGCCTCTTCCCACTTGCCGTCGTTTTCGTCGCCCTTTGCGGCCTCCGGTTCCTGAAGGAGTACGAGCAGGATTCCTTCGGCCAGTTTCAGTGCGGTCTCGACGGAATCGGCCAGACGGATGCTGACGCCTTGTCGGATGATCAGCCTGTCCACGACGGCGGCGATGTCGTGCTTCTTGTTCTTGTTGAGGTCCGGCACATTTCGCAGGTCGTACACGGAGCCATCCACGCGGACCCGGACGAAGCCCTCTCGCTGAATATTGGCGAGGATATCCTCATGCTCGCCCTTTTTGCCGCGAATCAGCGGCGCACAAATCTGGATCTTGGTCCCCTCGGGCCGTTGAAGAATCGACTCGACAATCTGCGAGGAGTGCTGGCTGGTGATTTCCCGGCCGCAGACCCAGCAGTGCGGCAGGCCCACCCGGGCAAACAGCAGCCGGAAATAGTCGTAAATCTCCGTCGTCGTCGCCACCGTCGAACGCGGATTGCTGCTGGCGCTTCGCTGCTCGATGGCGATGGTCGGCGGCAGACCTGAGATATCGGTGACCGTGGGCTTTTGCATCTGCTCCAGGAATTGCCTGGCGTAGGCGCTGAGCGATTCGACGTACTTACGCCGGCCCTCGGCGTAGATCGTGTCAAACGCCAGGGAGCTCTTGCCCGAGCCGCTGATGCCCGTGATGACCACGAGCTTGTCGCGCGGGATGTCCAGACTGATATTCTTCAGGTTATGCTCGGCGGCGCCGGTAATCCTGATGACTTTGTCTGTATGTCCGATCATAGTCCTACAGGGTGTGCACGGCACACCACTTCCTGGCCTCGTCATTGTTTCCTGGTGTGCGACGCACACCCTACCCGTCCGGCCTCGTCTTCCCCGAACCTATACGATTCCTACCTCCGCTTGTGCATCTGCTCTTTCCACCGCGGCACAAGCCACGTATTGTAGCAAACCCGCAACAAAACGCAAATTACCAGTCGCGCAGGATTCATCCGAAAAACGGGGCTGCGGGGTTGTTTCCTGTCCAGAAACAGGTATTATCATGGCATCTCGCTCTGAAGAACGGATATCGGGAGTGATAGTGTGCCACATTTTATTGCGCGTTCGAGGATAGATTGAATGGACATTGACCAAGACAAGATTGACGACTGCACGTTAGCCCTTCTTCATCTGGTCTCTTTCCAGGAAGGTCTGGCGTTCAGGGCCTGGAAAGCCTTTGACTGGGATACCATGAATCGTCTCCATAAGAAGGGCTATATCTCCGATCCCAAGAACAAGAACGTTTCCGTCGGCCTCAGCGACAAGGGTGCGGCAAGAGCTAAAGAGATGTTTGAGAGACTGTTTGCCAAGCAGCCAGGCCCCGGAAAGTAAGTCATGGGACTGGACAGTGTCGAGCTCGTGATCACGTTCGAAGAGGCCTTTGGCATCGAACTGAAGGATGGGGAGGTAGCCGAGACCATCACGCCGCGAATGGTGATCGATCTGATCTTCTCAAAGCAGAGCTGAAACGGCAGACGAGCATGGTCCATGCGGAATCCGCATGAATGGAATCTCTCGTACACAGAGGCCCGGCGTTTGCAGACGGAACTGGCCGGACGGGTGGAGTTGGTGCCGCTGAGGCAGGAGCCCGGGCTCATCGCCGGGCTGGATTGTGCGTTCAGCAAAGATGGCAAACGGACCTTCGCGGCGGCGGTTGTGCTGAAGGTTGTGGGCTCTCGCGCGGCCCCGGAGGGCTTTGAGTTCGAGTATGTCGAGACAGTCACGGCGGAGCAGCGGACGGGATTCCCGTACATTCCCGGCTTGCTGTCTTTTCGTGAGGCGCCTACATGCCTGGAGGCAGTGGGGAGGCTCACGAGGCAACCAGACCTGTTCATGATCGATGGGCAGGGGGTGGCGCATCCTCGCCGGCTGGGGCTGGCCGCTCATCTGGGCCTGTTCTTTGACAAGCCCACCATTGGCTGCGCCAAGAGCCGTCTGATCGGCACGTACGAGGAACCTGGCCCGGGAAAAGGGGCGTACAGCCTGCTGTATGATGGCGCGGAGGTGATCGGGGCGGTCGTCCGAACGCAGAGCCGGATCAAACCGGTGTTCGTCTCCGTTGGCAACAAGTGCACGCTGGAGGACGCTGTTAGCGTCACCCTTGCTTGTGCCGCGAGATACCGCATTCCCGAGCCGACGCGTCTGGCCCACCAGGCCGTCAGCCGGCTCAAGTCATAGGTCCAATAGGTCATGTTGGTCCTATACGTCCAATGCGGCGTCAGGTTGACCCGCCACTCCGGCCTCTTGAAATAGGCCGGTTCCCTCTGTACAACGGAACCTTTTGCCGGTCTGTAACGTAGTTTGGAAACGCGTCGCGTTCGACGCGCATAAAGACCAGTCCATCCGACTGGGTAGGGTTTGAACGACAGACAGTGTTTGTAAACTTAGTTGGGGAAAGTCTTTATGGCAGCGGATGTAAAGCAGATCGGCGCTTTGGTCCAGCAGAAGAGCGACTTCATCCGGACCCTGTTTGCCGAGCTCGACAAAGTGATCGTGGGTCAGCGATACATGCTGGAACGAATGCTCATTGGCCTGTTGGCGAATGGGCATATCTTGTTGGAGGGCGTCCCGGGGCTTGCCAAGACTCTGGCCGTAACGATCCTGTCCCGCGCGATCGACGCGGAGTTCCGCAGGATTCAGTTCACGCCGGACCTGCTGCCCGCCGACCTCATTGGCACGCAGATCTACCGCCAGTCGGATGGTCAGTTCGTCACCCGCAAGGGTCCCATCTTCGCCAACATCATCCTCGCCGACGAAATCAACCGCGCCCCGGCTAAGGTGCAAAGCGCCTTGCTCGAGGCGATGCAGGAACGCCAGGTCTCTATCGGCGAGCAGACGTTCCCCATGCCAACTCCCTTCCTGGTCCTGGCGACGCAGAATCCCATCGAGCAGGAGGGGACCTATCCGCTGCCCGAGGCCCAACTCGACCGCTTCATGCTCAAGCTCAAGATAGAATATCCCAACAAGGAGCAGGAGCGGCAGATTCTGGACCGTATGGCTGTGACCGATAAAAAGTTCGATATCAAGCCGGTTATCCGTCCGCAGGACATCGCCGAGGTGCGGGCCATCGTGGACGAAATCTACATCGATGAGAAGGTCAAGGACTACATCGTGGATATCGTCTGTGCGACGCGGGACCCGGCCAAGTACGGCCTGAAGCTGGCCAACTTCATCAGCTACGGCGCCTCGCCCCGGGCGACGATCTACTTGGCCGTGGCGGCCAAGGCCCACGCCTTCGTCCAGCAGCGAGGCTACGTCACGCCGCAGGATGTCAAGAGCATCGGGCCCGACGTGCTGCGGCATCGGGTCATTGTCAGCTACGAGGCTGAGGCCGAGGACAAAACCAGCGAAGACGTCATCGCGACGATTTTCGACAATATCGAAGTGCCGTAGGAAGTCGTAGGGTGGGGCTCGCCCCACCGATTGACCTATGATCCCTGAAGAGCTAATCAAGCGAATACGGCAGATTCAGATCTACAGCTCCCGTGCGGTCAACGCCAGCTTCGCGGGCCAGTATGAGAGCGTCTTCAAAGGCCGGGGTATGCAGTTCGACGAAGTCCGCGAATACACCCCCGGCGACGACATTCGCGCCATCGACTGGAACGTCACCGCCCGCACAGGCAAGCCCTTCATCAAGCGGTTTGTTGAGGAACGCGAGCTGACCGTGCTGTTCGCCGTGGACCTGAGCGCCTCGGGCGAGTTCGGAACCGTCAACAAGATGAAGAACGAGTTGGCGGCGGAGTTCTGCGCGGTCCTGGCGTTTGCGGCAGCCAAGAACAACGACAAAGTCGGCCTGCTCATCTTCACCGACCGGATCGAGCTGTTCATCCCGCCCAAGAAGGGCAGTCGGCACGTCCTGCGACTGATCCGCGAGTTGCTTGCCTTCAAGATGCCCCGGCGCAGAACGAACATTCCGATGGCGCTGGACTACGTCGCGAGGGTGATGCGCCGCCGCGCCACTGTGTTCGTGGTCTCCGACTTTATCGAGACGGGCTTCAAGAAGCCGCTGAGCCTGTTGAACAAGCGTCACGACGTCGTCGCCGTGCCGGTTCGCGACCGCGTGGAAATCGCCATGCCCTCGGTCGGCCTGATCGAGGTACAGGACGCCGAGACAGGCGAGATCATGGTCGTCGATACTTCCAGTGGCAGATTCCGCCATCAATACGGCGACAGCAGTTCTCGCCGATTCGAGGAATTGAAAGGCATGTTGCGGTCGAGCAATGTGGATTTCATTCCGATCGCAACCGACAAGCCGTACATAAACGATCTGATTCAGTTCTTTCACATGCGACATCGACGACGCTGATGAAAAACAGGTGAGGTGATAAAGACGATGGCAGAAAAGCTGGATTTCTCACTTCCGCAGAAGAAGTCACGAGGCTCGGCCGCGGGCCTATTCATCGCACTCGTGCTTGTTGCCCTGGTCGTTCTGACAGTCGTGAACCTGGTCGTCACGCTGTCCTCAAGACAGGGCGGGGCTCGTGCAGCGACCCGCGGCCTTTCCGCGGAGCAGGTCAAGGACCTGGCGTCGAAACTGACCCAGCGGAACCTGTATGAGCAGGCAGCCGCGGCCTGGCAGGACTATCTGGCGGCTACGGGAATTGCCGGGCCCGAGCGCGCACGGATCGATTTCCAGACTGGCGTCCTGTTGCAGAAAGCCGGCTTCTATGGTCAGGCCATCGAGCATTTCTACCGGAGCGAAGCGGCCGCCAAGGTCAGCGAGCTTGGCCCGCAGATCAACACGCACCTCAAGGAGTGCTTCGAGAACCTCGGTGAGTTCTCGGCGCTGCGCTACGAACTGATGGATCGCACAAGTGTCAGTCCGTCGCAGGCCGCCGGCGGCAAGGTCGTCGCGGAGATCGGCGCCGAGAAGATCACCGAATCACAGTTGGATGCCTTGATCGAGGAGAACATCGAGAATCAATTGGCGGCGATGAAGGCGTTCATGACGCCGGAACAGTTCAACGAGCAGAAGAAGCGGGCGCTGGAACAGTCTCGCAGTCCGGAGGCGAAGCGGGAATTTCTACAG
>Ga0316626_10000591_pt1 | contig 14564 bp, 13 predicted proteins | sample OWC_Aug_T1_C1_D5_FD_207656 | JGI IMG/M metagenome (GOLD analysis project Ga0316626, IMG submission 207656) | Wetland soil microbial communities from Old Woman Creek delta, Ohio, United States - OWC_Aug_T1_C1_D5_A | ecosystem: Environmental > Terrestrial > Soil > Wetlands | place: USA: Ohio...
CGCGCGGCGTAATCGTCGGGATCTCGATGCGCGGGCGCGGCGTCCTGGTCGGCAGCGGTGTGCTGGGCACCCGCGGCGTGCTGGTCGGGATCTCGATGCGCGGGCGCGGCGTCCTGGTCGGCAGCGGCGTGCTGGGCACCCGCGGCGTGCTGGTCGGAACCACGATGCGCGTGGTGGGCGTCCTGGTCGGTCGCGGCGTATTGGTCGGGATCTCAATGCGTGGACGCGACGTCTTGGTCGGGATCGGGGTGCTTGTTGGCCGTAGGGTCGGCCGCTCACGCGGAGTGATCGTCGGCTCGATCGTACGCGTCAGTGGCTCACAGCACACCAAACCGGTGGTCACCGTCACGCCCGTCGGGGTCTCGGCGGTAACGTCGGAACAGATCGAAACCGTTCCCTGTCCGGAGAGGGTGCCGCGCCACTTGAAACTGTGGCCGTTGTGGCGGATGAGCACATCGCGCATTACCGGCGCCGTGGTCAGACGGAGGCCGGCATCTCCGGTCGCGTCGACGTTCAGGTGGGACGCCGTGACCCCGGTCAGGTCCACCACAGACCCATTTACGGCACGTATCTCCACGGTGACGGCGTCGCCACCCCTCGCGATCGAGCAGCTCGCCGTGAAGCCTTTCAAAGGATCGCCATGCACGGCGATCTGTGCATCAGCCGCCCGCAGCCAGCCGCCGCTGGCCAGTAGGCACGCGAGTGCGACCAACCCCTTCCGACACGCCATTACGACACCCCCTGTTACGTTTGTCTAAGCGGGCCCGGCCCTTCCGAGCAGCCGCTGCTCCCTATACTTTCCCCACTGGTTCTTCGTTGGTTCTCAGAATTGCGTATTTCCTTGGTCAGTGTCAAGCACTTTATTGCGCGATGTCAAAGCTAGTCGCCTGCGCCGGCTCGGCCGGCTCTGGTCGGCTCCGCCCGGGGTCGCGCCGTCGGATGGCAGTGCCTCGCGCAGGGTCAACTCGCGCTCCTGGAGGCGCTGGATCTGGTCGCGCATTTCGGCGGCGCGTTCAAACTCCAGATCGGCGGCGGCTTTGCGCATCTCTTGCCGCAGCGCAGCGATCCGTTTGGGGATGTCGGAAAGCTTCGGGTACTCTTCTGCTTCCTCCGCCACCGCGGTGAGATCCACGTAGTCGGCTTCGCTGACCTCGATCAGCGAAGCGGCGATCGCCTTCTGGATCGTCTGCGGCGTGATGCCATGCTCGGCGTTGTACGCCTGCTGTGCGCGTCGCCGACGATTCGTTTCGTCGATGGCTTTGCGCATCGACTCGGTAACCTGGTCAGCGTACATGATCACCGTGCCGTTGACGTTGCGTGCCGCCCGGCCCATGGTTTGGATCAGCGAGCGCGCCGAGCGCAGATAGCCCTCCTTATCGGCGTCCAGAATGGCCACCAGGGAGACCTCGGGGAGATCGAGCCCTTCGCGCAGCAGGTTGATCCCGACGAGAACGTCGAACACACCCTTGCGCAGGTCCCGGATGATGTCGACCCGCTCAATCGTCTCGATATCAGAGTGGAGGTACCGCACCCGCACCCCAAGCTCGAGGTAGTAGTCCGTCAGGTCCTCCGCCATCTTCTTGGTGAGGGTGGTCACGAGGACCCGTTCTCCGTCGGCGGTGCGCCGGCGGATCTCATCCAGCAGGTCGTCCACTTGATCGCGCGCCGAACGAACCACGACCTCAGGATCGGTCAGACCAGTCGGACGGATCAACTGCTCGACGATTGCGTCTCCCGCTCGCTCCAACTCGTAGTCACCCGGCGTCGCGGAGACGAAGATCACCTGCTGTGCCAGCTCGTCGAACTCCTCGAAGTTCAACGGGCGGTTGTCGAGTGCCGATGGGAGGCGGAAGCCGAACTCGACCAGCGTCTGCTTCCGTGATCGGTCACCGCGATACATGCCGCCGATCTGCGGCACGGTGACGTGACTCTCGTCGATGAACATGAGGTAGCCTTCGGGAAAGTAGTTGATCAGGGTTGGTGGTGGTTCGCCGGGTGCCCGGCCGGTCAGATGGCGGGAGTAGTTCTCGATCCCCGGACAAAAGGCCATCTCCTCCAACAGCTCGAGGTCATACAGGGTCCGTTGCTCGAGCCGCTGCGCCTCCAGCAGCTTGCCCTGGCGGTGCAGCTCCTGCAGCCGTTCACGCAGTTCGTCACGGATCGCATCGACGGCCCGCTTCATCTGATCCGGTTTCGTCACATAATGGCTCGCGGGGTAGATCGCGATCTTGTCCAGCACCCGGAGGGTCTGCCCGCGGAGCGGATCGATCTCGGCGATGCGATCCACGGTATCGCCGAAGAACTCCACGCGAAGGGCACGCGTTTCCTCGTACGCCGGGAAGATTTCCACCACGTCGCCACGCACGCGAAAGACGCCGCGGTGGAAATCGTAGTCGTTGCGCTCGTACTGAATGTCGACGAGTTTTCGTAACACCTGGTCGCGATCGGCTCGTGCGCCACGCTCGAGGAAGACGAGCATTTCGAAGTACGCCTCCGGCGACCCCAGGCCGTAGATGCAGGAGACGCTGGCCACGATCACCACATCGTTGCGTTCGAGGAGGGCCTTGGTGGCTGAATGCCGCATCTTGTCGATCTCGTCATTGATCGACGCGTCTTTCTCGATGTACGTGTCGGTGCTCGGGACATAGGCCTCAGGCTGGTAGTAGTCGTAGTAACTGACGAAGTACCGGACGGCGTTCTCGGGAAAGAGCGCCTTGAACTCGTGGTACAGCTGAGCCGCCAGCGTCTTGTTCGGAGCAATCACCAGGCTGGGCTTGTTTACCTGGGCAATGACGTTGGCCATGGTGAAGGTCTTGCCCGAGCCCGTCACCCCAAGGAGCACTTGGCGTTCGCGGCCCGTGCGGAGCCCCTCCACGAGCTTCGCGATTGCCTGGGGCTGGTCACCCTGGGGGGTGAAATCTGCCACCAGCTGGAATGACTGCTGGTCTCGAATCATTTCATCTCTTGCAGCGCCCGCCACGGCCACTCAACCCTATTGCACCCCTCCGGACGATACGCCAGGGGGCGCTGGCCTCTCCAAATCATCCAAGCCGTTTGGCGGGCGACTGGTGGTCTCTCGGGAGAGAGGCTACCCGCGACTACTCGCCTCGATCTCACCTCGGAACCGGCGCGTGGCTTCTTCGATCGCGGAGAATCGCTCGGCGGTGAGACGCCCGCGGAGCCGTTCGACGTGCAGGAACAGAAAGTACGTCTGGAGCACGTCTCGGCGGCAGTATCGGTGGATTTCTTCCAAGCGCCCCCCCTCCCACAACGCCTGGACATCAGCGCCGGTGACGCCGCTCTTCCCCGGCAGCCCCACGAGCTTCGCGAGCAGGTCGAATCCGCCGCGCAGGCGTGAGACGCCGCTGTTGGTCAGGAAATCGTAGAGGTCGAGGTGGCGGCCGTAGCGGGCGCGGAATCCATCGCGCTGGCTGAAGTACTTGGGGGCGACGCAGCCGAAACGGAGCGCCTGCAACTCGAGGACCGGCAGATCAAAGCCGCGACCGTTGAACGAAACCAGCGTGCCGTTGAAGCCTTCGAGCTCCTCCCAAAAGGCGCGGACGATACCTGACTCTCCGCTCTCTTCCGCCCTGAGCGTATCGACCTGCTCCAAGACGTGGTCGGCCCCGACGCGCCCGAGAACAATCGAGATCGGCACATGGTAGCTCACCGGGAAAAACCCGCCGCGGTTGGCTGCAGACTCGCTCAGCTCGGCTTGCATCCGCCGGTACGCGTCTTCTTCGGTGACCGACTCGTGGGCATAGGCGGTGGCGCGGATGAGCGCCTTGTCGACGCGCGTCTCGATATCGAAGACGAGGAATGTCATGAGGGACGCCGCGCCTCAATCAGCCGCACCCACACGGGACGTTCTTCCTCGTACTCGCGTAGCTCCGACAAGGTCACCGCGAACCCGTCGCGTCGCAAAGCGGCCACCAGGCTCAGGCGCTGCGTGTTCACTGAGTCGGCGAGCCAGGCAAACCCACCTGGGCGCACCCAGGCGCGTAACCCCCGGATGACCGCGGCTTCCGCCGCCGTGTCGTATGCCACCTCCGCACCAAGGCAAACATCGAAGCCGCCCTGCACTGCCGGCGCGCCCCAGTCCATCTGCACCACCGCGAGCGACAGGCGATTCCGCGCGGCGCTGAAGCGGAGAAAATGAAGCGGCTGTCGCCGCCAATCCGATGCGACGACCCGTGCACCGCGGGCAGCAGCCGTCAGGGCGGGTAGCCCCAGGCCGCAGCCGAACTCGAGCACCCGGCTGCCGTTCCCGAGGCCGGGCGTTGCTGCAACCTTGCGTGCCAGCGCAACGGCGCCCGGCCACAAGTGCATCCAGTACGGCGGCTCCGGTGCCACCGGCGAACGTAGCTGCTCCTCCACGTCTACGAACCGCTCCAGTTCCCGCGCGCGCCAGAAACGCACGGCGAGGTTTCCCAAGCGAATCACAGTCTCTTCCGCCGGAACCCCGGCAACGCATGACATCACAGGATCAGTACCCTTCCTGCTCGATGTCCTCCTCGTCCAAGCCAAAGTAATGGGCGATTTCGTGGATGACCGTCTTGCGCACCTGACGTTGTAGCGCTCCCGGCGTCGGATATGCGCGCAACAGCGGCCGATAGTAGATGACGATTCGATCGGGCAGGGCCAGGCTCGGCGTATCACCTCGGTCCGACAGCGGAATGCCTTGATACAGCCCGAAAAGCGAGTCCCGACGCGGATCGAGCCTCATGTCCCGCAGCAACTCCGGCGACGGCTCGTCCTCGACCACGACCTCGACGTTCTCGAGCCGACTGAGAAATGGCTCGGGAATCTCGTCCAACGCATCGGCGACGAGCTCGCGAAAACGCTCGCGGTTCATGTTCAGGTCGAGCATACATCAAATGCGAATGCCGCCACAGGGGTTACCCGTTCCGCCCGCTGCCCCGATCGCAATCGGGGCGACGCAGGAGCGAGCGACGCCGCGAGCGCAGGCGCGGCCTGCCGAAGCAGCTTGACCCGTCGCGGTGATCCTGCAACATACGCGGAAATGAGGACCCGTGCGGCCGCTGCCACCCTGTTGGGAACAATGATGACGCTTCTCGCCTGCGGCGAGAGCGGTGAGCGTCCTTCGCGACCGATCGAGGTGATTTACTACGTGTCCGGGGTCTCGGGGACCAAGTTCCAGGTCAAAGGACCCGAGGGCGAAGGGTTCCAAGCCGCCAACGCCAACCACCCGTTAGGCGATCGCGAGTTTGAGTCCCCCATGTTCTTCGTCATGGAGAACGCCTTCGAACCTGTCAGCGCGGTCTTCCGCGTTCCCGAGGACCAACTGAATCCGATCACCGTCAGTCTGCTCCTCGGCAATGTCCTCCGAAAAACGACGGAAATCCGACCCGGAAGCTCCGCCACCGTCAGCGAGGGCACACCCGATCCGGTCGTCACCGGCCCGGATGTTCGGTTCGAGGTGACCTCCGCCGCTGGCCCCAAGCACGTGGGCTTTGATGTGACGATCGGTGACCTGTACGCCAGCAACTACACCAACTGCAACATCCGCCAAGTGGCCGCGGAGCTGTGCTCGACGCCCGCAATTTTCTTTCTCGAAGACGCCCGGGACCAAGTGACCGGCATCTTTACGAAGTTTTCGGGACAGGACCCTGATGCGGCCCTGCAGGCCGACCTCTTCCTCGACGGGACGCTGGCTCAGTCGAGCAGCGGCACCGGCACCATCATCATCGACGAAGACCTCTAAACCTCCTCTAAGCCCGTCCCATGGGCTCTGGTTCGGGCCAAGGTCGACGCGGCCGAGGCTAAGGCTCCCACACGCGGTTCCGCGACAGAGTTATCAACAACAACATTTTGCACCGCGGGAATCGCGCACTTATTTGCAGGGGCTAGACATGCTCCAGCAAATCATGTCTATGTACCGGTTTTTTCGACGAATATCTGTGTCGCTCAGTGCCCAAAATCAAGGCGTTGCAACTTCCGCCTTGAACCGAAAGGCTCGCCGCACGCTCGTCAACAGTTTATCCACAGGTGTTCACTGTCCGGCAGCTTCCACGGCCTTCCGGGCGGCATCCGCCATGTCCAGAGCGGGGATGATGTTGAGGCCTGAGTCCTGTAGGATTTTGCGGCCGATCTCGACGTTGGTTCCCTCCAGGCGAACCACCAGCGGCCGGTTGAGATGGACCTGGCGTGCCGCTTCCACGACACCGCTGGCCAGAACGTCGCATCGCATGATGCCGCCGAAAATGTTGATGAGCACCGCGCGAACCTTCTGATCTGACAAGAGGATCTTGAATGCCTCGGCAACCTTCTCCGCAGTGGCGCCGCCGCCAACGTCGAGAAAGTTCGCCGGCTCGCCGCCGAAGTGCTTGATGATATCCATCGTCGCCATTGCCAAGCCGGCGCCGTTGACCATGCAGCCGATGTTACCATCCAAGGCGATGTAGCTCAGATCGTGCTTCGACGCCTCGACCTCTTTCGGGTCCTCTTCGTTCAAGTCTCGTAGCTCGCGGATCTCCGGGTGCCGGACCAGCGCGTTGTCGTCGAAGCTCATCTTGGCGTCGAGGGCGACCAGCGCGTCGGTCTTGGTGACCACCAACGGATTGATCTCCACGAGCGATGCATCGGAATCCATGAAGGCGCGGTACACGCCCATCATGAAGTTGACGGCCTTGCTGATCGACGTCTTGGGAAGTCCGAGGCCAAAGGCCAGCTGTCGAGCCTGAAACGCCTGCAGGCCGACCGCCGGATCGACGGTTTGGCGCAGGATCTTCTCGGGCGATCGGGCCGCTACCTCTTCGATCTCCACGCCCCCTTCCGCGCACGCTATCATCGTCGGCCGTCCGACGGCGCGGTCGACGACCGCGCTGAGATAGTACTCGTGCGCGATGCCACTGACTTCTTCCGCCAAGAGCCGCCGCACTTCGCGCCCGGCCGGGCCCGTCTGATGGGTCACCAGCCGATGGCCGAGGAGCCGGGTGGCAAACTCCTGCGCTTCCGCCGGTGACGAGCACACCTTCACCCCGCCGGCTTTGCCCCGGCCACCGGCGTGGATCTGCGCCTTGATGACGCAGGCGCCGCCCAGCTCTTTCGCGGCCGCCGCGGCATCCTCGGGGCTCACAACCTCCCGTCCGGCGGGTACCGGGACGCCGTACCGTTTCAGAATCGCCTTGGCTTGGAACTCGTGGACGTTCACCGGTCCGCCCTCCTCATGCGCCCGTGAGGAAGCGTTCGGAAGCCGCGACCAGCTCGCGCACGTGTTCGACCGACGCATCCAACGCCGACCGCTCCGCTGTGGTCAACTCGACTTCGACGACCTTCTCCACACCGGCCGCGCCGATCTGCACCGGGACGCCGACGTAGAACCCGTTGACTCCGTACTCACCCTCCAGAAGCGCTGCACACGGCAGCACTTCCTTCTTGTCGAAAAGATGGGCCTCGGCCATGCGGATTGCCGCGTGGGCAGGTGAGTAGAACGCCGACCCGGTCTTCAGCAGGTTCACGATTTCGCCTCCGGCGTTTCGGACGCGGCGCTCGATCGCGTCCAGACGATCCGCCGGGATCATGCGATCTACGGGTACGCCGCCGACATGGCAGTGGCTGCGCACCGGGACCATGTCGTCGCCATGTCCGCCGAGCACGATGGCGGAGACGCTGTCCACAGAAACCTTGAGCTCCTGCGCCACAAAGGCGCGATATCGGGCCGAATCCAAGACGCCTGCTTGGCCCACGACTCGCTGTTTGGGGAATCCCGTCACCCGCTTCGCCACGGTCACCATCGCGTCCAGCGGGTTGGTGATCACGATCACGAAGGAGTTCGGCGCATGCGCCTTGATCCCCCCCGCAACATCTTTCATGATCTTCACGTTGGTGCTCAAGAGATCGTCCCGGCTCATGCCCGGCTTCCGCGGCAAGCCCGCGGTGACGATGCACACATCCGCTCCCGCGATGTCCGCCAAGGAGTTGGTCCCCACGATCCGGCCTTCATAGCCTTCGATCGGCCCCGACTCGAGGAGATCCAGGGCTTTACCCTGCGGCATCCCCTCGATCACGTCGTAGAGGACGATGTCTCCGAGTCGCTTCATCAGGGCCAAGTGGGCCAATGTGCCGCCGATCATGCCGGCACCAATCATCGCAATCTTCCGTTGTGTGATCATGGTTCCTCTTCCTTTCGTTGCGGTTGCGGGCTTGCGCGAAGCACTCTCGACACCCGGGCGTCGAGAGCCCATTTAATTCCACTTTCGTGGCAGCGGGACAAGCGGGCACGGCTCAAAAACACCGAGATCCCGCCGTTTGTCATCGGAATCGTGCGGCGATAGTTGGGCAGCGAGGAGGCGACATGACTTTTGAACACATTACGCTCGATCGGCAGAACGGGATGATCACACTGACCCTCAATCGGCCCGAGACCCGGAACTCGATGACCCCGGAGATGGGTGATGAGATTGCGCGGGCGTGCGACCAGATCCGCAGCGACACCAGCGCCCGCGTCCTGGTCGTCACCGGTGCGGGTAAGGCGTTCAGTTCCGGAGGCGACCTCGGCATGCTGGCCCGCGATGCCGGGGTCGCAGGAGCCGGCGGACCAACCATGGGCGGATCGCCGCGCGACTTCTACGTCCGGTACCTGGCGGTCCGAAGCTTGCCAATTCCAACCATCGCTGCGATGAACGGGCACGCCATCGGGGCGGGGCTGTGCTTTGCTCTCGGTTGTGATCTCCGCATCGCCGTCAGCGAGGCCAAGATGGGGATGACGTTCACGCGACTGGGCATTCATCCGGGTATGGGGGCCACGTATTTCCTGCCGCGCTTGATCGGCACGGCCCGGGCCTGCGAGCTCTTCTTCACCGGACGCGTCATCGATGCCGCGGAGGCCGAACGCCTCGGTATCCTGAACCGCGTCGTGCCACGGGAAGGGTTTTCCGCCGCCGTCCGGGCGCTCGCGGCCGAGATCGCCACGGCGGGACCGGTTGCGGTGCGCATGGTGAAGAAGGCCGTCTATCGGGGTGTGGAGCACAGTCTGGAGGACATGCTCGAGTTCGAGTCACTGCAGCAGAGCATCACCCTCACGACCGCCGACGCGCGAGAAGGGATCACCGCGATTCTGCAAAAGCGCGAGCCAAAGTTTGAGGGGAGATGAGCCAACAGTCGAATCGTCGGCAGTCGGTAGTCAACGGTGCCACGTCACCAGCATCGGACCTTTCGACTGCCGACTATTGACTATCGACTCATCTTTTCAGAATCACCACCGATGCGTTGGCGCCGCGACCGACCGTGTGTCCGAGTGCAACCTTGGCGTTCGTGACCTGGCGCGCCCCCGCTCGCCGGCAGAGCTGCCAGTAGAGTTCCACGATCTGACCGAGCGCCGACGCGCCCAGCGGTTCTCCTTTGGACAGCAGCCCGCCGCTCGGGTTGACCGGAAGGCTGCCGCACATGTCGAAGCGGGCGTCGCTGACGCAGTCGCCGGACTCTCCGGGACGACACAGACCGAGTTCCTCATACGACAGCAGCTCCCGACCCGAATCCGTGTCCTGCAATTCGACGACGTCCAGATCCTCCGGCCCGATGCCCCCTTCGTCGTACGCCGCGCGCGCCGCCAATTCCGTGGGTGACTCGATCGCGTCGTTCACCAACCCACTCATGGGCGTGTGCTCACCCAGCACACCTCCGGGCAAATGGGATCGCAGCGCCGCGGCCGCCACGCTCACCCTGCCCGCTCGCCTCCCGCGCATGCGCCGCAACACCACTGCCGCCGCCCCCTCGTTCGGCGAGCAGAGCATATACAGCGTGAGCGGCTCACACACGACCGGAGAGCTCAACACCTCCTCAACGGTGAACTCCTTGCGGAACATCGCATAGGGATTCCGCACTCCGTTGCGGTGGTTCTTGACGGAGACCTGCGCCAGGTGCACGGGCGTGACGCCTGACTCGCGCATCAGCCGTTGGGCGCGCAGAGCGAAGTACGCCGGCGTGACTGCCAGACCGGCCTCTTCGCGCCAGGGCTCGAAGAAGGACGACCGGATGACCCCCTTCGGCATCTTCTCCATACCGAAGACCAGCACACAATCGCACCGGCCGGAGCGAATCGCCTCCGCGCCGAGGCTCAGCGCGGCGCCACCGCTCGCGCAACCGGCCTCGACGTTGACGATGGGAACGCCGGTCATTCCCAGAGCCGTGAGCACCTTGTGGCCGGCGGCCACCCCAGTGTAGACGGTCCCGCAGAAGGCGGCCTGAAAGCCACCGCGCCCGACTCCGGCCTCGGCCAGGGCGGCCCGCACCGCCTCCACCCCCATGTCGACGACGCTCTTGTCGGCAAACCGCCCAAACGGATGAATGCCGACACCCGCGATTTCGACCGTTCCGCTCATACGGGTACCGGAGCAAACGCGTAGCTGATCACCTCACGTCCCTCGTCGTCGCGGTGCAGACGGGTAAACACCAGCTCCATGGACATTCCGAAGCGGAGTCGTTCGAGATTCGCTTCGGTCAGCCGGCTGATGATGCGCAATCCCTCCGGCAACTCCACCACGCCGAAGCCAAAGGGGATGTCGCCCCGGTAACCCGGCGGCCGGTTTCGCACCACGGTGTACAGATAGAGCGACCCGCCCCGGCTCAGGGGCCGTTCGGCGCAACCCGATGCTGAACAATACGGGCACGTGGGCAGCCTCGGAAAGTGGTATTGGCTGCACCCGGAGCAGTAGCCCCCAATCAGAGACCCCTGTCCGTCCTTCTCCAAAGCGAAAAGCCCGGAGGTGACAGGAAGCGCGTCGTGCATCATCTGGTGCTGAGGACCGGGAGCCGTCGCCCGCTCACCCTGACCCCCGGCGGAACAAGGCGTCCAGCTTCGCGCGCGCTGCGGCCGGCCCCGCCTGCTCGTCCGTCTGTTCGCGAGCCTCACGGACGCTGAAGTACTCACAGAAATTGCCCCGCTCCTTCTCGACCTGGCGTTCCGCCTGCGGCTCACGGCACTGGTTGTGCGCTCCTGACTCGTAGAACCGGCAGTTCCGGCAACAGTGGAGATCCGCGCCACAGTGGAGACAGGTGTCCCGCCGACCCACGCGCTCCGGACGCTCGAGTTCCCGCCCACAACGATGACAGCGCCACGTCACCTTCGCCCCCAACGCGTCCCCGCCGCGGGCCTTCTGCCGATCGCATATCGCAGATCGTGCCCCTTCGCGGCGCGACACGCGTTGGGCGATGCGCGATCAGCGCGATCGGTGCCTTGCTCGCTCACCCGGCGGTTGATACCATACGCTCTGCAATCGTCCAACGCGACGGTCGCGGCGGCGCGGCACGCGAGGACCATGAACGAGCATATTGCTGAATTTATCCGGACGCTGGAGGTGGAGGAGAACGCGTCGCCGCACACGCTGCGGAATTACCGCAGCGATCTGCATCAACTCGTCCGGTTTGCGGCCGACCACCTTCACGTTGGCGCTGAAGCTGTCGACTGCACTGCCATCGATCAGAACCTCGTCCGCGCCTTTCTGGTCCAACTCCTCCAGCGCAACCGCAAGAGCTCCGTCGCCCGCAAGCTGTCTGCGGTCAAGCGCTTCTTCCGCTTCCTCCTTCAGCGTGGGGCCGTGGCCGCCGACCCCGCCAGCGGCATCACGACGCCGAAGAAGGAGCAGCAGCTTCCGGCCCATCTGTCGGTCGACGACATGTTTCGCCTGCTCGATGCTCCTGCAGCCCGGACTCCCGCCGGCCTGCGCGACCGCGCGATCTTGGAAGTGACCTATTCCTGCGGTCTCCGCGTCAGCGAGCTGGTCGGTTTGAACTGGGCCGACATCGACGCCAGCCTCGCCCTGGTGCGCGTGCGGGGAAAAGGCCGCAAGGAACGGGTGGTGCCCATCGGCCAGAAGGCCCTCGACGCGGTCGCAGCCTATCACGCGAGCCTCCCGAAGCTCTGCCCGCGCCGGCCGCGGGATCCCCAGGCGGTGTTTCTGAACCGCCGCGGCGGTCGCCTCACGACGCGATCGGTTGCGCGGCTGGTGGACGCCTACACCCTGGTGAGCGGCATTCCATCCAAAGTGAGCCCCCATGCGCTGCGACACAGTTTCGCCACGCACCTCCTCGGGGCCGGCGCGGACCTGCGCGCGATTCAGGAGCTGCTCGGTCACGCCAGCCTCTCGACCACGCAGAAGTACACCCACGTCAACATGGATCAGCTCATGGCCGTGTACGACAAGGCCCACCCGCGCGCGTGATCGCTCGTTCGCCATGCGGCCGCTGACCGCCTCGTCTCACCCTCGTCCGCGCCCTTCCCGTGAGGTGCGCAGCACGACCATCCTCGCCCTGCGCCACCGTGGCCGGGTGGTCGTCGCCGGGGACGGACAGGTCAGCCTCGGAAACTCGATCATGAAACACCACGCCCGCAAGGTGCGGCGACTCCATAATGGCAAGGTCCTGGCGGGCTTCGCGGGCGCAAGTGCGGACGCCTTCACGCTGTTCGACAAGTTCGAGGCCAAGCTCGAACAGTACAACGGGAACCTTACCCGCGCGGCCGTCGAGTTGGCGAAAGACTGGCGGACGGACCGGGTGCTGCGCCGCCTCGAGGCGCTGCTGATCGCCGCCAACGCGGATGCGTTGCTCGTGCTGTCCGGCAGCGGAGACATCATCGAACCCGACGAGCCCGTGATCGCCATTGGCTCGGGCGGCAACTACGCGCTGGCCGCCGCGCGCGCGCTCATGGCCCACACGGACCTGGCGCCGCGGGCGATCGCAGAGGAAGCGATGCGAATCGCCGCGTCGATCTGTATCTACACCAACGACCAGCTGGTCATTGAAGAGCTGGTCTGATCCGTGTAGCCGAGATGGCAGGCGTGCCATCAGGTGCCGGCCACCACGGGGGTGGCGGACAGTCGGGCACGCGAAGATGACCATGAACAGCCACATGACGCCACGGGAGATCGTGTCCGAGCTCGACCGCTACATCGTGGGGCAGCGGAACGCGAAGCGCGCGGTCGCCATCGCCCTGCGCAACCGCTGGCGGCGCCAGCAAGTCCCCGAGGACCTGCGTGACGAGATCGCCCCGAAGAACATCATCATGATCGGCCCGACCGGTGTCGGAAAGACCGAGATCTCGCGGCGCTTGGCGAAGCTGGCGCAGGCCCCTTTCCTGAAAGTCGAAGCCTCGAAGTTCACCGAGGTCGGTTACGTCGGCCGCGACGTCGAATCGATGATCCGCGATCTCACCGAGCTCGCCATCAACATGGTGAAGGAGGAGGAGAAGGACAAGGTTCAGTTGCGCGCCCGCGAGCTGGCGGAAGAGCGGGTGCTGGACCTGCTGCTGCCGCCGGTCCGCACCGCGGAGCATCGCGTGCAGCCGATGGGCGAGTCGGCCGCGGCGGCTCCGGACGACAGCGGCAGATCCACTCGCGACAAGCTCCGCCGCATGCTGCGCGAGGGCGAGCTCGACGATCGCGAAGTGGAGCTCGAGATCACCAAGACGGCGGTTCCCCTGGTCGAGGTGTTCACTCCGCAAGGCATGGAGGAGATGGAGTTTCACCTGAAGGACATGTTTGCCAACCTGATGCCCAAGAAGACCAAGAAGCAGCTCGTGACCATCAGCGAGGCGCTGGAACAGCTGGCGCAGGAAGAGGCAAACAAGCTGCTGGACATGGACGCGGTGACCAAGGAGGCCATCCGCCGGATCGAGCAGTCCGGGATCATCTTCATCGACGAGATCGACAAGATTGCGAGCCGCCAGAACGTCGGCGGGCCCGATGTCTCGCGGGAAGGTGTCCAACGTGACCTGCTGCCCATCGTCGAAGGATCGACCGTCAGCACGAAGTACGGGATGGTGCGCAGCGACCACATCCTCTTCATCGCATCCGGGGCGTTTCACATGAGCAAGCCCTCGGATCTCATCCCCGAGTTTCAGGGACGTTTTCCCATCCGGGTCGAGCTCGATGCCCTGACGCGCGACGACTTCATCCGCATCCTCACCGAGCCGGCCAACGCGCTGCTCAAGCAGTACGTCGCCTTGATGAAGACGGAGGGCATCACGCTGACCTTCAGCGAAGACGCCGTCGCCGAGATTGCCGATGTCGCGGCGCGGGTGAACGAGCGGACGGAGAACATCGGCGCGCGCCGGCTGCACACGGTCGTGGAACGACTGCTTGACCAGATATCGTTCGACGCGCCAGAAATGACCGAGCACGAAGTGGCGATCGATGCGGTCTATGTACGGGACCGTTTGAGCGAGGTGGTTAAGGATGAGGATCTGTCACGGTACATCCTGTGAAACGCGGCGCCAGCGCGCGCGCCCGACGGAGCCGAACTGAGATGCCCGGCCGCAGCCCGCAGCAAGTCGACGAGCTGATTGCCAAAGCGGAGATCCTGCTCGACGCCCTGCCCTACATCCGCCGCTTCTACGGCAAGACGCTGGTGATCAAGTACGGCGGCAACGCGATGGTCGACGAACCGCTGAAGGACAGCTTCGCGCAGGATATCGTCCTGCTGAAATTCGTCGGTATCGACCCAGTGATCGTCCACGGCGGCGGTCCGCAGATTGGCCAGATGCTGAAGCAGCTCGGCATCGAGTCGCGCTTCGTGCGCGGGATGCGGGTCACCGACCAGGCCACGAT
>Ga0316626_10000593_pt1 | contig 14555 bp, 10 predicted proteins | sample OWC_Aug_T1_C1_D5_FD_207656 | JGI IMG/M metagenome (GOLD analysis project Ga0316626, IMG submission 207656) | Wetland soil microbial communities from Old Woman Creek delta, Ohio, United States - OWC_Aug_T1_C1_D5_A | ecosystem: Environmental > Terrestrial > Soil > Wetlands | place: USA: Ohio...
GTCGCCGACGGTACGCCCCAGGTGAGCTGTACACGCGTTTTCTGCTTGATCACCCCGGTCAGGTCGGTGACGGCGCCCGGGCCGATCGCGTCGACGCAATAGACGGCGCTGCCGCTGCCGCTACCGGAGAGATCGGGACCTGTCATATCGGTTGCGGTCGCGCTCACGGGGTAACTGCCATCGGTCACCGCGCCGGCCGAGGTCACGGTGAGGGTCGTCGAGCCCTGCTGCCCTGCGGAGAGGGTGACCGACGCCGAGGACAGGCTGCCCACCCAGCCGGGTGGAACCATGGCGCTCAGCGCGAGCGTCGAGCCCGGGCACGCACTGGAATCGCGGTTCGTCACCAGCACGGTGTACGCCACCGTGTCACCCGGACGGGCGGGACTGCTCGACGGAGAGAGGACGACCGCCGGCGCTGCCGGAGTGCATGTCACGTTCACCTGTACCGAGGCTGCCGACGCCGAGTGCGCCGCCTGCGTGATGGTGATACCGCTGGCCGGTTCGCTGAAGCTCTGGCCGTCGCCGAGGGTCGCGACGAGCAGCGTGTTGCTCGACCCGCCGCTGTGGGTGTGAACAAAAGTCTTCTGCTGGTACTCAGTCCGGAGGTTGTCCTCGTACGGAGCGGCGTTGGTCCGGTACGACACGTAGTACTGGCCACCCGCGCTGCGCGCCACGCGGAGCAGTTGCGCATCGGCGGTGGCCGAGGGATCCGTCCCAAGCGGGGCGAGGGTGTAGGTACCACTGCTGGTGTCGACGATCTTGCCGAGCGGCACCCATCCCATCTGCAGCTTGTGAGGCCCGTTGTTGTGACGCTTGCCGTCGCCGCCGATGCCCATGAAGTCCGACCGGTCGCAGTACTCGCCCCCGCTGTAGCTGGTGCCCCAGTAGGAGCAGGTGCTGTCGATCGCGCCGTTGTTGTCGACGTCGGTCGAGCTGTGGCCCATGCCGAGGTTGTGACCGACCTCATGCACGTAGATGTCGAGCGTGTTGCAGGAGGAGCCCTTGACCCAAGCGCGACAGCCGCTGCCACAGCCGACGTTTGCGAGTCCGGCCCATGAACAGTTGGTGCCGTTGGGCACGACGTAGATCCGGTGCTGGTAGCGGCTCAGGTCGACGCCGGCCGCGGTCGCGGCGCTGTCCGCTTTGCTCGCCCAGGTGCCGTACGCGCTGCTGCACGATTCCGCAGTCGACGCACCGATCGTGACCCGGAAGACGTCTGCTCCGGGGAGGCCATCGGCGTCCGGCTCCCACGAGAGCTGATTGTAGGAGGTCGCGTCGTAATTCTGGTCGAAGTTGCCGCCACTGCTCTGGGCGCGTGTGTACAGCAGATCCGCCACCTGCGCCGCGCTGCAGGAAACCGTTCCAGCGCCCGTGCCGGTGGCGTCACCGGCGAAGTCCACGATCAGCGCCACGGCCTTGCGGATCTCGGGTGCGGTGGCTGCCTCCGCGAGGACAACCACGCCACCGGGGTCACCGTCGGCAGTGATCCCCGTGTCGGCGGCGTCGCCGCGCACGCGCACCTTCATGCCGGTAACGAGATCGTCCTTGGGTTTTTGCCTGAACTTGAGCACGAAGACGCGCTCGCCATTTTCCTCGATGAGGCGATAGATGCGCCGCGTCTTGCCGTGCTCGAAATCATCTTCCTGCAGGACATCCAGCACGCCGGTCACCACAATCTTCTTGACTGGCGCGGCCCGCGCGACGGTTGCCCAGCCCAGCCAGAGGGCAAGGACTCCGTGTGTGAGGGCGGCCAACTTCGAACGTCCCATGACAGCCATTGCACACCTCCCGGGATTCGGGTCTCTCATCACTCGGCGGGTGAGCAGATCCCGTGCCGGGAGTCGTCGGACTCTTCAGGGCTGATCGCAGGGCGCGGGGCGCATCCCTCCAAGCGCCGCAAGTCGGCGGAATATCGGCCGAACGCGGGGCGCATGCGTCGACGCGAGCCGCGTCGGCGGGACGTCACGCCGAAGCGAATGCCATTTCATTGCGGGCGGATATTTCGACACAGTGGCAAGAAAATGCGCGACGGCGCGCCGCCGCTTCCACGCGCATGTGAGGAACCGGGAACGTCGCGCCGAGTTAGCCGAGTGTGAAAACGGGGCGTCGTTGCGAACATCGCTCAGTGAACAATGCAGGTCAGCGCCGGTACAGACTCTCCGGCCCAACGCTGAGCTCGAGATGGTCGATGACGTCCATCCCGAGCAGCAACACGCCGGGCAGCGGGCCGACCATCACCGGCCAGTTGTCGACTTCCCGGTCCTCGAGCCGGATGCGGCGGATGCGACCCAACCATCCCGGCGCGACACCGGTGACCCCGACGATGCCCGCCTCCTCGACGAACTCGACGCCGACCTGATTGGCCGTGCCTTCGTCGATCATCGTCATCTGCGCGCCCGTGTCGACGATCATCTGCACGTCGGCGGTCCGGTACGGCCCCTCGAGCGTCGCCCGCACCAGGCGTTTACCGTCAACGGAGACCAGAGGGATGTCGCGCGCGGCACGCGTCGGGCGGGTGCCAGAAACGGCGGCCGTGCGGCTTCTCTGCCCCTCGACGCGACGCGCGTGCGCCGGGGCCGCTCCGGAGTCGGAGAAGTGAATGACTCCGCGCTCGTCGGTCCAGCGATAGACGTCGTCTTGGCCGCTGCTGGCGGTTTCCGCCAGAAGAAGCGCTGTCGCCTGAATGAGGACCGCGATCAGACGCGCCGCCGACATCTTCATCGACCCGCATTGTCTCAGCCGAAGAGGCCCATCTCAACGGGAAATCGAACCGCCGGCCGCTGAGCCGGCTCGCCTGCAAGGTGCCGTGCGCAATGCGTCGAACGGAACGTCCAAACCCGGCCTGGGACAGTCGCTTTGGCGCGAACGGCATGGATCACAGTGCAATTGCCTTCGTGGTGAGCGGAACAGATCTCTACAAGCAACGACGGCTCCCACCTGCCGCGTGCGGCGCTCGCGCAAAGCCGGCGCCCCCCCCGCGATGTCCGGAACGATGCCAACGATGCCCCGGAGCGCTTGACCGACCGCCGGTCCGCAAGGCAGGCTTGAGTCCGCACTCAACAGGTTGCCATGAACCTCACGGGCCTGAGGGACTGGATCGAACATCTTGCGGGACGCAAACCCGATTTCCCGCATCAGATGTCCTTCGTCCTGGAGCTGCCGCTGAGACGGATTCTGGTCACACCGTCCGCGCTGGCGGATCGCCTGCATCTGAGAAAGAATGCGAAGGTGCTCGAGGTCGGTTGCGGCTCCGGCGTCTTCAGCGTCGAGGTCGCGCGCCGCATCCCGCGGGGGCACCTCGAGCTCTTCGACCTGCAGCAGGAGATGCTCGACAAGGCGCGGCGGAAGATCGAGGCGGCGGGACTCGCGCAGATCGTCGGCTACACGCGAGGCGACGCGCGCAGGATCGCGCTGCCGCGGGCGAGCTTCGACGTCGCGTTCCTCGTCGCGGTGCTGGGCGAAGTCCCCGAGCCGAGAAAGTGTCTGCGCGCCCTTCACCGCGTCCTGCGGCCGGGCGGGCTCCTGTCGATCACGGAGCATCTGCCGGATCCCGACTTCTCCCGCTTGTCCCGGCTCCGCCCGCTGGTCGAGCGGGAAGGCTTCGAGTTCGCCGAATGCTTCGGCCCGCCGTGGAGCTACACGGCGAATTTTCATCGCCCGGGTTCGTGACCCTCGCACGACCACAAGTGCCCACTTTGCCACGCGGTCGCGTTCCCCCCAAAGACGTGCGCATCGCGATGACGCGTGCCGGCGGCCGCCGACTTCGCCCGCGCCGTCGAGGAGGAAACTCGTCCGCTTCCATGGCCACGTCTGCCTCCACGTTTCCCCGAGCCTCTCAATCTCCCCCCGGACGCGGTGAAGTGGCTTGGGTAGATGGCGCCGCCGGCAGGTACAGGTATACGGTCGTGCCGCGGTTGATCTCGCTCTCGATGCGCATCGAGCCGCCGTGCGCTTGTACGATGTGCTTGACGATTGCCAACCCCAAGCCGGTGCCGCCCAGCTCGCGCGAACGCGCCGCGTCGACCCGGTAGAAGCGCTCGGTCAGGCGCGGGAGGTCGCGGGAAGGAACTCCGACTCCCGTATCGTGCACACTCAGCTCGACAGCATCCACCTCGGCCGAACCGGGCTCGGGTGTGGGCCGCGCGCGCACGGTCACGCGCCCGCCGCGCGGGGTGTACTTGATCGCGTTGTCGACCAGGTTGAGCAACACCTGCTCGACTCGGTCCGGATCGGCATCGAGCCGTGTCGTGTCCGGCGCGGGCTCGCGCTGCAAGGCGATGCCCGCCCGCGCCGCTTTGTCGCTCATGACCTCGAAGACGCGATCGATCACCTCCTCCGCGTCGACCGCCGTGCGGTGCAGCCGCGTCCGTCCCAGCTCGAGGTCGGACAGCGTCAGGAGATCGTCCACCAGCCGGTTGAGGCGCTCGGCGTGCCGGTCGATGACGGCAACGAACCGGCGTGCCAAGTCGCGATCCTCGACCGCGCCCGTCAGCAGCGTCTCGCTGTAGCCGCGGATCGCCGTCAGGGGGGTTCGCAGCTCGTGCGACACGTTGGCGACGAAGTCGCGCCGGACCCGTTCGAGCCGTTTCAGCTCGCTGACGTCGTGAAACACGAGGATGAACGCGCGGCCGCCGTCATCGCCGCTCGACAACGGCGTCGCCGTGACCTGCAGGGTATGATCACCCTCGCCGTCGAACGCCATCTCCTGCACCATGGACCGTCCCGCCTCGCTCTCCTGGGTCACTCGGCGCACAAGCTCCTGCAGGTCCGGGTGCCGCGTCAGCTCGATCAGCGGCCGGCCGACACACTGCGCTCCCGGCGAAAGCTCCAGAAGAGTCTGTACTCGCCGGTTGCTCAACCGCACCACTCCCTCCGCATCGATCACCAACACGCCCTCCACCATGCCGCCCAGGACCGCTTCCAAGCGTCGCTGCTCCGCGCGCGCCTCCGCCAAGCGCTGGTGCACGGCCTCGGCCATCGACGTAACCGCCCGCTGCATCCGGCGAAGCCCCCTGATCGCCGGCTCCGGCCGTGGTGGGAGCTCCGATTCCGCCGCAACCGCGCGCGTGAACGCGACGAGCGCCCGGATCGCCGCGCGGGTTCGCCAGGCGAGCCACCCGGCCAGCGCCGCGACAACGGCGAGGGAGATGAACCACAACATGTCAAGTTCAGAGTTCAGAGTCGAGAGTACCGACAAGCCGACATTTGGACGCCCGAGTCCCGACTCTCAGCTCTCGACTCTCGACCTCCGACTGTTTCAAGCGTCCAGCGCCTGCTCGTTGAACCGGTACCCCACACCCCGCACCGTTTGGATCAGCTCTGGCTTCGCTGCATCTCGCTCCAGCTGGGTCCGCAGCCGCCGGATGTGGACGTCGACGGTTCGCGGCTCGACGTACGTGTCCTGTCCCCACACCAGATCGAGAATCGCAAGGCGGTCAAAGGCCCGGCTGGGGTTGCGCGCGAAGAACTTCAGCAGCTCGAACTCCCGCAAGCTCAGCGGTAACGGTCGCCCATCGAGCCACACTTCATAGGTATCAAAGTTGATCCGCAGCCGACCGCGTTCGTACACCTCCGGCGGGCGTTCGCTCTCGGGAATCTCCGTCCGGCGCAACACGGCGCGCACGCGCGCCACCAACTCCCGCGGACTGAACGGTTTGGTCACGTAATCGTCGGCGCCGATCTCCAGTCCCAGCACGCGGTCCACCTCTTCGGATTTCGCCGTCAGCATCACGACGGCCAGCTTGGCCGTCTGCGGCTGCGCCCGCAGCATGCGGCACACTTCCAGCCCGCCAGTGCCCGGCAGCATCAGATCCAGAATCACCAGCGCCGGGCGTTCGCGGCGCACGAGATCGAGCGCCTGCTCGCCATCCGCCGCTTGAATGACGAGGAAGCCCTCTCGGTCCAGGTGGTAGCAGATCAGCTCCCGGATGTCCCGTTCGTCCTCGACGACGAGGATGGTCTTTGCTGCGGGCTTGGTCGTCGGCTGCGTCATGGCGAGTCTCGTTCGCGTTTCGACGCCCCCTCCCTCACCCTCCCCCGTTGCCGGAAACGGCAACGGGGGAGGGACGGAGAGCGGGCCTCTCACACCGACGGGGGGACGCGGTCGAGGTGGCGAATACTCTTCCCCTTCACCATGAAGATGACCATCTCGGCGATGTTGGTGGCGTGGTCGGCGATGCGCTCCAGGTACTTTGCCACGAACGACGTACGCATGGCGCGGGAGATGCTGCGCGGATCCTCCATCATGAACGAGATGAGCTCGCGGAAGACCTGATCGGTCAATGCATCGATCGTGTCGTCCTCGGCGCACACGCGCAGGGCGAGATCGACGTCCTCGCGCACGAAGGCGTCGAGACTGTTGCGCAGCATCGATAAGGCAATGTCCGCCATGCGGGGGATGTCGATGAACGGCTTGAGCTGGGGCTCCTCGCTCAGCTCGATCGCTCGCTCGGAGATGTTTTCCGCCATGTCGCCGGCGCGCTCGAGGTCGGTGGTGATCTTCAGGGCCGTGGTGATCAACCGCAGGTCGCGCGCCGCCGGCTGATGCAGCGCCAGCAGGCGCAGGCAGAGGTCATCGATCTCGACGTCCATCCGGTTGACCATCTTGTCCCGCTCGATGATGAGGCGCGCCGCCTCGGGGTCGCGCTCGACCAGGGCGCGGATGGCGTCGGCCACCTGCTTTTCGACGAGGCCGCCCATCTCCAGCACCTTGTGCTGCAGCTCCCGCAACTCGTCCTCGTAATGGCGGTCGATGTGGGGTCGTTTCTCCATGGCAGGCCTCCGCCTCAACCGAAGCGGCCGGTGATGTAGTCCTCGGTCTCTTTCCGTTCGGGATTGGTGAAGATCCGGTCGGTCGGGCCAAACTCCACCAGCCGGCCCAGGTACAGAAAGGCTGTCACGTCGGAGACCCGCGCCGCCTGCTGCATGTTATGGGTCACGATGACGATGGTGTACTTTTGCTCAAGCTCACGGATCAGGTCCTCGATCTTCGCCGTCGCGATCGGGTCGAGGGCCGAGCAGGGCTCGTCCATCAGGACCACCTCCGGCTCGACCGCAATGGCGCGGGCGATGCACAGCCGTTGCTGCTGCCCGCCGGACAGCTCGAGCGCGCTGGCGTGCAGGCGGTCTTGCACCTCGCTCCACAGCGCCGCTTGGCGGAGGCTGCGTTCGACGATCTCGTCGAGCTCCCGCTTGCGGCGCACCCCCGCGATGCGGGGACCATAGGCGACATTGTCGTAAATCGACTTGGGAAACGGGTTCGATTTCTGGAACACCATGCCCACCCGCTTGCGGAGCTCGGTCACGTCGAGGCGGGGGTCACAAATATCCATCCCATCGAGCCTGATCGTTCCGGTCACGCGCGCGCCGTCGATGAGGTCGTTCAGCCGGTTGAAGCAGCGCAGCAAGGTCGACTTGCCGCATCCCGATGGCCCGATGAAAGCCGTGACCTGATGCCGACCAATGTCCATCGAGATGTCCTCCAGGGCAAAGCGATCGCCGCCGTAGGTCATGTACAGATTGCGGACGGTCAGCGCCGTGGGGGGCAACGCCGCTGCCGCATCCGGCGCCACCCCGTCATGCCGCGTCTCGTTCTCCCGCCGGCTTGCTATTGGTTCCAGCTCCACGGTCGCAGTGGTCTCGATGGTGTTCGTCCGCATGACCTGTACCTCAGAAGGCCGCGCCCGTAAATCGCCGGCGCAGCCGGTTGCGGATCAAGATCGCGGTCAGGTTGAGACTGATGATGATGACGATCAGGAGCAGGGTCGTGGCGTACACCATCGGCTTGGCGGCCTCGACGTTGGGGGACTGGAAGCCGACATCGTAGATGTGAAACCCGAGGTGCATGAACTTGCGATCGAAGTGGAGGAACGGCCAGAAACCGTCGACCGGCAGACTCGGCGCGAGCTTCACCACCCCGGTGATCATCAGCGGCGCCACCTCACCCGCCCCGCGCGCCATGGCAAGGATCAACCCGGTAAGGATCCCGGGCAAGGCCTGGGGTAGGATCACCCGCCACACCGTTTCGAACTTGGTCGCGCCGAGCGCCAGGGACCCTTCGCGGTTCTCCCGCGGCACGGCGGCGAGGGCTTCTTCGGTGGCGACCACGACGACGGGCACCGTCAGCAGCGCGAGGGTCAACGACGCCCACAAGATGCCGCCCGTCCCGAAGGTTGGTGTCGGGAGGCGTTCCGGAAAGAACAGCGCGTCGAGGCTGCCGCCGACGAAGTAGACGAAGAATCCAAGCCCGAATACCCCGAACACGATCGAGGGGACGCCGGCCAGGTTGTTCACCGCGATGCGCACCATGCGCACGAGTGGCCCCTGGCGCGAGTACTCGCGCAGGTAAAGCGCCGCGAGCACCCCAAACGGCACCACCGCCACGCTCATGAGCAGCACCATCATCACGGTACCAAAGATGGCGGGGAAGACGCCGCCCTCGGTGTTCGACTCGCGGGGATCGCCGGCGACAAACTCCCAGAGCTTCGCCGCGTATACGCGCAGCTTGCCGAGGACGCCGGAGGCATTGGGCTGGTAGGCGCGAACGATCTGCACCAGGGGCATCTCCTTCTCCTGGCCGTCGGTGGTGGTCATGACGACACGGTCGACCCGGCTCGCGGTGACGAGCGCATCGAGCTGCTGCTCCGCCGCCCGGTAGCGCTGCTCCAGGACTGCCAGCCGCGCCTGCGCCGCGTCGACCCCGGCTCCCCTCTCCCCGGAGAGTTCCCGGCCTCTCAGCTCCAGACGCAGACCCTCGATCTTTTGGTTGATCTCGCCGATCTCGTGGCGCTCGAGCCGCCGAATGCGCGCCGCCAGCCGCTGCGCCGCCGGCAGCCGCGCCGCCAGCGCCCGCCAGCCGTCACGTGCACCCGCGGCAACCACCTGCTCCCCGCCGCGCACCTCTTTGACGAAGCCATAGAAGTTCCCCCACTCGCGCCGTTCGAGGCACACCGCATCGGCGGGGTACTCGGACGCCGTCACCAGCGATTCGTCGATCCAGCGGAAGTCGGCACCGTACAGGTCACGATTGCCAACCTGCAACTGCACCCGATAACCGGGAACAGCCGCCCCACCCGGCTCTGGCTTGAGCTCACGGTCGCGGACCTGCCCCATCACCGACGACCCGTCGCCGAGACGAACGCGGAGGACAGCGGCGGGCCAGAAAAAGCCGAGCGCCTTCGTGGTGATCACGACGATCAGCGCCGTGATCATCAGCAGACTGGTGGCAAGTGCACCACCAGTGAGCCAGATGAAGGGGTCTCCGCTTCTCAGGAGCCGGCGTAGGTGCATGGGACGGTTCAGAGTCGCTGGTAACGTCGCCGCAGGCGCGTGCGCACCACGTCCGCGAACGTGTTCACCACGAAGGTCGCGACGAACAGGAGCAGCGCCGCAAGGAAGAGGACGCGGTACAACGTCCCCCCGTGTGGCGCTTCCGGAATTTCCACGGCGATGTTGGCGGACAAGGTCCGCATGCCGGTGAAGATGCTCCAATCGAGCACCGGCGTGTTGCCGGTCGCCATCAGCACGATCATCGTCTCCCCGACCGCGCGGCCGAAGCCGATCATGATGGCCGAGAAGATTCCCGGGCTCGCCGTCGGCACAACGACGCGCAAGGCAGTCTGCCACCGCGTGGCGCCAAGGGCCAGCGAACCCGACACCAGCCGCTGTGGCACGTTCGCCAGCGCGTCTTCCGAAATGGTGAAGATGATCGGGATGACCGCGAACCCCATCGCCAGACCGACCACAATACAGTTCCGCTGGTCGAACCGCAGCCCCGCGACCGCCGACAACCAGTGGCGGAAGTCCCCGCCGAAGCAGATCCGTTCAACCCAACCGTTGGCGGAAAGACAGAGCGCCATGCCGGCAACGATCAGGGGAATCAGGAGCAGCACCTCGGTGCCCTGGCGCATCCGCGAGCGCAACCCGACGGGAAGATGGCCCCACATCACGCTGGCGACAAAGATCATCGACGGGAGGACGACGAGCATCGCCAGGATCGCGGGGACGATTCCCTCGATCAGCGGCGCCAGCCACAAGCCGGCAAGAAATCCGAGCACGACGCTCGGCAGCGCCGCCATTATCTCCACGGTCGGCTTCACCAGACCGCGAATGTCCGGGTGGATGAACTGCGAGGTGTAGATCGCCGCCAACACCGCGAGCGGAACGGCAAACAGCAGCGCGTAGACCGTCCCCTTCATCGTGCCGAAAATGAGCGGGACGAGACTCAGCTTCGGCTCGGCGCTATCGGCGGCGCCGCTCGACTGCCAGACGTAGGCCGGCGTCTCGTAGCCCTCGTACCATATCTTGCCAAAGAGGGCGCGCAGGCTGACCTCGGGGTGCGGATTCGCGATGTCCCAACTGGTCACCGTGTTGCCCGCACCGATCGACAGGCCACCGTTCGCCCTGGGCGAGAACACCAGGGCAGAGACCGGCGCCGCGCTACGCGGAAGCTCGAGCAGCGTCCGCTCCGTCGTGGCATGGTGCAACCGAACGCCGCCTTCGACGTCGGCCGTCAGAAAGCGCTTGTCACGCAGCGAGACGGCAATCGCGCTCACCGCCGCCGGATGGGGCGTGAATGGGTGTACCTGCTGCAGATGCCATCCGGTCTCGCCCTCGTCCCGCACCGGGAACCACACGCTGACCGCGCCGTGCTGGTCGCCAACGACCAACGACTGCTCGCCGATGAGCAGGGCCATCGTGGTCACCGGAACGTTGCGCGCACCGGTCGCATCCACACGGTCCACCAGGCGCGGCTCGTTCTTGTCGGTGAGATCCCAGTAGTAGATGAAGCCACCGGCGGTTCCGATGAACGCCCGCCGGCCGTTGCCGGTCACCACCAGAGCCGTTGGCGTCTCGCCGGGCGCAACCGCCAGGTCGCGATAGACCGTCGTGGGCTGGCCCGTACCGAACAGGTTGGCACTCGCCGTCACCGCGAGCATGGTCGGCGGACCGCTGGCGCGCGCAAAGACGGCGGTGATCGCGCTTTCCTCCGGGACGCTGGCCGACAGCAGTCGCGGCGTGCTGCCATCACTGGTCAGCGTCCAGGTGCCGGTGGCAACGACGCGGGGCCGCAACACGCGCTTGCCCTCTTGGCGCTGGACGTCGATCGCAATGCGCACACCCACCAGCTGCCCGTCGGCGCTCGCCAACAGCACGTGATCCTTGCCGGCGCGCGCCGCCGCCGCGACCGGTCGTCCCGCAAGTCCAGGAACCACCAACTCCTGGAGCGCCCCCGCGCCGGTGAGGCTCAGGAAGCGCACCGCTCCCTGCGCCGTGATCACCGCCATGGCTTCCTGGTATTCGTCGGTGCTCGGCGCAAACAGGGGTCCCGCACCATCGAGGCGGAAGCTCGAGGTCGTCGTCGCGGTTGGCGCCTGCCAGAGAGGGTACACCTCGAGGCAGATGAACCCGAAGATGCCGATGATACTGGCGATCGTGGCGATCCCACCCGCGGAGACGATCCAGCGGGCAATGGCGTCGGCCAGCCGACGGCGGCTTGCGCTGAGCCGCGAGGCCGGACCGATCGCCGCAATACCCGTCCGGCCTGCCGCGTCAGTCTGCTCCACGGATTTTCTTCAGCTCCTCCGCCGCGACCGCGGCGGGAACAGGTAGGTAGCCGTCCTTGATGACGATCTCCTGTCCTTCCCTCGAGAACACGTACGTGAGGAATTCCCGCACCAGAGGATCGAGTGGCTTTTCCGGATTCTTGTTGATGTAGATGAACAAGAAGCGGCTCAGCGGATAGGTGCCGTTGTACACGTTCGCCGCCGTGGGCGAAATCGGGGCGGCGCCGTCTTTGGGGGCCAGGGCGATGGGATTCACGCCCGAGGTGCGATAGCCGATGCCGCTGTAACCGATGCCAACCACGTCTTCGGTCACGCCCTGAACGACCGACGCCGACCCTGGCTGCTCCTTGACCTCGTCCTTGTAGTCGCCGTTGCCGAGCGCATGCTCCTTGAAGAAGCCGTACGTACCCGAGGCGGAGTTGCGGCCGTAGAGGCTGATCGGCTTCGTCGCCCACTCGCCCGACAGACCGACCTGCCCCCAGTTCGCGATCGATTGCTTGCCGCCAAGTGCCCGGGTCTTGGAGAAGATCGCGTCGAGCTGCGGGATGCTCAGGGATTCTACCGGATTGTCTTTGTTGACGTATACCGCCAGCGAGTCCAGCGCGGTGCGCAGTGCCAGCGGCTTGTAGCCGAACTGCGTCTCGAACCCGTCGACCTCGGAGCTCTTCATCGGCCGGGACATCGGACCGAGTTGCGCCGTCTTCCCGATCAGGGCGGCTGGCGCCGTGCTCGAGCCCTTGCCCTCGACTTGAATCCTCACGCTCGGGTAAGACTTCGCAAAGCCCTCCGCCCACAACGTCATCAGGTTGTTCATCGTGTCGGACCCGATGCTGTTGAGGTTGCCGGAGACGCCACTGGTCTTCTGGTAGGTGGGAATCGCCGGGTCCACCTTGAGGGCTTCCTGGGCGGGCGCCGATGCGGTCGCACCGAGGACGAAGACAGTCACCACCGTGGTCATGATCTTGCGCATCATCGTCTGCTCCTCTCGTATCGGTTCGCTCAGAACTTCACCGTCGCGTCCAGTTGCAGGCGCGTCAGGGTGGGGTTGCCATCGAGTGAGACGATGGACGCCTCGCGGTCCAGGGCATTGATGAAGTGCGTCTTCGCCGTCAGCTGCAAGCTTTGCAGCAGCATGTAGTCGAACCGCAGGATGTGAGCGTTCACGTTCGTGCTCCCCTTCTGCGTGCCGTCGCGGTTGACGTACTGGAGGTCGCTGTAGCTGAACATCGACAGGACCGCCTCTCTCTCGACCCAGGCCCACGTGTACGAAGCCCCCCAATCGCCGCGACTCTTCAGGCTGTTGTGGTACCAGTCCTTGCCGGCCTTGCCGATGCCGGCGCCGAGGTAGAAGCCAACGTTCTTGGTGTCAGCCTGGGTGTTGTACGCCAGGTCACCGAACAGCCCCGCCGGCACGCCGATCCCGAGCGGGTTGGCAAAGTTCAACTCGTTCGTCCAGGCGACGATATTGAAGCGCTCCTTGAACCCGGTGATGTTGCCCAGCGAGTCCTTGACGACGCTGTTGCTGTTGGCGAGCTGTTTGTTCTGGTTGGAGTTGGAGACGGTCTGGGTCGGGTCCTTGGGGTCAGTTTGCGTCGGGCTCAGATACTTCGCCGCCACCGCATTCAGGTTCTCCCAGTGGTAGTCCGCAAGCGCCATGCTCCAATTTGCGGTCTTGCCGAAGGCCGTGTCGGCCACGATTTGTCCACCGAACATCCATGGATCCTCGGCTGCCGACAGCTCGTCAACGACCCACTGGAACGCGTTGACCCGCAGGCCGCGCAGGAAGCCTTCCTTACGCTCGACCAGATTCACCGTCTCCGTGGCGCCCTCCGGCACGACATCGTCGTCCCAGATCAACTCGCAGACGCGGTAGGCGTTTGCAGTGAACTTGCCGCCGACGAGGCTTCCCCATCCCGGCGTCAACCCGAAGGTCGCCCCCGGCTTCAGGGTCAGGAACGCCTGATCGAGGTTCACCGGTTTGTTCGTGAACGTACGCTCGAAGGATTGGTTCGTGGAGATGGGATCGTCGGGGTTGCCGGTGGCCAGGCGGATGGTGGCGGCCAACTCGTCGCTGACATTGACGTTCAGCCCCGGCCGGGCGCGCAGGCGGAAGCGATTGCGTGCGTTCAGTCCGTCCTCAAAGAAGCCCTCATAGCGCACCCGCAGATCACCGAACGGCGTGATCTTGTCGAGCCACTGCGGCAGACGCATTCCGAGCACCTCGCGCACTTTGCCTTCGCCCTGCGCCGCTTCCTTCTCCTCGGCCGCCTTGCATTCGTTGTATTCGACGTCGTTCAGGGTGCCCTTGTCCCTCAGCAGCTCGCACAGGTCCCGCGCCGCTCCGGCCGTCTGCGCGCCGAGCACGGTAACGACCGCGATTGCGCAGGCCAGTCTCCGGTGGGCGGCAACTCTCTCTGCCATGGGTCTCCTTTCTCGTGAGCCCTCTTGCTCTCTCGCCGCACACGTATCGCACCCGATTGTTACCGAACCGTTACAATGGCGCGAAAATTTCGTGAAACCGTCCTCGCCCGGGGGGCTTTGCTTCCCGTGGCAAGGCTGAGTAGGATCGACGCCCGTCGAGCCCGGCGGTCCGGGCAGACACAACCGAGACAGGAGAAAAGGGCCATGTGGGCGCGCTTGTTCCCGCGCGGGGGAAACGAGTTCTTGGACTTTTTCGAACGCCATGCGAGCAAGACGCTGGAAGCGGCCCGGCTGCTGCGGTCGATGCTGCAGGAGCCAACCGACTTCGCCGACCAGGCGCGGCAGATCAAGGCGGTCGAGCACGAAGGGGACCAGATCACGCACCGGACGATCGAGATCCTGCACCAGACGTTCATCACCCCCATCGATCGCGGCGACATCCACCGCTTGATATCGGGCCTCGACGACATCCTCGATCTCGTCGACTCGACGGCCGAGCGCCTGTGGCTCTACGAGGTGCGCGAGATTTTGCCGGAGGCGCGCGATCTGGCCGACGTGCTGGTGAACGCC
>Ga0316626_10000594_pt1 | contig 14521 bp, 11 predicted proteins | sample OWC_Aug_T1_C1_D5_FD_207656 | JGI IMG/M metagenome (GOLD analysis project Ga0316626, IMG submission 207656) | Wetland soil microbial communities from Old Woman Creek delta, Ohio, United States - OWC_Aug_T1_C1_D5_A | ecosystem: Environmental > Terrestrial > Soil > Wetlands | place: USA: Ohio...
GTTCACCGTCCAGAGCGTGATGTTGTAGATGAGCTTTTCGCTGCCCATCCAGCCCTTCAGGAACACCATGACCCGGTGCGAGAAGATGTCGCTGCGCACGTCGACCGGACGCTCGTTGCCGAGATGGTCGGTGAAGACCTGGTCGTCGTCGTGCTGGCTCATGTAGCGAACCATGCCGTACGCGCTGATGTCGAGTTCGCCGAGCTCGTTGCTGCCGACCACGAAACCCTTGCCCGGGTCGTAGACACCCCAGGTTTCCACTTTCGGGACGAATGGACCCCTGCCTGCCGCATCGCCCTCCGCCGCCGGAGGGGGTGCCGATGCGCCGGCGACCTGCGCTGCCTGAGACGGGGCAGCCGATTCAGCCGGCACCGCGCCCTGGGCGGTGGCGCCCTGGGCCTGCAACTCGCGCTTCAGCTCCTGGATCACGGCGTCGCGCTCGGCGAGTTGCTGCCTCATCGCGGCCTGCTCGGCCTCGAGTTGCTGCAGGCGCTGCTCGATCGTGAGCGTCGAGCCCTGCGCACAGGCGAGCGACGCCGACAAGGCCAGCACCGCGGCCACTGACACTCTCAAGATCGACATCGGGTTACCCACCTTTGGCGAACGCAGCGACCGGGGTCCGCAGACCCCGGCCGTCACACGCGCAACGTACCGTCCGTCAGTTCGGATTCGCCCCGAACACGCCGACGCCGAGCTCGCCCGCGATGTCGCGGATGGCGTTCAGCGAACGGACGCTGTTGCCGGCTTCATTCAACCGCGGCGAAAAGGCCGCAATGGCAAAACGCCCGGGCACGACGGCGACGATGCCACCGCCCACGCCGGTCTTGGCCGGCAGCCCTGCGGTGTACATCCAGTCGCCCGATTCGTCGTAGAAGCCGGCCGTGGCCATCACCGCCAGCAGCTCCGGCACGTGCTTGGCCGGCATCACCTGCTTCTTCGTGATCGGGTTGACGCCGCCATTGGCCAGCGTCGCGCCCATCAACCCCAAGTCCTTCGCACTGACGCCGACTGAGCACTCGCGCGTGTAGACGCGCAGCGCTTCCTCGGGATCGCTGTAGAGCCGGCCCCAGTTGTACAGCAGGTTGGCGATGCCGCGGTTGCCGAACGCCGTCGTGTACTCCGACTCGTACACCTTCTCGAGCACGGCCAGCGGCCGGCCCGCGAAGTCGCTCAGGTTCTGCTGCACCTTGTTCCAGCGCTCCTGCTCGGAGGTGGCCTGCACGAGGCTCACGGCCGCGATCGCGCCCGCATTCACCAGCGGATTCACCGAGTTCTCGTAGACCGCGAGCGCCAGCTTCGAGTTGAACGCCATGCCCGTGGGCTCGACGCCGATCTTTTCCTTGAGCACTGCCGGGCCCTGTTCCGACATCACCAGCGCCGCAGTAAACGGCTTCGACACGGACTGGATCGAGAACACGTAGTCGACGTCACCCGCGCTGTAGACCTTGCCGTCCTTCGTAACGATCACCACGCCGAACAGGTCGCTCGGCGTCTCGGTGAGGATCGGGATGTAGTCGGCGTTCTTGCCGTCCTTCAGGTCCTTGTACTTCGCGTAGGCGGCGTCCACCACGCGCTGGAAATCCTTGACGGCCGGATCAGGCGCCGGGCCTTTCGCCAAGGCCGGCGCCGCAACCGCAAGAGCCACCGTGGCCGCCAGCGTGGCGACCCGCGAAACCCTGTTGATCGTCATCATGATCGTCTCCCTCGATTCACGCGGCATCACAGCGTGATGCCGAAGCTGTACTTGACGGTGAACTGGAAGCGGACGTCATCCTCGGACCTGTCGTCGTTGTTGGTGCGCTCACCCCACATGAGTTCGGCTCCAACCATCAGGTTCTCGGCCGGGTAATACAACAGGTTGCCCGAGGCGTAATCGATCTTCTGGAACGCGCCCGGGTCCTGGAAGTTGGTGTTGTCCACTTCCGTGAAGCTGTAGCCGATCGAGCTCGACCACTGGTCGCTCCACCAGTGGTCGTAGTAGGCGAGCACGCCGGTGAGCGGGACGGCCTCGGCCTCGAGGTCCGTCACGACGCTCGACTGCCAGTCGGCCGACGGCGCAAGGTCCATGCCGCCGTCGTTCATGTAACTGGCAATGCCCTCTCCGTACACGACCTGCAACCGGATCGCGTCCTTCTCGAGCATGTTGAAGACCGTGCCGACGTTGATACCCCAGCCCGTCTCGCTGCCCTGGGTCCAGTCGTCCGTGGGATCCACGCGCAACTCGTAGCCGACCTTGCGCAGGATGCCGCCGAACTGCACGTGGCCCCAGTCGCCGCCGTAGCGGAACTGCGCCGTGAGGTCGGGCACTTCCTCGTCGTTCTCGACTTCGACACCCTCGAGCCCCTCGATCGTGCGGATGTTGCCCGAGTCGATGTCGTTGCCCGGACGTTCGATGGCGATGGCGAAGTGGCTCCGGTCCGTCTTGTACGGCGTCCAGCGGATCTGCACGTTGCGGTAGAACACCATGCCCGACGGGCCCCAGTAGTCGATCGTGTTCGGGAACACGTCGATGTCCATGAAGAGGCTGTTGGTCTGGCCGGCAAGGATCTGGCCCCACTCGCCGTAGAAGTGCCGCAGGCGCATGGTGGTCTGACCTGCATCCTCGCCGGTACCGAACATGTCGAACTCGAACTTGAAACTGAGCGGCGCCGTGCTCGAGCCCGTCGGCATCGTGCCCTTCACGCCGAAGCGGCTCTGCTTGACGCTGAGGCTCGCCTGGCCGTCCTCGCCGCAGGCACCGTCGAAGCAGATCTTCGAGGGGCGGAACGCATCGTCCCAGTCCGGGTCCAGCCGGCCACCAATATCCTGGATGTAGTCGGCCTGGGCGAAGCCGTAGATCTCGAACGAGCGGCCCGTTTCCTCCGCCCGGGCGGCCGTAGCGGCAAGCAGGGAGGCTGACACGGCGACGGCGAGCAGTCCGTTGGAAAGCATGAGTTTACGCAGCTCCATACGAGGTTCTCCTGGGTTCGACCGCCGCGCGCACGCTTGCCACCGGGTCGTACCGGCGGCGAGCATCGCCACGCTGGGTCATGGCCGGCACTGTATGCTTGCGCCTGCCGGCGGATCTTTGAACTTGTGACAGAAGGGGTGAGCATCTTGGGCAGCTCCCATCCGCATTTACGCGTACGCCCGCCTCACGGCGCTCCGCGCCCCCCGGCTTGGCACGGCCTGCCGCCCGACGGCACGACCCGCATCGGCGTGGTCAGGCACCTGCCGGAGGTGCTGCGCGAGTTCGGCGTGGAAGTGCGCGATGCGCTCGATGCCGCCGGCGTCCCTCGGGACATCTTCAGCGATCCCGACAACACCATCGATTTCGCGCTTTTCCAGCAACTGCTGGCCACTTGCGAGCAGCTCACCGGCTGCGATCACATCCCCTTTCTCGCCGGTCAACGAACGAGGCTCGCCGATTTCGGCCTCGCCGGCCGGGCCGCACGGTGCGGCGCCACGGCTGGCGAAGGGCTGCACAGGTTCGTCAACTACTTCAACCTGCACATCAGCGCGACGACCATCAGCCTCGTGAGCTACGGCGGGTTCACACGCCTGGTGTATGTGATCACCGTAAGAAACATCGTCGACGCCCAGCACTTGCAACAGGGGGCCCTGGCGGTCGCGTTCAACGTGCTGCAGGACCTGTTCGGGCGGCAGTGGCTGCCTTCGGTGGTCACCTTCGCGACCCGCGCCCCAACCAACCTGCGGCCGTTCCACCAGTTCTTCCGTGCGCCGCTGCGCTTCGACAGCGATGAGTCGGCGATCATCTTCGAGCAGCACTGGCTCGACCGGCCGCAGCCGCCGGTGGACCCGACGTTCCGCGCACAGGTCGATGCCGAGGTGCGCGAGCGGCAAGCCGCCATGCTCGGCGATTTCCCCGCGACGGTGCGCCGCGCGGTGCGCAAGCAGCTCATCATCGGGACAGGTCGCATGGACGATGTCGCCGCTGCCTTCGGCATGCACCGGCGCACGCTCGACCGGCACCTGCGCAAGCATGGCCTGCACTACGGCGAGCTGATGGCCAGCGTCGAGGAAGAGATCGCGCGGCAACTGCTGCGGGAAACCGACCTGCAGGTACAGCAGGTCGCGGAGTCGCTGCACTACTCGAGCGCGGCCAATTTCGCCACCGCTTTCCGCCGCTGGACGGGAATGACGCCGAGCGAGTACCGCCGGCAGGCGCGCTGATCAGCCCCCGAGCGGGATCGCGAGCGCGACCAGCAGGACCCCGACGAGCATGAATGTCAGCCCGGCCAGCCACGGTTTCACGAGCGTGTGCAGCGCCGCCCGCCACCCAACGAAGAACAACAGGCCGATCAGTATCACGTTCGAGACGCGCAGGGCCAGGTGCGGGTCGTCGAGGAGCAGGAACGGCAGCACCGCCGGGAAACTGCAGGCGAACACCAGCCATCCCGCGGCCAGCCCGCCCATCACGTCCTCGCGCCGCACCGTGTTGGGTGCGATGGGCGCGCTGCGGACGCGATCGACAATGGAGCCGTACAAGTTGCGCCGCGCGGACTCGTCAGCCATCGGCACCAGCGTTTCATCCAGTTCATCGGCCACCATCTGACGTGCCTCGTCGTCAGACGTGGCCTGCCGCACGTGGAATCCGATGCGCCTGATGCGGCCGCGATCGAAGACCTGGCCGAGCACGTACAGCACGCCGTCGATGATGCCCCAGGCCAGGTTGCAGCCGAGGATGCCGATCAGCATCTCGCGCGCGCCCTCGCGCCCCTCCTCCTGGATCACGATGCCCGCCGCCAGCGTGAACGTGAGGGTCATGATCAGCCCGAACAGGACCTCGCCCATGTGCGAGCCGGGGTCGAGATGCCGGGTGACGAACGAGTTGCGCCGGATGTCAGTCACGGGCCGCGCCGAACACCGACTTTATCTCAAGGAACTCCTCGAAGCCGAACGCGCCCCACTCGCGCCCGAGGCCGGACTGCTTGTAGCCACCGAAAGACCCGTGCGTGTCGAGGCTCGCGCCGTTGATGTGAACGTTGCCGGCGCGGATGCGCGAACCCACTGCCATGGCGTGCTCGTGAGTGTCGCCGAACACGTAGGCCGACAACCCGTAGGGCGTGTCGTTCGCGATTCGGATCGCTGCCTCTTCCGTATCGTACGGCAGTATGCACAGCACCGGGCCGAAGATTTCCTCGCGCGCGATCGTCATGTCGTTGGTGACATCCGAGAAGATCGTGGGCTTCGTGTAAAAGCCGCGCGTGAGGCCCTCGGGCCGGCCCGGGCCACCGCAGACGAGCTTCGCGCCGTCTTGCAGGCCCCGCTCGATCAGGCCCTGCACCTTGCGCCACTGCAGTTCGCTCGACTGCGGCCCCATGCTCGTGGCCGGGTCCGCAGGATCACCAGTCAAGACCTTGGCGGCCACGGCAGCGGCGATCGCCTCTGCCTGCGCGAGGTGCCTGCGCGGCACGAGCATGCGCGATGGCGCGTTACAGCTCTGCCCGGTGTTGTTCATCATCACCAGCACGCCGTGCGCCACCGCCTGCTCGAGCGGCGCACCGTCGAGGATGATGTTGGGCGACTTGCCGCCGAGCTCGAGCGACACCTTCTTGACGGTATCGGCCGCGGCCTTGTCCACAAGGATGCCGGCGCGCGTCGAGCCGGTGAACGAGACCATGTCGATGCCCGGATGCGCTGCGAGTGCTGCGCCCACCGTCGGGCCGTCGCCGTCCACGAGATTGAAGACGCCGGCCGGCACGCCGGCTTCGTGCAGGATCTCGGCCATGATGTGGCCGGAGAACGGCGCGATCTCGGAGGGCTTCAACACCATCGTGCAGCCACACGCGAGCGCCGGCGCGACCTTGCAGGCGATCTGGTTGGCCGGCCAGTTCCATGGCGTGATGAGCCCGCACACACCCACGGGCTCGCGCACGATCTGCGTCGTGCCCTGCATCTTCTCGAACTCGAAATCCTTAAGGACGCCCAGCGCCACCATGAAATGGCCGAGGCCCGAGGGCGCCTGCTGCGGCCGGGCGACTTTCGCCAGCGGCGCGCCCATCTCTTCGCTGATCGCCTGCGCCATGTCGTCCATGCGGCGCTTGTAGACCTCGATGATCTTGCCGAGCAGCGCCAGGCGCTCGTCACGGGTCGTACGCGAATAGGTCGCGAAGGCGCGCTGCGCGGCAATGACCGCGCGGTCGACATCGGCGGCGCTGCCAAGCGAAATGACGCCGGCCACTGCCTCGGTCGCCGGGTTGATGACCTCGAGCGAGCGGGCCGTCGACGGGAGGACCCACTCGCCGTCGACGTAGAACCGTGCGCAGTCGCGCATCAGAACGAGGCGCTGTAGAAGATCATCGGCCCGCTGTAGGTCCAGTCGAGCGAGCCGTCGAAACTGCTCTTCTCGACGTCCACGTCCACCGAGAACAGGTTGTAGCCGAGCCCGATGCCCAGCCACGTCTTCGGCTGCCAGGTGACCAGCACCCGGTAGTCCTGCAGGTTGCCGTCGTATTCGTCGATCGACAGCGCGAAGAACTGGGCCGTCGCGTCGAGCCAGAAATCGTGTGACAGGTTCCACATGCCGCGCAGGCCGATCACCGGCAGCGGCGCGTCGACGCTGGCGGAGTTGTCGAGGTCGGCGTCCAGCGTACCGCCCGATGATGCGGCCTCTGCCTTGAGCGAGGCTTCCAGCGACGTGTAGTGCAGGCCGATGGAGCCGTTGATCTCGTAGTTGTCGCGCTTCCAGAACGCGTACTCGTAGGCGGCTTCGATGACCGTGAACTTGAACTCCGAGTCCAACTTGGCGTTGACCGGGTAGACGTCACCGCCCCACTCGAACTCCTCGTCGATGGTGCGGCTGTTGTCGCGGCTCATGCTGAAGCCGATCAGCTTGAGCTTGTGGCGCCCGGTGTCACCGAAACGCCAGTGGCTGTCGAGACGGAGGCGCTGGGAATCGCCACCCCCAAGTTCCTCGTCGAAATCCACCCAGTCGCCCGTGCTCACCTCGCCATTCAACTGGACGCTTGGCTCGCTCGTGATGATGAACGTGCCGAGGGCCACCTGGAATGAATCGGTCAGCAGGTTCGGCGCTTCGTCGGCCAGAGCCGCCGGCGACACCAGCAGGAGTGCGGTGGCGCAGGTCCCGAACGTCCGATACGCGTAAGTCCGCACGACGGCATTCGAGGAACGATGGCACATTTTGAAAAGCCCCCGGCTCGGCAGCTGGTTTAGAGTTCAAATCATCCTAATCCCGCGGGCAACGGGCAGCAATCCGGACTGAGGGCGACCGCGGCGTGGGGTAGCGGTTTGTGCGTACTTCGCCGGTGGCCGCGCTGAACCATCCTGCAAAAATGAGGCGGACATCCGCCCTGGAGATCGTCATGTCCCGCCCGTTCTCATGGTCGCAGCTCGCCTCGGCCACAGTTGGTTGCCTGCTCGCCGGAGGCATTGCGTACGCTGCAGACCCCGGAGCCACTGCGGTCACCACCACCGATTCGCCGCGGCCTCGCGTCGGCCTCGTGCTCGCCGGCGGCGGCGCCAAGGGCGGCGCCCACGTCGGCGTGCTGAAGGTGCTCGAGGAGCTGCACGTGCCGATCGACTGCATCGCCGGCACCAGCATGGGCGCGTTGGTCGGTGGCGGCTATGCGTCGGGCATCCCGGCCAAGGGGCTGGAAGAGTTCGTGACGGGCATCGACTGGAAGGCGGTCGTGGGTGGCGTCGGCCAGCGTGAGCTGCAGACGATCGAGCAGAAGCGAGCCGGCGTCACCTACAGCAATCAGATCGAGATGGGCCTCAACGACAAGCGTGTCGTGCTGCCAGCCGGCATCGTCAATACCAGCAACATCGAGGACCTGCTGCGCACCTACGTCGCACGTGCCCGCGCGCAGACCGATTTCGACAAGCTGCCGATCCCCTATCGCGCCGTCGCGACCGACATGATCACCGGCGGCATGGTGGTGATCGACAGTGGCGACCTGGCGACCGCCATGCGCGCCAGCATGGCCATTCCCGGCGCATTCGCGCCGGTCGAGACCGACAAGTACATCCTCTCCGACGGCGGCATGGTCCGCAACATCCCGGTGGACGTCGCGCGCAACCTTTGCGCGGACATCGTGATCGTCGTCAACCTCGTCGAGGAGGCGGTCAAACGCGAGAAGCTCAAGACGGCGACGGCGCTGCTCGGGCGCAGCACCGACGTGATGATCGTTGCCAACGAGAACCTGCAGCTCGACAGCCTCACCGCCAAGGACATCCGCATCGACGTGATCATGGGCGACATCACCACGGCCGATTTCGAGCGGGTGCCCGAGACGATACCGCTCGGCGAAAAGGCCGCCCGCGGCATGGCCGACCGACTGGCTACGCTGGCGGTGCCCGCGGCGCAGTACAGCGCCTGGCGCGACAGCGTCACCGCCGGCCAGGGCATCGAAGCCCGCCTGGCAGACGTGAAGTTCGAGGGGCTCGAACGGGTGAACCCGGCATACCTGGAGACTCGCTCCGAAGTGAACCCCGGCGATACGGTCGACACGGCGAAGATCAGCGCGGAAGCCCAGCGCATGTCTGCGCTGCAGGAGTTCGAGTCGGTGTCCTACACGCTCACCGGTGATCCGGCCAGTCCGACGCTGGAATGGTGGCCGAAGGAAAAGAGCTACGGACCGAACTACCTCAAATTCGACCTCGGCCTGTACGGCACGGAGGACGGCGACCTCGGGTTCGTCGTCTACGGCAAGCACACGCGTACGTGGCTGAACTCGCTCGGCGCCGAGTGGCGCAACGAGGTTCAGCTCGGCTACTTCAACAACCTTTCGACGAGCTTCTACCAGCCGCTGGACGTCGCGCAGCGGTTCTTCGTCGAACCGCGAGCGTTCTTCACGCGCTCCTGGGAAGACGTGTTCCTCGACAATGAGCGCCTGTCGCGCTACCGGTTCAGCGATTTCGGCGGCGCGATCGATCTCGGCACCAACCTGGGTGACGATGCGCAGCTGCGGATCGGCTACCTGTTCACCCGACGCGACGCGAGCGTCGAGACCGGTTCACTGCTGCTGCCGGAAGGCGAACGCGACGACGCCGGCCTGACCGCGAACTTCACCTTCGACAGCCGCGACACCGCGTTCAATCCGACGCGCGGCATTGCGGCCGCGATCGAGTACTTCTACGCGGACGAATCGATGGGGGGAGAGCTGGACTGGGAGCGCGTCGAGGCGGGAATCGGCATGGCCGTCCCGGTCCGCAGGGACGTGGTGTGGATGACACTCGCGGGCGGATCCGACGTCGGTTCCGAGCTACCTCTCGACCGGACGTTCATGCTCGGCGGGCCCGGAAGCTTCCCGGGATTCGAGCTGGGTGAATTGCGCGTCAGCGACTACTGGACGGCGAGCGGCAGCTACCTGTGGAAGGTCAAGGACATCATGACGTTGCGCGGCCAGGCGCTGTATGCCGGCCTGCGGCTGACGGCCGGCCAGACATGGGGTCGCCTCGAGACGACGATCCCGCCGGAATTTCCGGCTGCCGACCTCGTCCCGGCCGACTTCGACGAGGACGAGTTGATCTACGGTGGTTCGATTTACCTGGCGGGGCGCACCCAGGCCGGCCCGTTGACCATCGGCCTCGGCATGACGAGCACCGACTCGTGGAGTCTGTGGATTGCAGTCGGCCGGCCGGTCGGCAACGGCACCATCCTGGAGCGAGGCATCTTCCGTTGAGCAGCGGCGGGCCCGCCGTACGGCGGGAATGGTGGTTCACCCAGCTGACGCTCTTCGTCGGGGCGTGGATGCTCATCGCACCGGCCCTCGAGGATCGCTGGGTCATGCACCTGCTGCTGCAGGTACTCCTGCTCAACGCGGTGCTGATGACTCTCAAGGTCAACCCCGAGTGGCGCCTGGCGCGCGGCATCACCATCGGGCTGTGGTTGATGGCGCTGGCCGGATCGCTGATTGCGTTCGCGCCAGTGCCCCATGACTGGGAACGACTCGCACGCGGCGCCGAGACGATGTCGCTCCTGCCCCTGCTGGCGCTGCTCGCGGCCGGGATCCTGCGCTTCGTCTACCGCAGCCGCCGCCTCACGGTCGACGGCATCTTCGCGACGATCGTGGCATACGTGATCGTCGCGATCATCTTCTCGCGGCTGTACCTGCTGCTGATTGCCGCAAACCCGGCGAGCTTCTCGCTGCCGGTGGCCGCGACGGAGCGCACGCCGCACCTGCTGCAGGTCGACCTGCTCTACTACAGCCTGGTCACGCAGTGCTCGGTGGGTTACGGCGACATCCTGCCGCTGAGCGACGCGGCCAGGATGCTCGCCGTGATCCAGGCGGTCGTGGGCCAGTTCTACCTGGCCGTGGTCGTCGCGGTCTTCGTCGGCATGTACGCCACGCAGCGGCGCGACTGACGAACCGGCCCGCGGCCCCTCAGGCCGTGTGGTCCTCGTGGCACATCAGGCACTCCATGTGTCCCTGCTGGTTCCACCGGCGCGGCTTCTGCGCCGGCGTGCCCGGCCCGTGGCAGCCGATGCAGTGCTCGATCTCCTTCGAAGGATGCCAAACCGGCGCCACCCACTTGCCGTCGAAGAACTCGTTGAGCGCGGTCGTCACGATGTGGACCACGTCGCCAGCGACCTTCGCGCAGCGCTCGATCTTGGCCGCATCGTGCAGGTCCTTCACCCCGGCCGCCAGCGACCACTTCGAGACGGACGTGTGGCACAGCGGCGACATGGCCTTCACCTTGATCTGCTTCGGCAGGGGCGACAGGTCGTCGAACCGCTCGCTCGGGAAGTCCTGCTCGGCGTACCACCAGAACAGTCGGTCGACGATCGCGTTGTTCTGCAGGTACTCGTCGCGTTTCTCGCCGTATGTGACCATGTTGATGATCACCGAGGCGCCCGCCAGCGCGCCGCACAGCGTGCCGTGACCGCCGAATCCCGCGGCCGCGTGCACCATGAGCATGTCCGGCATCGTCGTCCAGGGGTAGCCGGCCTTCTGCTTCAGCAGCGTGAGCAGCGAAAGATAGCTCGCGGAGCCGCAACCACCCTTTTCCTTGTAGTAGCGGTAGGCGAGCCGGCCGCTCTCCAGCGGATCGAGCTTCACCCATTTCCACGGCAGTGGAGGCGTCCCGGCGGGCGCCTCGGGCGCGGCCGCCAGTGCCGTGAGCGTGCCGCCGATACCGCCGCCCGCGACGAGTGCCGCGGAGGCCGTGAGGACGTTGCGACGGGAAATCGAGCCATCGATGGTGTCACGCGGGCTCATGGTGAACTCCGTTCGCCGCGATTGCGCTTGCCGCGTGATTATCCGCTCGGGCAGCGGCACGGACTTCCGGTGTAATGCCTACCTGCTCCTCCGGCATGCGCGGCGCGATTTCGTCCCGGAGTCACTCAGGCAAAGGCGGGTAGCACGCAGGCTGGTTTACCATGGTCAGTCTGGTCCGAAACACGGTTCTTGGGTCAAGTCATCAGGAGATCGGCATGAAGCGTTTCGCAAATCCGGTGGCCGCCGCCTGCGCGGCAGGAACACTCAGCCTGGCCATCGTCGCCTACGCCGAGGCGCCCGCTGCCGCGCCCACGGGTGAAGGCGTCGTGGCCAAGGTGGAAGTCACCGCAAAGGTCGCGAAGATCGACCACAAGACGCGTGAGGTCACGCTCAAGGCCGACGACGGGCAGGAATACAGTTTCGTCGCCAGCGACGAAGCCAGGAACCTCGACCAGGTGCAGGTCGGTGACCTGGTGACCATCACCTACGCGGAGGCATTCGTTTACGAGGTGCAGAAAGGTGGCCAGGCTGCCGACCAGGGCACCGTGGTTGCCGGCGGGCGGTCCGCTGCTGGCCAGAGGCCCGCGGGCGCGATCGCGCGCGAGACCAAGGTCACGGTGTTGATCACGGCCATCGACCCGACGGTTCCGTCCGTCACGTTCAAGGGCCCGGCGGGCAATACGCGAACGATCAAGGTGATGCACCCGGAGAAGCTCGAGGGCGTGAGCGTCGGCGACACGGTCGACATCACCTACACCGAGGCGCTCGCGATCAAGGTCGAGGAAGCACCGACGAAGTAGCGGTCAACCCGCGGCCGGGCCCCCGGGCGCCCGGCCGCGGCAGCGATCAGCCCGCCGTCGAGGGCGGCATCAGGTACAGGGTCATCGCGATGGTCGCGTAGATGACCAGCAGCAGCACGCCCACGTACCAGGCCGAGCGCCCGTTGCTGGTGACGAACGTCACCGCGAACATGCTGATCAGCACCGCCACCACCGCGCCGGGCCAGAAGCGCAGGTCCATCGGCGCGGGTGCGATGAACAGGCTGAGCAGCACCAGCACGGGAGCCACGAACAGTGCGATCTGCGATGAACTGCCGAGCGCAATCCCGATGCTCATGTCGAGGCGGTTCTTCCGGGCCGCCCGGAAGGCCGCCATCATTTCGGCCGCGGCGCCCACGATCGCCACCACGATGAAGCCGACGAACGCCGGCGTCATGCCGAATTCGATCGCAGCGTACTGCACCGACTCGACGAAGATCTCGCTCACGAGCGCCACCACGACCGTTACGGCGACCAGCAGCACCCCGGCGATGGCCACCGGCCAGAGGTGTTCTTCCTCGTCGGCGGCGCCGTGTGCCGGGCCGGCAAATTCTGCCTTGTGCGTGCCGAGCGAGAACAGCAGCCCGAGCACGTAGGCCACCAGCAGCAGGACCGAGAGGCCGATGCTCAAATCCAGGGCGAAGGCGTCGGCACCCGGACGGTTGGAACTGCCGATCATCGAGGGCACCAGCAGCGCGATTGCCGCGAGCAGCAACAGGCCCGACTGGAAGCGCGCGGTGGCCCGGTTGAATTCCTGGGTGCGGTATTTCAGCCCGCCCAGCAGCAGGGCCATGCCCAGCATGAACAGCGAATTGGTCATGATGGCGCCGGCGATCGAGGCCTTGACGAGATCGAACATGCCCGCGCGCAGGGCCGTCAGCGCGATGACCAGCTCCGTGAGGTTGCCGAGCGTGGCATTGAGCAACCCGCCGACGGCATCGCCCGTCTTCGCCGCAACGCTCTCGGTCGCCTTGCTGAGCAACGCCGCCAGCGGCACGATCGCCAGCACCGCCAGTACGAACAGCGCGGTGTGACGCCCCGGCGCCAGGTGTTCGACGATGAAGACGGCCGGCACCGCCACCAGCAGCCAGAGCAGGGGTGATTCTCGCAATTCACGGGCAATGATGTTCATACGCCGGAGGATGCGCCCAGACCGTCACCGCGGCAATCGCGTGGTGCGCTAGAGTGCGCGCAGTAATCGAGATTCTGCATGGCCGAACCCCCTGCTCCCGACCGCCCGAAGAGCCGCTCGCTCAAGCCGCTGCGCGCCCTGCTGCCATTCGTCACGCCATACCGTGGCGTGCTGGTGCTCGCCCTGGCGGCGCTGCTGGTCGCCGCTGCCGCGATGCTCGCACTCCCGGTCGCGCTGCGGCACCTGATCGACCAGGGCATGGCCGCAGGCAGCCCCGACACGATCAACCGCTACTTCATCGCCTTCCTCGGCGCCGCCGCCGTGTTCGGCGTGTTCGCCGCGCTGCGCTTCTACCTGGTCACCTGGCTCGGCGAGCGCGTGGTGGCCGACCTGCGCTCGGCCGTGTACGACCGCGTGATCCGCATGGATCCATCGTTCTTCGAGGTGACCCGCACCGGCGAGGTGCTGTCGCGCCTGACGGCCGACACGACCCTGGTGCAGTCGATCGCGGGCGTGAACTTGTCGATTACGCTGCGTTCGGCGATCTCCGTCGTCGGCAGCCTGGTGATGCTCGCGGTGACGAGCCTCAAGCTCACGGCGCTGATCGTGGTGCTGATCCCGCTGCTGATCGTGCCGTTGATCGTGCTCGGGCGCCGGGTGCGTCGCCTGTCGCGCGACTCGCAGGACCGCATCGCCGACACGAGCGGCCTGGCCGACGAGACGCTGAACGCCATCCAGACGGTGCAGGCATTCACGCTCGAGGACTTGAACAGCCGACGCTTCGACGACGCCGTGGAAGACTCGTTCGCGGCTGCCGTGCGGCGCACCAAGGTGCGTTCGACGCTGACGGCGCTGGCCACCATGCTGATCTTCGGCGCGATCACCTGCGTGCTGTGGGTGGGCGCGCACTCGGTGATCCGCGGCGACATGACCGGCGGCGAGCTGAGCCAGTTCCTGCTCTACGCCGTGTACGTGGCGGTGGCGGCGGCTTCGCTGAGCGAGATGTGGGGCGAGGTGCAGCGCGCCGCGGGCGCAATGGAGCGCCTGGTCGAGCTGCAGCACGCCCAGCCGCGCATCCTGGCCCCGACCTCCCCCGTGGCGTTGCCGACGCCGGGGCGTGGCGAGATCCGCTTCGATGACGTGAGCTTCCGCTATCCGTCGCGGCCCGATACGAAAGCGCTCGACGGCTTCGACCTCCACGTGCAGCCCGGTGAAACGATCGCGTTCGTCGGCCCGTCGGGAGCCGGCAAGAGCACCACGTTCCAGCTGCTGCTGCGCTTCTACGACCCGGAAGCGGGCAGGATCCTGATCGACGGCGTGGATGTCGCGCGGGCCGACCCGGCCGAGGTGCGGGGTCGCATCGGTCTCGTGCCGCAGGACACCGTGCT
>Ga0316626_10000596_pt1 | contig 14482 bp, 21 predicted proteins | sample OWC_Aug_T1_C1_D5_FD_207656 | JGI IMG/M metagenome (GOLD analysis project Ga0316626, IMG submission 207656) | Wetland soil microbial communities from Old Woman Creek delta, Ohio, United States - OWC_Aug_T1_C1_D5_A | ecosystem: Environmental > Terrestrial > Soil > Wetlands | place: USA: Ohio...
GGACCGATCCTTCGATGGACGGGGAAACTACTCGTTGGGCATTCGGGAGCAGATCATCTTTCCCGAGATCGATCTCGACAAGATCGACAAGGTGCGCGGTCTCACGGTGTCCATCGTGACCACGGCGCGCACCGACGCCGAAGGCAAGGCTCTTTTGAAAGCCCTTGGCATGCCCTTTCGGGCATAGGAGGACTCGTGGCAAAAACCTGTCTGCGTGTGAAGGCACAGCGGCCCCCGAAGTTCAAGGTGCGGCAGCACAACCGCTGCCCATTGTGCGGCCGCCCGCGGGCGTTCTATCGCCGCTTCAGGATGTGCCGCTTGTGCCTGCGCGACCTGGCGCGCAAGGGGCAAATCCCAGGCCTCACGAAGGCTAGCTGGTAGGATTGCAGCCATGGCGATGACTGATCCAATTGCTGATCTGCTGACTCGAATTCGCAACGGTGCGCATGCGCGCAAGGAATTCGTCGATTGTCCGTGGTCCGTGCTGAAAGAGCGTGTCGTCCGGGTGCTGGTCGCTGAAGGGTTCGTCCGGGACAGCAGCGTGATCGAGAACGAGGCCAAGAAGGATCTGCGGGTCTGGCTCCGGTACGACGATGAGCAACGTCCGGTGATTTCCGGATTGAAGCGGGTGAGTCGGCCGGGTCGACGCGTGTATGTTGGCGCTCGTTCGATGCCGTCGGTCCGCCGGGGAACGGGCGTCAATATCGTTTCGACCCCGCTCGGCGTGCTCGCGGACCGCGAGGCGGTACAGCGCAACGTCGGCGGGGAACTGCTCTGTTCGGTGTGGTAGGGATCGAACCATGTCGCGAATTGGAAGACTGCCGATCCGAATTCCCAGCGGCGTGACCGTCCGCCAGGAGGAGCACGCGATCGAGATTCAAGGGCCGCGCGGCACCGAACGGCACGCCCTCCCTCCGAAGATCGGGGTGACGGTCGCGGACGGGTTGATCCGCGTTGCGCGCGAAGACGATGCGCGCCAGACGCGAGCGCTGCACGGCCTGACGCGGAAACTCCTCTCCAACAGCGTCACTGGTCTCAGCCAGGGATTTACGCAGGTGCTCGAGATCGTCGGAGTGGGATACCGTGCCGACGTTCGCAAGAACGCCATTTACCTGACTCTCGGGTATTCCCATCCCATCCTCTATCAGTTACCGCCTGGCGTCACCGCGAAGGTCGATCGCCAGACGGTGGTGACCCTCGAGGGCAACAACCGGCATGTGCTCGGGGAGGTTGCCGCGCAGCTGCGCGCACTCCGTCCGCCGGAGCCGTACAAAGGGAAAGGGGTCAAGTACAGCACCGAAAGGATTCGGCGGAAGGCCGGAAAAGCCGCTGGGTCGGCTGGGAGCTAGTCTCGGATGAACGCGGGTGAAAAGAGAAAATCACGCGTGTTGCGCCAACAGCGAGTGCGGGCGCGCGTGCGAGGGACCAACGAACGACCCCGGATCTGCGTGTACCGGAGCAACCGCCACATGTACGTTCAGGTCATATCCGACGAAAGCGGGCAGACGTTGGCGGCGGCTTCGACACTGAGGCACGAAGGAAGCGGGGCCACCAGTAATCGCGCGGCGGCGCGGCGTCTGGGCGAGCGCATCGGCCAGTTGTGTCTCGACCGTAACATCCAGCGAGTCGTGTTTGATCGCAACGGCTTTCTCTTCCACGGGCGCGTGAAAGAATTGGCCGAGGGCGCCCGCACGGCCGGTCTGAAGTTCTGAGGAGACGGACATGGCAATGGGTCGCGGCCGGGAGCGCATCGAAATCCAGGGGATCGAGTTCAAAGAGAAGGTCGTCCACATCAACCGTGTGGCCAAGGTGGTGAAAGGCGGCCGGCGCTTCAGCTTTGGGGCGCTGGTGGTCGTTGGCGACTACAACGGACGGGTTGGGTACGGTCTGGGCAAGGCAAAAGAGGTTCCTGAGGCAATCCGCAAAGCCATCGAAGCGGCGAAGAAGGCGCTCATCAGTGTGCCGATCGCCGAGGGGACCATCCCGTACGAGGTGCAAGGACACTATGGCGCCGGTCATGTCCTGCTCCGCCCCGCGACCGATGGAACGGGCGTGATCGCGGGCGCGGGGGTGCGCGCGGTCGTCGAGCTGGCCGGAATCCGGAACGTCCTCACCAAGTGCATCGGGTCCAACAACCCGCACAACGCCGTCAAGGCGACCATGGCCGCGCTCGGCGAGCTGCGGACCCCCGACGAATTGGCCACGCGCCGGGGAAAGACGGTCGAAGAGTTGCGGGCGTGAGGAGCGGGTAATGGCTGACGCACCAATGTTGAAGGTAACCCTGACGAGCAGTCCCATCGGTCAGACGGAGAGACAGCGGCAAAGCCTCCGCGGGCTGGGACTCACCCGGGTGGGGAAGACGGTGGTGGTCCGCAGCCATCCCGCCATCTTGGGGATGATTCGGAAGGTCGCTCATCTGGTGCGGGTGGAGTCGTAAAGATATGGACTTGAGCAATTTGTCGCCGGCGCCGGGCGCGACCAAGCGGCGGAAGCGGATTGGCCGCGGGCCAGGGTCGGGGCACGGCAAGACCTCCGGCCGCGGCCACAAGGGGCGCCGATCACGGTCGGGCGGAAACAGCCCTCCGGGATATGAAGGCGGCCAGATGCCGCTGCAGCGGCGGTTGCCGAAGCGTGGCTTCCGCAATCCGTTCCGGCGCGATTACGCCATCGTGAACTTGGAGCAGCTCGAGGCTCGCTTCGCCGATGGGGCGGTTGTCGACCCAGAGACCCTGCACGCGCAGGGATTGGTGCGCCGCGGGCTCACCGTGAAGGTTCTCGGTCAGGGCGATCTGCGCAAGCGGTTGACGGTCAGGGCGCACGCGTTCAGCGCTGGCGCGAAGACCCGTATCGCCGCGGCCGGCGGCGCCGTTGAGGTCATCGGCAGTGCTTGAAGGGTTCCAGAGCGCGTCGAGAATCCCCGAGCTGCGGCGCCGGATGCTGTTCACGTTCGGCATGCTGGCGGTGTACCGCATCGGGGTGTCGATTCCGACGCCGGGCATCGACGCCAAGGCGCTGGCGGCCTTCTTCGATCAGGTGAGGAACTCCGTCCTTGGGATGGTCAACCTCTTCTCGGGGGGCGCGCTCGAGCAGTTCTCGATCTTTGCGCTCGGCATCATGCCGTACATCAGCGCTTCGATCATCCTGCAGTTGATGACGGTGGTCGTCCCCTACCTCGAACGCCTGTCGAAGGAAGGCGAGGCCGGGCGCCGGAAGATCACGCAGTACACGCGATACGGGACGGTCATTCTCTCCGTGGTTCAGAGCCTGTTCATCGGCATGGGCCTGGAACAGGCGCAGGCGCCCGGCGGGGCCCCGGTCGTCTACGAGCCGGGGTGGGCTTTCCGCATCATGACGGTCATCACGCTCAGCTCGGGCACCGCCTTTCTGATGTGGCTGGGTGAGCAGATCTCCGAGCGCGGTATCGGCAACGGCATTTCGCTGATCATCTTTGCCGGCATCGTGGCCGCGATGCCGTCGGCGGCGGTGACGACGATCCAGTTCGTGCGTGAGGGCGAGATGGGGATTCTCACGCTCGCCGCGCTGTTGGCCTTCATGGTACTGGTGATCGGGGTCATCATCTTCTTCGAGCGGGGCCAGCGACGGATTCCGGTCCAGTATGCCAAGCGCGTGGTCGGTCGCCGCATGTACGGCGGGCAGAGCTCCCACCTCCCCCTCAAGGTCAACACCTCCGGCGTGATTCCGCCGATCTTTGCCTCGTCGCTGTTGGTGTTCCCGGCAACCATCGCCAGCTTCGTGCAGCACCCATGGGCGCAGACCGCGTCGAGCTATCTGTTGCCTGGGTCGTTCGTGTACAACATCGTCTATGTGGGACTGATTATCTTCTTCTGCTACTTCTATACTGCGGTGGCCTTCAACACGAGCGACGTCGCGGAAAACATGAAGAAGTTTGGCGGCTTCATCCCGGGCATCCGGCCGGGACAGCGGACGGCGGAGTACATTGACCGGGTACTGGTCCGGATCACGCTCGGCGGTGCGCTGTACGTCGCTGCGGTCTGCGTGCTGCCGACGCTGCTCATCCAGCGCTTCAACGTCCCCTTCTACTTCGGCGGGACGGCGCTGATGATCGTGGTCGGCGTGGCACTCGATACCGTCGCGCAGATCGAGACCCATTTGCTGACACGTAGTTATCAGGGATTCATGCGTCGCGGGCGGCTGCGCGGACGCCGAGGGTAGAGCGTGCAGCGGAACCAACCGTGTCGTGCCGGTTTCACGGGAGGCTCGGTACGGCACCAATCCACCGATACGTTGACCGGTTTTGCGATGCGGGCGATTCTGCTAGGTCCTCCGGGAGCGGGGAAAGGCACCCAGGCGAAGCTGATCCAGGAACGGTTCCGTGTGCCGCACATCTCGACCGGAGACCTACTCCGGGACGCGATCCGACGGCAGACGGAGCTGGGCCGTGCGGCAAAGCAGTTCATGGATCGCGGCGAGTTGGTGCCGGATCCGCTGGTCGTCGATATGATTACTGAACGTGTCCGTGAACCGGACTGTCAAGGTGGATTCGTGTTGGACGGTTTCCCGCGAACGGTCGCGCAGGCGGACGCCTTCGAGCGCATGCTGGCCGGGCGGAAACTGCATGTTGATCACGTGTTGAGCCTGAGTGTCCCGCGGGAGGAGCTCATCCGGCGGCTGAGTGGCCGCCGAACCTGCCGCGGCTGCGGGGCCCTGTTTCACGTCGTCTTCGATCCGCCGCAACAGCCCGGGCGGTGTGACCGGTGTCAGAGCGAGCTGTATCAGCGCGACGATGATCGTGAGGAGACCATCCGGGCGCGGCTCGACGTGTACGAGCGGCAGACGGCACCGCTGCTCGACTACTACCGCGCTCGCGGCCTGCTGCGGTCTATCGATGGCGTGGGCGGCGCGGCCGCCGTGAATGCCCGGTTGCTGGCTCAGCTGGACGGGTGGTCATGATCGTGTTGAAATCTCCGGTCGAGATCGAGATCATGCGGCGCGCCAACCTCATTGTCGCCGAGGTGCTGGCGGAGTTGCGCCGCCACGTCCGCCCAGGAGCGACCACGGGCGAACTCGACCGTATTGCGGAGGAGCTGACCCGGAAACGCGGAGCGCGACCAGCGTTCAAGGGATACGAGGTCAACGGGCGCGCATTTCCTCGCAGCGTTTGCATCTCGATCAACGAAGAGGTCGTCCATGGCATTCCCACCGACGACCGCGTGCTGCGCGAAGGGGACATCGTTGGCATCGACTTCGGCGTGAGCTGCGATGGCTACTTCGGCGACGCAGCGATCACGGTTCCAGTCGGCAGTGTGGCCCCGGAAGATGAACGGCTCATGGCAGTGACGGAGGCGGCGTTGTGGGCCGGAATCGAAGAGGTCCAGCCCGGCAAGCGACTCGGCGACGTGTCGGCGGCGATTCAGGAACGGGTCGAGGAGGATGGGTTTTCCGTGGTTCGGGAGTTCGTGGGCCACGGAATCGGCAAACGACTGCACGAAGAGCCGCAGATACCGAACTTCGGGCAGCGGGATCGCGGCATCCGGCTGCGGCAGGGTATGGTGTTGGCGATCGAACCCATGGTGAACGCCGGGCGGCCAGAGGTGACGATCAAGAACGATGGCTGGACGGCGGTGACGCGTGACGGGTGTCGCTCCGCCCACTTCGAGCATTCGGTGGCCGTGACTGACAAAGGCCCGTACGTGCTGAGCCAGGCATGAGGACAAGAGTGAGCGCCGCCCCACGGTTGTGGGGCGGGTGAGGTGGTGCGCCGTGAAGGTTAGAGCGTCGATCAAGGTCCTGTGCAAGAACTGCAAGATCATTCGCCGGCGTGGCGTGCTGCGCGTGCTGTGCAGCAACCCGCGGCACAAGCAGCGACAGGGTTAGTTGGAGGGCGGAGCGAATGGCGCGTATCGCAGGAGTCGATTTGCCGCGTAACAAGCGGATGGAGATTGCGCTGACGTACATCTATGGGATCGGTCGGCCGCTGGCGAGCGATATTCTCGAGAAGGCCAGTGTGGATCGGAACAAGAAGAGCGATGACCTGACAGACGACGAAGTGGTGCGCGTCCGCCAAGTGATCGACCAGGGCGTCAAAGTGGAAGGTGACCTGCGGCGCGAGGTCGCGCAGAACATCAAACGCTACATTGACCTCGGCGCCTACCGGGGAACCCGGCACCGGCGCAACCTGCCGGTCCGCGGCCAACGAACACACAGCAACGCACGAACCCGAAAGGGACCGCGGCGGACGATCGCTGGCAAGAGGTCGGCGCCACCGAAGGGCTGAGTCGGAGATCGAGGAGTATACCATGCCGAAAACCGAGGGTGCTGCGGCGCCGGCGACGGAAAAGCCGGCCAAGCGCAAAAAGGGGAAACGCACAGTCAGCGAGGGCGTGGTGCACATCCACTCCACGTTCAACAATACGATCGTGACCATCACCGACACGGTGGGCCACGTCTTGGCTTGGGCGAGCGCGGGCTCGGTCGGCTTCAAGGGGTCGCGCAAGGGGACGCCGTTTGCGGCGCAGCTGGCGTGCGAGGCCGCTGCAAAGAAGGCGGCGGATTACGGCGTGCGAACGGTGCAGGTCCACGTCAAAGGTCCGGGCGCCGGCCGCGAGTCGGCGCTGCGGTCGCTGCAGGGCTCCGGCTTTTCGATCACCTTGATCAGGGATGTGACCCCGATTCCTCACAACGGTTGTCGGCCGCCGAAACGGCGGCGCGTCTGATTCCACAGGAGGTTCTGCATTGGCCCGCTATATCGATTCCGTCTGTCGCCAGTGTCGCCGTGAAGGGTTGAAGCTCTTCCTGAAGGGGGAGCGCTGCTACACGGACAAGTGTGCGATCGAACGCCGCAACTACCCGCCCGGAGAGCACGGGCAGGCGCGAGCGAAGTTCTCTGAGTATGCCCTGCAGTTGCGCGAGAAGCAGAAGGTCAAGCGCATGTACGGCGTGTTCGAGCGCCAGTTTCGCCGCTACTTCGCGATGGCGGAGCGGTCGAAAGGAATTACCGGCGAGATCCTGCTGCAGCTTCTCGAGCGGCGGCTCGATAACATGGTCTACCGGATGGGCTTCGCCACCTCGCGGGCGGAAGGGCGGCAGCTGGTTCGCCATGGGCATTTTCGCGTGAACGGGCGGAAGGTGGACATCCCCTCCTATCTGCTCAAGCCCGGTGATGCGGTCAACCTGCGGGATCGCAGCCGAAACGTGACGCGGATTCACGAGGCGTTGGCGCAGGCGGAACACCGCGGCGTCCCCGAGTGGCTGGAGGTGGATCGGGAAGGGTTCTCCGGCCGGGTGAAGACGCTGCCGAATCGAGCTGATCTGACGATGCCGATCAACGAAAAGCTGATCGTCGAGCTGTACTCCAAGTGACGGTGGAGGGTACGAGATGCAACCACAGAGGAATTGGCGTGATTTGATCAAACCGAAGGCGCTGGAAGCGGAAGAGAAGAATTTGACGCCTTCGTATGCAAAGTTCGTCGCGGAACCGTTGGAGCGTGGGTACGGGATCACGATCGGGAATGCCCTGCGCCGCGTGCTCCTGTCGTCGCTCCAAGGAGCCGCCATCGCGGCGGTCCGCGTCAAGGGCGTGCTGCACGAGTTCGCCACCCTCCCGGGGGTCCGAGAGGACGTGACGGATATCGTCCTCAACTTGAAGGAGGTCCGCCTGAAGCTCCACGACGGTCTGGAGGCGCGAGGTCGCCTCGAGGCCTCGGGCGAGGGAGTCGTGCGAGCGGGAAACATCCAGGCGGGTCCGAATGTCGAGATCCTGAACCCCGATCTGGAGATTGCGACGCTTTCGAAAGAGGGCAAGTTCGAGGCCGACCTCACGATCAAGGCCGGCCGTGGCTACGTGTCGGCTGACCGCAACAAGGATCCGGATGCGCCCGTCGGGACCATCCCCATCGACTCGGTGTTCTCGCCGATACGCAAGGTGAACTACACCGTCACCAATGCGCGCGTGGGCCAACGAACCGACTACGACAAGCTCTCGCTGGAAGTCTGGACTGACGGGAGTGTCCGGCCGGATGACGCGGTCGCGTACGCCGCCCGCATCCTGCAAGATCAACTCACGATCTTTGTGAACTTCGAAGAGCAGGCGATCGCGGAGGAAGAGGCGGAGGCAAAGGAAGTGACGCTCAACGAGCATCTCTTCCGGCCGGTGGCGGAGCTCGAGCTGTCGGTGCGCTCGGCCAACTGTCTGCAGAACGCGGATATCAAGTACATTGGCGAGCTTGTGCAGCGAACCGAGGCCGAGATGCTCAAGACCAAGAACTTCGGTCGTAAGTCGCTGAACGAGATCAAGGAGATTCTCCGCGAGATGGGACTCGACTTCGGAATGCAGATCGAGAACTTCCCGCCTCGCGAGGAGCTGGACCGCCGCTTGGCGCATGAGAAGGAAAGCGCGTAGCCGAGCCGGCCGCGGCCGCAGCCGATTACCGTGCGCGGGTTGAAGCCATGCGACATCTGAATTCCGGACGAAAACTGAATCGGACGAGCGCCCATCGCAGGGCGATGTTCCGAAACATGGTCACGTCGCTGCTGTGGCACGAGCGCGTCACCACCACAGACGCAAAGGCGAAGGAACTTCGCCGCTGGGCCGACCGGATGGTCACGCTGGGAAAGCGCGGCACGCTGCATGCCCGGCGGCAGGCGCTCGCGTTTGTGCGCAGCCGGACCGTGGTGAAGAAGCTCTTCGAGGAGATCGCGCCCCGGTTTCGTGACCGTCCGGGTGGCTACACCCGAATCACCAAGCTGGGGTTTCGCCGCGGCGACGCGGCGCCGCGAGCGGTGATTGAACTAACCGAACGCGGCGACCGCGCCGTGAGCGAGGCCGAGAAGAAGCGCGAGCGAAAGCGCCGCGCGACTCAACGGAAACAGGAGCAGCAGCCGGCAACGCCGCCGGGCATGTGACGGCGCGCGGTCATTGCAGACGCGAGCTGATCCGGCGACGCGAGGGCACGGCGAGAGATGGGGCCGTCATCCAGGCTGGCCGAGGAACGCCAGCAAGGCGCGGTTGACGGTCGCCGGCTGCTCTTGGTGAACGAAATGGCCCGCATCGGCTACCATGAGCTTCTGCAAGCCCTTCGGAAACAGAGCTTCCATCCCATCAGCGAGGTCGACGCCGATGCAGCCGTCTTGCACGCCGTGTAGGTACAGGGTCGGCACCTCGACCGACCCGGCGGTAATCCGCTCCTGCAGATCAGCGAGTGCGGGGTCCTGGTTCACCGGATTCAAGGCGGCGCGGTAGTACCCAAGCGCGGCGGTAAGGACCCCGGGCGCTTGGAAGGTCGCCTTCAGAGACGCCATCTCTTCGGGCGGATAGACCCAGCCGGGCGACCAGTCTTGCCAGAGCCGTTCGATGAAACGAAAGTCATCGTGCGCCACCGCGCCATCCGCCATCGGGTGCTGGAAGAAGAACATGTACCAGGAGCGTCGCTGCTGGTCGTAGCTGGTCATAAATGCCGTGAGGAGGTTGGGGCCGTGCGGGACTGCCGCCGTGACCAGCCGCGACACCCGATTGGGCGCGAGTATTGCGGCGCCGTACCCGGCGAGAGCCCCCCAATCATGGCCAAAGACCACGGCATCCTGGTACCCCAACGCTTCGATCATGGCGATCGCATCTTGCGCCAGCACGACAGACTGGAAGCGCCCGTCCTCAGGGATGTCGGTGGCCGCATACCCGCGCATGAACGGCGCGACGGCACGGAACCCGGCCGCCGCGAGTGCCGGTAGCTGATGGCGGAAGGAGCGCGGGTGGTCCGGAAACCCGTGCAGGCACAGAACGAGTGGCCCATCGCCGGCCTCCAGCGTTGGGAAACGTAATCCGTTCGCGCGAATCTCGCCCTCACGCCATGCCTGCATCGCGGGTCCACCCCCTTTACCGGTTCACGAGCAGCAGCACGCCTACCACGTCGGCTGCAGTGATGCGAGTATCCAGATTCACGTCTGCGCCAGCGCTGGTGGCCACAAACCCCTGCGCGGTGGCGAGGCCGGCGTCGCCGTCGCCATCGAACAGTTCCGCGGTGAGGAGTTCCAGATCCGCTACGTCGACCTGACCCGTGCTGTCCAGGTCGCCGCGCAGGACCTCGTAGTCGCCGGTGTTCAGGAGCAGCGACAGGTTGTCCTCATCGAAGTTCACCGTCACCAGATCGGGCTTGCCATCATCATTGAAGTCTGCCGCTGCCACATCCAGGGGCGTGGTTCCCACCTGGAAGTCCACCGCGGCTTCGAAATCGCTACCGCCAGTCGCCTGGAGAGCCGACACCGTGTCGTCAAAGCTGTTGACCGCGATGATGTCGGCAATGCCGTCCCCGTTCATATCGTCGGCGACGGCGCTCAGCGGGGCGCCGCCGACGGAATAGCTCTTGCGGCGCGTCAGGTTCCCGAGATCGTTTCCCTCGAGCACGGTAACGGTGTCGCCCTGTTCGTTTGCGACCAGGACATCGAAACGACGATCGCCGGTTACGTCGACCACTTGGATGGAAACGGGCGTGGGGCCCGCGGTGTAGTCGATCGGTGCGGCGAACTGGCCTCGGCCGTTGCCAAAGCGGATCGAGACGGTACCCGCGTCCCGAGCTGCGACCGCCAGGTCGGGGCGGCCGTCTCGGTTCAGGTCGCAAACGGTGACGGCGACCGGCCCGGACGGGGTTGCAAGGGTGGCCAGCGAGGTGAAGCGACCGCGCCCGTCTCCCGCGAGAACCGCGATCCGGTCGTTGTTCCGATCGGCCACGATCAGGTCCGGCCGGCCATCTGTGTTCACGTCACCGAGCGCGATCGCGGTCGTGCCGACGTTGGCGACGGCCGATACGGCGGTCGCGAATGTTCCTTCTCCGGTGCCGAGAAGCACACTGATCGTGTTGTCGCGGCTGTTGCCGACGAGGATGTCGGGTATGCCATCCCCGCTGACATCTCCGGCCGCCAGCGCGCTTGGCGCGACTCCGACTGAGAAATCGCTGGCCGCCTGGAAGCTGGCGCCGCCCCGGTTGAGCAGCACGGAGACCGAATCTTCCAGAAAGTTCGCCACCACGAGATCCGCATGCCCATTCCGATTGAGGTCGCAGGCTTCGACCGCGATCGGGCCCATGCCGGCCTGTGGATTCTGCGAGAAGGAGATGGTTGCCCTTGCGCCGGATTGACCGAGGATCCCGATCAGGATTGCCCCCATTACGAATGGGTTGATTCCCCTAATAAATTGGGATAAAAATCCCAACAAGGCGTTTTGGTGGGGCCGAAGGTGCATGAAGTTTGAACGTACAACAATTCAGCACAACAGGTCACGATCGAACGGTCAAGGGAGCATCGCAACCGCCGGCGTCGCGAATCCGACTGCGGTCAATCAGGTGCCACCGGACTCGTCCTTCGCCCGGCGAATCTCCCGCTTCGCACTACAACAACGGAGCCGGATCGATTCCGCCGACCGCGGGGATGGTCCCCGACGGCTGATGTGGGCCATCCTGAAGGACACGTTGTGCTGTTACCATATGTACGCGCAGGCGAAGACGGTGCACGGGCAGCGGCTCTTCCGGGATGCCGAGCGTTGGGTGCAGTCGCGCGATCTCCGTTGGATCTTCTCGTTCGAAAACGTATGCGCGCTGCTGGACATTGATAGCGAGTGCCTGCGCAACGAGTTGCGTCGCCGGCAGCGGATGCAGGGGCCCAAGCTGGAGAGGAGGCTGTATGGCACACGGAGCGCGTAAGGAGTGGATGGAGGACGGCGACGGGCTGCCGTTGCTGCTGGGGATGCTGATTGCCATGGCCGTCAGTCTCGGGCTCTGGCTCGTACTCTCATACGCGAGCTGGCTTGTCCTCCGGTAGTTGAAAGACGCGGTGGGCTCACGATCCAGAACATCGGCGCGGCGCGCGGCAGAGATGCTTGCCTGGCGCCAGGCCGCCGAGTCGGTCTTGGTGCCGCTGCTGCGCGCACTGATTGATCGCGGCCTTCGCTATCCTGACATCGCCAAGATCGTCGACCAGTCGGTGCTCTGCGCCGTCGGCGACCAACGCGCCGGTTCGGATCTTGCCGCGGCGCGGCGTGCGGGCTTGCCGCCGGCGGCGTTGCGACGACTGCGGCTACGGCAGCGGGGCCCGTTGCCTCTGCCGCTGTCGTATGTGGCGGGAACGCGACTGATCAGTCGCTGGTCGCTGGATCCGGATTACGGCGACGGCAATACGGCAAGACCACTCCCCCTCCGCGGTCCGAAATCGTTTGCCACACTCGCGCAAAAAGTCGATAGTGATCCCACGGTCGCGCTGCGCGAACTCAGACGGCTCGGGCTGGTCCGGGTGGTAAAGGGCACGGCGCGGCTGGTCTCCGATGCATACGTACCAAGTGCCGGTATGATCGAGAAGTTGGACATCTTGGGCTGCCATGGCGCAGAGTTTCTGCGTGCCATGATCCACAACGTGTCGGCACCGCCCGGCAAGGCTGTGCTGCAGCGCCGCGCCAGCTACGACAACATCGGCAGCGCCGCGCTCAAGCCGCTGCGCGCGAAGTTGCGACAGCGGGCGCTCGATGCGCTGGCGGCGGCGAATCGTGAACTGGCGGTCGCCGATCGCGACCGCAGTCCGTCCGCCCCGGGGGGTCGACGAACGCGCGTCTCGTTCGGTATATATCTCTTCGAAGAACCGGTTGCCTCAACTCGCTCGAAACGCCAGAAAGTCAGGAAAGGCGGGCGGCACGGATCATGAGGGCAGCGCGAGACCAGTGGCGATTGGCGCAGGCGGGAGCGGCGCTCCTGATCCTGGCTCTGTCCGCCTGCGCCGTGAGCGACGGCGGAGTTGGCGGCACCGGTATCGCAACCGTGAGAGGAAACGTCCTCGATCCGGCGATCGTTGCGGCGACGGCTCAGAATCCGGGTATAGGGGACACCGGGGGATCCGGCGCCTCCGCCGCTGGCTTCGTCGTTCAGGTGCAGGACACCGACATCCAGGACGTGACCGACGAGGCGGGTGTCTTCAAGCTGGAGGGGCTCTTCTCGGGTGATGTGACGCTCGAATTCCGCCGTGAAGACATGCCGGAACCGGCAATGGTTCCACTGTTCGTTCCCTCCGGATCCGAAGTGACTCTGACGAACATTGAGATCCTCGATGGCACGGCTGCTCCGGAGCAGATTCGGGTCGAACGCCTGATCGGCGGCATCGTTGCGGACGCCGTGTGCGAGGGGACGAACGGGTCGTTCCTCTTTCAAGACGACAGCGGCTTGGAGTTCACCGTCAGCGTCGACGCTGAGACCGCGATCCAGCGGCAGACCTCCACTGAGCCGCTCCAGTGCAGCGATCTGAAGCAGGGTTCGCGGGTCAAGATCCGCGGCCTCCAGAGCGACCGCCGCATCACCGCGCGCGAGATCAGGGTGCTCAAGTCCGGCGATCGCCCGCAGGCGGCGGGCTGATCCTCGCGGTATTGAACGGATCAATGGAGCCGCAGCTGGAACCTCCGTACCTGATCGTGAAGCCGGGGCTGACCGAGGACGACTTCTATCGCCTGGCGGGCGAAGACAGCGACTGGGAGTTTCTCGACGGGAGGATCGTGATGCATTCGCCCGCCTCGAGTCGTCATGAGGACCTCTTCCGCTTCCTGCTCACGATGCTCAGCGTGTACCTGGACGAGCGGAAGGGCGCGTTGGTCCGGGGCTCCCGTTACCCGATGCGGCTCGACCCAAACTGGTCTCCCGAGCCCGATCTGCTCATCGTCCGGGACATCCGGCGGCACGCCGTGACCGCGCAGCGCCTGGAGGGCCCAGCGGACATGGTGATCGAGATCGTGTCGGAGAGCGACCCGGGACTGGACTACCGCGAGAAGCTGCCACGCTATCGCGAGGCGGGGATCGAGGAGATCTGGATCGTCGATCCCTTCAAGAACGAAGTTCGGGTGGACCGAAAAGGACCGGCAGGCTACGCAACCCAGACGCTCGCCTCGGGGCGGCTGCCATCGAGCGTCGTGACGGGTTTCTGGATCGAGGTCTCATGGCTTTGGCAGCCGGAGCTGCCGTCAACCATGCACTGCCTGCGGGAGATTCTCGGCGAGTGACGTAGGCCCACGGGACCCGGCACAGCGACTCTCTCCGGAGACACCGGCGAACTCCGCCTGGCACTTTCGGAATGCCGTCCCCGTTCGGAGTTCCGCCTTCAGGCGGTCCCAGACCTGCGGGCGCTCAGCCCGCCGCCTGTGGCTGCGGCAAGGAGCGGAGAGGGCAGTCTGATGCGACCCGGTCTCTGCCGAGCCCCGTCGTGCTGGTCTCGAACGTCGCCCCCGCCGGCAGCCGGAAGGAGTACTGGACCGGACTCCATCTCCTTCTCGTTGGGTCGTCCATGCGTTCCAGAAGAAATCGACGCGGGGCATCAAGACCCCCACGCGCCAGATTGAGCTGATCAAGGACCGTCTGAAGAGATTGAAGGAGATGTTGCGATGAAGGAACGGCTGGAAGTCGTGCGCGGAAGCGGAAACGTCTTCCGCGATCTCGGACACGAGAACGCGGATGTCGAGCAATTCAAGGCTATCCTTGCGGCCGAA
>Ga0316626_10000599_pt1 | contig 14468 bp, 11 predicted proteins | sample OWC_Aug_T1_C1_D5_FD_207656 | JGI IMG/M metagenome (GOLD analysis project Ga0316626, IMG submission 207656) | Wetland soil microbial communities from Old Woman Creek delta, Ohio, United States - OWC_Aug_T1_C1_D5_A | ecosystem: Environmental > Terrestrial > Soil > Wetlands | place: USA: Ohio...
GGGGTGTGCCGGTGGCCGATGAAGTGCGGACGCTGCTGGTCCACGGTCTGCTTCACCTCTTGGGGTACGACCACGAGCGCTCCTCCGCGGAGGCCCGGCGGATGTTCCGAAAGCAGCGGCAACTGGTCACGCTCCTGAAGAATTGAGTGATTGAGCGATTGGAAAATTGGGCAATTGACTCACTCGGAAATGAATTGGTTCGGGAAATCGCTCAATCTCCCAATTCTTCAATGACGCGATCCTCTTCGGTCCTCAGCCGTCGTTACTCCCGCCTCCTCGCGGCGGCGAGCGGACTACTGCTCGCCTTTGCGTTCCCAGCCGCCGACTGGAACGCGCTGGCATGGGTCGCGTTGGTCCCGCTGCTGTGGCTCCTCAGCGGCGCGTCGCCGCGTGCCGCGTTCGCGCTCGGCTGGATCCATGGCATGGCGTTCTATGTCGGCACGCTTTACTGGATCGTCTACACCATCGGTTCCTATACGCCGATCCCGTATCCCGTTGCCGTTATCCCTCTGTTGCTCCTCTGCGCCGTCCTGTCGCTGTACACTGGGGCCTTCGCGGTGGGCACGGCCTTGACCGCACGGGCGGGAATCGAGCCCGCGCTCTTTGCCCCGCCATGGTGGGTCACGCTCGAATGGCTCCGTTCGTGGCTCGGCATCGGCTTCCCATGGGTGAGCCTGGGCTACTCGCAGTACCGCAGTCATTCGCTGGTGCAGGGGGCCGAGATCACCGGTGTGTACGGAATCTCCTTCCTCGTCGTACTGTTCAATGTGGTGATCGCCAGCGTCCTCAGCCAGCGGGGCACGTTGCGCTCACGCGCGGCGCAGCTGGTGGCGTTGACGTTGCTGCTCGCCTCGGCGCAGCAGTTCGGAACCTGGCGCCGCCGCGATCTGGCGCACCGGGAGCCCGCGCACTCGCTGCGTGCGGCGGTCGTTCAGGGCAACATCCCACAAGAGCGCAAGTGGGACCCCGACTACCAAGAAACCACGATCACGACCTACGAGCGACTCAGCCGCGAAGCCGCCCAGCACAACGTGCAGCTGATCGTGTGGCCGGAGACGGCGGTTCCGGCGTTCTTTCAGCTCGACGGCCCGATCGCGGAACGGGTCAGGACGCTCGCGCAAGCAACCGGCGTCTGGCTGCTCTTCGGCAGCCCAGGAGTGGAGCCCGACGCCGACGGCGCGCTCAGGGCGCGCAACCGGGTCTACCTCGTATCCCCCGACGGACAGACCGCGGCTTACTACGACAAGCTCATTCTGGTGCCGTTTGGGGAATATGTACCCCTGCAGCCGCTGCTGTTCTTCGTCGACAAGGTCGTCGAAGGGGCCGAGGGGTTCGCGCCTGGAAGTGGCCCCCACGCCCTCGCTTTCGGCTCCCATCGGGCCGGCGTGATGATTTGCTACGAGGCGATCTTCCCCGCCCTGGCGCGGCGACTGGTCGCATCCGGCGCCGACCTGCTCGTCAACGTGACCAACGATGCCTGGTTCGGCCCAACGTCCGCGCCCTTCCAGCACCTGGCCATGGCGTCGCTGCGGGCGGTTGAGAACCGCGTCCCGATCCTCCGCGCCGCGAACACCGGCATCTCGGCGTTCGTGCATCCCGACGGGCGAATCGAGCAGGCGACCGAGCTCTTCCAGCCCGCATACCGCGTGGTCGAGCTGTCGTGGCCCGCGGTCGAGACGGTCTACCGGCGCTATGGTGACGTCTTCGCGGTCGGGTGCGTGATCTGGTCCGCGGGTGTGGGGGTGGCTTGCGTTCGCCGCCGAACGCGTGGAATATGGGTTCCGGCGTAGCCCTTTCCGGACCAACCCTCCAGTGACGGCGCGCCCACAAGGAGTGAACGGACATGCTCGTCGAGCTGAGCGAAGTGAAAGAGCGCGCCGGTACCATCGAACAGCGGCTGGTGGCGTTCGGGAGGTATCTTTGACCCCGACACTCGACAGGCGCGTCTGCAGGAGCTCGATGCCGCCGCGGCGGCGCAGGATTTCTGGCGCGACACCGAGAAAGCGCAGGCAGTTCTCCGCGAGCGCTCGACGCTGAGCGCACCGCTGGCCGCTTGGCGGAAGCAACTTGAAGAGCTCGAGGAGGCCAGGATCTATCTTGACCTCGCCAGCGAGTCCGATGGCGACGCCCTGAGCGAAGCGCTCGCGAAGCTGAACGAAATCGAAGCCGCGCTCGGCCAGCTGGAACTGCAGCGGCTGCTCGGCGGCGAGCACGATGCCGGCAACGCCATCGTGACCCTGCACTCTGGCGCGGGGGGAACCGAAGCGCAGGACTGGGCGGAGATGCTCTTCCGCATGTATCTCCGCTGGTGCGAGCGCCGCGGTTTTCGCACCGAGATCGTCGACGTTCAGCCGGGAGAGGGCGCCGGCATCAAGGGCGCGACCCTTACGGTCGAAGGGCCGTACGCATACGGGTATCTCAAGGCGGAAGCCGGGGTGCATCGGTTGGTGCGCATCTCGCCGTTCGACGCGAACGCGCGCCGGCACACCTCGTTTGCGTCGCTCTTCGTGTCGCCCGACATCGCCGAGGATGTCGAGGTGGAGATCAACGAAGCCGACCTCCGCGTCGACACGTACCGCTCGAGCGGCGCCGGTGGACAGCACGTCAACAAGACGGATTCGGCGGTCCGCCTCACCCACCTCCCCACCGGCATTGTCGTGGCCTGCCAGAACGAGCGGTCACAGCACAAGAACCGCGCCATGGCGATGAAGGTTCTGCGCGCCCGCTTGTACGAGCTCGAGTTGCAGAAGCAGCGGGAGCGCATGCAGGAGTTCGCGAAGACCAAGAAGGATATCGCGTGGGGCAGCCAGATCCGCTCGTACGTGCTCCATCCGTACCGGATGGTGAAAGACCACCGCACCGGCGTGGAGGTCGGCAACGCCGACGCGGTACTCGACGGCGATCTCGACCGCTTCATCGAAGCCTACCTGCAGCAAACGGCGAACTGAACTCGGCGAACCCTCGTCCGACGAAAACGGCCACCGGCAGGGCAACCGGCCGGTGTAGCGGCGGGCGCTACCCAGACCGCGGCGATTTTTCGCAGCAGTCGCAACAGGTGTCGGGGGCACGGCGCGCCGGGCCCCCGACCTGATCCCTGGCGGTCTGGCAGTCTGGCAGACTGGTGATCTAATAACGCCGCGACCCGAGACGCAGCCGGACCTGGCGCACCTGCCAGCGTCGTCCGAGCCACAGGGCAGCCGGCAGCAGGCATGCGAGCAGAAGGTCGGCAGCCGTGCCGCCATTTTTTTCAGCCATGGAGCAGCCGCCGCCGCTGCGGCTGGTCACCGAGCAAAATCCAGTCGCGGGGTCGGGCGGGCCGCCGTCGGGACACACCAAGTCCACCGGCGTCCGCGTGGGCGTAACCGAGGGTGTCGGGGTTGGCGTAGCGCAGGTGCCCTCACCAGCCGCACACACCTGGCCCCCGTCACAATGATCGGTGACGCAGCAGACGCCGTCGGTGCAGTACGGAGCCTGGGCGTCGATGCAGTCACTGTCCCTGCTGCAGGGTCCCCCAATCACACCGGGCGTGAAGGTCGGGTTCGGGTTCGCAATGCAACCGTTGCCGTCGATCGCACACTCCTCGTCCGCATTGCAGAGTTCCGAGCAGCAGATTTGCCCGACTGCGTCGCAGATGCCAGGGTCAGCACACTGCCCGTCATCGCGACACTCCTGACCGAGCCCCTGGAACGCCGTGCACGTTCCTTCCTTACCCGGAATGTCGCACCGCCCATCGGGGCAGTTGCTGTCGCAGCAGAACCCGTCGACACACCGGCCATTACGGCAGTGCTCGGCAAGGTCGCACTGGGATCCGTTGTCGAGCAGCGGCCCGCATGTTCCGTCGTTCCCCGGGAGGTCGCACCGCGCGCCCGATGGACACGTGCCGACGACGCAGCAAGTGGAGTTCACGCAGAACCCCGACAGGCATTGATCTGGCTGGGCCTCGTCACACGGGAAGCCAAGGGGACGATTGTCCTCCAACGGCGTGCAGGTACCCTCAGACCCGGGGATGTTACAGAGTTCCCCTTCCAGGCACTCGGTTTGACAGCACACGCCATCAGTACAGAGGTTGGAGAGGCACTGATCGGCGTTGTCACACGCCTGCCCGGGAGGCTTGCGATCAGTCGGGGCGGTGGAGACGTTCACGTAGATCTGCAGCCTGCTCAACTGACTAGACCCCACGACGATATCGGGGAGTCCGTCACCGGAGAAGTCAGCAGCAGCCATGGCATCCGGACTGGGATCGGCGACAGAGATCGGACCGGGCACGAACAATCCGTCTCCCACCCCGACATAAACCGCCATGACGGACCTGACCGTTGGCTGTCTGGGGTCAACCTGCGTGACCCCCAGATCGACCGTGCCATCGCCGTCGAAGTCGCCGGCGCTGAGCGCGCGGGTGGGACACGCAAAACCGGCAGTAAAAAAGGGGCAGTTGATCGGCAAAGTGTTGACCAGATCGAGGAACCCATCCCCACGGCCGATCAGGAAGTTGACCTCTCCATTGATGTATTTCAGATTGACATAGCGGTTGATGGGGCGGTTCAGCATGGCCAGATCGCGAATACCATCGTTGTTGAAGTCCCCAACAGTCAATTTAGACGGCCGCGCACCCACGCCGAAATTGGCCAGGCGTGTGAACACGGGGAAGGCGGAGGAAATCCTATCAAAAAGGAGCATCGTGACGTCTTTGACCCTCCTCCCGCCTTGGTTCAAGGTGACGATGTCGGGGAAGTTGTCGCCGTTGAAGTCGGCGGCAATGATGTCCTCCGGCCTTTTCCCGACCTCGTAGTCGCCGGCATTGGTGAATCCGGGTGTCTGGCGGCCATTGTTGACGAGGATGAAGACGCGGTTGCCGCTGCGATCGCTGACCGCGAGGTCGTTTCCGTTTTTCTGGTCGAAGTCGGCGATCGCCACGCCGAAGGGTCCGCGGCCGACCTTCACCAAGAACGGGGTGGCAAAGGTGCCGTCCTCTCGACGGATAATGACGTGCACACCGCGCGCACGCTGGTCGGCGACTGCAAGGTCAGGGATGCCATCGCCGCTCAGGTCGCCGGCGGCGATTCCGTTGAGCAAGAGGCCAAGCCGTGTCACCGTTCCTGGGGCAAACGTTCCGGCGGGATCACCCAGTAGCGCGTTAACTTCCTTGCTCTTCGGGGCGCACACGGCCAGGTCGACAGGTCCGTCTTTGTTGAAGTCCGTGACTGCGAAGAATTTGGGCCACACCGAGACCGAGGTTGTCGGCGGGCGGACAAATTCTATTCCGGCCAGGGCGGGGCTTCCCGCGAGCAGCATGGCCGACAAAAGGATACCTCGAAAACGCATCATTCAACGCTCCATACAGTGGAAAGAAATGTTGGCGGACGATCCAACAAGGTTATCGCGCCTAGTGTTAGTATTGTAAAAGCTGACGGCCTTCGTTTGTCAAACGAAATGGGAAGGGCCCCAGGGCCCGCTTGCGCAGAGGCGTCGCGGGAGACGCAGACTGGCGTCAGAGGTCGCTGGAATGCTAGACAACGCACGTTGCAGATCGGAGTCGTACGTCGTTGCCGAAGCAGGCGCGTGACGCTGTTGAGGAGGCCATGCGCAATGCCTGATCTCGATGCGAGAACCAGAAGGCGGGCGCCCCACCTCGGGGGTCGGGTGTCCAAGCTCGACTTACCGGCAGCGGTGTCTGTCGAACGGGGGACACCGCCATGACGCAATTTCAGCTGGAGCCGTGCCGGATCGAGCTGGTTCAGGGAGATCTCACCGAGCAGGAGGTGGATGCGATCGTGAACGCCGCCAACAGCAGTCTGCTCGGTGGAGGAGGTGTCGATGGTGCCATCCACCGCGCCGGTGGCCCCGCCATCCTGGCGGAATGCGAGACGCTCGGCGGGTGTGCCACCGGGGACGCGAAGATCACCACCGCTGGCCGCCTGCGCGCGCGGTACGTGATCCACACGGTGGGCCCCGTCTATCGCGATGGCCGGCATGGCGAGCCCGACCTTTTGGCCAGCGCCTACCGCCGCAGCCTCGAGGTCGCCTCGGCGCACACCGTGCGCCGCATCGCGTTTCCGTCAATCAGCACCGGCGCCTATCGGTTCCCGATCGAGCGCGCTGCCCGCATCGCCCTGACGACCGTGCGCGACTACCTGCGCGATCATCCGGAGATCCAAACAGTGCGTTTTGTGTTGTTCACGGCCGCTGATCTGCAGGTGTACCAGCAGGCCGCCGCGGAAGTGTTCACGTCGACGGCTCCTCTGCGCGCCAAACCATGACGGACGCATCGGGTCTCCCCACCTCGCATCTGTCGATTCTTTACGAAGTCGGGCAGTCGTTTGCCTCCCTCATCGAACCCGAGGATCTCATCGCCACCGTGGTGGGGCGCACCAGGACCCTGCTCGATGCAGAAGGCTGCTCGATCATTCTGCTCGACCCAGCCGCCGACGAGTTTTACTTTCCCTACGTCGCCAACGACGAGCGGGGTGGGGAACGCGTCAAGGGAATGCGCTTTCCGGCCGACAAGGGCGTGGCCGGCTGGGTCGTGCGGAACGGCACGCCGATCCACGTGCCGGACACGAGCAAGGACCCGCGCTTCTATCCTGGCGTCGACGCGAAGACGGGCGTCACGACGCGCTCGATTCTCAGCGCCCCGCTGCGGACGCGCCGGGGGACGCTCGGGGTCATCGAAGTCGTCAACCGCCACAACGGCGAGTTCACCGACGTCGACCTCCGGTTCCTGGCGGCACTCTCCGGGAGCGTAGCCGTCGCGCTGGAAAACGCGCAGCTGTATCAGCAGCTCCGCATCTCTGCGGCCCGCCTGCGCGAGCAGGTCATGTCGCTCGAGCGCGAGCGCGTTGCGGGCGAACGATTTCCCGACATCATCGGCCGCAGCCCGGCAATGGAGCGGGTATTCCGCCTCATGGAGAGCGCGTGTTCGTCACCGATCAGCGTCTTGATCGAGGGCGAGACAGGAACCGGCAAGGAGCTGATCGCCCGCGCCATTCACGCCCGCAGCGACCGCCGCGAGCATCCCTTCGTGGCGGTGAACTGCGGGGCTCTCTCCGAAACGTTACTCGAGAGCGAACTCTTTGGCCACCGTAAAGGGGCCTTCACCGGGGCCGTGAGCGATAAGCGCGGCCTCTTTTCGGTGGCGAACCAGGGCACGATCTTTTTGGACGAAATCGGCGATACGGTGCCGGCAATGCAGGTCAAGCTGCTGCGCGTGCTCCAAGAGGGAGAGTTCCTTCCGGTCGGCGGGACCTCACCGGAACGGGTGGATGTGCGGGTGATCTGCGCGACGAACCGCAAGCTCATGGAGGAGGTGCGGGTGGGCAGGTTCCGGGAGGATCTCTTCTACCGCTTGAGCGCATTTCCCATCGGCGTTCCGCCATTGCGTCAGCGCACCGAAGACATTCCCTTGCTGGTTGCGCACTTCCTCGATCAGCTCGCGGAGAAGTGGAAGAAGCGCCTGCGCGGCACGAATGAGGCCGCGCTCGCGCTGCTCACCCGGTATCATTGGCCCGGGAACGTGCGCGAACTGGAAAACGAGATGGCGCGCGCGGTGACCCTGGCCGCCGACGGCGACGTCCTGCAGGCGCACCACTTGTCTCCAAAGGTGGCGGGGGACGCGGTGGTGACGGCGCGCCGCCCGCGTGGCACGCTGAAGCAGGCGCGGGGCGAGTTCGAGCGCGAGTATATCGCGGGCGTCCTCGCCGACCACCAGTACAACGTCTCGCACTCCGCGAAGGCGCTCGGAATCAGCCGCGTCGCGCTGCAAAAGAAGATGAAGGAGTTCCGCCTGCGCGAGCTCGCTCCCGTCGGACGGTCATCGACGGCCGGCACATCGAAGTAGCTCTTCGCGTCGTTGTATTGGCCGACGCGGAGACACGGCGACGCGGCAAACTCCGACACGGTAAATCCTCGATTTCGATCCCCGCGTCGCCGTGTCGGCTTGGATTACGGCACCAACTCCGCGCCAGAGTCCTCCGCCTCCACAACGAACCCCATCGTCTCGATCATGCGGCGCGCCTCGTCGGCCGCCTGCCCAGGCGTGGTCAGATAGCCCTCGACGAAAATGGAGTTGGCGGCAAACAGCGCCAGCGGCTGAAACCAGCCGAGGTTGAGCTCGCGGCCACCGGCGACCCGAATCTCGACGGCGGGGTTGGTGAAGCGGAACAGGCAGAGGGTCTTCAAGCAGCGCCCTGGGGTGAGCTCGTGGCGGTGGTCGAGCGGGGTGCCTGGAATCGGGTGCAGGAAGTTCGCCGGCAACGAGTCGACTCGCAGCGCGCGCAGCGCGAAGGCAAGATCGACGACATCTTCGTCGGTTTCTCCCATGCCGATGATCCCGCCACAGCAGATCGAGAGGCCGGCGCGACGGATGTTCTGGACAGTCCGTACCCGATCGAGGTAGGTGTGGGTGGTACAGATTTCCGAGTGGAAGCGCGCGCTGGTGTTGAGGTTGTGATTCACCCAGCCGATGCCCGCGGCCTTCAGGGCGCGGGCGTCATCGACGCTCATCAGCCCCGCTGACACGCACAGCTCGAGATTCGAATACTCGCACCTGATCCGCCGCGCGGCGGCGGCAAAGCGCTCGACGTCGAGCGCGCTCGGGCTCCTGCCGCTGGTGACCATGCAGAAACGCCGCGCGCCCGCCGCGGCCGCGCGGCGCGCACCGTCGAGCAGCATCTCGACCGAGTCGAGCCGATAGCGCTCGATCTCCGCCTCCGAGACGGCGGACTGGGAGCAGTAGTGGCAATCCTCCTCGCACAGGCCGCTGCGCGCATTGCGCAGCAGGCAGAGCTTCACGCGACGCCCGTGGTAGCGCTCGCGGATGCGGAATGCGGCACGCAGGAGGTGCGGGAGATCGCTGTCGGGTGCGGCCAGCATCCGGAGCGCGCCGGCGCGATCGATGTCGGAGCCATCGAGGACCCGCTCGGCGAGATCCTGCGCCCAGAACCGAGTCGTCGCACGGTCGGGAGCAGCCGCGGTCGGGGCAGTCATCATCCTCGGCACGTACCAACGACCCGGAGGCGAATCAAGCCGCTACCGTTGTGTGCGATAGGCGCGGGGGTGCCTCATGGATGTGAGGAAAGCTGCGATGGGCGGGGGAACTTGGTTGCCGCGCGGCGTCGGTCGCGGCGCCGGCTGCGCTCACCGGCGATCGGCCGTTTCTCCGCGCGGCGAGCCCGGGGAAGGGCACCGGGCAGTGCGGCATGCAGCAACGCGATGCCAAGCTCGGCCTGAATCTCGCGGACGAGGGCTTCTTCGCCCGGGGCGATGAAGGTGATCACGTGACCGGTCGCTCCGGCCCGTGCGGTGCGTCCGGCGCGGTGGATGTAGTCGGCCGGGCAACGCGGCACGTCGAAGTTGATCACGTGCGAGATGCCGCTGATGTCGAGCCCGCGTCCCGCCACGTCGGTGGCCACCAGAACCGGGCATTCGCCGCGCCTGAAGGCCTCGAGCGCCCCGGTGCGGTCCGCCTGGCTGCGGTCGGAATGGAGACTGGTAGCATTGACGCCGCTCCGGGCGACCATATGCGCGAGACGGTCCGCGTCGACCTTCCGTTTCACGAACACGAGCACCGAGCGCATCTCGCTTGGGCGCAGCACGGTCGCGAGCAGGAACGACTTCCGATCCTGCTCGACGTGGTAGGTGCTGTGGGAGATCCCGCCCGCCGGCTGCTGCCGGTCGACCATGACCGTCACGGGATCGCACAGGATCGCGCCGGCAAGCTCGAGTATGCTCGGTGACAGGGTCGCGGAGAACAGCAGCGTCTGCCGCGTCGAAGGCAGCGACGAGAGGATGCGCCGCACGTCCGGCAGGAAACCCATGTCGAGCATCCTATCGGCCTCGTCGATGACCACGACTTCGACCGCGCCGAGGTCGACGTACTTGAAGCGCATGTGATCCAGCAGCCGCCCGGGTGTGGCCACAACGAGATCGCTGCCGTCGCGCAGCGCCCGCTCCTGCGGGCCCATGTCGACCCCGCCCACAACGGCGACCGCGCTGAGGCCGAGGTGGTAGCCGAGCGCGAGCACCTGCTCCTCAATCTGCATCGCCAGCTCGCGCGTGGGCGACAGAACGAGGGCACGGCAGCCCACATCCCGTCGTCCGCCCAGACGCTGTAAGATCGGTAACAGGAAGGCGGCGGTCTTCCCGGTACCCGTCGACGCACAACCGATCAAGTCGCGACCGGCCAGGATGGCCGGTATGGCCTTCGCCTGGATCGGTGTCGGGCGCGTGTATCCCATGTCCGCTACCGCCTCGGCCAAAGCCGGAATCAGGCGGAGCTCATCCATTGATGATGTCATTTTCTCTCCAGAAGTTGTGACGACGCGGGACGCAGCCTGGATGGCGGCGAAACCAACTGGCGACCTTGGGCCGCTCGGCGCGGTCGAAACGCTCCGAGGAGAGAGCAAGGGGGCAAATAGAGAGGCGTCGTAGTAATGGTGCTTTGCCTTCCCGATCACCCCCCTAGGCTGCGTCCGCGGACCGGTGGGGCCGCACAGCGGGGGGCGGGGGTGTCAGTAGCGTTATTGTATGGCACGGTTTGCGCGGAAAGGCGAACCGGCGATCATCGAGATCGCACGAGCGTACTCCTGGTCCGCACGTTCGAGGAGCAGGCAGGCTGCTGACGGACGGGGTTCAGCGATCGCCGCTCCGGCGAATGCCGCCGCCCGAGCTGTGGCCGTAGAAAGAGGCGCGACCCCTCTTGTCACCCCCTGGACCGGCAGTGGGCCGAGAATCGTCGCTGACGACCTCGATCTCGCCGGCGTCGACGAGCTTCTTCAGCTGCTGATTCTCCAAGGCTTTCGCCGAGATCTGTCCGGTCTTTCCGGGACCGAGATGTAGGGTCTTGCCGCTGGGCAGCGGCACGCTCAGGGGTCTCTGAGTCTTGTTGCTGACGGCTGGCATCGCTGTCTCCTTAGCGTGACTCGGCTATCGTGGCAGCCCACATTCCGCGGGTTACTTCTTGCCCTTCGCAGGAGCCTGCGGAGCCCGGCTCTGGCTGTCCTGCTTGGACTTCGCCGCGGCCGCGCCCTCTGCCTTGGTACGGTCCTTTTGCTTCTGGTCGCGCTGTTTCGACTTGGGTGACCTGTCGCCCATGGGAACCTCCGTTCGATGGCGCCTGCCATCGACATGAAGATCGCAGCCGCCGCATCAGAGGGCAAGAGGTGACCTGCGAACCGTGAGATCCCGGCCTGTCCCCTGCAAGGCCGCCGGCGGCCTCGTCATCGGTTGGAATGTCGCGCCCGCACATACGGCGGGCGCGAACCGTGTGCGTCTAGTAGCGGCCTCTGCCGCCGCCTCCGCGGTTGTTCTCGCGCTCTTTGGCCTCGTTCACCTTGAGTGTACGACCTTTGAACTCCTGGCCGTCGAACTGCTGGATGGCCTTCTGGGCCTCGCCGGTGGAACCCATCTCAACAAAGCCGAAGCCCCGCGACCGTCCGCTCTCGCGATCGGTGATGACCGCGGCGGACTCGCAGGCCCCCGCTTGCGCGAACAGTTCCTCGAGGTCCTTGTTGTTGACGTCGAAGCCGAGATTGCCGACGTACAGTTTTCTTCCCATTGCACGAACTCCTTCTAGCTGGGCCGCCGCCACGACCGCGTTGCGTTTGACTCTTCAAGACAGCGACACCTGTTGCCGCTGACGTCGCTGAATGAAAGGTGCGGGAGGCGTGCCAGACGCCGCAATGCTGGGCGGGGTTCTCGCGCCGGACAATCAGTTGTGAGCACCGACACCATAGCAGCCGCTCCCGCCTCTGCACAAGCCGGAGGACTCAGCGACAGGCCTGCTTGTCGCGCACAGTGTCGGTCCAGCGGTGTTTGTGCCGATCGCCAGTTCGATCGCAGGCTGGGTTGTGATGCCTTCGGTCCTTGGGCTCGCGCCCATCAACTCATCGCGGCCACGCTCGAGCAGGAGACCGGGTTGCTCTCTGGGGCGCGCTTCGGCCGAGTCGCCCTGGAAACATATCAGCTCGCGCCAGCCTTGCGGCTGATCAGCAAGCCGCGTCCGACCTTGCTCATTGCGGATGACGTCGGGCTCGGCAAGACGATCGAGGCGGGCCTCGCGATGCTCGAGCGGCTGGCTCGCAAGCGGGCCAGCCGCATTCTGATCGTCACGCCGCCGGGGTTGCTACTGCAATGGCAAGACGAGCTGCGAGAGAAGTTCGGGCTCGAGTTCACGCTCATCGAGGACGCGGCTGGGCTCTCGCGCGTGCAAAGCCAACTGCCCGCCGGCACCAGCCCATGGGATGCCCTTCCCCGAGTGCTCACCTCCCTCGATTTTCTGAAGAAGGAGACCGTCTGCAACCGGGCGCTGCGGAAGCGCTGGCACCCGGTCATCGTCGACGAAGCGCACGCCCTCGCCGAATCCGGAACGCCCGAAAAACCGTACCGCACCCAGCCGACACGGTTGGGTGCCGCGATTCAGAAGAACGCACGCGGATCCTGGAGAGCGACGGTCCTGATCGATGATCAGACCGGAAAGGCGCGCCTCTTTGGCGACGAGGATGCGAAAGCAGGCGGTTTCGACGCGCGGCCCGCGGCTGCCACGGCCTACGCCGATGCCCGCAGAGCCGTGTTTCTGGTCCCGAGCAGCGCGGTATTCGCATGGAAGACGTCGAGCACGTCATCGCCACGGGCGAGGTGATCGAAACCTATCCCGAAGACACGCCGTTCCCAAGCCGCTTGTTGCCGGGGTGGAGCAGCGGGCGACCTTTGCATGTGGTCGTGGCGGATCATCCAGACCAATCACGTGTTGTGGACGATGTTGCTGCACGATCGGGACTACGAAGTACGCGAGGTGACCAATCGCAATGACCAAGCCGCTTGAGAATTTCAGCGGGATGTTCAGCCCCTGAAATGAGAAATAGGAGAAGTGAGAAGTACGGCAGCGTAGGAAAGCCGCCGATGGCGCGGCAACGAACGGAACCCCATATACCGCGACGATCACGACCGCACGCGATTCCTGGAGCGGCTCACGGTGGTCAACCCCCCTCGCCTAACCCCGGGCTGGGGGTCAGCCCCTGGGAGCAGCTGACAAGGCTGCGAGTCTCGCATCACCGGCGGGGCTGGCAGTAGCGGCACCGGCAGCCGCTGGCACGGGCGGCATGGGTTCCCGCGAGCGCGCCGGGCGCGCGAAAACCCTTGACACGCGCTTTATCTGCCCCGTACAAGCCCATTGTGTGAACTGCCCCGTTAATGCGGACTATCCGCACATGATCTTATGTCATTGACCAGGCTGTGCGCGGGTGCTCTGCTGGGGTGGAAAGGACGGGGCTCATGCTGGCGTCTGGTCGGGACCGAGTGGGAGGCGACTTGCTAGGATGGCCACGGCAGGCCCGGTCACAGCGACATGCGCCGGTAGGACGCTTGTTCGTGGTCGTTGCGGCGCTGCTGTGGGCCGGCGCTGCTGGCGGTGCCGGTGCGCCGACGGTGACGATCGACGCGGGAGGGGCGGACGGCCTGCCCGATGTGTTCAATGTGGTCCGCAATGGCGCGAATCTCGAGGTCCGCGTTAACGGCACGCTCGTCCTGGAGGACCTGTTCTCGGGCGTCACGAGCTTGGCCATCAACGGCTCGGCAGACGACGATGAACTAATCGTCGACTTCGGGGACGGCAACCCAATCCCCAGCGGCGGCGTCAACTTCACGGGCGGCCTGCAAACTGGTGCTCCCGGCGATTCGCTGACCATCCTCAACGCGGCGCCTTTTGCATCTCAGACGTTCAACTTCACCGGAACGAGCGGCGGCGGCAACGACGGCAACGTGGCAATCAACGATGGCGTCGACACCCGCACGATCACGTACACGGGTCTCGAACCGATCAACGGCGGCACAGCGGCCGACACGACTTTCAACTTGCCTTTGGCGAGCGCGAACAATGCCACCCTTCGCGACTACACGCCGGTCGCGGGCCGGATAGAGATTTTCGACAACTTGGCGACCTTCGAAAACACGAACGTTCCCAACCCCACCAACAGTCTTACCGTGAATCTGGGAAACCTGGGGGATACTTTGACGATCGCAGATCTGGACGATGACTTCGCCCCCGCCGGCGGGGCGGTTGGTGCACCTCTGATGGTCAATGGTGGGACAGCTGGCGACCTCATTGCTATCCGTTCATCCCGCCAGGCAGATGGGGGAGGGTATGGCACACTTCGCGTGGACGCTGGCGGCGGCAATGACACCATCAGCATCGGCAGCGTGGGCAGTTCGCTGGACGCCATCCTAACGCCGATCATCGTCAACGGGAACGCGGACGACGCAGTGCCCACGGTGTCGGTGTGTGGCAACACGCTGCCGCAGGGGGACATTCTCAACCTGAACGACCAAGGGGACGCGACGGACAACACGTACACGGTGACGGCCACGACGGTAGCACGGAGCGGGGCGGCGACGGTCAGCTACGCGACGATCGAGACGTTGAACGTGAACGCGGGGACGGGGGATGACGTGATCAACGTCACCAGCACGGCGGCCTC
>Ga0316626_10000600_pt1 | contig 14466 bp, 8 predicted proteins | sample OWC_Aug_T1_C1_D5_FD_207656 | JGI IMG/M metagenome (GOLD analysis project Ga0316626, IMG submission 207656) | Wetland soil microbial communities from Old Woman Creek delta, Ohio, United States - OWC_Aug_T1_C1_D5_A | ecosystem: Environmental > Terrestrial > Soil > Wetlands | place: USA: Ohio...
GCCAAGCGGATGGCCCGGGAGGGCGCGGCCGCAGGGACCGTAATCGTCGCCGAGGAGCAGACCGGGGGCCGGGGGACAAAGGGACGGAGCTGGCATTCCCCCAACGGCCTGGGGCTCTATGCATCAGTCATCCTGAAGCCGCGGCGTTCCGACCTCTCCCTCATTCCCCTCATGGCCGGGGTCGCCTGCCTGGAAGCCGTCCGGGAGGCGGCCGGTCTCCAGGCCGCCCTTGAATGGCCGAACGACATCGTCTCCGAAGGCCGCAAGATCGGCGGGATCCTGTGCGAGGGCGAATTTCTGGGGAACTCGGTGAGTTTTGCCGTGCTCGGCATCGGCCTCAACGTCGGCCAAAACGAGGCGGATTTCCCTGCGGCCATCCGGCCGACCGCGGGTTCTCTGAGGCTGGCCTTGGGGCGGGAGGTCGATAAAGCCGCTCTCGAGAAAGCCCTCTGGCCGGCGCTCGACCGCTGGTTTTCGGCCTGGGTTCGAGGCCGCAAAGAATTGATTGTCCGGGCTTACGAATCCGGTCTCTCTCTCCGGGCGGGAGAGGTCGTCAAGGTCAGGGGCCCTAAAGGCACCTGGCGCGGCGTCTATAGGGGAATTGACCTCCGGGCCAGGCTGAAGCTGGAGGTCGGGGGAGAGCCGGTCCTTCTTTCTCCGGCAGAAATTTTGGCGATCGATTATAATTGAGGCGCGCCCCGGAAAAGGAGGGATCGAGCATGCTTCTGGCCGTAGACATCGGGAACACGACGGTGGCCATTGGAGTTTTTGAGGGGAAAAAACTCCTCAAGGAATGGAGGATCCGCTCCGTGCGGGAGAAGACCTCCGATGAGTACGGAATCACCCTGCTCGAGCTTCTGCGCGCGTCGGGCCTCGAGCCCTCGGCCATAAGCGGGGCCATCATTTCGAGTGTCGTCCCTCCCTTGACGCCCGCTTTCCAGACCCTGAGCCAGAAGCTTCTTGGAGTGAAGGCCCTGGTCGTCGGTCCGGGGCTGAGGACCGGGATGCCCATCCTCTACGAGAACCCCGGCGAGGTCGGGGCCGACAGGGTCGTCGCCTCGGTCGGCGCCTTCGAGAAGTATGGGGGCCCCTGTATCGTCGTCGATTTCGGCACGGCCACCACCTTCGACGCCATCACGGCCAAGGGCGAATACCTGGGAGGCGCCATCGCCCCCGGGATCCAGATCTCGGCCGAGGCCCTTTATCTGCGGACGGCCAAGCTCCCGAGGATCGAGGTGGCCAAGCCGAAAAGGCCCATCGGCAAGACGACCGTCGCCAGCATGCAGTCGGGAATCTATTTCGGCTATATCGGGCTGGTGAATAACATCATCGCCGAGATCAGCAAGGAGATCGGCGCGCCGCCCAAGGTCGTCGTCACCGGGGGGTTCGCCTCCCAGCTGGAGCCGGAGATCCAGGTTCGGCATCATCACGAACCCCACCTGGTCCTCGAGGGGCTGCGGATTCTCTTTGACAGGAACAAGGAGGAAAAACCGTCCGCCTGATGCCGCGTTTCGGCCGGTCCGGGAAAGCCCATGCCGCGAAGAGAAGATAAGAGCTTCTATTTCCAGGAGATCGCCCGGGTTTTTTTCAGCCTCCGGGGGGCGCCGTTTGTCCTTTCCTCCCGCGACATGGTAACCATCGCCTCTTGGGAGGAAAAGCGAATTCCGCTGCACGTCGTGCTTGAAGGGATGGAGAGGGCCTTCGAAAGATACAAGAAGAGAGCTGCGGGGGGGCGGCGGATGTCCTCTCTCTTCTTTTGCGAGCCCGAGATCCTGAAGGCGGGCGCCGAATTCAAGGACCGGGGGATCGGCCGGCCCGAAAAAGGGGAGTCCCGCGAGAGAAAGAGAAAAAGAATCCGGGCGGAGGTGAAGAGGTTTCTTGAATCCTCGCCTCCGGAGGCCGGTTTTCTCGGAGGCGTTTACCGGGAAGCCCTGGCCGTTCTCGGCCGGAGGAGCGCCCCTGAAGATGCCCTGGAAAGGCTGGATGTAAAGGTCGAGGATCTGATCACCAAGGAGGCGGACGCCGCATTCCGCGCCGAGGTGGAAAAGAGGGTCGGGGCGGATTTCGGCGGCCATGCGCCGGAGGAACTCCGGAGAATAGCCGCGATCGAGCTGGTCAAGCGGTGGCGCGAGAGATACCGCGTCCCCTACCTCAGTACATTTTATTATTAAGACCATGGAAGACGATATCCTTGCCCTGTTGAAGCAAAAAAAGGGAGGGCTGTCCTTTCCCCAGATCGCCGGCTCCCTGCGCGTCCGCGGCCGCTTGCAAACAAAGCTTCGGGCGGCGCTCAAGGCCCTCGAAAAAAGGGGAGCGATCTATAAAAAAAGGGAAAACTATCTTGCTCCCCCGGAACGGACCGTCTTGCGGGGCGAGTTTCTCCCCTCCACCCGGGGATTCGGGTTTGTGAGGCCCCAGGGCGGAGGCCGCGAAGATATTTTCATACCGGCCCGCCACACGTTAGGAGCGCTCCGCGGCGACCAGGTCGAGATCACGGTTAATGAGAGGGGCAAAAAGGGAAAGCCCGAGGGGCAGGTCATCCGCCTGATCAAAAAGGGGCGGGAGACGCTCGTCGGGGTTTACAAGGAGCGCTTTGGACAGCCGTATCTCGCACCCTTCGATGCCGCGGCCGAAGAGATGCCCATCTCCTCAACCGGACGTTTTTCCCCCTTGGACGGAGTCATCATCGAAGTGGACCGGGAAACGCTGGCCGTAAGAGAAGTCATCGGGAGGCCCGACGACCCCGGCGTCGACGCCCGGGTGATCATCAAGCGTTTCGGCCTCCAGCCGTCCTTCTCAGACCGGGCTTCCGCCGAGGCCAAAAAGGTCCCTCGCCGGATTTCGGCCCAGGACAGAGAGGGAAGAATCGATTACCGGGACTGGGCGACGGTGACGATCGACGGGGAAACGGCCCAGGATTTCGACGACGCCGTCAGCATAAAGAAGCTCCCGTCGGGTCATTACCGGCTCGGCGTCCACATCGCCGACGTCTCACACTATGTCAGGCCGGGCTCTGCCTTGGACGAGGAGGCCCATAGCCGGGCCACGAGCGTTTATTTTCCGGACCTCACCCTGCCCATGCTTCCGGAAGAGCTCTCCAACGACCTGTGCAGCCTGCGGCCGCGAAGGCCCCGGCTGACCGTAACGGCTCTCCTTGAAGCGGATGCGGGAGGCCGGGTGGTCAAGGCCGAATTCCATCCCTCGATCATCCGGACGGTCGAGCGGATGACTTATACGTCGGTTTTCAGGATCCTGGAGGGCGATGAAGTGGAGCGCCGGAAGTACGCCGCGCTGGTCCCGGATTTCCTGCTGATGCGGGAATTGGCGGCCCTTTTCCGGGCGAGAAGAGAGGAGCAGGGAAGCCTGAATTTCGACCTCCTCGAGCCCGAGCTCGTCTACCAGGAAGGCCGGCTTCAGGGCATCGCAGCCTTCGAAGCCAACGAAGCCCACCATCTCATCGAGGAGTTCATGGTGGCGGCCAACGAGGCCGTGGCCCGCTTCCTGAGCGAGGGGGAGAGGCCGGCCCTCTACCGCGTCCATCCTCCTCCGGGCCGGGCCGATATCGAGGAACTGAGGGGTCTCCTCGAAGGTTTCGGGCTCATGCTCCCCAAGCCCGAGAAGACGACCTCCCGGGATCTGCAGCGGGTATTAAAGCTGGTCGAGGGAAAACCGGAGGAGAAGATCGTCCAGTTCCAGGTGCTCCGAGCTCTCCGGCTGGCCGCCTACGAGCCGGAAAATACCGGCCACTACGGGCTGGCGAAAAAGAACTATACCCATTTCACCTCCCCCATCCGGCGCTATCCCGACCTCGTCGTCCACCGGGCTCTCAAGGCGGCGCTCCGGGGCGGCAGGGAGGACATACCCGGCCTGGCCTCACTGGCCCTCCACTGCTCCGAGCGGGAACGCCAGGCGGACGCGGCGGAAAAAGAGCTCATGGAATGGCGCATCTTCCGCTTCCTCAAGGCCAGGCTCGGAGAAGAGTTCACGGGTATCATCGTCGACATCGTCAAGGCCGGTTTGGTGGTGGAGCTCGAGGATTATTTTGTCCAGGGGCTCATCCCCTTCGCCGACCTCGGGGGCGATTATTTCCACCGCAAGTCGAAACAGCTTCTCATCGGTCGAAGGTCGGGACGGCGATTCACCTTGGGCCAGCGGGTCATGGTCATCCTGGCGGCTGTCGACCCGGTCCTGCGCCGGATGACCCTGGTGCCGAAGCGGGAGGGTCAAAGAGAGCCGAGATGAGGACGCAACAATTCGAAGCCGTTGTGGATCTCGAGAATAAAGGAGGAGCTCTCCCGGCTCAGGCGTCGCTCCTCTTAGGCGACCAGAAAGCGGTCGCGGCCCTCCATGTCTATGGGCCCGGTCCGGAACCCCGACGCGGCCGCCTTTTCCTGCGGCTGGCGGCGCGCCGTCTTCTGACGATCAAGTGGAAGGACGCCTTCGCCCTTCTCGATGATCAGAGCCGGGAGAGGATCGGACGGGGGCTTGTCCTCAACCCCGCTCCGCTCCTGGAGGGAAAACCGGGAAAGGAAGTCGATTGGGATTTCCTCCTGGCTCTTTCCGGAGACGAGATGGACATGCTTGCCGCCCTCTGCCGGAAAAGGGGAACGAGCGGCCTCCACGAGCGGGAGATCCTGGAGTTCTGCGACCTCAGCGAGGAGGGGCTTCTCCATTGGGGAGAGAAGTTGGAGGCGGAAGGCCAGGTCAAAATCCTGTCCTTTTCTCCGCTTCATCTCATATCCCGCGAGAGCTTTGACCACCTCGGGGAGAAAATCCTGGCTTACGTGGAGCAGTTCCACGAAAACCAGCCCGCCCAGAAGGGTGTGCTCCTCGAGAAGGTCAAGACGAGGTTCGGCGTCTCCGAAAAAGTCATGCGCCTTGCCGTTAAGACGCTTGAAAAGGCGGGCAAGGTGCAGACGGCCGGATCGCGTTTGATGCTCCCGTCTCACGAGATGGCCATCTCGGCCGAGGAAGAGAAAATTCTCCAGAGGCTCGAGGAGATGTGCTACCGGGGCGAATTCCAGTCCGTCTCCCTGGAGGAGATCCGGCGCCAGTTCCGGCTTTCCCGGGAGCGGCTGGAGAAGCTTCTCTCCCTCCTGACTGAGAGAGAAAAAATCATCCAAGGGCCGGAGGGACTGTTCATCCACTCCCTGTGGCTGGACGATATCATCGGGCGGGTGAGGGCCCGAGAGAAAAAGGAGATGACCGTGGCCGAGTTCAAGACGCTCACCGGCCTGAGCCGGAAGTACGCCATCCCTCTTCTCGAGCTCCTTGACCAGATGGGCGTGACCCGCCGCCACGGCGCGGTGCGGGAGATTCTTTAGAATGAGGAGGCGATCCCGATGAAAAAAACCCTGACGGTCTTGATGCTTGCCGGATTGTTCCTGCCGTCGGTCGTGTCCTCCGACGAGGGGATGTACCCGATCAGCGAGATCATGAAGCTTGACCTCAAATCCAAGGGTCTTTTGATCGACCCGGCCGAGATCTTCGCGACGGACAAAAGCCTGATCTTCGCCATCGTCAGCGTGGGCGCGACGGGTTCGTTCCTCTCGGATGAGGGCCTTTTCATTACCAACCACCACGTCGCCTTCGGGGCCGTCCAGGCGGCAAGCACCGAGGAAAAGGATTACCTCCGCGATGGTTTCTTGGCCCGCACCAGGGCCGAGGAAATCCAAGCCAAGGGAATGACGGCCCGGATCACCGAATCCTACCGGGATGTCTCGGCTGAAGTTCTGGGCGCGGTCGGGCCGGAGATGGACTTCGCGGCCCGGACCAAGGCCGTCGAGAGGCGGATGAAGGAGATCGTGGCGAAAGCGGAAAAAGACAACCCGGGCAAACGGGCCGAAGTGGCCGAGATGTTCACCGGAAAGACCTACATCCTGTTTATTTACACTTATTTAAAGGATATCCGTCTGGTTTATGTCCCGCCCCGCTCGATCGGCGAGTTCGGCGGTGAGGAAGACAACTGGATGTGGCCGCGTCACACTGGAGACTTTTCATTCCTGAGGGCCTACGTGGCCCCGGACGGTTCGCCGGCGGATTATGCCGCCGGGAACATCCCGTTCAAGCCGAAGCGCTTTTTGCGGGTCGCCGCCAAGGGTGTCGATGAGGGCGATTTCATCTTTCTTCTCGGGTATCCCGGTCGGACCTACCGGCACAGCGCGGCCAGCTACCTGGCGTACGAGGAAGAGGTCCGGATGCCTTACGTGGCCGACTGGTACGCCTGGCAGATCGACCTCATGGAAAAGATGGGCGCCGAGGACCGGGGAATCGCTCTGCTCCACGCGGCGCGCATAAAAGGGCTGGCTAACACGATGAAGAATTACCGCGGCAAGCTCAAGGGGATGAAAAGGCTGGGGCTCGTGGAACGCCGGCGCGGCGAAGAGAAGGCGCTCCAGGGCTTCATCGAGGCCGACGAAAAACGGAAGTCCGTGAACGGGACGGTCCTCGGCGATATCGCGGCGGTGTATGACGGGATGCGCGCGGCCTTTGAGTCCGAGTCGGTCCTGGACTATCTCCGGGGGTCGGTAAACCTCATCAGCTTCGCCTTCACGGCGAACGAAGCGGCGCTGGAAAGGCGGAAACCGGACCTGGAAAGAGAGCCGGCCTACATGGACCGGAATTTTCCCCAGACCAGGCAGAGGCTCCTTCTCTCGCTCCGCAACTATTATGCACCCACCGACAAGGCGGTTTTCAAGGAGCTCTTTCTGCGGGCGTCAAAGCTCAAGGCCGGGAGTCGGATCCAGGCGATCGACGAGCTGTTTCAAGGGGACATGGGTGAGGGCGACATCGATGCCTATTTGAATAAGGCCTACGCGGAATCGAAGATGTGTGACGCGCAGTTTGTGGAGAAGTTGCTCGACAAAAACCCGGACGAGATCGCCGCGGTCCGGGATCCTTTCCTCGAACTGGCCCGGGCGCTGTACCCGGCCGTCGTCGAGGTGCGGGAAAAACAGAAGGCCCGCCGCGGAGCCCTCGACCCGCTCTATGCCCGCTTGAGTGATGTCAAAGGGCTTTATTTGGGAAAAAGCTTCATCCCCGACGCCAACAACACGCTGCGGCTGACTTACGGGCGGATCAAAGGGTACACGCCCGCGGACGCCGTTTACTACGAGCCTTTCACAACACTCCGGGGCGTCCTGGAGAAGACGACGGGCCGGGAGCCGTTTGATACTCCGGCCGCCCTGTTCGACCTCTCCAAGGCCCGCGACTTCGGACCCTTCGAGCATCCCCACCTCCACGATATTCCCGTCTGCATGCTTTATGATACGGACACCACCGGTGGCAACTCGGGAAGCCCGGTGATCAACGCCCGGGGCGAGCTCGTGGGAGTCAATTTCGACCGGACCTACGAGGCGACGATCAACGATTATGCCTGGAGCGAGGAGTACAGCCGGTCGATCGCCGTTGATATGAGGTACGTGCTGTGGCTGGCGCAGCAGTTCGGCCGGGCCGATTTTCTGCTCAAAGAAATAGGGGTTAACTAGCGAATCCCCCTCTCCTCTTATCCTCCCCCGCCAGGGGGGAGGAAACAAATACTAATCCGTGGGCACAGGACATAAGTATATCCTCCTCCCCGCCGTGGGAGGAGGCTGGGAGGAGGGGGATTCTCATCGTTCGTGGGCAGGCCACAGGACTATGAGGGCCAATTAAAAAGGGGTGTCGGGGAGGACGATCTTGACGCGGCGGCCCCGCTCGAAGGCGTCGTAGTGCAGCAGGAATAAGCCGATTCCGGCGGCTCCCTGCATCAGGCCGGTCTGGGCGATAAGGAGCTCGGGCCGCGTGCGATGCTCCGCCTGGACCCATTTCAATGCGTCGCCGTCAGCCGTCGCGACCGCCAGAAGCTTGTCGGTGATCCTCTTGCCGAAATCCAGGTACTTCGTTTCTTTAGTGGTTTCATAGAGGCTGAGGAAGAAATCGCCCACCCCGGCCAGCCCGCAGCAGATGCCGGCGTTGTTCCAGAAGCCGGGAGTCTGCTTCTCGGGAATGCCGCTCTCCAGGAGTCCGTTGGCCGACCGCTTCACCCAATCCAGCCAGGCGCCGTCCTTGGTGACCTTGAAGAGCCGCTGGAACAGGCGGGCCGTCCCGACCGGGCCGTGGCACCAGCCCAGGTAATAGAGGTCCTTGCCGTCCGGCTCGTTGTGGAAAACGAGGCAGGCGTCGCCCTCGGTTTTGGCGATCGAGAGAAGGTATTTGGCGCCGGCCAGGGCGGCATCCAGATATCCCTTCTTATTCGTTCTCTCAAAGAGCGTCGCCAGGAAATAGGCGATTCCGGCCGTTCCGTGGGAAAAGTTGGGCATGAGCCGGGGAAACTTCTCGTCCATCGCCCACTTGAGGCCGCCTCCTTCCGGCTTTCCGAGTTCGACCAGGCGGTCTCCTGCCTTGGAAGCCAGGTCGAGAAGAGTCCTGTCGGAGAGCTCGGAGGAAGCATAGAGAAGGAAAAGGCTGGTGCCGGCAGCTCCGCTGACGATGTCGGTTGTCCCGTCCCACTCCAAACCTCGGCCTGCCTGACGGGCGGATTGACGGATGGTGTCCACGCACTGGAGGAATGCCTTGCGGTATTTTTCCTCACGCGAGGCCTTGTAGGTTTCTTCGAGGGCAAACCCGATCCCCGCCAGGCCTTCATAGAGACCCATGGTCTTTTGAGCAGGAAGACCGGCGATGAGAAAATCCGCTCCGGCGCACGCTTTTCTCAGGTGGTCTTTATCGCCCGTTGAGGCATAGAGCTCCAGATAGAAAAGGACAACACCGGGATTTCCGGCGTAGAGGGTGGCGTTGACAGACTTGGGGTCCTGGGGTTCGGCCGGCCAGGCCAGTCCGTCAGGGCTGGTGATCGCCGTCCCGGCGATCCATTTTTCAGCTTTAAGCGCCGTCTGGAGATACCGCCCTTTATCCTCGATCCCCGCCCGGCAAAACACAGCAAGGCAAAATAATGACAGGACCCATCCGGTGACCATTTTCCATCGTTTCATGCTTTGAAGCCTCCATCCAATTTGTCGGCCTAGGTTTGGGGTTTATCATAAACGGTCCCTGGGTTCAACTGACCGAACGCCGATGAAGGACTATGCCACGGAATTTACGAGACGGGTCACTTGGAAACGACTCGCCAATTCCTTTTTCCATCACACCATTCGCTATATAGCCCGAAAAAGCTTGACAACCCGCTCTTATATTCTATAGATTCGATTATATAAACTTGAAATTCATGGAGGAGCTCATGAGGAGAAGATTCCGAACGATCTCGATCTTGTCTTTTGCGCTGATCGCACTGTTCTTCATTACCGCCTCGGCTTTCTCACAGGCCAAATACGGCACCATCGAAGGAAGAATCCTGGATGCCGAAGGGGAGCCCCTTCCGGGGGTGGAAGTCAAGACTTTGTCTCCCGACCTCATCGGGGGCACTCAGAGCCGGGTCACGGATGACTCGGGCAAGTTCCGGTTCCCCGCGCTTTCCCCGGGGATATACGTCCTTGAAGCTTCCCTTCAAGGATTTGTGCCTGCCAAAAAGGAAAACATCCGTCTGTTCGTCGGGCAGACGTTGACCGTGGATTTGACTTTAAAGGTGGGAACCCTCCAGGAGGAAATTACGGTCATCGGGATCTCCCCGCTCGTCGATGTCAAGGACTCCCAGGTAAACGCCACCAACCTCGACGAGAAGATGATCAAGGATATCGCCGCGGCCGGCAAATACCGAAACGCGACTCAGGACCTGCTGAACCTCGCCCCCGGCATCCAGGACGCCAGCGCCGCCGGGTCGGCGGCAAGAGTGAGCGTCCAGTGGCAGATTGACGGAACCAACGTCTCTTACATCGGCTCCGGCGCCGACTGGACCTATCCCGACATCAACATGATTGAGGAAGCCCAGGTCGCGGGGTTCGGCGCCAACGCCGAATACGGAGGGTTCACCGGGGCCGTCTTCAACACCGTACTCAAGAGCGGCAGCAACAATTTCGAAGGCCTGGCTGAAATCGTCTATTCCGGGCTGGGCTGGAGAAACAAGAACATCGACACCTCGGACCCTAAGTTCTCTCTCTATGAATCCCCGCCCCGGCAGCTCAGCTTCCAGGCCCATCTCGGAATCGGCGGGCCGATCATCAAGGACAAGCTCTGGTACTATGTCGGGGGTGGGCAGAGGCAGGATGATGAAGAAATCCAGGGCTTTAAGGAACGGGCGTCCAACCAAATGCCCAACGGGGCCGTGAAGCTGACCTTTCAGCCGGACCAGAAAAACCGGTTCCACGCTTTGGCCTGGTTTGAGGATTTCCTCGTCTACAATCGAGGCCTGAGCGTCAATCGGCCGGCCGACGCGTCGTATTTCGATGTCGGGCCGGACCTCACCCTAAGCCTGAGCAACCTTCACACCTTCTCCGACAATACCTACTCGGACGTGAGGATCGGCTATTTCTGGTGCCTCTACGACCAGCGCCCCAACCAGGGACGGGATGTTTCCCAGCATTTCGATGCCCAGACGGGGATGTACAGCGGCAACTACGGATGGTGGGGGGAATCGGACACTTCCCACATCTCGATAAACGCCTCCCTATCCCATCATGCCGACAATTTCATCCGGGGGGCTCACGATTTCAAAGTCGGCGTCGAATTCCTGAGCGGTGACGACAACTATTCCGGGGGATACCCGGGCGGATTAAATTACGCCGATAACGTCTACAGCTACTATGACGGCCTGCTGCATAACTATGCCTATTCCTATTCCTACGGCATCAAATCCAGCGTTTGGAAAGTTTCGGCTTTCGCCCAGGATTCTTGGAGAGTCGGTGAACGGATAACCGTAAACCCCGGAATTCGTTATACCCACTATCGGGGGACCCTCCCCACGGTGAGCTCGAGCCCGGTTTTCACTCCCAAAGACACGTTCGAGCCGAGGATCGGATTGACTTGGGATATTTTGGGGGACCACTCGACGGCTTTTAAGGTCCATTACGGCCGGTATTATGACTCCCTGAAATGCGCCTACTTCCAGCCCGCTGACCAGAATATCAGCGACTGGGTGATGTATGAAGTCCTGCCCGATGGGGAAAAAGTGGAGATCTACAGGTCCGTTTTCTCCAACCCCACGGAAGTCGACCCCAACATCCGGATGCCGATGATGGATCAATTCACCGTCGGCCTGGAGAGGACGCTGATGAACGACCTGGCCGTGGGAGCCTCTTTTATCTATCGAGACTATAGTGACTTCATCGCCAAGATCAACACCACGGCCACTTGGGCGAAGGAGCCTTTTACCTTTTTGGATGAGAACGGGGTGGCCAGGACGATCGATGTCTACAACCAGACTTCGCCCGGCGAGGAGGACCGGTTTATGGTCACCAATCCCAAGGCCGGGATTTCGGAGGGGGTCATTCAAACCCCCAAGAACAAATACCGGGGGTTTTCCATCTACCTGAACAAAAGGTTTTCCTCCGGCTGGATGCTGCATGCCCATTATGCCTACGGCCAGGCCAAGGGGAATCATGACAACACCTACACGGGCGGAGGCTCGGGTGGTAACCGCTATCTCAACCCGAACCGCCAGATCAACGCCTACGGCTATCTTCCGAATGATCCCACCCATGTGATCAAGGTTTATGGGACTTTCCAGCTTCCCTGGGGATTCAGCCTGAGTCCCCAATTCATGTACGAGACCGGCTACAACTGGACCCGGTATGTCACCGCCGCCGCGAGCGGACGGCCCAACGTCTTTCTCGAACAGAGAGGGTCAAACAGGCTGCCGGCGATCATCGACCTCGGCCTCAGGCTGGAAAAGAATTTCAGCCTGACGCAGAGGTATCGGCTGGGGTTGATTGCTGATATCTTCAACACTTTTAACAGGGGGAAGGAGCTCCAGATCGACTCCCGGGTGGACAGCCAGAACTTCGGAAAGGCGACCTGGGTGAACGACCCGAGGTCTTTCCGGGCTTCCTTGAGATTCTTCTTCTGAGCGAGGCGGTCTGAAGGGCGCTCCCACGCTGGTTCGAGGGTTGGCCCGGAGCCAACCCAAGGCCTGTTGATTTCCCTATCTCAGCAGGACTTTTCCGCTAAGGGCGCCGTTGAATTTTCCCTTTTCTATGCCCCATTTCCCGTTGAGGAGGACATATTCGACTCCGGAGGCGTATCTCCGGGAGTCGAGATAGGTCGCATTGTCCTTGACTGTGTCCGGGTTGAAAAGGACAAGGTCGGCTTTGAAGCCTTCGAGAAGAAGCCCCCTGTCCTTAAGCCCCAGGAATGAGGCCGGGAGGGAGGTCATCTTCCGGACGGCGTTCTCGAGAGTCAGGAACTTGTCTTCCCGGACGTACTTGCGCAGCACTTTCGTCTGGCTTCCGAATTCCCGCGGATGGCCGGACTCGGGCCCAGTGTCTTCTTTGAGGAGCGGCGCCGCCGTTCCGTCGCTCGAGACCATCACCCAATCCTCTCTCAGGGCTTCCCGGACTTCGTCCTCGGACATCGCCCCGCCCGAATAGAAAATATCGGGCTCCTCGAGGATCAGGTCGGCGAGAATCTCGAATCCGTCCCTTTTTTGCTCTGCGACGAGGTCCGCCATGTTCTTCTCGTTGAGCTCGGGATGCTTCCTGGAGATGAGGATTGTAAAGTTATGCCAGCCCCACAAGGCTACGGGGCTGGGGTCATGCGGGGTCCCTTCCAAGGTGAGTTTTTTTATTTTCTCCCGGGCGGGTCTATCGGCCAGCGCCTTGAGAAGCTCGGCCAAGTACTGCTCTCCCGCCTTTTTAAGCTCCGCCTCGGCGCCGACCTTATAATAAAGGTCTTCGGCCTTTTTCCGGATTTCCGCCAGGGGTTTGAGGTCGTCCGGGACGACGGGAATCTGCCAGATCGGGCCAAACGGAGCGGATTTGGTATAGGGATACTGATCGGCGACAACATAGACCCCGCGGGCCCGGGCGTCCCGGATGAGCGCGATGGCCTGCTTCATCAGTCCCCAGTTGTTCTTGCCGCAGACCTTGAAATGGGCGATATTGGCCCGGACTCCCGTCTCCTCGGCGATCCGGACGGTCTCCCGGACAGCGTCACAGATAACCGCCGCCTCGTCCCGCATATGGCTTGTGTAAATCCCGCCGAATTCGCCGACGACTTTGGTGAGGGCGATGACCTCCTCCGTCTTGGAGTAGCGGTCGGGGATGTACTCCAGCCCGGTGCTCATGCCCCAGGCACCCTCCCTCAGCCCCTGACGAAGGATGTCCTTCATCTTCTCGAGTTCCCCGGGTGTCGGGTCGCGAGGCTCGACCTTCAGGACGGCCTTCCGGACGGTCCCGAAACCGATGAGCAGGGCCGCGTTCGTTCCGATGCCCTGCTTCTCCCATTCGGCTTTTATCTTGGCGATATCGAATGTCCCCTGGCCGCAGTTGCCCGTGGCCACGGTGGTAACGCCCTGGGCCAGGTAATTCAGGTTGGCCTTGGCCTCGGGGCTTCCGATGGTGAAGTCGCAGTGAGTATGCATGTCTATGAACCCCGGCGAGACCACGAGGCCCTTGGCATCGAGGGTCATTTTCGCCGCCTGGCCGCGGAGATTCCCAATAGCGGAGATCGTGTCCCCCTTGATCCCGACATCCCCATAGAACCAGGGGTTGCCGGTCCCATCGACGATCTTGGCCCCCGTGATGACGATATCGAATACTTCCCGGGACTTCCCGGTGATGGAAACCGCGGTGAAAGCCGCCAGGCTCAAGGTGATAAAAACAGCAGCTAAACGTCGGACCATGATGTTCCTCCTCGCGTGATCCAGGAGGGGACGATGAGCGGAGCCGTCCCTCCCTATTTTTTCACGAACTCGATGCCGGCGGCGCGCCCCATGTTGAACGTAAAGCCGGTGACGGCCTTTCCTTTGCGGACGAATTCGATGCCGAAGCCTCCCTGGGTGAATTTGTCCTTGGCCATGGCCGTGAAGGGCGCGGGGGGGAGGCTCCTGAATTTCGCGATGAGGGCGCCGTTTTCAACAACGAAGCGGTACTTGGCGTTGAGCAGCTCTTCGCTGACGTATTCGCCGGCGTATTCGTTCAACTGGGCGGCCGTGAGGGGCGCGAGCGGTGCGGCCTTGGCCAGATCATAGCGCTCAACTCCGGCCACTTTTAGCGAGGCCTCCGCCGTTTTGCCTTTGGCGTCCGGAAGGAATTCGATGGAAATCTCGGCCGGCGCGTTCAGGGCTTCAAAGGCGGTTTTGCTTATCGGCGCAAGCTCAAGTTCCAGCCCCATGGCCGAAAGCGTCAGCTTTTCCTCTTTCATCAAAATGGATACCCAGATCTTGAACCTCTTGTCCTGGTAATTGCCGACCTTTTCCTCGAGCTCCGGCTTGGAGAGGACGACCGGATCGGCCTTCTTTTTCTCTTCCTTGGGCTTTTCCTTGATGAGGTCGGCCAGGTAGATATCGGCCACCTTATAGCAGAGGTCGTCCGGGTTTTGTGATCCGAGGTTGGTCAGGCAGATTATGGAGAATTTCTGTTCCGGGAAACGGACGAA
>Ga0316626_10000601_pt1 | contig 14462 bp, 11 predicted proteins | sample OWC_Aug_T1_C1_D5_FD_207656 | JGI IMG/M metagenome (GOLD analysis project Ga0316626, IMG submission 207656) | Wetland soil microbial communities from Old Woman Creek delta, Ohio, United States - OWC_Aug_T1_C1_D5_A | ecosystem: Environmental > Terrestrial > Soil > Wetlands | place: USA: Ohio...
CGAGGAAAGACAGCGCCAGATCGCAGCGCGCCTCGGCTTCGAGATCAGCGACCACTCGCTGACTTTGCACGGGCGCTGCGTCCGCCCGAACTGCCCTTACCGTTCGAAGCAGCCTTAGTCGAATTGCCTGCCGCCGGCGCGGGCCGGCGCGCCGCCTCGAGCATCTCGCGTGCGTGCTCACGCGTGCGTGCCGTGATCTGAGTCCCGCCCAGCATGCGTGCGAGTTCCTCGACGCGTTCATCGCCGCCGAGCGGTTCGAGCGCGGTACGAGTGCTCCCGCCGGCCGTGTGCTTGCGCACGCGCACCTGGTGATCCGCCTGCGACGCAACCTGCGGCAGGTGGGTCACGCACAGTACCTGCCCGGATACCGCGAGCGCGCGCAATTGCCGGCCGACCATCTCGGCGACGGCACCGCCGACACCCGCATCCACTTCGTCGAACACCAGGCAGGGCAGGTGCGTGGCATTCAGCGTGGCCACCTGCAGGGCCAGGCTGATGCGCGACAACTCGCCGCCCGAGGCGACCTTCGCGAGCGGTCGTGGTGGCTGACCGGGGTTTGCGCTCACCAGGAACTCGATGTCGTCGGCGCCGTGTTCGCTGACCTCGTTTGCACCGCGCGCCTCGATGCGTGTCGCGAACACGCCGCCCTGCATGCCGAGCCCCTGCATGAGCGTGGTGACGCGTTCGTCGAGCATCCTGGCCGCGCGGCGTCGTGCCTCACGGAGGTGACCTGCCGCCTGGTCCCGGTCTTGCTGCGCCACGCCGAGGCGACGCTGCAGTTCGGCCAGGTCCACCGCGCCGCTGCGGAGGGCGGACAGTTCCGCGCCGAGTTGCTCGCGCAGCACCGGCAGCTGCTCGACGTTGCAACGGTGCTTGCGTGCCGCAGCCTCCAGTGCCGCAAGACGCGATTCGACCCACTCCTGGCGCGCTGGATCGGCCTCCAGGGAGTCCGCATAACGCCGCAGGCCCGCAACCGCCTCGCGACACGCAATTGCGGCCTCCTCGAGCAGGCGCTCGGTATCAGCGAGCGCCGGGTCGAGCGCCGCAAGCTGGCGGATCATGTTCTGCGCGCGCCCCAGGGCCGCCGCCACGTCGCCTGTGTCGCCGGCGAGCAGGCTGTCCACCTGCGCCGTGCCCTCCACGAGGCGGCCGAGTGCCGCCATGCGTCGGCGCTCCTCGGCGAGCAGCCTTGGCTCATCAGCCTTCGGGTCGAGTGCGTCGAGTTCGGCGACGTAATGCGCGAGCAGGTCGAGCCGGCTCTCGCGGTCACGCCCGCGCTGCTCGAACGCCTGCCGCTCCAGGTCGAGTTCGCGCCAGCGCTGGAAGGCTGCGCGCATCGCCTCGGTTTCCTCGCCAAGTCCGCCGCTCTCGTCGAGCAGTCCGCGCTGGTAGCTGCGACGCGCCAGCGACTGGAACTCCAGCTGGCCATGCACGTCCACGAGCAGCTCGCCGAGCGCGCGCAAGGCTTGTGCGGGCATGGCCTGCCCATTGACGTATGCGCGGCTCCTGCCATCCGCCGCGATGCTGCGCCGCAGCAGCACCTCGCCATCGTGGGCAACCTGCTGCTCCTCGAGCCAGGCCTGCGCATGCGGATTGCCGCCGACGGCAAAGGTCGCAGTCACCTCGGCGCGCGCCGCGCCATGCCGCACAGCGCCGCTGTCCGCGCGTCCGCCGACGGCGATCAGCAACGCATCCACGAGGATCGACTTGCCGGCGCCGGTTTCGCCCGTGAGCGCGGTAAAGCCGCGGAGCAGTTCGAGTTCCACGGCCTCGACGATCGCGAAGTCGCGAATCTGCAGGTGAGTCAGCATCGCGCGAAGTCAGCCGACGGGTGGCTGGCCGGCGCGTCCGCCGCGGCCCCAGTGCAGCTTGGAGCGCAGGATGCGGTAGTAATCGTGGTCCGGCGGATGCAGCAGGGTTGCGCTGATCGAGGCGCGGCACACGCGCAGCCGCTCGCCGGGCTCCAGTTCGCTGGTCACCATGCCGTCGCAGACCACCTGCGCGCGGGCCTCGAAGCGGTCGGCGAGTTCGATCTCAATGATGCTGTCCGCGCTTACCACGATCGGCCGGTCGGACAGCGTGTGCGGGCAGATCGGCACCAGTACGATCGCGGCGAGGCTGGGGTGGACGATCGGCCCGCCGCACGACAGCGCGTAGGCAGTGGAACCGGTCGAGGTCGAGACGATGAACCCGTCGCCGCCGTGCGTGTTGACGTAGGTGCCATCCACCCACGTGCGGAGGTCGAGCATGCGGCCGGTCTCGCGTTTGGCGACCACGATGTCGTTGAGGGCCAGCGCCGTGACGGCGCGGCCGTCGCACTGCACCTGCGCTTCGAGCAGCATGCGCGATTCCGGCAGGCAGCGCCCCTCGAGCGCGTCGTCCACGCTTTCGAGCATGCGGTCCGGACCGACGTCGGCCAGGAAGCCAAGGCGCCCGCGGTTCACGCCGAGCACCGGTACCGACTCGGCGGCGGCCATGCGGGCGTTGTGCAGCATCGTGCCGTCGCCTCCGACGGCCACCAGCAGGTCGGAGCCTCGCGCCAGTTCCGGCTCCGGTACCAACGTGACCGGCAGCAGGCCGAAGTCGATCCCGAGCCCGGTTGCCGCGCGGACGTGGCGGCCCCGCTCGAGCAGGTGTGCAGCCAGGGCGAGCATCGCCTCCCCGACCCTGGGATCAGTGGCTCGCCCAGCCAGGGCGACGGTCGAATAAGCAGCGTGGCCGGTGTTCATGCTTGAATGGTCTTTTAGCACGCAGGCGTCGCGCGCGGCCAGCGTACAATCGTGCGCGAAGGGCGCAATTCGGCGCCCTTGACTTCCGCGAAACCGCGTTGCTAGCTTGATGATCGTCCGCGGGAAAATGTTCTTCCCGTCAGGGGTTTACCGTCGATGGTGCGGGATCACGCCGAAGACCTGCTCAACGACCGGGCGCAGCACCTGCTGAAGGTCCTGGTGGAGAGCTACATCCGCGAGGGCCAGCCGGTTGGCTCGCGCACGCTGTCGCGCGACTCGGGCCTGAACCTGAGCGCCGCCACGGTGCGCAACGTCATGGCCGACCTCGAGGAGTACGGCTTCGTCACCTCGCCCCACACGTCGGCGGGCCGCGTGCCGACGGACAAGGGTTATCGCTTTTTCGTGGATACCCTGTTGCGGCAGCGCCGTCCCGGTGGCGTGGACGACGTCATCGAGGAACTGCAGCGCCGGCTCGAGCACGAGCATGACCGCGACCCCAAGGCACTGGTGGCGGTCGCCTCGCAGGTGCTGTCGTCGATCACGCATCTCGCCGGGGTGGTGACGATCCCTCGCCAGCCGCACCAGTCGCTGAGCCAGATCGAGTTCCTGCCGCTCTCCGACAACCGCGTGCTCGCGGTGATGGTGGTCAACGGCCGCGACGTGCAGAACCGCATTGTCCAGCTGGAGCGCCACTACTCGGCCGAGGAACTGCGGCGCGCCGCCAACTTCCTCAACCAGCAGTTCGGCGGCAAGGAGCTGCGCCAGGTGCGCGAGGACCTGGTCGGGGAGCTCGCCCAGACCGGCGAGCGCCTCAACCAGCTCATGCTGGATGCCATCTCGGTGGCGCAGCAGATGCTCGGCGAAGGCGCGAAGGGCGCCCCGGAGTACGTCATCGCCGGCGAGACCAACCTGATGGAGTTCGCCGAGCTGTCTAACGTCGACAAGCTGCGTCGCCTGTTCGACGCGTTCACCGCCAAGCGCGACATCCTCAACCTGCTCGACCTGAGCCTGAGGGCGGAGGGCGTGCAGATCTTCATCGGGCAGGAGTCCGGCTACCAGATCCTCGACGACTGCAGCATCGTCACCGCGCCTTACGCGCTCGACAACGAGACGGTCGGGGTGCTCGGCGTCATCGGCCCCACCCGCATGGCCTATGAGCGGGTCATCCCCATCGTCGACGTGACGGCCCGGCTGCTTGGCTCGGCCTTGAATTCCCGCCGCTAGGCCCGATATCCCGCGACAAACGCGAGTCCGCAGCCACTGGCTGCGGCCGGAGGCAGCTCTTTGACCCCAGGCACGGTGACATGACCAACCCTTCCGAGACTGACGGCGTGACCCCTGAGACCGCCACCGAGGCGACCGCTCCCGGCACCCTCGAGGCTGAACTGGCCGAGGCCAGGGCCAAGGTGGATGAGCACTGGAACAGTTACCTGCGTGCCGTGGCCGAGACCGACAATGTCCGCAAGCGTGCCCAGCGCGACGTCGAGGCCGCGAGCCGCTACGCCATCGAGCGGTTTGCCGCAGAGCTCCTGGATGTGCGTGACAGCCTCGAGCTGGGCGTCGCCGCTGGCGCTGCGGCCGAGGGCGCGCGCCTGCTCGAGGGAATGGAAGCCACGCTGCGCCTGCTCAACAAGGCCTTCGAGAAGTCCGGCGTGAGCGTGCTCGACCCGGTCGGGCAGCCTTTCAACCCGGAGTTCCACGAGGCGATGGCGACCCAGCCGTCGGCCGAGCAGCCGGCCGGCACCGTGCTCGCCGTGGTCCAGAAAGGCTATGTGCTCAACGGGCGCCTGCTGCGGCCCGCAAGGGTGCTGGTCGCCCGGGCACCGGACCCGCCCGCGAACTGACTTGAATCCCCCCAAGCCGGCCCCCAACTAGCCGGTCATCGAATTACTGATTGGACGGAGTTCCATCCATGGCAAGAGTCATCGGCATCGACCTCGGCACCACCAACTCCTGCGTCGCGATCATGGACGGCGGCAAGCCGCGCGTGATCGAGAACAGCGAGGGTGACCGCACTACGCCCTCGATCGTCGCCTTCACCAAGGACGACGAGGTGCTGGTCGGCCAGTCGGCCAAGCGCCAGGCCGTCACCAACCCGCAGAACACCCTGTACGCGATCAAGCGCCTGATCGGCCGTCGGTACGACGACAAGGTCGTGCAGAAGGACGTCGACATGGTGCCCTACAAGATCGTCAAGGCAGACAACGGCGACGCCTGGGTCGAGGTGCACGGCAAGAAGATGGCGCCGCCCGAGATCTCGGCGCGCGTGCTGATGAAGATGAAGAAGACCGCCGAGGACTTCCTCGGCGAGCCGGTGACCGAGGCCGTGATCACGGTGCCCGCGTACTTCAACGACTCGCAGCGCCAGGCGACCAAGGACGCCGGCCAGATCGCGGGCCTCACCGTCAAGCGCATCATCAACGAGCCCACCGCCGCGGCGCTGGCCTACGGCCTCGACAAGTCGGGCGGCGACCGCAAGGTTGCCGTCTACGACCTCGGCGGCGGCACGTTTGATATCTCGATCATCGAGTTCGCCGACGTGGACGGCGAGCGCCAGTTCGAGGTGCTCTCCACCAACGGCGATACGTTCCTCGGCGGCGAGGACTTCGACAAGCGCGTGATCGACTACCTGGCGGCCGAGTTCCAGAAGGAGAGTGGCGTGGACGTGCGGCGCGACCCGCTCGCCATGCAGCGCCTGAAAGAAGCTGCCGAGAAGGCGAAGATCGAGCTCTCGTCGAGCCAGCAGACCGAGGTCAACCTGCCGTACATCACGGCCGACGCCTCCGGCCCGAAGCACCTGGCGATGAAGCTGACCCGCGCCAAGCTCGAGTCGCTGGTCGAGGACCTCGTGCAGAAGACCATCGAGCCGTGCCGCATCGCGCTCAAGGACGCCGGCCTGTCGATCAACGACGTGGCCGAGGTGATCCTCGTCGGCGGCCAGACGCGCATGCCGCTGGTGCAGAAGTGCGTGAAGGACTTCTTCGGCAAGGAGCCGCGCAAGGACGTCAACCCCGACGAGGCCGTGGCGGTCGGCGCCGCGGTGCAGGCCGGCGTGCTCACCGGCGAGGTGAAGGACGTGCTGCTGCTCGACGTCACCCCGCTGTCGCTCGGCATCGAGACGCTCGGCGGCGTGATGACCAAGCTGATCGAGAAGAACACCACCATCCCGACCAAGGCGACGCAGGTGTTCTCGACGGCCGACGACAACCAGACGGCCGTGACCATCCACGTCCTGCAGGGCGAGCGCGACCGCGCGGGCGACAACAAGTCGCTCGGCCGCTTCGACCTGTCGGACATCCCGCCGGCGCCGCGCGGCATGCCGCAGGTGGAGGTCACCTTCGACATCGACGCGAACGGCATCCTCAACGTGTCCGCGAAGGACAAAGCGACCGGCAAGGAGCAGAAGATCGTCATCAAGGCCTCGAGCGGCCTGACCGAGGACGAGATCAAACGCATGGTGCGCGACGCCGAGGCGCACGCCGAAGAGGACAAGAAATTCCGCGAGCTCGCCGAGACGCGCAACCGCGCCGACGCGCTGCTGCACGCCACGGAGAAGGCGCTCAAGGACCTCGGCGACAAGGTCTCCCCGGAGGACCGGGCCAAGACCGAGTCGGCGCTGTCGGACCTGCGGGCCGTGCTCAAGGGCGACGACAAGGACGTGATCGAGACCAAGGCTCGCGCACTGGCCGAGGCTTCGGCCGCGGTTGCGCAACAGGCCTATGCGAGCCAGCAGGCGGCCAGTCCCGGCGGCCCGGGTACGACGGGTGGCTCTGGCGCTGGCGGCGGCAAGGACGACGTGCTCGACGCGGAATTCGAGGAAGTGAAGGACAAGGACGGCAAGGCTTCCTGAGCGGCGAGCAGGTATGCTTGAGTGACTGACCCACCGCCGCGGGATTCAACCCCCCGCGGCGGTTCTTCATTAGAGACCCGCCCGGACATCGCATGGCGAAGCGCGATTACTACCAGGTCCTCGACGTGCCAAAGACGGCATCCGAGGCCGACATCAAGAAGGCGTACCGGCGCCTCGCGATGAAGTACCACCCCGACCGCAACCCGGGGGATCACGAGGCCGAGGACAAATTCAAGGAGGCCAAGGAGGCGTACGAGACACTCACCGACGCCCAGAAGCGCGCGGCCTACGACCAGTTCGGTCACGCCGGCGTCGATGGCATGCGTGGTGGCGGCGGCGGCGGGTTCGACCCGCGCGACGCGTTCGGCGATATCTTCGGCGACGTGTTCGGTGACATCTTCGGCGGCGGCCGTCGCGGCCGTTCGCAGGTGTTCCGCGGCGCCGACCTGCGCTATGAACTCGAGCTCGATCTCGAACAGGCGGTGTTCGGCGACACCGCCAGTGTCGAGTTCACCACGCTGGCCGAGTGCGAGGAGTGTTCCGGCAGCGGTTCTGCGCAGGGCTCCAAGCCGGAGGCCTGCGGCACCTGTCGAGGTGCCGGCCAGGTGCGCATGCAGCAGGGCTTCTTCACCGTGCAGCAGACCTGTCCGCGCTGCCATGGCCGCGGACAGGTCGTGAGCGACCCGTGCGGCAAGTGCCGCGGACAGGGGCGCGTGCGCAAGCAGAAGACGTTGTCGGTCAAGGTGCCCGCCGGCGTGGATACGGGCGACCGTATCCGGCTCTCGGGCGAGGGCGAGGCGGGACGCAACGGTGGCCCGGCCGGCGACCTGTACGTCGAAGTCCGGGTGCGCGATCACGCGATTTTCGAGCGTGACGGGGCGCATCTTTCGTGCGAGGTTCCAGTGAGTTTCGCGCGCGCCGCGCTCGGCGGCTCGATCGAGGTTCCCACGCTCGACGGAACCGCGACGATCAAGGTGCCGCCCGAGACGCAGTCGGGCCGCGTCTTCCGTCTCCGCGAGAAGGGCATCAAGCCGGTGCGTGGCGGTCCGACGGGCGACCTGTTCTGCCGTGTCGTGGTCGAAACGCCCGTCAGTCTGACGCGCGAGCAGAAAGACCTGCTGCAGAAGTTCGAGGATTCGCTGCAGAAGGACGGCAAGCGTCATCACCCCCGCGAGGAAACGTGGCTCGATGGCGTGAAGCGCTTCTTCACCAGTCTCGGGGAATGATCCGACGATGCTGAACGTCGCCATGTTCGGCGCCTCCGGGCGCATGGGGCGCACGATCGTGCCGTTGCTGGCGGCAAGCACGGACCTGCGACTGAGCGGCGCCCTGGCCGCTGCGCAGGACCCGCACATCGGCCACGACGCCGGCATCGTGGCGGGCACCGTTCCGGTCGCCGTGAGCATCACCAGCGATCCGGAGCGGGCGCTCGAAGGCGCTGGCGTGGCAATCGACTTCACTCTGCCGGCGGCCACGCTGGCCCAGGCCCGGCATTGCCTGGCCCGGAGGGTGCCGCTCGTGATCGGCACAACGGGCATCGATGAGCTCGGCAAGGCCGAGATCGCGAGGATCGCCGGGTCGATTCCCGTGGTCATGGCACCGAACATGAGCCTCGGCGTGAACCTGCTGTTGAAGCTCGCCGAACTCGGCGCCCGGGCGCTGGATGCCGACTACGACGCGGAAATCTTCGAGGCACATCACCGGCACAAGGTGGACGCACCAAGCGGCACGGCCCTTGGGCTGGGTCAGGCCGTGGCCCGTGGCCGCGGTACGACGCTGGAGCAGGCCGCCGAGTACGTCCGGCATGGCGCCACCGGCCCGCGCCGCAAGGGCGCGATCGGCTTCAGCGTGGTCCGCGGCGGCGAGATCGTCGGTGACCACCGGGTGATCTTTGCCGGGCCGGGTGAGCAGATCGAACTCGCGCACCACGCCCAGGACCGGTCAGGGTTTGCCCGCGGCGCCGTGGCGGCGGCGCGCTGGGTGGTCGGGCGTCCGCCCGGACTCTACTCGATGATGGATGTGCTCGGGCTCTAACGCGTCGGGCGTCGTTGGCGCTGCTGGCGCGCCCGCGAACTGACGCTGCGGTCCGGAGCACCGCCCGAATGGGAAACCTGTCCGGGAGGACACCGTGAACCCTTTTATGGACTCCGCACGCAAGCGGCGGACCGGCGGGCCAGCGATGCCTGAGCGGGGCAGATGGAATCGAATAGCGCGACCCGCCGAGGTCGCGTAAACTTCGCCACTTAGCCCGTGGAGCAAATCACGAACGGGGTGAGCACCAGCTCATCCCGCCAGTGCCTGCACGCGCTAAACGGGTCCGCATGCTGTTTGCGGGCCAGTGCACCGGAGGATACGACCGTGACGACACCCGCTGTTCTGGCACTCGAGGACGGCACCGTGTTTCGCGGAGCGGCCATCGGCGCCGACGGCACCGCGACCGGTGAGGTGGTGTTCAATACCGCCATGACCGGATACCAGGAGATCCTGACGGATCCCTCCTATTCGCGGCAGATCGTCACCCTGACATACCCGCATATCGGCAACACCGGGACCAATCCCGAGGACATCGAGTCGAACTCCATCCACGCGGCCGGCCTGGTCATCCGCGACCTGCCGCTGCTGCATTCCAGCTGGCGCGCCACCGAGTCCCTGCCCGAGTTCCTGAAGCGGGGTGGCATCGTGGCCATTGCCGACATCGACACCCGCCAACTGACCCGAATCCTGCGGGAGAAGGGCGCCCAGGCCGGCTGCATCGCAGCCGGCGATGCGGCCGCCCGCCCGGACCTCGCCGTCGAGGCCGCCCGGCGTTTCCCGGGCCTCAAAGGCATGGACCTCGCCAAGGTCGTCTCGACCAGGCGGTCCTTCCAATGGAATGAGGGCACGAACTGGGCGCTGGAGCAGGGGCCGCGGCGGCGCCCGGGCCAGCGGCTGCACGTCGTCGCCTATGACTTCGGCATCAAGCGCAACATCCTGCGCCTGCTTGCCGACCACGGCTGTCGCATGACGGTGGTGCCGGCCGAGACCCCCTTTGACGCGGTCATGGCGCTCAAGCCGGATGGCGTCTTCTTCTCCAATGGTCCCGGCGATCCCGAGCCGTGCGACTACGCCATTGCGGCGATCCGTCAGTTCCTCGCCACGGGCGTGCCCCTGTTCGGGATCTGCCTGGGTCACCAGCTGCTCGGCCTCGCGACCGGCGCGCGCACCCTGAAGATGAAGTTCGGTCACCACGGTGCCAACCACCCGGTGCTCGAGCTCGATTCGGGGCGGGTGTTCATCTCCAGCCAGAACCACGGCTTTGCGGTGGACGAGGCGTCGCTGCCGGCCAATGTGCGTGCCACACACCGTTCGCTGTTCGACGGCTCGCTGCAGGGCATCGCCTGCACGGACCGGCCGGCGTTCAGCTTCCAGGGTCACCCGGAAGCGAGCCCCGGTCCGCGGGACCTCGCGCCGCTGTTCTCGCAGTTCGTCGAGTCGATGCTGCGCAAGGGCGCCTTGCCGGCGCGCAAGCTCGTCTGACCTCAGGAAGCACTGCACCCATGCCCAAGCGCACCGACCTCGACAGCATCCTGATCATCGGCGCCGGCCCGATCGTCATCGGCCAGGCCTGCGAGTTCGACTACTCCGGCGCACAAGCCTGCAAGGCGCTGCGCGAGGAGGGCTACCGGGTCATCCTGGTCAACTCGAACCCGGCGACGATCATGACTGACCCGGAGATGGCCGACGCCACCTACATCGAGCCGGTCAACTGGCGCACCGTCGCGCGGATCATCGAGAAGGAGCGTCCCGACGCGCTGCTGCCCACGATGGGCGGCCAGACCGCACTCAACTGCGCGCTCGACCTCGTGCGGGAGGGCGTGCTCGAGAAGTTCGGCGTGGAGCTGATCGCGGCCTCGCGGGAGGCCATCGACATGGCCGAAGACCGCGAGCTGTTCCGCAATGCCATGCGCGACATCGGCCTCGAGTGCCCGCGCTCGCGCGTCGCGCACAGCATGGAGGAGGCGCTCGCGATCCAGGCCGAGATCGGCTTCCCGACCGTGATCCGCCCGTCGTTCACGCTCGGCGGCACCGGTGGCGGCATCGCCTACAACCGCGAGGAATTCGAGCAGATCGTCACGCGCGGCCTCGACGCCTCGCCGACCAGTGAAGTGCTGCTCGAGGAATCGGTACTCGGCTGGAAGGAATTCGAGATGGAGGTCGTCCGCGACAGGAACGACAACTGCATCATCGTCTGCTCCATCGAGAACCTCGACCCGATGGGCGTGCACACTGGCGACTCGATCACGGTGGCGCCCGCGCAGACGCTGACCGACAAGGAATACCAGCTGATGCGCGACGCCTCGATCGCAGTGCTGCGCAAGATCGGCGTGGAGTGCGGCGGCTCGAACGTGCAGTTCGCAGTCAGTCCCCGGGACGGCAGGCTGCTGGTAATCGAGATGAACCCGCGCGTGTCGCGCTCCTCCGCGCTCGCGTCGAAAGCGACCGGTTTCCCGATCGCCAAGGTGGCCGCCAAGCTCGCGGTGGGCTACACGCTGGACGAACTGCGCAACGACATCACGGGCGGCGCGACGCCCGCTTCGTTCGAGCCGACGATCGACTACGTCGTCACCAAGATCCCGCGCTTCACGTTCGAGAAGTTCCCGGGCGCGAACGACCGCCTCACGACGCAGATGAAGTCGGTGGGCGAGGTGATGGCAATCGGCCGCACTTTGCAGGAATCGCTGCAGAAGGCGTTGCGCGGCCTCGAGACCGGCATCGACGGCCTGACACCCGTCGTGCAGCTGCCGCTCGACGAAGAAGGTACCAACCGGCTGGTCGAGGAACTGCGCATGGCAGGTCCGCACCGCCTGCGCTACGTGGCCGACGCGTTCCGTGCCGGCCTGTCGCTCGCCGAAGTGCAGCGCGCCTCGAGCATCGACCCCTGGTTCCTCGTGCAGGTCGAGGACCTCGTTCGCGAAGAGGCGCGCATCGCTACCGAGGGCCTGAGCGGGCTCGACGCCGCGCGACTGCGCACGCTCAAGCGCAAGGGATTCGCCGACAGCCGCATCGCCAGGCTGTGCGGCGTTCAGGAACAAGCGGTCCGCGAGCTGCGCCACGGCTTCGGCTTGCGGCCGGTTTTCAAGCGTGTGGACACCTGCGCCGCCGAGTTCGCCACCTCGACGGCTTACCTCTACTCCACCTACGAGGAGGAGTGCGAGGCCGCGCCCACGGACCGCCGCAAGATCGTCATCCTGGGCGGCGGGCCGAACCGCATCGGCCAGGGCATCGAGTTCGACTACTGCTGCGTGCATGCCGCTCTCGCACTGCGCGAGGACGGGTTCGAGACCATCATGGTCAACTGCAACCCGGAGACGGTCTCGACCGACTACGACACCTCCGATCGCCTGTATTTCGAACCGCTGACGTTCGAGGACGTGATGGAGATCCTGCACGTCGAGCAGCCCTTCGGCGTCATCGTGCAGTACGGTGGCCAGACGCCGCTCAAGCTCGCCAAGGCGCTCGGCGCCGCGGGCGTGCCGATCATCGGCACGAGCCCCGACTCGATCGACGTCGCCGAGGACCGCGAGCGCTTCCAGAAGCTCGTGGACCGGCTGCACCTCAGGCAGCCGCCGAACCGCACGGCGCGCACCGAGGACGCCGCCGTGCGGCTCGCCGGTGAAATCGGCTTCCCGCTGGTCGTGCGTCCGTCCTACGTGCTCGGTGGCCGGGCGATGGAAATCGTCTACACCGAAGACGACCTGCGTGCATACATGACGACGGCCGTGCAGGTGTCGAACGACAGTCCGGTGCTGCTCGACCGCTTCCTGGACCTCGCCATCGAGGTGGACGTGGACGCCATCTGCGACGGCAAGGACGTCTACATCGGCGGCATCATGGAACACGTTGAGCAGGCGGGTGTCCATTCGGGCGACTCCGGTTGCTCGCTGCCGCCATACAGCCTGAGTCAGGAACTGCAGGACCAGATCCGTGAGCAGACGCGCCGGATGGCGCTCGCACTCAATGTCGTGGGACTCATGAACGTGCAGTTTGCGATCCAGGGCGGGGTGGTGTACGTGCTGGAAGTGAACCCGCGCGCCTCGCGCACGGCGCCGTTCGTCTCCAAGGCGACCGGCGTGCCCCTCGCGAAGGCGGCGGCCCGCGTCATGAGTGGTCGCACCCTGGTCGAACTCGGACTGACGCAGGAGCGGGTGCCGCCGTACTACTCGGTGAAGGAAGCGGTGTTCCCTTTCGGCAAGTTCCCGGACGCCGACCCGATCCTCGGGCCGGAGATGAAGTCCACCGGCGAGGTGATGGGCACCGGTCTCAGCTTCGGCGAGGCCTATGCCAAGGCACAGACGGCCTCGAACGTGGTCCTGCCGACCCGCGGCGTGTGTCTCATCAGCGTCCGCGAGCGTGACAAGCCGGGTGCCGTGAGACTGGCACGGCTGCTGATTGCCCGCGGTTTCGAGATCCTCGCCACCCACGGCACGGCGGACGTGCTGGAGCAGGCCGGGGTACAGTGCCGTCGGGCCAACAAGGTCCGCGAAGGCCGGCCGCACATCGTCGACATGATCAAGAACGACGAGATCAGCCTGATCGTCAACACGACCGAGGGCAAGCGGGCGATCCATGAGTCGCGCTCGATCCGTCGTGAGGCCGTGGCCCGCCGCGTCACCTACTACACGACCCTCGCCGCCGCGCTGGCGACCTGCGAGGCTATCGACCACCTGCAGGAAGTCGAGGTGAACCGCCTGCAGGATCTTCACAAGGAAGTTCAGGTATGAAGCGTAAGCCTCTGACCGCAAAGGGCGCCGAGAAGCTGCGCATTGAGCTGCGCCGGCTGAAGGCCGAGGACCGGCCCCGCGTCATCCAGGCGATCGCCGAGGCGCGCGCCCATGGCGACCTGAGCGAGAACGCCGAGTATCACGCGGCCCGCGAGCAGCAGGGCTTCATCGAGGGTCGCATCAAACAGCTCGAGCACGACCTGTCGCACTGCGAAATCATCGATGTGGCGCACCTGCCTGCGACGGGCAGGGTCGTTTTCGGGGCGACGGTGGACCTCGAGGACCAGGACGATGGCTCCGAGGTCGTGTTCCAGATCGTCGGCGAGCCTGAGGCCGACGTCCGGCTCGGCTTGATCTCGATCACCTCGCCGATCGCCCGGGCGCTGGTCGGCAAGTCCGAGGGCGACGTCGTGGATGTGGCCGTGCCCGGTGGCACGCGGGCCTTCGAGATCGTGGCGGTTCGCTACGTTTGAGCGCCGGGCGGACGGGCGCGCTCTGTCCAGGGTCGGCGGCTCAGGACGCCTCAGCCGGGCAGCAGGATGCCCGGCTTATCCGGATTGGGGCGGTAATACAGGGCCACGTGGCCGATGCGCTGCACGAGCTCGGCGCCGGTGGACGCCGCCAGCTCGTCCAGAACCTGGTCGCGAAGTTCCCGGTCCCCCACGCGGGCCCGCACCTTCACCAGCTCATGATCCTTGAGTGCCCGGTCCAGCTCGGCCAGCAGGTTCGGGCTGATGCCCCCCTGGCCCACCAGCACGATGGGATTGCGGTCGTGGCCGAGTCGGCGGAGGTACTTGCGCTGGGCGTCGGTGAGGGGCATGAGGAAGGGAATCGGGGATGGGGGACCGGGGACAGTCTAGCGGCGGCGCATCGGGAATTGCGCCAAATCTCCGACGTCACCGCCCGCGGTTTTACCAGACTCATTGCGAGTCGGCGTCTCTTACACTAGCCCCCGTCTCCAATCCCCCATACCCTCTGCAGTGGCCAAGCGTTCCAAATCCTCCGCCCGTTGGCTCGCCGAGCATGCCGCCGACCCGTACGTGAAGCGGGCGCACGAGGAGGGCTGGCGGTCGCGCGCAGCGTTCAAGCTCGAGGAGATCAGCAAGGCTGAGCGGCTGCTCA
>Ga0316626_10000602_pt1 | contig 14444 bp, 12 predicted proteins | sample OWC_Aug_T1_C1_D5_FD_207656 | JGI IMG/M metagenome (GOLD analysis project Ga0316626, IMG submission 207656) | Wetland soil microbial communities from Old Woman Creek delta, Ohio, United States - OWC_Aug_T1_C1_D5_A | ecosystem: Environmental > Terrestrial > Soil > Wetlands | place: USA: Ohio...
GAGAACGGCGCCCAGCTCGTGATCGTCAATCGCGAGCCGACGTCCTACGACGCCGACGCCACACTGGTGCTACACGGCAGCGCCGGCGAGCTGCTCGGGGCAATAGCGAACGAGCTCGACCTCGTGTTGATGGGCGCCTGACATCTCTAATCGGCGGCCCGAACTCCCGATCAGTTTCCACTTGCCCGGCGCAGTGGCACCTCGTCGCTTTCCCCTCGGAGGTCCTGCTCCTCGTCGCTCGTGCCGGTCGGCTCCGGGCCGGCCTGCGGCAGCAGCGTGTCGCGGGAGCTCAGTTGCGCATCTCGCCACTTGAGCAAACCCTCGCGGACCCAGTCGGGATTGAGGTCGAGGGTGTCACACACGTTCACGAACGAGAAGAACCACGACTGATCGGCCGACGTGATCCACTGCTCGGCATCGCGGAAGAGCTGGCGCGCCTTCGGGTCGGTGGCGTGGACTTGCTTGCGGAAGCAGTGCACCGCATCCTCAAGCACGGCGATCATCAGGCGGCGCTCGCCGTCCATTCCGGGCTTGTGGCGCAGCGCCCCGAAGAACTGCGTTGCCAGCAAGGTGTCCGGCTCGAGCAGCCCCGTATACTGATCATCCACTGTGATGGTATCCGTCATTCTCGTTCACCTCTCGTGCTTTCACCGGCGCTTTCCTCGGACGAACGCCTAGCCGGCGATCGCTCCCAACACCCGCGGCCGCTCGAGGTGTCGCGCGCGGACGTCAGCAAGCGTCGTATTCGCAAAGACGTCCATGACCCGCCTCTGTGCCTCCTGCCACACCCATAGCATCCCGCAGTGGGGCTGGAGCGCACACTCGTGACTGTCGTGACCCTCACCACCGTCGCCGACGCACACGTTCACAGACACCGGCCCCTCGATCGCCTCAATGATGTTCTTGAATGTAACCATTTCCGGCTCGCGTGCCAGCGTGTACCCACCCTGAGCGCCACGCGTGGAGCGCACCAGGCCGTCACGGATGAGATCCTGGATGATCTTCTCGAGGAATTTCTTCGGAATGCCCTCCTGCGCCGCGATCTCCGCGACCGAACACGGCCGTCGGTCGCTCCGAATCGCGAGATAGATCACCGCCCGGAGCGCGTAATCGACCTTTCTACTGACCTGCATGATGGACATCGTAATCTCTCTCCTTTGATCCTCACTCGGTACGGCGACAACGGAACTCCTCGAGCCACGCCATCTGGATCGCTTCCAGCTTGGCCTCGTTGGAGCCCTTGGAGTCGTCATCGAAATCCGGCAACTCGGTCACGAAGCGATGCAGATCGGTGAAGCGCACCGACAGCGGATCGACATTCGCGTGCGCGTCGGCGAGCTCGACTCCCAGGTCCTCGGCATCATCCCACGTGAGACTCATGATTCACCTCGTCCCGCGCGTCAGGACGCCACCTCGGATACCGTCTTGCGCTCGAGCACGTGCTTGATGGACGACGACATGATGCGCTGCGCGAAGGGCGTGGAGGCCACGTTCAGGCGCTCGATGCGATCACGGATGGCGTTGTAGTCGCGTCCCTCCATCGCCTCGCGCACCGCACCGATCGCGTCGCGAATCTGCGATTCCTCTTCGGCTCCAAGGAAACGCGACTCGTCGCGGAGCGCGCGCTCGGTCTGGCGGATCAGCGTCTCGGCATCGGTGCGCGCTTCGGCAAGGAGTCGCGCCGCAACGTCCGCTTCGGCATGATCGATCGACTCCTCGAGCATGCGTTCGATCTCGGCATCGGTCAGCCCGTAGGACGGCTTCACGTCCACTGAGCGCTCCTTGGCGCTCCGCACGTCGCGCGCGGTCACGTTGAGGATGCCGTTGGCGTCGATCATGAAGACCACGTCGATGCGTGGAAAGCCCGCGGGCGCGGGCTCGATCGGGATAGAGAAGCGCGCCAAGCTTCGGCAGTCGCTGGCGATCTCGCGCTCACCCTGCAGCACGTGCACGTCGACGGCTGTCTGGTTGTCGACCGCGGTCGTGAAGGTCTCGGACACGCTGGTCGGGATGGTGGTATTGCGCTCGATCAGCCGCGTCATCACGCCACCCATGGTCTCGATGCCCAGCGAGAGCGGCGCGACGTCGAGCAGCAACATGTCCTTACGGCGCCCGCTGAGGATGCCAGCCTGGACACCCGCACCGAGCGCCACCACCTCCTCGGGATTCATGTCGCAGAGCGGCTCTCTCCCGAAGAGCGCCCGCACGCGCTCGCGAACGAGCGGGATGCGGGTGCTGCCCCCCACCAAGACGACGGCGTCGATCTCCTCCGGCCACATCGCCGCGTCCCGCAAGGCCTGCCGACACGCAGCGATCGTGCGCTCGACGATGGGCGCGATCAGCCCTTCGAGCGTCGCACGCTCGAGCATGCGCTCGAGCCCGGTCCCATCCTGCAGCTCGACGCTCACCTCCGTGTGCTCGGTGCTCGAGAGCCGGCACTTCGCCTCCTCGGCGGCACGCAGCGCCTGCGCTTGCACCGCGCGGCTCTGGGTGCCCCCTGCCGGAGCGCCGCGCTCCCCGAGGAGCCACGCCGCCAAACGCTCGTCGATGTCGTCGCCGCCGAGGCGGGTGTCGCCACCCGTCGCCTTCACCTCGAAGATGCCGCGCTCGAGCTTCAGAATCGAAACGTCGAACGTGCCGCCGCCGAAATCGTACACCGCGACCGTACCCTCGTTCCGGCGATCGAGGCCGTAGGCGAGCGCCGCAGCCGTCGGCTCGTTGACCAACCGCAGCACCTCGAGGCCCGCGAGCCGGCCGGCGTCCTTCGTCGCCTGGCGCTGACTGTCGTTGAAGTAGGCCGGGACGGTGATGACGGCCTTGCGCACGGGCTGCCCGAAAGCCGCCTCCGCCCATCGTTTCAGCTCCTTCAGGATGAGCGCCGAGATCTCGGGCGGGGTGTAGAAGCGCTCGCCCACATGAAATCGCACCACGCCCGCACCGTCCTCCGCAAAGGCATAGCGCCGGCGATCGACGGCGTTCACGTGCTCGCGGCCCAGGCCCATGAAACGCTTGACCGACTGGACCACGGCGGCCGGATCGAGCGGTGCCAGGGCGCGCGCGCGGTCGCCAACTACGACCTCGCCGTTCTCGCGAAATGCAGCCACGGACGGGAGGGTGGTGCGGCCGGTTGCCGGGTCGGCGATCACCCGCGGCACCCCGTCGTCGTCGAGGTACGCGATGAGGCTGTTGGTCGTACCGAGATCGATGCCGACTATGCGCTCCACTGGGGCTCCAGCTCCTTCTCGACGTCACGAATCAAGGTGCGCAGATAGTGCAACTCGGAGAGAATCTTCTTGGTGTCCGCCAGCGCCGCCGCGTGGTGTCCGTCCACGCAATCACTGCGCGTGAAGCTCTCGGTCAGGCGCTCCTCGAAGCCGTGCATCTTCTCCCGCAACTCGCCCTGGATGCCGCGCATCTCACTCTCCGCAGCCGCAGCGCCTCCTTTCCGTCGCTCCGCGCGCAGATCCTCGAGCTTCTCCTGCACGTCGAAGACCAAGCTCGCGAGGTCCGCCGGCACGCGCTCATTGTCCCGTCCGAGCGACTCGCCATGAAGCGACAGCCAGTAGAGCGCGCGGCTCACCGGATCCTTCAGGATCCGGTAGGCGCGATTCACCTCGGCCGTGGCACGCAGGCTCGCCACCTGTTCCGCCACCGGCCGATCGTGAAAGAGATCCGGGTGGAGGCGTCGCGAAAGCGCGTAGTAGCGTCCCGCGAGATCCTCGAGGTTGATCGTGAGCTTCCGCGGAAGCGCGAAGAGCGAGAAGAAGTCAGGCTCTGCCGTCGGCGATTGGACGACACCACACCCCGAGCAGACGAGCTGGGCCGCGGTAACCTTCCCGCAACTTATGCACAGAGCCGTGTCGGTCTTCGTCGTCATCTACGCGTACACCCTTGAGCTGTAGCTTCCGATCCCGCATCGTCGCGGTTCAGACCGTGAACGATGCTCCGCACCCGCACGTTCGTTTGATGTTCGGGTTGCGCAGCTTGAACCCGGACTCCATCAGTCCTTCTTCGTAGTGCACCTCGGTGCCGTTCAGGTAGAGAAAGCTCTTGCGGTCGACGAGCACCTTGGCGCCGCCGTTCTCGAACACCTTGTCGCCCTCGCGTTGAATGTCGAAGTCCATCTTGTACTGCAGGCCCGAGCAGCCGCCGCCGACCACCTTCAGGCGCAGGCCGTGATCGGGCTTGTTGAGGGAGGCAATGAGGCCGTGAATCTTCGCCGCCGCCTCGTCGCTGACGCTGATCGCCGCCATGAGCGCGCTCTCCTCTCCTCGGCCGCCTCAGACGGCTTTCTTCTCGTCCGAGCCGGCGCCGGGCTTTCGGCCCTTCCAGTCGGCGACTGCGGCCTTGATCGCGTCCTCTGCGAGGACCGAGCAATGGATCTTCACCGGCGGCAGTTTCAGCTCCTCGACGATCTGGGTGTTCTTCACGGCGTACGCCTCGTCGATCGTCTTGCCCTTGATCAGCTCGGTCACGTAGCTCGAGCTGGCGATTGCGCTGCCGCACCCGAAGGTCTTGAAGCGCGCGTCCTCGATCACGCCCTCCTCGGAGATCTTGAGCTGCAGCTTCATGACGTCGCCGCACTCCGGGGCGCCGACGATGCCGGTACCGACGTTCGGCTCGTCCTTCGGGAAGCTCCCAACGTTGCGTGGGTTGTCGTAGTGATCCAAGACCTTGTCGCTGTATGCCATGGCGTCTCCTCTGGGCCGGCGTCGCTCAGTCCCGCGCCCAGTTGAACGATTTGATGTCGATCCCTTCCTTGGCCATCTCGTAGAGCGGTGACATCTCGCGCAATCGCCTCACCTCGCGCACCACCCGCTCGCAGACGTACTCCACCTCCTCCTCGGTATTGAAACGGCCGAGCCCGAACCGGATCGAGGTGTGCGCGAGATCCTCGCCGACGCCGAGCGCCTTCAGCACGTAGGAAGGCTCGAGGGTCGCCGAGGTACAGGCCGACCCCGAAGAGACCGCGATGTCTTTGAGCCCCATCAGTAGCGACTCGCCCTCGACGAACGCGAAGCTCAGATTCAGGTTACCGGGGAGGCGCTGCAAGGGATGGCCGTTCAGATACGTCTCGTCGAGCTGGCTCATGATGCCGTGGCGGAGCTTCTCGCGCAGTCGCAGGATGCGCTCCCCTTCGCTCTCCAGCAGTTCACCGGCAAGCTCACACGCTTTGCCGAGCCCGACGATGCCGGGAACGTTCAGCGTACCCGACCGCATACCGCGCTCGTGCCCGCCTCCGTCCATCATCGGGGAGAGCCGCACACGCGGATTGCGCGATCGCACGTAGAGCGCGCCCGTGCCCTTCGGACCGTAGATCTTGTGCGCCGTGAATGACATGAGATCGATGCCCATCGCCTCCACGTCGACCGGGATCTTGCCGACACCCTGGGTCGCATCGGTGTGGAACAGGACCCCCTTCTCCTTGGCGATCTTGCCGATCTCGTGGATCGGCTGAATGGTGCCGATCTCGTTGTTGGCGTGCATGATCGAGATGAGGACCGTCTTGTCGGTGATCGCGTCACGCACGTCCCCGGGGGCGACGAGGCCGTGGTCGTCGACCGGAAGGTAGGTGACACGCGCAAGACCCTTGCGCTCGAGCGCCTTACAGGTGTCGAGGATCGCCTTGTGCTCGGTCGGCGCGGTGATGATGTGGTTGCCCTTCTCGCGGTAGAACTCCACCACGCCCTTGAGCGCCAAGTTGTCGGACTCGGTGGCACCGCTGGTGAAGACGATCTCCCTCGGCTTGGCGTTGATGAGCTTCGCGATCTGCTCGCGCGCCCGGTCGACTGCCGCCTCGGCCGCCCAGCCAAAGGCATGGTTGCGGCTGGCGGCGTTCCCGTACTGTTCACTGAAGTAAGGAAGCATCGCGTCGAGCACCCGCGGATCGGTCCGCGTGGTCGCGTGATTGTCCATGTAAATGAGTCGTTCCATCGTTTCTGACCCCCAAGGCTGCCGACTAATTCAGACTGATTGGCTCTGATATACGACTCTCACTGGGCCACGTCAAGATACCGTACCGACCATCCCTAGGCATCGCCAAGGATTCCGGATGGTTATGGCGATCCCCCGCCCATCAATCCAGACCGGAGAAGTCCTCTATTAGGGGGGCGAGAGCCTGTCAACTGGAGACTGATCCCGGGGCAGGAGCGGTACTCGGGGTCTCGAGTCGGCCGTCGCACAGTGGCTCCCGCGAGAGCAGCTCACGCAGAAACCACCCGGTGTGTGAGGCGGGCGTGGCCGCCACCTGCTCAGGCGTGCCTGCCGCCACGACCCTCCCACCCTGATCCCCACCCTCCGGTCCGAGATCGATGACGCGATCGGCAACTTTGATGACGTCGAGATTGTGCTCGATTACGACCACCGTGTTGCCCTGATCGGCGAGCCGCTCGAGGACGCCGATCAGCCGGCGGACGTCCTCGAAGTGGAGTCCGGTGGTCGGCTCGTCGAGAACGTAGAGGGTCTTGCCGGTCGCACGGCGCGCCAGCTCACGGGCGAGCTTGATGCGCTGGGCCTCGCCACCCGAGAGCGTCGTCGCCGGCTGTCCAAGGCGGACGTAGTCGAGGCCGACATCGCAGAGCGTGAGCAGCTTGGCACGGATGGCGGGGAAGCTTCCGAGGAACTCGACCGCCTCACCGACCGTGAGGTCGAGAACCTCGGCGATGTGCTTCCCGCGGTAACGGACCTCCAGGGTCTCGCGCGCATAGCGCGAGCCGCCGCACACCTCACAGGTGACGTAGACGTCGGGAAGAAAGTGCATCTCGATGCGGATGACGCCGTCCCCGGCACAAGCCTCGCAGCGCCCCCCCTTGACGTTGAACGAAAAGCGCCCCGGATCGTAGCCACGCGCGCGCGCTTCCGGGAGCTGGGCGAAGACGTCGCGGATGTGCGCGAAGAGGCCAGTGTAGGTCGCGGGGTTGGATCGCGGCGTGCGCCCGATCGGTCCCTGGTCGACGTCGATCACCTTGTCGAGGAGCTGCCAGCCGGTGAGTTCGTCGTGAGCGCCGGCCCGCTCGCGGCTGCCGGACAGCCGCTGCGCCAGCACCCGATAGAGCGTGTCGATCACGAGCGAGCTCTTGCCGGAGCCCGAGACGCCGGTGACGCACGTGATGGTCCCGAGCGGGATCTCGACTACGATGTTCCGGAGGTTGTGCTCGCGCGCGCCGCGCAGCACGAGGCTGAAGCCTCGGCCGCTCCGCCTGACCGGCGGGATCGGGATGCTGAGCGCGCCCGCCAGGTAGCGGCCGGTGAGCGAGCGCGGGTTCGCCATCACCGCGGCGGGCGTGCCCGCAGCCACGACCTCGCCGCCGTGCACGCCAGCCCCCGGTCCCATGTCGATCAGGTGATCGGCCGCAAGGATGGTGTCGCGGTCGTGCTCGACGACGAGAACGGTGTTGCCGAGGTCCCGCAGGCGCTCGAGAGTCCCCAGCAGGCGCGCATTGTCACGCTGGTGGAGACCAATCGAGGGCTCGTCGAGGATGTAGAGGACGCCGCTCAATCCGGAGCCGATCTGGGTGGCGAGGCGTATGCGCTGCCCCTCGCCGCCCGAGAGCGTGGCGCTCGGCCGGTCGAGGGTGAGATAGCCGAGACCGACGCGCTCGAGAAAGCCGAGCCGCTCGCCGATCTCCTTGAGAAGGAGCCGCGCGATCTCCGCCTCCTGCGGTCCGAGCGCGATCGCGCCGAAGAGCGCTAGCGCCTCGCGCACTGAGAGCGAGCACAGCTCCGCGATCGTCTTCCCCGCGACCCGCACCGCGAGGCTCTCGCGCCGCAGCCGCGACCCGCGGCACGCGGCGCACGTGCGCGCGCCCATGAGTAACTCGAGCTCCTCGCGCAGCCACGGAGATTCGCACCCGCGGTAGCGGTGCTCGAAGAAGGCGACCAGCCCCTCCCAGGCCCGCGTGAAGGTGTAGCGCTCCGGACCCTTGCGAAACTCGATCTCGATCTCCTCGCCACCCGTTCCCTGGAGGACGGCCGCCCGCGCCGCCGGAGAAAGCTCTGCGAACGGCGTGGCGACATCGAACCCGTAGCGGCGGGCGAGCGCGGCGAACACCTCCTGGAGCTGCGCCGCAGTCTTGCGGTTGACGCCGGCCACGGCGTCGGAGGCGAGGCTCTTGCGAGCGTCAGGCACGAGGAGATCCGGATCGAAGTAGGTGCTCGCGCCGAGTCCGTTACACTCCGGGCAGGCGCCGTGTGGGCTGTTGAAGGAGAAGAGACGCGGGCTCAGCTCGGGGAGCGACACGCCGCAGTCGGCGCAGGCGAAGCGACGGCTGAAGACGAGATCCTCGGCGACGGCATCGCCGTCCGTGAGCTGCTCGACGCGTACCACGTCTTGGCCGTAACGGAACGCCACTTCGAGCGAGTCCGCGAGCCGTTTCTCGAGCCCTGGGCGGACGGCGAGCCGGTCGACCAGCACCTCGATCGTGTGCGCGGCCGTCTTGGCCAGCGCGATGTCGTCGCCGAGGTCGCGCAGGGCCCCGTCGATACGCACCCGCACGAAGCCGGCGCGCCGCAGCTCCTCGAGTTGGCTGCGGTGTTCACCCTTTCGCCCGCGCACGATCGGCGCATAGAGGTAGAGGCGCGTCCCGTGCGGGAACGCCAGCAGCCGGTCGACGACCTGCTCGATCGTCTGCGAGCGGATCGGTTTCTGGCAGCTCGGGCAATGCGCGCGGCCGGCACGCGCGTAGAGGAGACGGAGGTAGTCGTAGATCTCGGTGACGGTGCCGACCGTCGAGCGGGGGTTCTTGCTCGCGGTCTTCTGCTCGATCGCGATCGCAGGCGACAGGCCTTCGATACCATCGACGTCGGGCTTCTCCATCCGCTCGAGAAACTGCCTGGCATACGCGGAGAGTGACTCGACGTAGCGGCGCTGGCCCTCGGCGTAGAGGGTGTCGAAGGCAAGCGACGACTTCCCTGATCCCGAGATGCCGGTGATCACCACCAGCCGCTCGCGCGGGATCTCGACGTCGATGTTCTTCAAGTTGTGTTCGCGGGCGCCGCGAACGACGATGCGATCGGGCATGCGGCGCCAACGCTAGCAGGGAGCGGTGGGGAGCGGTAGCGCGGGGGCCGCGCGAGGCGATCAACGATCGGCGGACCAGCCCCGCCGGTGCGAGGCTCTGGTGCGTGTCAGCCGCGGTGGACTTTTTTCACCTTGGCCCGGATGTACTTGTGGAGCGGACGCCGACCTCGCGTTTCACGTCGGCGAGCGTCCGCTCGACGATGGCGCGGTATTCCGCAAGCTTCGCCGGCGTCGTCGCCTCGAAGCGCATGACGAGCACCGGCTGCGTATTGGAGGCGCGGATCAACCCCCAGCCCTCGGGGAACTTCACCCGGACGCCGTCCACGTCGATGATCTCGTAGTCCTTGCGGAAGCGCTCCTTGACCTTCTCGGCGATCGCGAACTTGAGGGCGTCCGGGCAGTCGACGCGGATCTCGGGCGTGTTCACCGCCGGCGGCAGGTCGGCGAGCAGGCTCGCGAGCGGGCGACCCGCCCGCGCCACCAGGTCCAGCATCCGGCAGGCGGCGTAGATCGCGTCGTCATAGCCGAAGTAGCGGTCGGCGAAGAAAAGATGGCCGCTCATCTCGCCGCCGAGCACGGCCTTGGTCTCTTTCATCTTCGCCTTCAAGAGCGAGTGTCCGGCCTTCCACATGATCGCCCGGCCACCGCGCGCCGCGATGTCGTCGAAGAGGCGCTGTGAGCACTTCACCTCCGACACCACGACGGCGCCGGGACGCGTGGCCAGGATGTCGCGCGCGAAGAGGATCAGCATCTCGTCGCCCCAGAGGATACGGCCGGTGTGGTCGACGAGCCCGAGCCGGTCGGCGTCGCCGTCGAAGGCGATGCCGAGATCGGCACCGTCCTGCTTCACCGCTGCGATCAGGTCGCGCACATTCGCCTCGACGGTCGGATCGGGGTGGTGGTTCGGGAAGCGGCCGTCGGGCTCGCAGAAGAGCGTGCGCAGCTCGCAGCCCATCGCCTCGAGGATGCGCGGCGCCACCGGACCGGCCGCGCCGTTGCCGGCGTCGACGACCACCTTGAGACGCCGCGGCAGCGTAGCGAACTGGTGGATCAGGTGCTCCTGATAGGCGGGGATGACCGCGAAGCGCTCCTCCTTCCCCGGGGCCGCGGTCGCGCGAAAGCGACCGCTCTCGATCATGCGCCGCAGCTCCTGAATCTGCTCGCCGTGGATGGTGGCCTTGCCGACGCAGACCTTGAAGCCGTTCTGGTCGGGCGGATTGTGGCTCCCCGTCACCTGGATCCCGCCGTCGAGATCGAGGTGGAAGAGCGAGAAGTAGACGAGCGGCGTCGGGCACATGCCGAGATCGACGACGTCGAGACCGCCGGCGCGCAGCCCCTCCTTCAGCGACTCGGCGTACTTATCGGAGGTGAGCCGGCAGTCGCGACCGACCGACACGCGCCGCGCGCCGCTTGGCTCGACGAAGGTCGCGTAGGCGAGGCCGAGCTGGCGCGCGAAGGCGACGTCGTAATCGCGGTCGGCGACGCCACGGATGTCGTACTCGCGGAAGATCGCTGGGTTCATCGTGTCACTCTCCTCCTCACCGTGCCGGCCGGGCGAGCCGGCCGCCGATTCCCACCCGCTCGAACGCGTTCGGCCGTCCCGGGGCGAGTCCGCCGCGTGCCGTCCCCTCGGTCGGCCGCGTCCGCCACCGCCATGCGCGCCGCCAAGAGGAGCGCGGCGACCATGCTGCCGGCATCTGCGACGCCGCGGCCCGCGATCTCGTAGGCGGTGCCGTGGTCGGGCGAGGTGCGCACGATCGGCAGGCCCATGCTGACGTTCACCGCGTCGTGGAAGTGGAGCAGCTTGAGCGGGATCAGTCCCTGGTCATGGTACATGGCGATCACCGCGTCGAACTCCCCCTGCACCGCCCTGAAGAAGATCGAGTCGGCGGGGAAGGGGCCGCTCGCGGTGATGCCCACTTGGCAGGCCTTTCTGATTGCCGGCGCGATCGTGACGCGCTCCTCCTGTCCGAAAAGCCCCCCTTCGCCGGCGTGCGGATTCAAGCCGGCGACCGCGAGCCGCGGCGTGGCGAGACGATGATATCGGCGCAGGTGCTGATCGGCGATGACGATCGTGCGGGTGACGTCTCGGGTCGTGAGCGTTCGCGGCACGGTGTCGAGGGCTACGTGCATGGTCACCAGCACCACCCTCAGCCGGTCGCCGGCGAGCATCATGCGCACGTCGCGGGCGCCGGTGAGACGCCTGAGCAGCTCGGTGTGACCGCTGATCGGAAACCCGGCCCGGGTCACCCAGGCCTTGTTGATCGGGCCGGTCACGATCCCCCGAATGGCACCCCGCGTCGCCAGCCGCGCCGCCGTCTCGATGTAGCGGTAGGAGGCCCGCCCTCCTTCGATCGTCGGCTGTCCGGGTCGCCGTGCACGCGCGCTGAGCGCGCCCACGCCTAGCACCGCAATGGCCCGGCCAGCTCCGGAGCGACCAGCACCGGTCGTGATGCCCGCCAGGACCTCGGCCTCGCTGGTCGGGACGAAACGGCACGCGAGCTCGAGGCGCCCGGCGGCCTCGCGCAGGGTCTCGAGGTCGCCAATGACGAGCGGGCTCAGCACCCGGGCTACGGCCCGTTCACCGAGCGCCTTGAGAATCACCTCTGCGCCGATGCCGGCGGGGTCACCGAGCGTGATCCCGAGACGGGGGATCACAACAGGATCTCGACGTGATAGCGCGCGCGCAGGTCCTGCTTGAGCCAGCGCTCGTACCGGCCTTCCATGTGCTCGCGGTAGAGCTGCTCTCGGATCGCGTCCGACACCTCCGCAAGCGGTTGGTGCGCCTCGCCTTCGCGCTTCTCGACCTTGAGGATGTGGTAACCGCTCACGGTCTCGATCACTTGGCTCACCTCGCCGGGTTTGAGGGCGAACGCCGCCTGCTCGAACTCCGGCTGCATCTGGCCGCGGGCGATCACACCGATGTCACCGCCATCCGCCGCGCCGGGGCCCTGTGACTGTGCCTTGGCGAGCTCTTCGAAGCTCTTGCCGGCGGCCGCCTGCTTGCGAATGCGTTCGGCCTCCTCGCGTACCGCCGCCTTCTGCTCGGGGCTCGCGCCGGCCGGCACCAACCGCGAGATCAAGCGGGCTCGCACCCGTTCCGGCGTCGGGAACTCGTCCAGGTGCGCCTTGTAATAGCGCTCGATCTCCTCCGGGGACACGGTCACCTTGTTGCGGATCTCCTTGTTGATGAGCGCGGCGCGTTCGATGTCGGTACGCACCTGCGTCCGGTACTGCTCCCAGGTGAGGCCCTGCTGGGCCAGCGCCTCCTTGAGCTGGGCGTCGCTCAGGTTGTTGCGCTCGCGGATCGAGGCCACGTAGGCATCGACCTGCTGCTCGCCGGCCGCCACACCTTGCGCCTCGGCCTGCTTCTTGATGATCTTCTCCAGGATGAGCTCGTCGAGCATCGCGCGCTGGTCGGTCGCGACCTGCTCGCCCGCGGCGGCGCGTCGCGGCGCCTGCTCCGCGAAGCGCTCGAGCTCGAAGAGGGTCACCGGCTCGCCGTCGATCGTGGCGACGATCCGGTTCACGACCTCGGCTCGCACCTGCGCGCTCGGCGAAAGCGGCATCAACGCCACGGCCCCCAACATGCAGGCAGTCAACACGCGCATCACAGCACCCTCTCGCAGAACGCTTTCAACTCGTCGATCAGCCCGTCGGCATCCCGCTCCTCCGGAAGATAACTCAGGCGGGAGTCGGGGAAAAGCCTGACCCGGCCCTTCTCCTTCTTGACAAGCGCGGGCAGCGTATCTGCCTGAACGGGGGTGTCGGGATGGAATTCGAAGACCACTGCCTCGCCCCGCATCCTGACCGCCGTGACGAGCAGGTCCTTCAGCGCGCGGCGGAGCTCCATCACTCGCACCAGACTGTCGACAAGCGGCGGCGGCGGCCCGAAGCGGTCGTGCAACTCGTCGACGATTGCCGCCAGATCGGTGGCGCCGCGAATGCCGGCGAGGCGCTTGTATAGGATCAGGCGCTGGTTCACGTCCTCGACGTACGACTCCGGAATGTAGGCGGGGATGCCGAGCTGGATCTCGGGCTCGACCTCGGTGGTGACGGTCTCGCCGCGCACCTCGCGCACCGCCTCCTCCATCATCTGCGTGTACAGCTCGAAGCCGACCGCCGTGATGTGCCCCGACTGCTGCTTGCCCAGCATGTTGCCGGCGCCGCGGATCTCGAGATCGTGGGCGGCGAGACGAAAGCCGCCGCCGAGCTCGTCGAGCTCCTGCAGCGCCTGCAACCGTTTGTGGGCGTCCTTGCCGATCAGGTGCTCGCCGGGGATCAGCAGGTACGCGTAAGCGCGGACGTTCGAGCGGCCGACTCGGCCGCGCAGCTGGTAGAGCTGCGCTAGGCCGAAGGTGTCGGCGCGATTGATGATGATGGTGTTAGCGCGTGGAATGTCGAGGCCCGACTCGATGATCGCCGAGCACACGAGCACGTTCGCCCGCCCGTGCATGAAGTCGTCCATCACCTGCTCGAGCTCGCGTTCCCCCATCTGCCCGTGCGCCACGGCGATCGTCGCCTCGGGTACGAGCTCGCGCAGATGTGCCGCCTGGCGGTCGATCGAGTCCACCCGGTTATGGACGAAGAAGACCTGCCCGCCGCGGCGGATCTCACGTAGCACCGCGTCCCGCACAACGTGGTCGTCGGCACGCGTGACGTAGGTGCGGATGGCGAGCCGGTCGGGCGGCGGGCTTTCGATCACCGAGAGGTCGCGGATGCCGGAGAGCGCCATTTGCAACGTGCGTGGGATCGGCGTCGCGGTGAGCGTGAGGACGTCGACCAGCGCCCGCAGCGTCTTGATGCGCTCCTTGTCCCGCACCCCGAAGCGGTGCTCCTCGTCGATCACGAGGAGGCCGAGGCGCTTGAACGCGACGTCCTTCTGCAGCAGGCGGTGGGTGCCGACGACGACATCGACGGTGCCGTCGGACAGCCCGGCGACGACGGCCCGGTTCTCGGCCGTGGAGCGAAAGCGCGACAGCATCTCGATCCGCATCGGGTAGCCCGCGAAACGCTCCCGAAAGGTGTCGAAGTGCTGCTGCGCGAGCACAGTGGTCGGCACCAGGACCGCCACCTGCCGGCCGGCCATCACCACCACGAAGGCGGCCCGCATCGCTACCTCGGTCTTGCCGAAGCCGACGTCGCCGCATACCAGGCGATCCATCGGCCGCTCGGCTCCGAGATCCGCGAGCACCTCGTCGATGGCGCGCTGCTGGTCCTGGGTCTCGTCGAAGGCAAAGCGTGCCTCGAACTCCTGGTAAAGCGGGTCGCCGGCGTCGTCGTAGCGCTCGCCCTGCAGCGCCTGGCGCTTGGCGCCGATCTCGACCAGCTCGCGCGCCATCGACAGCAGCGCTTCACGGGTCTTCGCCTTGACCCGTTCCCACGCGGTACCGCCCAGCTTGTCGAGTGCCGGCTTCGCGCCGTC
>Ga0316626_10000604_pt1 | contig 14430 bp, 18 predicted proteins | sample OWC_Aug_T1_C1_D5_FD_207656 | JGI IMG/M metagenome (GOLD analysis project Ga0316626, IMG submission 207656) | Wetland soil microbial communities from Old Woman Creek delta, Ohio, United States - OWC_Aug_T1_C1_D5_A | ecosystem: Environmental > Terrestrial > Soil > Wetlands | place: USA: Ohio...
CGCTGTCTCTAATATAGCCCAGCATGTCCAGAAATCGGGGGTGCAGGGTAGACTCGCCGTCCTTGAATAGGTGGGCGTTTTCGGCTGGCGCAGGGAACGCCTTGAAGTCGTCAATCACCTTCGTCCACAGCTCCCACGGCATCATGCCCACGGGTCTATGCTTCTTCACTAAGGCCGTGTTACCCGTCGGGCAGAAGTCACACCTAAAATTACACACGTTGGTTGGTTCCAGGTAGATGACCAGCGGGTGATCCAATGGCGCTATCTCGTGCAAGGGCAGCCGCGCCCGGTTGCGTAGCGTTACTCCTCTAATTTTCATATCACGATTACCTCGTTTGTAATTCCTAAATCCTCAATCCGTTTTAGCAGCGCCGTCGCCTGGTTCTGCGCTATCACCAATATCGTATGGTCACTCGTTACGCTGTCCTGAACAGGGATGCCGTCTATCGTGGCTCCCTGGAACGCCGGGTCATTGTCTACAAAGTAGGCGATGTCTAAGTTCACTTTCGTCAACAGGTGCATGGTCAAGGGACCGCATCCCCACACGATCACCGGCTTCTTGATTTCGCATAGCTGGTCTATCTTCGCATCCACGGCACGCCTGACGCGCACCTTTGATCGGGTGTAGGTGTCTATCGCCACGTTGCGGCAGTAGATTGCCCGGTAGTATCGCCCGAAATAGCCGGTCATCTCGCCAAACTCTGAGTAATATTTGTCGTACTCCACCTTTTCAAATAAGCGGTCAAGCACCTGGGGTATAAAGTGGTTGATGTGAACCTGCTGGTAGTCCAGCAATGCCGAGCCGAACTGCCAGATCATCTCTTGACAGTCGGGTACTTCAATCAAGAACGCGCCACGCGCTATCATGCAGTTCTTCAACCGCTGGAGCCAGCCCCGTAAATCGTACAGGTGTTCAAAGACCTGGGTGGCGATGACCAGTTGCACATCTTCCGGCAGCGCGTCGCCGACGCGGATTGTCGTCACATCGTCATAGCCCATCCCTTTTAGCTTGCGCTCCAGGTATCCGTCACCGCCGCCGAAGTCGATAATCTTGTAGTGGGCGGGGAAATTCTTCTTGACCAGATCCGCCACGCTATCCAGCCTGACGTTGTTCTGGTCTTTGTTCAGGTTGAAATCCGCGCCGTAATAGTCGCGGTAGTAGCGGTCATAATCTTCTGCCGTCTTGTCGTTGTCGTAGTAGATCAGCCCGCAATTCAGGCAGGTGCAAATCTGGTTGCGCGTCGGTAAAGGCCAGCCGTCAGGCACTTTGAAATTCATCACCCAATTCTCGACGCGCTTGGGGGACAGGCAGGCGGGGCATTTATCTCTCATTGCGGTAATCCTCAACCGTCCTGGCTACGGCTTCTTCAAACGGGACCTTGATTGTCAGCCCCAATTCGTCGCGTGTGTCGCTGATGTCCGGCACATAGAACGGGCGCGGCTCGTACTGCAAGCGGGGGATGATGTTGATCGTTGGTGCCGGGTCGTAATGGCTGGCGACTTCGTAGGCTAACTCCTGGGTAGAATGGGGTACATCGCTGCCGACGTTGTAACGCTTGCCCGGCATACCTTCAAGCAGTATCTTCCACAGCCACTCGGCTAAATCGCTGCCGTACATGTACGACCGCACCACCAACCCGCGCGATTGAACATCAATCGGCCCGCCTATCTCTGCCATCTTTATAAAGTTGCCGATGGCGTAGCGTTCCCATTTCATCTTTGCCCCGCAGGTGGTGTAGATGCGCGCTATCTTTGCCCCTATCCCGGCATAAATCAATTTGTTCTCATCGGCGAGCTTCATCTGGAAGTAGTCGCTGGGGTTGCGGTCTGTCACCCCGCCGGACGATGCGAACAGCACTATCGCACGGCATTTCTTGGCGCACTCCAGCACCCGGTCAACGGGGACGGGCGCTAGGTGGATGATGTAATCCCATTTGAGATCCATCCAGCCGGGATAGCGGTCATAGTAGTTGTGGTCAAGCACCGTCGTCTCGAATTTCTCCGAGGCGTAGCCCGCCACCCAGAAGCCGATAAACCCGGTTCCCCCGGTAATCAGCACTTTGTCCATCAAAGCCTCCTCACTCCTTGCACAATCATCTCAATAGCATACTCCAGTTGATCATTATTCAGCCCCGGCCAGCAGCCGATCCAAAACGCGTAATCATGCACCAGATGGCTGTTGAGTAGCCGCTCTGTGCGCCGGTAGGGGATGTCCTTGTACGCTGGCTGGCGCAGAAGGTTGCCGCCGAATACGGGGCGATTGCCCACGCCCACACTATCGAGCCACTGGCATAGGCTGTTGCGGAAATCTTCACGGCAGATCAGCGCGAAGCCGAACCACGACGGGTTGCAGTGGTTATCTTTATACGGCAGGTGGAAGTATTCGTTCAACCCCATTTCCCAGGCCAGCTTGAGTAAATAGGCGTGGTTCTCACGGCGACGCGCCGTGAACTCGCCCAGCCTGTCCATCTGCGCTAATCCCACCGCTCCACAGAATTCAGTTGCGGCGAGGTGGTAGCCGATTCTCGAATAAGTATATTTATGGTCATAGTCACCTGCGAATCTTCGCCCGCAGGTGTTGTCGTGGCCGGGGAGACACCAACAATCCCGACCCCAATCACGGTAGGATAATATTCTTTTAGAAAACCCAGGATCATTCGTTCCAACTGCGCCGCCTTCTCCGGTCGCAATTTGATGGGCGGGGTAGAAGCTGGCGGAAAATAGGTCAGCGAAGGTTCCGATATTCTTTGTGCCATACGTGCCTCCTAGCGCGTCGCAGCAATCTTCAATCATTTTCAGGCGATATTTTGTACAGAATTCCGTAAGGGCAGACATCTCGCAGGGGTAGCCGAGCGTGTGCGCCACGATCACCGCTTTCACTTTGGTGGAGTACGCCTCCTCCAACAGCTTTACGTCGATTGTCATGTGCGGTAACGTGACATCGACCAATACAGGAATAGCGCCTACCTGGAGAATAGGGTTCAGCGTGGTGGGGAAGTTGACCGCCGTTGTGATCACTTCGTCACCCGGCTTCAGGTCAAGCGCCAGCGTCGCCAGCAGGTTAGCGGAGCTGCCTGAGTTGCACAGGTGTACGTGCTTCACGCCGATGTATTTGGCGAGCCTGTTCTCGAAGCGGGCGCACCACTTTCCAGCCGTGTACCAGTCGCTATCGACTACCGCTTTCAGGTTGGCGTGTTCAGGCTTGCCCCAGATGCGACCGTGAACGGGGACGTTCAAGGCTTTCTCCAAATCTGAATAGTTGTATATAGATTTAGCATCATACGATTCTTCTTGGCATTATTCACATCGTTTCCGCTGTATTGCGTTGTCGGATAGGCTGCTGCAATGCTGTTTATATGCTGCCATTCGCCACGTAGTAGGGTGTACATTTCCGCAGCATGGTCGATGTAATAATCCTTTGTTTGCGATGCGCCAATTATCAGCACCAGATAACCACCATCCTTCAAGGCTGATTTAGCATTATCACAGACGGCTTTTAGAAGCGTATGGAATTGATTTACATCTTCAATATTGGATAAATCTGCCGGGTCTGTCGCATATTCGCCCTGCTTCTGTCCCCAATATGGCGGATCTAAAAATACCATCTGCGCGCCACTATCAGGGAACGGGAACACGACATTATGCTGTTTGATGCCTGGAAAATGAGGTTCAATATCATAGGCGATGCAATCGCGCCCCATACGTTGACAAGCCAGTCCCATATTACCGCCACCGCCGAAGGCATCAATCACCGTATCGCCTTCCTGGGTTGTGTAGTACAGAACATTCATCAGGATACCGCCCGGTATTTGCCCGGGATATTCTTGTTGCCAGCTTTCAATCGGGAAGGCTGACCAGTGATTGAAATAGCGCGGCTCCCAGTTTAATCCCTTGATTGCCTTGCGGAGTTCAGCAGCAGATAATTTACCTTTGCCAGCTTTCTCAAGCCAATGGATTTGTTCATCTTCTTCAAGTGGGGCAATTACAAGATAGTGTCTAAATGTAAGTTGGGGATATTTCGGATAAATGTATGCGCGCGCATACATTGTTTGCCTGGACACATAAGCCTCAACAATTATAGAACGTTGGGCAATTTCCAACTCTTCTGCAATCTCCGTCATTGCGCCATAGCCATATTCATCTTTTATACTATTAGCAACATCGCCGCGCCAGAACTGCACAGCACCGCCAATCGTTTGTAAGTGTCCTAGTTGTTGGGTATATTCTTCTCTAATATGATTTCTTGTAGATCGCATGATGATTGGGCAGTCTCCGTCAATTTCCCACCCATTATCAATGCTCTGCAACGTTGTAGGCTCAACCATCAGCAGGTCACTCATTTGCTAACTCCTTGTAGTGGTATACGATGTAATCCGTGAAGTCATTCTCATTGTCGCAATAAGTTCCATATTGATTAGGGACGGCTACGACAGGCAGGGAAACGGGGCTAAACCTCGTATTCTGTTCTGTTACTACGCCATGTAATGCAATATCAAGAAATGGCATAATCCATAATGCCCCCCAATCAGTTCTATAACCAATCCAGAATGACATCCTGGGTTTCTTAGAAAATCTCTGTAACTTGACAGTATGATTTCCGTTGAAATGATTATCTTGCCAATGATTCATCGGAAACAGGGCTATGTTTGTTCTCACATACGGCCATTGCCCCGCATGCCATCCGTTTGTCTTTTTCTCCAGGTCTATATATCCAATGATCTCATTGTCGGCCTTGATGCCATAATCAACTTCATAAATTGCGATGTCATTCTTGCCATGCGGGGTATTTAGCTTTTCTATCTGCAACCAATGACCGTCCACATCTACCCCATTCAATAGACGCGAGGCGAATAATGCAAAACGATGCTCGTCAGATGTATCACCTTTCAAATCATCAATTGAAGGTTTGTGAATTACAATATCGCTCATTTTCCCTCCATTAGAAAATTCCGATACCACTCAATCGTCAGCCTTAACCCTTCCTCCAGGCTGTACAACGGCTCCCAGCCCAATTCCTGCCGCGCCTTCGTGCTGTCCAGCACTTGATTGGGTATTTGCCCTTTCAACTGGTTCAATGTCTGGTAATGCGCAGGCTTGCCCATCAAGCGGCAGATAGTCTCAATCACATTCCTGACCGTCAGCTCCTCCCCCGTGCTGAAGTTGTAAGGCCCGGTTGCGTCCTTCTCAATCAGCGTCAAATAGGCATTGATCACATCCTCCACGTAGAACAAATCCCGCGTCTCGTAGCCCGTGCCGTACACCAGCGGCGTGTCACCCCTTATCAGCCTGCGTATAGTATTCGGTATCAGCCTGTTCCAGTTCAGGTCGCCGCCGCCGTAGATGTTTCCACAGCGCGATATGGCGACGTGTAGCCCCTGCGTCAACTGGTAGGACTGCCCGATCAGGTCCTGGCATGACTTGGAACAGTCGTAAGGATTGCGCCCCATCAGCGGCGTATCTTCCTTGTAGGGCAGGTGGTCACATTCGCCGTATGCTTTATCACTACTCGCTACCGCTATCCTGGCGCCAGGCTTGACGTTGCGCGCCGCTTCCAGCAGGCTTACCGTGCCGAGTACGTTTGTCTTATACGCTTCACGGGGCAGCTCATTGCCATACTTGACGATGGACATAGCCGCCAGGTGATAGATAATCTCTATGTCGTACTCGTTTAGGATGCGCTCCATCAATGCCTGGTCGGTGATGTCTCCCCGGATGATATTACAAGTAGTACTAAAATCGAACATGGCAGGCACGCCGTCACGCACTAAGATCACCACGTCCGCACCCTTGCGCAGTAGCGCCTTTGTCAGCCATTGGCCCACAAGCCCAGTCGCGCCGGTCACAAATACGCGCTTATCTTGCCAGTTCATTTCACCACCCAGAACCACGATGGGCAGGTCATCGGGTCATTAGTTTCATCCCACTTGCCAACCAGGAACAGCGGCCGCTCCGCCTGCTTGTCAACTTCGTTGATCACGTCTTGATGGATATGAACATAATCATGCCCGGATACAATGCCGCCGCGCCGCACCTTCTTTGACCACTCGCGTATGTCGTCGCCTACTTCCGGGTTCTCATGCCGTGCGTCGATATAGACAAAATCCAGACTTTTGTCCGGTATCAGCTTGACCGCATCCATACTGAATTTACGAATAATGATTGCGTGGTAGGGGGTAAGCCGCGTCAACGCGCTCTGGTAATCGACTTCCAATTCTTTCTGGTTTGAAAAATCAAGATAGCCGCTATATGGCTCCCAGGCATCGATGCAATATAGCCTCAATCCTGGGATGGTCTTGCACAGCATTTCCGAGAATACGCCGCCGCCTACGCCGATCTCCGCCCCAACTGTATAGCCCAGATCACGGAACAGGGCGGCCAGATCGCCCCGGTTTTTGCCTGGCATCAGCAGCGGTCTAGCGCCGAGTATTTGCTCGATTACCGACTTGTAAAGGTTGCCTGTTGCCAATTGTTTCGCCTCCTCGCGCTCCACTAAAGCCGAATCTCTCGAAGTTCACAAGCGCCTGCGTGCCAATGTCGGCCACTTCCTGCGCTTCCTCAGCCATCTTTTCTTTCTCAGCCTCATAATCAAAGCCCAACTGTGCCGCCGCAGTCTCTTTTGAAATAAGGCCCATCGACAAAGCCGCCTGTGTATTTGTATAAAGCGCTTGCTCATCCTGGGGCAATGGATCTTCCCAAACAAGTTCGCACTCCGCTGGCTCCATGTTGCTGAATAGCAGCAGCCGCCGGTTGATCTCACGGATACCCCAGCCGTACAGCTCCCGCTTGGTCTCCAGTTTGTTTAGCGCGTCAAAGAATAGAATCTTCAGCCCGAAGTTTGTTAGCGCCCCTACCTTGTCCTTCATGCTGGTGATGTCTGTATTGCGCGTCACGTCAAATATCATCTGGCGCAGGTTCTGGCTGTGCTGTACCGCGCCGGGTACGTCACCCACCGGGGAAAGCTGGTTGATCTCCGCTTCCAGGTTATCGACATTGGGCATCTTGTCAGGGCCGGTGTCTAATTCAGCCTGGTTGCCGCCCGCCATCCTGCTGCCGCCGAAGCCCTTGGACCACCTGAAGGGATGCGCAAATAGCCTGACAATGCGGTTGATATTCGAGATGTTGAAGTTCGATTTGTCCTGAAGCTCAATCACATCGTCGCTGATGTCCGGCATCCCCCACACATTGCCCACCATTGGAAGGTTCTGCCAGTGGACGATGGGCGGCAGCGGGTAAGGCCACACCTCCTCGCTGACTGTCACCCACTTGCCGCCCGTTTCCCTGTTGCTGATCTCGTTGCGGATTATCCAATTATCGGCAGGCGCGCCGGGATTGATGTAGTTGTTACGCGCCACTGTCTCACGCTTGGCAGTCTCGTTGCCGTTCTGATCCGCCGTCTTGTACTGCGTGATGTAGGCGTTGACGATCTCATCGTCATCCGGGTCGGTGATAATGTCTTTGAAAATAGGGTCCTGGGCAATGATGCGCCAGTATTTAGCCTGGTCGGGAACCAGTTTAGCGAATACCGTGCCATCTTCCGCGCCGTACATCGCCAGCTTGTGCAACAGGATCGCTTTGTTGTTGTCTTCCCAAATCTTCTCGATGTAATCGACGGTCTCTTCGGGTACTTCTTCCTCCCACTCAAACTCGACCGGCTTGCCGAACAGCAGGGACACGCCACGGTCAAGCGCCAGCCCCAGGAAGTTGCCAACCACATTATCATCGAAGCCTTCTCGCGTCTTGCGTAAAAATCTACGCTGTGCGCCCAGGCGGTAATCGCGCCGCGCCGCCATGTTGTAGCTTCGGTCCGAGAATGTCGCATTGCCGCCGCCTTCCAACCAGCCGACGATCTTGCTCCTGAAATAACCGCTAATGTTTTGTATTAGTCCCATGTCTCGCTCCTACCAATCCGCAAAGGGGTCGTCTACCAATTCAACTACACTATATTTCGCCAATTCAGTCGCCGCCCACACCTTCGCATCTAGCCTGTTAGGTGACGGGTCGCCGGGTATCCACAGGCACAATTCGTCCTCTAAAAGCGGGAACACACCTACATGGTGGTCGCGCCCTTGCTCTGACATTGCGCTAATTGGTTCCGCCCTGGTCTGCTTGCCCCTGGATGCGTGTACCAGCCGCACATTCACACGCGGGTCAACCTGCTTGATTACCAGATCAACCATCTCGCCGCCGTTGTTGGCTTCGGCTACGATGCAATCCGCTTTGTGCAAGTGATAGGCGGTAACAGCGATGCGCGCCCACTCATTCGGGCTGCCCTGCAAACTGTCATCAGCCAGGGTGTAGATATGGTCATTCAGCGCGCCGACTGTCACAATCCCGGCTTCGTCGCCTGTGCTGGTTGCCGATGGGTCAACACCGACCACCACACGCGCCAGGTCTGGAGCCTTGATTAATCGTGCTTTCTCAATGTCTGCCCGCTTCCACAACGCGCCCGGCGCTTCGTTCACATCTTCGGCTAATATCTCCATGCGATAAGCCAGCGCGGTCATATCACTGGTTATGTCGGTCAATGCTTCCTGGGATAGATGCGGGTTGTCATGGCTGGTAAAGTGAAACGTTTCCCAGCGCCCGGTGCTATCTTCGGATGCACGCTTGAACATCTTGGCGGCGTGCTGCGGGTCATTGGCTTTGGTAACGCTTCGGCTGTGCAGGCTGGGAGGTGTGTAAATAAATATCGCGTCGCCGTTCTTGTCCAGCATCATCGGCGCGCCGACCACTGCCCACGCTTCCTCGTTCATCAACTGGAATTCATCCAGAATAAGCACATCAGCATAATCGCCGCGCAGTGTATCCGCGTTCCATGCGGTCTTTGCCCGGATGCGCTGCTCCGTGCCTGGTAATTCCACAACGTGTTCTGTCTCGTTCTTGGTAAACACCTTGCCGCGAATTGGATCATCTAATGCCCTGGTGACGGTTGTCCAGAAGCGGTCAATCTGCTCTGCGGTTGGAGCCGCATACAATACCCGCTTACCGGATAGGAACTTCTCAACCGCGCAAACGCTCATTCCGACCGTCTTTCCGCTGCGCCTGCCAGCGCGGATAACCTTGCGCTTGGCAGTGCTATTGATAAATGCCTGCTGCTTGGCGTGCGGTTTGGGTAGATGAATGTTGTACTCATTTTTCATCATAGATAACTTTTAGAGTAATCGCGCCGCCATTCTCGCCGCTGATCTCTTTGCGTTCCACAGGCGGCCCTATGAGATAATCCGCCAGCCACTTCCTTGCCACCGCGTCGCCGCGCCTTGCCTGTTCTACAGCCTTGATACAAATGGCGATCCAATCTTCACGCGTTACAGCCCCGGAAAGGAGCTGCATAAAGTCGTCCTCAATCTGGCGCTTCGGTCTGCCCGGCCCGCCTTTGTATGCGCCTTTCTTGAACCTTCCATTTTCGTCGCGTCCTGGCACCATTTGTCACCTTCTAAATGGCAATCACCGCTTTGACTTCGAGCTGAAGCCAATCCAGCAATACCTTGACCTGTTCCTTGCAATCTTCAGGCAGGTTGAGAGTGATATTGACCGTGCCGTCTGCCATCGTCTTTATCTGCCTGACTTCGGCGCGGATCTCAACCGCCTTGATTTGCTTACTCACATCTCACCGTATTGCTTCCCCTTATCCAGCCACTACCAACGTCAAACCACAGTTTCTCCGCGTCGTCATTCACCCCGCCAATCACACCCAGGCGGGTATTCAGCGGAGCCACCCATAGCGGGGTAGACATCGCATCAGGAGCCACACGCACCACCACCGGCTGCGTCACTTGCACCATAAAGGGGTAAGGCTCCGTCAAACCTAAATACTCGTTGAAGGCCGCCGCGTCGCCGTTGAAGTAGTCCAGGTCAATCGCGCTAGACTCTGCGCCGAACTCAGCCCCGCGCCCGTTGCCATCGCCGCTCCACTGGTGGAAGCGGTAAGTCAGCCAGTTCTTAGGGATGGCCGGATTATCCACGCCCCAATGCGCTACCCACAGGTCGTTGCTTGAGAAGCAGGTGCGCGGCTGGTAGTACACGTCCCAAAATGACTTGCGCGTGTAAATCTGCCACTCAACCCCGGCTATGGTCAGCCCGTTGGCGAAATCCTCCAGCGCGTCGGATGCCTGGGCAGTGGATAGCCCCGCCGTTGTCGTCCACCACTTCTCGCAGTCAATCGCCAATGGCATCCAGTAATCTTGATAGAGATACTCGTCAAGGAGCCACTGCAATTGTTCGTCAACATTCTTCGGGATGAAATACCAGTAGCCCGCCCACGGCTTGCCGCAGTCGGTCAGCTTCTTAGAGTTGACATCCCACAGGTCATCGATGAACGGCTTGCCCGTATCCTTGTATCCCCCACCCACGCGGCAGAAGAAGAAGTTAGCCCCGGCATTGATGGCTTTACTCAGGTCAATATCGCCTTGATACTTGCTGAAATCGATGCCCAATATTTTAGGCGTTGCCGCCGCCCAATCTGCCAGCCATGTAGCGGTTTGTGGTTCGATTGCAGGTAATGTCATGGGACCCCCGGTAATGGCGGTATGCCCAGCAGCTCCAGCAGCCAGTCAAACAGCCCGAAATGAAATAGGGCATACACCGTCAGAACAATCGCGCCGATGAATATAATCCACGCCGCCTTGCTGTGCTTGCGCGCCATCAGCATAATTGAGTTCTCTTCCAGGTTCTCGACGCGCTTCTCAATTTGACCCAGCCCAACCTTGCACGCTGCCATCGTGCCGCCGATGTTGTACAACGCCAAAAGAACCAGGCGGCGGTATGCCAGCTGGTCCAGCTTGCCGTTGCTTTCCAATGCCTCTAATATCTTTGAGTTGATGTCACTGTCCCCGCCCGTCGACATGACATCACCCGCACTGTGCTTTTTCGGTCGCTTTCTTCACGGTGTCATACACACCGGAGGCCGTCAAGCCAGTCACCAGCCCAACGATCACATAGCCGAACCAACCGGCGAAGTCAACCGGCACGCCCAACTGTGCAATCATGGACAGCACCCCCAGGATAAGACCGACGATTGCCGAGGATAGCAACTGCCATTTCCCGGCTACGCCGAAGTTACCCAGGATGGTGACAATCGCCATCACAATCGGGGTCAGAAACCCCACGACTGGTAGTGCACTTTCGATAAATTCTAGGAAACTCATGGTTAATACCCTCCACCCCTATTATACCACCGGGTAATGATTGTTTCCCGCTGGTCAGCGCATCCTATTATGCCCGTTGATGCCTATACGCACGAGGCCGTGTCTCGATGTGTCCGAACATGGTATCAGCATATACCCGTCGCCGCGTAATCCCTGGATGGTCTTGATTGTCACCGCCATCGCACGCGCTACCGGGTAGGTGTAAGACACCACCTGCATTTCGCCGTGGTATGGGTGACGCAGCCGCGTCCCAAGCGTGAAGCAGCAGCCCAGCAGCATCAAGCGCAGCTCCTCCTGGGTGATCTGCGCACCAGGCCTGAAGCCGCAATCATAATCAGGATCGTTGATGATTTCTACACAGTAAGAATGGTTCCCGACTTGCTTGCCAGTCGCCCGCCGTTCATCCTCCGCCCACGGGGAATATCCTATTTGTATCTTCGGTTGTGCTTTGATCATTGCCCCTCCAGTCATGGATGATATATTCTCGTCTCCCGCGCCGCGGCAGCGTCACCGCCAGCGCATACCCCACGCTGATCGCCATCGCCGGGAAGGATAGCCCGGTCAACGCGAATACTACCAGCAGGTCAGTCAGCGTGGGTGTCCAACTCACTTCTTTACCGACCACCAGTACCAACCGATTTTCAAGGGGGAATCGATCCAAACCTCGCCTTGCTGAAAGGCCTGGTATTTGACACCCGGACCTGAAATATTGTCATAGGTTGACCGGAGAACGGGATTACTCCCGCAGCCCCGACCACCCAGACTCGACGCGCCCCAGGTCAGCGTCCAGCCCGACGCGCCCCAATGTGACCGCGTCGAGTTGCCCAGACTAACCCCGCACACCGACCAGCAGGCGTTGGTAAGCGTCAATTTCGTCCAGGCCACCACAACGCCGTCTTTCACGTAGTCGATGCGGTGCGCCTGGCTCTTGCATACCGCATTGGGAGACACCAGCCCCATGACGGGCATATCGATCACCGTTTCCGATACCGCCACTACGCCGTTATCCAGCTCGGCGGCAGTGGTGCGCGTCACGCGCACGGACAGCAATAACGGGAGTAAGACAAGTAGTGCAATTAGTCGTTTCATGTACCCTCCAATCTGCGCCGCTCTTTACGCCATGCCCGCGCGCAGTCCGGGTCATGGTATTTGCCATTGCCCACAAATAGAATATTGCACCCCGGCCTGGCGCAGCGTTTCGCCGTCATCGTGCGTTTGATTAACGCGCCTTCTGGAACTTGCCCAGGCTGCGCCAACACCCGCACGCTCACCGCGCCGTTTACCCCGGCTGGTGTTTCATCCATCACCCCGGCGATCTCAAAAAAGGCTGCCACCAGCTTAGGGGTCATGCGGTCTTTGCCCTTCTCTAGACGGTCGATGTACTGCCGTGAATAGGGCCGCGTCGCCCTGGGGTCAATTGCTCGCTTGAGTGTCCACCCGAACTCTGCTTGCGATTGCCCCAGCTCAGTCCGCAGGCTGAAGATCATTTCTGGCGTGACTTGGGTCTCAAACATAATAGTCGCTGTAGAATGGCTCAGGTTAATTAAAGTGGACATTTAGGTATCCTACATCCTATCGGCTATTTTTGACTTTCTTGACACCTTCTTGACACGACCTCATCGGGAGAAATCCATGGCTAAAAGGCTTAACTTTCCAATTTCTCGCGAATCGCTGACCTAAATTCACTAGGGGAAATCGTGTCGCTAATTCTCAAAAACAAGTCTCGACCGCTTTGAATTGCTTTGTGTTCTAAATCATCTATCAATTCGACAACCAGGCTGTAAACCAGCAGGTCGGTTTCATCAAGATAAAATATTTCTCGATGATGTGTCCCTTTATAACGCTTATCCGAAAAGCACCAATGCAGAAATCTCTCAGTATTATCAATCGCGTGGAAAGTATGGGTATAAACAACCTTTTCAATGCCACTATATTCCCATTCAATACCTTTAATTCTCTCGGATATACACGTTGTTTTGCCAATTTTATACAGGGATTCTTTCCCCCTATACCCTTTCAGCTCAACTAAATAGATATAACCGAAATCCATAGCATCCTCCAAACAAATAGCCGCTATCCTGCTTTGCCGGGTTCTTGTCGAGGGAGCCAGACATTAACAGAATAGCGGCTATTTTGCGGCAAATAAAAAATGCTGGCTTCCCTCGACAGGTGTAATTATACCACGTCATCATTCGCTCCATCCAATAGCCTTCATCGCATCATTCCAGCTCGTCACCCTGGCTGTGTTATTCCCTACCGATCGCTCTGCCGCCTTCTGCTCGATGAGTTTGCGCGTCACCGCCTGGGCATACTGGCGGCTCTTGCTGCCCTCTGGATACTGCCGCACGCGTGGAAGCTGGTGCCCGTTGGCGTTCATGAAGAAGCGCTTGATCCACTCGTCGGGGATGTCCAGGTCAAACACCTTCGTCGTGGGCTGGTCGGCTGCACTCGCCTGCCCGGTCAGGTAGATTTTCATCAATTCGACCTGCGCTTCGTTCAGCATGCCGATAGACCGCGCTAATTCGCCTTCAATCGTGATTGCTTCCGCCTTGCGCCGGTTCGTCTCGACGTTGACCATCGTGAACACGAACCACTGCCAGCCGGATGCGATGGACAACGCGTAGAACAGGCATAGGGCCAATATCATCACCACGCTGATTGCCGGGTGCTGGCTGTATGCTATCCAGCCACCGGTGCAGACTACCCCGGCCATGCCGTATACGGCAGCGGGTATCAGGCTGGGCTTGAGTTCGCTATCGTGGCGCATTGTTCTCGTGTGCGTGCGTTATCGCCGTCATTTCAGTCGCCCTTGACATCTTCGGACGGAGGGGGAGGAGGGTCAGGGTCTATCCATCCAGAACCATCACAATCTGAACATGTGACCAATATGGATTCGTCACCATCTCCAACTTCAACAGCCCCACTCCCTTCGCATGTGCCGCAAACAACACCTTTTCGAAGCCATAACTTAAATTCTTCTTGTTTCATCTGCTCCTCCTCTGTCGGTAGTGGTGGTGGGCCGCCCCACCCGATTCCGCTCACCAATGGTAGAAATGTGCGGTGCATTTCCGCCGCCTGCGTTCCAGCCGGGATGTAGACCGCCCCGGCCGTCGCCCCTTGCACCACAGCCATCCAGCCGTGGACAGGCACTCCGCTTTCACTCATGCGGTCAATCAACTGGATATAGCCGCCGCCAACTAGCTGAATACACTGGCGGGATGTGTTGGTAGATGCCACACAACCACCGGCGCTCTCCCAGGTGGCGACTTCCCAAACGCCGCCCACC
>Ga0316626_10000605_pt1 | contig 14424 bp, 18 predicted proteins | sample OWC_Aug_T1_C1_D5_FD_207656 | JGI IMG/M metagenome (GOLD analysis project Ga0316626, IMG submission 207656) | Wetland soil microbial communities from Old Woman Creek delta, Ohio, United States - OWC_Aug_T1_C1_D5_A | ecosystem: Environmental > Terrestrial > Soil > Wetlands | place: USA: Ohio...
GGCTTCACTGTGGCCATTCTGGCGGCGGGCCGCGCCGCACTGAACGCGGCCGACCAGCTCAACGAACTGCGCCTCAAGACTGGAGCATCGACCGAATTCCTGTCGATCATGAAGTATCAGGCGGAGCTCTCAGGCTCCTCGATGGAAGATGTCGCCGGGAGCTTCAAGTTCCTCGCGAACGCACAGGACGAAGCGCGCAAGGGGAGCGCAACCGCTATCGCGTCGTTCAAGAGCATCGGAGTTTCCCTCCACGATCTGCAGACGCTCAACCCCGAGGCGCTATGGAAGAAGGTCGTCGAGGGACTCGGATCTCTCAGCGACCCGGCGACGCGTGCGGCGCGGGCGCAGGACATTCTCGGCAGGTCCGCACAGACGCTACTCCCTCTCATCAATGACCTCGCGGATGGTGGGTTCGCCAAGGCGGCGCGCGAAGCCGAGGAGTTAGGCGTCGTCATCGACACGAAGACGGCTCTCGCCGCGGACGACTTCAACGACAGCCTTTCTCGGCTCAAGGCCGGGTTCATCGGATTCGGGAATCAGATGCTTCAGATTGTGCTCCCCGCGCTTCAGGTGTTTGCAACCGAAGGACAGCGGGTCATGGGAGAGGTGCGCACGGCGCTGCGTGACCTGTTGGACGAAACAGGGGACAAGGATCGGAGGCTCGGCAACGAGCCGAGTTGGCTAGCTATGTGGGCGCAGAGCGCGATGACCGAAGCGCGCATCGTGTTTCGTACTACCAAGAGCGCGATTTGGACGTATGGAGAAGCGGCCATCAAGGGGAGCTACGATCCCCTTCGTGATCTGTGGAGGCGACAAGGTCAGATAGTTGAAGAGGAACTGGCACGTGGTGGAGAGGGCCTTGACTTGTCATCGAAGCGGGAAGCCGAGTTCGCCGCGCAGGCCGCCGCACTTCAGGCCGCCCTCGACGCGATCGGAAAGACGGGATCCGAGAGCCTGGGGAAACTCAACGATGCACAGATCAAGGCAAGCGCCTCCGCCGCAGAGACTGTGCTTGGGCTCCAGCTCGAGCGCGCCGAACTCCTGGGCGACGCGCAGGAGGCCGATCGGCTGCGCGGCGTGATCGACGAGCTTGCTGCGTCGAAGATGCGCGCGGCCGGGGTATCGGAGGAGCTGATTCAGAAAACGCTCTCTCTCAAGAACGCGAACCGTGAGACTGGGGAGGAGTTGAAGAAGCTCGACGCGATCGAGGCGGCGACGCTGGCGAGAGCGAAAGAGGCGTACCAGTTGCGACAAGAAGCTCAGGCCGCAACACAGAAGGCCCTTGAGCTCGACCTGCAGCTTCGACAGAGCCGCGCGGAACTCACAAACGACACCGTTGCACTCGCGCAGGTTGAGCGAGATCGGGCCGAGTTCGAAGCGCATCAGCGGGCAGATGAGATCGCAGCCCTTGCGGTGAGCCTCGAAACGAAGCGGTCTCTGATCACGCTCAGCGAACAGAAGCTGATGAGCGAGCTCGCTGTGATCGATGCCAGGTACGCCACCGGGTGGAAGGCTGCACTCGATGGTGTGATCGCGAGTCAGGCGGCCGGCCAGACCACGATGACTGAGATGGCGAAACAGACGAGCGCCGAGCTGACGTACGCCCTTGGCGACGCGTTCTATTCCTCGATCACGGGAGATCTCGGGAAGGTCGACGACGCTTTCAGGGACTTCTTCAAGTCGCTGCTTCGGCGGATCGTCAACTTGATGGCAGAACGGGCTGTGTTGAGCTTCCTGAACATGCTCGGCACGACTGGGGGCGGGGCATCGGCTGGGGGATCCGGGGGAGGCGCGTTCTGGTCAGGTAATGGAGTCAGTGCGGGCCTCGCCGCGGGTGGAGGGCTCTTCAAGGGCGGCCTGTCCCCGATTCCGCTCCCTCCCGAGTTCAAGGGCGGCGCGATGGTGCAGGACCCAACGCTCGCACTCGTCGGAGAGGGCCGTTTCGATGAAGCGGTGATCCCGATGCCGAACGGCGCGGTGCCCGTCGAGATGATCTCCCCGCGGCAGGACACGAACGTGAACCTCAATCAGCGAATCGTGCTCGACGCCGGGGTGATCGCCGCGATGAAGTCGAGCCCTGACGAAATGATCACCGTCGTCTCCGCGGACATTCTCCGCGGCGGGCAGGTTCTCAACGCGATCCGTTCGCGGGTGAAGCGCTGAACCGGGGGATCGATCGATGGCCTTCGGCAAGATCCACGGCTCATTCTTCGATTCTTCCGTCAACGAGCTCGACCCGTTGACGCGGCTCGTGTTCATTGGGCTGATTGTCCTCAGCGACCGCGACGGGCGGCTCGACATCACGAGGACGGCTCTCGCACGTAAAGTGAACCTGCCGTTGGCTGACGTCGAGAGAGCAATCAGCTTGCTGCAGATGCCCGATCCCGAAAGCCGGAGCCCTGAGAATGACGGGGCGCGGATCGTACCGCTCGATGCTCACCGTACGTGGGGATGGTGCGTCGTGAACAAGGCGCAGTATCGATCCGCTGACGGTGACACGATCCGGGAAGCAGCCGCGGAGCGAAAGCGCGTGGAACGCTCGCGAAAGAAGGTCTCTCCCGCACCCTCTTCCAAGAAACAAATACCAGATACAGATACAGCAAGTCACACTAGTCACAAGATGTCACAAAAAAAGCGTGACATTGCCTTCGACGCCTTCTGGACGGCCTACCCACCGCGTAGCGGTCGCGCGAAGGGAGACAAGGCACGCTCCGCGAAATTGTTCGCCGAGCACGTCCGGAGCGATGAAGACGCTCAGGCCATTCTCGTCGCCGCCGCGAACTACGGGGCCTGTGACGACGTTCTCCGCGGCTACCGCAAGGACGCAGAGCGGTGGATTCCTGCCTGGCGCGAATGGCTCAACGTCGGCCCGTCCAACGCACAGACCGGGAAATCCAAGCCGTTCAGCCCGCAGATCTGAGGACGCCATGACACTCGAGGACTTTGTCAGATCGGTAGAAACGGCGGTGGTCGCGCAGGGCCGCGCGTTCTCCAAGGCGGCGAGCGGGACCGGGTACGTCATGACGTGCCCCTCACACCCCGACTCGAAGCCGAGCCTCTCTGCCGATCATGGCAACGGGCAACCCGTCGTGTTCCACTGCCACCGAGGTTGCTCGTTTGAGGACATCGCCCGCGCCGCGAAGCTGGATCTCGGGCGAGAGAAGAGCGACCTCGCGGGCGAGAGTGCGGGCGATGTCACCTACACCTACCTTGACCGGACAGGAAAGCCGCTCCTTCGCAAGATCCGCAAGCCTGGGAAGCGGTTCGTGTGGGAACACGCGGACGGCGGCGGCGGATGGTCGACGGGCGCCGGCGGCACGAAGGCGAGTCTCTACAACGCGCAGCATCTCGAGCGCCGGGCTTCGGATCTCGTCTGGATCGTTGAGGGGGAGAAGGATGCCGGACGCCTGACGCGCGAAGGACTGCTCACCGTCTGCAACCCTGGCGGCGCTGGCGAGAAGGATCTCGGACCATACACTGAGCTTCTGCGCGGGCGAGACGTGGCGATCCTCTACGACGACGACCGCCAACTCGAGCGCGAGTCCGGCAAGAATCCGGGCGTACTCCACGGGCAGAAGTGGTTTACCGCACTCTCCGGCGTGGCGAAGTCCGCGCGGCTGGTCCATCTCCCCGTTCCCGACTCCGCCGCGAAATACGACGTCTCCGACTACCTGGACGCTGGCGGCTCAGTCGGGAATCTGTTGGAACTCTACCGCACCGCGGCCGGCACAGAACGCGAGGAGCGGATGCGGCGGTTGATCGTTCGCTCCGCGGATGTCGACGCCTGGCCCGAGCTCGAGCGCGAACCCGACCGCGGAGAGTCCACCGGGCTGAAGGCGCTCGACGAGATCTACCGCGTAGGCCGCGGGGCCCTGGACATCTGGACGGGAATTCCGAGTCATGGCAAGTCAGGCGTGCTCGATCAGATCGCTGTGAATCTGGCCAAGGGGAAGAAGTGGCGGTTTGCGGTCTACTCCGCTGAGAACCTCCCTTACCCGCGCTACAAGGTGAGGCTTCTCGAGAAGTGGACCGGGCTCTATCTTCGGCGGACCGACATGGACCTGAGCGCGCGAATCAGTCGCGACGAATGCCGCGCGCTCGAGAGGCGGTTCGACAGGCATTTCGATTTCATCGCCGCGGAGGATCTCCAGTCCGTCGATTCGATCCTCGAGGCCGCCTCGATTCTCGACGACGAGAACAAGATCGACGGGCTGATCATCGATCCGTGGAACGAGCTCGATCACTCGCGATCGGGTTCGCTGACCGAAACGGAGTACATCAGCGCGGCGCTCGGCCGGCTTCGTGCGTTCGCGCGTTCCCGTTCCGTTCACGTCTGGGTGATCGCTCATCCCACAAAGCTGACGGCGAACGGCGATGGCTCCTACGGAGTCCCGAGCCTCTACTCGATCAGCGGTTCTGCGCACTGGGCGAACAAGGCAGACACCGGGGTTGTGATCTGGAGAGACAAGGCGATTCTCGCTGACGGGTTCCAGAGCAACGTGACGAAGTTCGTGGTTCGGAAGATGCGTTTCCGCCAGTACGGACGCGACGGTGAAGCGGAGATCGCGTTCATGCGGACCTTCGAAGGCTACGAAGATCTACCCCAGCCGCGGGATCGCTCCAGCTTGCCGGGAGGCATGAATGCCTGATGCCTGGATCCATCTCTCGGACGGCACGGCGTTCGACTACCTGAACCCGCGGGCGGTTCCCATCGAAGTCCTTGCGCGGTCCCTCTCGCGCATTGCGCGCTTTGCCGGTCACACGCGGGAGTTCTACTCCGTCGCGCAGCACTCCGTCCTGGTCTCCGCGCTGCTGCCCCGGGAAATCGCGCTCTATGGCCTTCTGCACGACGCGGCCGAGGCCGTGACCTGCGACATCCCCTCGCCGCTCAAATCGCTCCTAAACGAGAAATCGGCGGGTTTCCTGACCGATCTTGAGAACGCGATCGATAGTGCGATTCTCCGCGGCTTCGGCCTCGAGCCAGGACGCTGGCACGCGGAGGTGAAGCGGGCCGACGGTCTCGCGCTGTGCGTCGAGGTTCGTGACCTGATCCGGCCCAGTGAACGCGCGATTGAGTTGCCACACGGGCTGGTGGTCGTTCTCGACATCCCGCCTATCTCCCGATGCTGGCTGCCGGCTGAAGCCGAAGAGCGCTTCCTCGAGCGCGGGCGGGCGCTACAACGGCCGGCACTCGTCGAAGTCGACATTCATGAAATCAACCTTGCGGTTCCGGTCCACGTCCGGAAGCACGCGAAACCCTGAAACGTAGCGCACTCACGGAGGGCTAGATGGCGCGTTCGTATGTGTTGGAGATCGGCGGCGACGGCGGAGGGACACCGGTCAACCCGATCCCCGGGGCCCGCGCCAAGATGAGGGTGTCGTGGGTGATGGAGGGCAACGTCAGCGACGTTGTCGGGTTCAATGTCTGCCTGACGCATCCGAGCGGGTCCCCGCTCAACTCAGACTCGGTCAAGCACTTCGTGTTCGTCCAGAACCCGGCGGCGCGAGACTTCACCTTCGAGAACGTCGTACCCGGCGAATGGGTCAGTTGGGTCCAGTCCGTGGTGCCGGGCGGTGATTCGAAGTGGATGGCATCCACGACGCTCACCGTTGCCGACGACGGGCAGCCCTCGGTGCGCGGTTCCGATGACCGCAACATTCAGGCGTACGTCGAAGACTTCCGCTCGGCGTCACTGCCGACCGGGTTCACAATCACCGACGGGGATTACTCGCTCGTGGCGGAGTCGGGGAAGATCCGCTTGTCGCCGAACCATGCGACGAATCAGATTCAGCTCGCGTGGGACGTCGAGGCGTGGATCGACGCCTACCTCGATGCGAGCGCAAAGCGGAGCGGGAAAGCAGTTGTGATCATGCGGCTCAAGCTCGAGTCTGCACTCCTCGCCCCGATCACGCCGCAGGTTACGGTCAAGAACAGCGCGGGCGGCACAACGACGCTCGGTGTCGACAAGTGGGGGAGCGTCCCGAAAACCGACGGGTTTCTGGCACTCGGGGCTTTGATCCCGATCATCCGTGCCGCGCAGATGGCGAGCGACGGCGTCCGCAAGGCCTACGGCGTCCCGGACGTCAGCAAGATCGAACTGGAGACTACCCCGTCATCGGCCGCCGCGCACGCTGCGGCGATCCGCCGGAGGCGTATGGAACGGCTCCAGCGCGCCGCGGAAACGGGCAACCCGGCTCCATCGGTGAACTGATCATGACCGTCAGCGGGTCAGCGATCACTCGATATTCCTCGCCGGTGGAGCCGCGGTGAGGCCAGATGACGCCGCAGTGGCGCCGGGGCCTGCACTCGAAGAACAAGCCGCGGAGCTCGAAGCCCTGTGGCAAGACGTCGACCTGGCTGCGCGCTTCGTCTTCGTCGAGCGGAACCGGGTTGAGATCGCTCAACTCATGCTCTCCGACAGCGAGCCGGGCGGCGAAGACTGACCAGCCGGTGAACTGACAACCGACAACTGAGAAGTGAGAAAGGAAGACCCTGATGGGAACGTGCAAGTGTTTCTTCGAGACGCGGTACGGCCGCGAAGCGGCACTAATCCTCTGGCAACAGGTGTTCACGCGGTACCCGGACACCCGCACCGAGGAATCACTGGGAGTGCTCCACGAGTGGCGAAGCGATGCCTTGAAACAGAGGGACCAACTCTTCCTCGACAAGGTCGAGCGCATGATCCAGTGGGCAACCCCGAGCGTGGCTGAACAGGCGCAGCGCGTGCGCGATACGCTGGCGGCGGAGAGAGCAGCCCGCGCTGTGGCGGCACGGCGCTGAGACACGATGTTACCCACCGTTCGGTGAGTAGAATTTTCCTTGACTTCCCCTCGCGTTGAACTTACATTTATGTAAGTACGACGGAGAGAACATGAACGCAATCGGATACGTCAGAGTGAGCACAGCGGGCCAGGCGGTCGACGGAGTTTCCCTCGAGGCGCAGCGCGCCCGAATCGCGGCTTGGTGTCAGGCGAACGAAATCGAGCTGGCCGGGATCTTCGCGGATGAAGGAATCTCCGGGAAGAAGGCGACGAACCGGCCGGGCCTGCAGAACGCGCTCACGTCCGTGTGCAAGGGTCGCGGAATCCTCGTGACCTACAGCCTCAGCCGCCTGGCTCGATCCACCCGTGACGCTCTCGACATTGCGGAACGGCTCGACAAGGCCGGCGCCGATCTCGTCTCGTTGACCGAGAAGATCGACACCACCAGCGCAGCGGGAAAGATGGTGTTCCGTATGCTGGCTGTCCTCGGCGAATTCGAGCGCGATCTCGTCTCCGAGCGCACCAGAGCCGCGATGGCGCACAAGAAGGCGAAGGGCGAGAGGGTCGGTCAGGTTCCCTACGGCTTCCACGTGGTGGCGGATGGCGTTACCCTCGAGAAGGACGAAGCAGAACAGGCCACGCTTGCCGACCTTCGCGCCCTCCGCGCTCTCGGTCGCACGTGGCAGGAGATTGCCGACGAGCTGAACGCCCGCGGCATCCCGACGAAGCAGGGGAGACTATGGACTCTTCAAACCGCCCGAAAGGTCGGGCTTCACGTCGCCGCCTGAGCGCGAAGGAGAAGGACCAGATGGCGAAGGAAGCGCTCGACCGGATTGCTGAGCGGCACAGGTTCGCAGCCGATTCCGCGAGGCTCGCCGCGCACGTCGAGGCACAGGCCGAGACGGTGACGGCCGCGGTGCTCACGGCAATCGAGGGATGCGGTCTCAGCCGGTACGAAATCGCTCAGCGCTCCGGCGTGACCGAGGCGACGTTGAGCCGGTTCGTCAACGGACTGACGAGTCTGACGCTCCAGAACCTGGACAAGCTGGCTCCCGTCATCGGGCTTCGCGTGACGACTGAGAAGCGGCAGTCACGTCGGACTCGGAAACGGTAGATCCGTCAACGTCCGACACCGGCCTTGACTCAGGCGGACTGCGAGCGCATCAAGTAGGCCTCGAGCTCGGAGCGGCACACCCTCCACGAGCCGCGCACGCGCAGGGCCCGGAGATCACCGCTTTCGATCTCGCGATAGATCGTCCGTATGGAGACGCCGAGGTGCTTCGCGATCTCTTTCGGTGCATACATGCGCTTCTCCGGGAAGCTGAAATCAGCAAGCGTCAGGAGTGTGCACAGGTCGGAGTGCCGATCCAGCGCCATCGGGGGCTTCCATGTTACTACCAGATCCGACCACGGCGCCCGCGTCTGGCGCCGCGACGGGGCAGAGGTAATGCGGCGCCGGGCACCCGACTCTCTTCCTGAGCCGCAACCACAGCGAGAGCAACCGCGAGCGGGACTCCTGATCGGACCCTGAGTCCCAGTCGGGGGGGCGCTTTTTATATGTGCCGCAAAACTCCGCTCTAACGTGTCGTCGACTTTCGCGCGCGAACGTTGCTGATCGCGCCCGTGACTTGGTGGCCGGGTGCACACCGGACAGCTACGCGGCAACCGTCTTCGCTCTCGGTGCTACCGTGACCGGGCTCGAGGCTGCAGGCGACCGCCGGGGCGCATCGTCCGTTCGCTCGCTCGCGGTGCGGCTCGTTGCACTCGTCGAGGGTCGACCGCCCGGCGAAGTGTCCGGAGAACTTGCCTCGGCGCTCGGGAGGCTTTCCCGGTGAATGGCAGTCGGGAAACGGTTTCCCGGGTTCCTTTGTTGTCATTTCCCAGGAGGGGGTACCAGGATTCTTCTGGGGGTACATCTCGGGGTACGCTGGCGTCAGCGTCCTCTCAACACACTGAAACGGTGTCGGTTGTCGCGAGAATTCGATGGCCGCCGCCTCCACCATCACGTACTTCGATAGATTTCGCCAGCGGTCGGGTTTCCAAGGAAAATAACGGGAACTCGGCCGTTTTTGCTTTCGTGGCCTTTCGTCGGCTGTCGTTGCAAGCGGGGGCATTTTGGGGGTATTCTTCGGGGTAGATCATGAAAGCCCGACCGAGATACCCCCAAGGAAATCGAACAGGCGGAACGAATCCTCTGACAACAGGGCTCGACGCAACCGTTTGGAAATCGAACTGCCCCCGGTGACGTGGAGAATTCGCCGATGCTCACCGACGTCGCCATCCGAAAGATCAAGCCCGGAGTCAAGCCCCGCAAGATCTTCGACGAGAGGGGGCTGTATTTGCTGATCACTCCCGCGGGTGGCAGGCTCTGGCGATTGAAGTACCGCTTCGGGGGTATGGAGAAGCTCCTGGCGCTTGGCCGGTACCCCGACGTCAGCCTTGCGGACGCCCGCGACAAGAGAGACGAGGCCCGCAAGCTTGCCGCGAATGGTATCGACCCGGCCGAGCGGCGAAAGGCTGAACGCCAACTCGGGGAAACCTTCGAGATCATCGGTCGCGAATGGTACGAGCGATTCAAACCACAGTGGGCACTCTCGCACTCACGCACGGTTCTCGCGCGGATGGAGCAGAACCTGTTCCCCTTCATCGGTTCGCTGCCGATCAACGAGATTACGTCTCCGGAGTTGCTCGCGTGCCTCCGCCGGATGGAAGCCCGTGGCGTCAACCAGAGTGCGCACAAGGTAAAGCAGATCGCGGGCATGGTGTTCCGGTACGCGATCGCGAGTGGCAGGGCGGAGCGCGATCCCTCTGCGGATCTGCGCGGCGCGCTCGCTCCCGTTGAGAAGAAGCACTTCGCCGCGATCACGGATCCGAAGCAGGCCGCGGGATTGCTGCGCAGCATGGACGCCTACGCGGGCTCGATCGTCGTTCGATGCGCGCTCCGTCTCGCGCCGTTGGTTTTTCTCCGTCCCGGCGAGCTGCGCAAAGCCGAATGGGCCGAGATCGACCTCGACCAGGCGCGATGGATCATCCCTCCCTGGCGGATGAAGATGAAGCAAGCGCTCATCGTTCCGCTGAGCACACAGGCCGTCGCGATCCTTCGGGAACTGCAGCCCGTCACGGGGAGCGGCCGGTTCGTCTTTCCCTCCGCGCGATCGGCACAGCGCCCGATGTCGGATAACGCGGTGTTGAGCGCGCTCCGGCGGATGGGTGTTCCCGCGGAGGAGATGACTGGACACGGGTTCCGTGCGCTCGCGCGTACGATCCTCGACGAAGTGTTAGGCGTGCGGGTTGATTTGATCGAGCATCAGCTTGGTCACGCGGTGAAAGATCCGAACGGGCGCGCGTACAACAGGACGAGCTTCCTCCCGGAGCGGGCAAAGATGATGCAAAACTGGGCCGATTACTTGGACGGGCTCAAGTCCGGTACGAGTACGTCCAAAAAGGAAGCGTGAGGCATGCCGACCACCTGGACCCGCTACCTGATGCGCGCCGGGACGCACGAATTCCGGTACCAGACCGAGGTCATCGGCCGCAACGAGGTCTGGCTCGGCTTCGAGCTCCCGTTCGACCGCGACCTCTCGGAGTGGGGGATGATGCGCACGACGGGGATGACCGCCGAGGAGATCGCCTCGTGTGGCGTGAACCACTGGACGCCGGTCGATCTCCCCGCGCCGACCGATCTGGATCTCACGTTGCTCGCAGCGTTCCTCCGCAACCCGGAGGCCTTCCGCGAAATCCTCGAGGAGCCGGATGACAACGACAAAGAAAAACGGTGAAGGCCCGGCGCGCGAACGCCGAGCCTTCGGGGGTTATGTTGCCCGACCCCAGCGAGAGGAAGAGCCACATCCCAAGGCATTCTACCTCTCCCTGTGCAAGTGGGCGGCACCGACCACAGAAGGAGGGGACATGACACTTCAACCCGCCGTACAGAAACGAGCCAACGCCAACCGGTCGAGAGGAAAGGGTCGCGTGACGCGCCTCGATGCCCTCGCATTGGTTGACATCCTTCCCGGCGCGCGGGCAACCATCGCAGCGGCAGTCGACGCGCAACAAACCGCGGCGATCGGCGTCATTGCTTCGGCCGCCATTGCCCGGAGCTTCGATTTCCTCGCGCCGATTGAGCTCCTCGCTCAGCTCTGGGACTTAACCGTGGACGACGTCACACGCTGGCGTGGCGAGTGGATCGGCGCGGACGAAGCTGCTCCAGGTGTTGTGCCTTGGGGTGCTGCAGTCAACTACTCTGTCACGTATGTGTGGGATTTTGGCAGCGTGGCGGACGCACTCCGGCAGTTTGAGGCGAACTCGTCTCACGAACGGATCGAGTGGTTGATTCCTCCCGAGGCAGAGGCCGTCGCGGTCACGGTTCGCCTTCCTCGGGCATGGGTGGATGAGATGGAGGCCGAGCGTGGCGAGCGCTCGCAGGAAGCGTACCTCGTGGATCAGCTCTATGGCTCCACCCCTGACATTCCGCACGAAGCCTGGTCCCGGGCTGTCGAGCGGGCACGGAAGGCCCGATAAAGGAACCGGGGGCACCGAAAGCAGGAACCGCGAAAGGAGGCAGCATGGAAAACGAACAGAATGACTTCGAAGTTGTCGGGGAGTGTGTGGGGCTCTGGTCGCTGGACGACGGGACAGAGTACGCCCGGGTGAGGATGACAGATGGCACGGAGGGCGTGTACCGGCTGCGCTCCATCGAGGAGCCTCACGAGCCTGAGTTGACGCCGGCAGAAGGATAGACAGATGGCCCAGGAAATGCAGTGCGCCGAAATTGTCAGGATCGACTCGATCCACTTCTGCTATGACGAGAGAGAGCGCCTTCCGGGCGAGAGTCTCCGCGCTTCGATCGAACGCCAGGAGCGCGAGGAGCAAATCACGGTATTCCGCCTTGCCGACGGCACTCTCCGACAGATCACGACGCGTCTCCCGTATGAGCATCGCGATCTGTCATGGGCCGACGAATGCGAAGACGCGGACGGCAACGAGAGGCCGTAGTGTCAGTGCGATAATCGAATCGGGCGGTAGGCGGGACTGATCATTCCGCCGAAGCCGGCCCTCGCCCGGCCCGCCCGTCTTTCGCCTAACGCGAGGAACTGCGAGGACATGTTGACGCAAAAGCCAGACCCGCCAGGGGAACCGACCAATTCCGTTGAGTCGTTCGAGTCAATCCTCGCTCGACTCTACGGGGCTCAGTTCAACAGCGAGTACGACGGGGTCGAAGACTTTCTCGAAGCCGCCTTCTACGTAGAGAAACATGGACCGTCCCCCCACGTAGACGAAGTGGTCATCCTCGAAGCGGCCCGTCGTCACCGTCGTTGGATTCTCACGTTGCTGAACAAATACTCGCCCTCGGAGCAAATCACCCGTGAGTTGTTTGTTAGGCGTCTCGTCAGGGCGTTTGCCCGCGCTGATTGGATCGCATCGGTAACGCTGGTCCCGACGATCGCCGAGGCGTACGCGAATCACGCTCCCGATCTTGACGACGGGCCGATCGTCGGCGATTGGGAGTGCTTGCCAAAGGACGAGAGAGATCATCCACGCATCGTTATGGAGCGCTGGGAGAAGAAGTTCATCGTGGCCGCAGAGGGCAACATCGGGAAGTCAAAGGGCTCCCGCCCGGAGGCGCAGGTTAGACGCTTCTACGAGTTGCTGTCCATCAACCGGCAGAAGTACAAGGCCGGCAAAGGTCCGAAGCACTTCCGGCAGCTAACGGTTAACCAGGTGGCGGAGGAGCTGAACGTCAGTCCCTGGACGGTAGCCAAGAACGTGAAGAAGCGAACGAAATCGGGGCGGATCAAGCGTCGGAATGTGAAGCGCTGATTGACTGGGGGTCGGACATTTCGTACGGATCTGGCCCCCACTTGTGGGGAAGGTGCCCTTTAGCGTTGCTTGCATGCGCACCGAGACCAGTACAGACACCCGCACAACTTCCCAGGCAATCTCGATCGATCTCGCCCGCTCCCGCGACTGGGCCGCGATGTTAGGCGTCAGTCCGCTGACGCTGCGCCGTGCGGTTCGGCGCGGAGAACTCGCCGTCTGCCGAATAGGCCGGATTCCATTCCACACGCGGCAGATGATCCAGCAGTGGTTGGAGAGGACCACCGTTGAACCGTCCCGGCAAGGGGGTGCGCGATGACCGTACCTTCCGCCGCGCCAGTCGATCGACTTATCCGACTGCCCGAACTTCTGAAACTTTTCGGCATAAAAACGACAACCTGCTACGACTGGATTCGGCGAGGCTTACTGCCGCCCGGAATCCGGTTAGGGCCTCGGATGGTCGCATGGAGATTGACCGCCGAGATCGAGTTGCTCGTCGCGCTGCGCGTCCGTGGTGCGTCCGATGACGAGATCAGACGGACAGTTTCCGACCTCATCGTCCTGCGGGAGGTCGCGTGAGAATCACGATCACTCTGCCTGACAACGAGCCGCGGCCGACCGCACGGAAGCAACCACGGCACGCGCGAAGCGAGCTCGAGCACGTCGGAGCAATCATCGCGCGGGCCGTGACCGAACTGCGTAGAGGTGATTCCGGTCGGGATCCACTCGCCGAGGTGTGGTTTCGTTTCGACCCTCTCCCCCCGCGACCGTCCGTCCTCAGTGCGGTACGGGCCGTCTATGCGGAGGGTCTCCTCGTGTCGGTGATCGAGGCCTACGCGAAGATTGGCCGCCTCGATGTGTTGCGGGAGGACCTCCGCGGGTCTGCGGAGCGATACGCACGCGCCCAAAGCGGAACATTCTCTCCGATGGGGGTGCACTGATGTTCTCCCCGGTTCAACTGCCTGATGGACCGTACGACATTCGCGCGCCGCGTGCGATTCCGATCGAGACGATTGCGGCGCAACTTGCTCACGTCCGCAGGTTCCCCGATCATCCGGCGCCGTACTCACTCGCGGAGTTTTCGGTCCTGCGCTCCGAACTCGCGCCACCACAGGCGCGTGTCCACGCCCTCCTGGCCGACGCAGATAAGGCAGTGAGCGGCGCGGTGCTCGCCGGCGAGCGCGATCTCCTGAACCGCATGATTCCCGGAGTCGTTGAGGCTCGAGAGCGAGCGGTCCGCCAGGCTGTCTTCACAGGCTTCGATCTGAATCCCGACGACTTCAAGACCGAAGTGCAGCGCGCTGATCTAGTCGCGCTGGCGCTCGCGGTTCGCCACGTCATCGGCTTCGATCGCCCCGAACTGGCAATCATGGTGCGCGAGCTGCGCACGGTCTCGATGAGCGGTCAATGCCTCTCGCCTCGACAAGCCGCGGCCGCCTTCCTTCTGCGATTCCAGGAGCTTCGCGGGCATGAGACCAAGGAGCCTAACGCATGAGGAACCGGTTCCCAACACCCACCCCTGACCAGCAAAGGAGCTTAGCTGATGGGCATCCGAGCAAAGATCGCTGAAGCGTTCGTCTCATTCACCGCGGACCTGACCGGACTCAAGTCCGGGATGAAGGATGCGGAGAAGACGACTGCAACGACCGCGGGAAGAATCTCGAATGCGCTCGGCACCGTCGGCCGCATCGCATTTCCGGCGGGCTTCACTGTGGCCATTCTGGCGGCGGGCCGCGCCGCACTGAACGCGGCCGACCAGCTCAACGAACTGCGCCTCAAGACTGGAGCATCGACCGAATTCCTGTCGATCATGAAGTATCAGGCGGAGTTCTCAGGCTCCTCGAT
>Ga0316626_10000606_pt1 | contig 14423 bp, 11 predicted proteins | sample OWC_Aug_T1_C1_D5_FD_207656 | JGI IMG/M metagenome (GOLD analysis project Ga0316626, IMG submission 207656) | Wetland soil microbial communities from Old Woman Creek delta, Ohio, United States - OWC_Aug_T1_C1_D5_A | ecosystem: Environmental > Terrestrial > Soil > Wetlands | place: USA: Ohio...
CGTCTCCGTAGTCCAGATGATGTCGACGTCGTTCTCCAGTCGACGGAACTCGGGATCGCCAGTCACCACGGGCGACCGCAGGGCTTTCGCGGTCGCCGCCGCGAAAGCATCGGCGTAGGCGATCGGATGCTGGGCCTTCAGCATCGCCGCCACCTGCACCAGTCGCCGATCGACACCGCGCAACGCGATCGGGGCGATGTCGATCCCCAATCCACCCCGCAGCGGACGCTGCTTAGCACGACTTCGACCATCTCCAGTCGCCACCACCGGGGCTCCGCCGGACTACCGTCGGCTCTCGCGCGCCCGCTCGCGGCGCAACGCCTGGACCGTCGAGCGCCCCCCGAATCGCTTCAACACACCGAAGGAGTCGGCCGCACGCCCCTGCCCCAACGGGCGGACGGACAATACAGCCGTCACCATCGGCGATGCTCACCTTGGTCCCTGCTTCGATCTTATACTTGCGACGGAGCTCTGCCGGGATGACGATCTGTCCCTTTGGAGTAGCCGTCGAGATGTCCATACTACTCCTGTTCGGTCGTTATAACCTGAATTCTTATATCACACCGCCGCCACGCAGCCCGGAAGTATGCGCGCTTTGTATCCAGGGGTGTCGAGCGGGACGAGCCTGGCGCAGGTGCGATAGGCACCGGGTCCGCTCCTTCGGAAAAGGCGGGGCAGGGAGGATTTGCTGGCTTTGTTCCAGACGGGAGGCGTACAAATTCCCCTCGGTCCCCCTTTTTCAAAGGGGGAGGCCCGGCCATCGGAGAAGATCGACGTCAACGCCCTGCGGCCGGCTTGGCGGTGCGGCTCTTGTTGGCAGGAGCCGAGAGCGGGCGGACTTTCGCCAATGGCGGCTTGCGCGCGGCGCTGTCGCCATGCAGAGCGCGCTGGACGATCTCGATGTCGGCTCGCACTTGCTGCTGCACGGCGCCGAAATGCGCTTCCAGACGCCTGAGGCGCTCCAGCACATCCGTCAGCGCCGTCGGCGCCGCGGGGCCGGGTGCCTGGCTAAGGCGAAATCGACCGCTACTGATCTCCTGATACAGGTCGACCGTCGCCTGCGATGGCTTGACGGCGAGCTCCTCGTCCAAGGCGATCACGCAGCGGTCGTACTGGCGCAGCGCGGCGGCGCGGTCGCCCGCGAGGTAGTACAGCCGCATGAGTCGCTGGTGCGTGCACTCGCGGGCGCGGTCGCAGCGCAGGCTCAACGTCGCGAACTGCAGGCCGGCATCAATCAGCTCGTGCGCCTCGCAGTACCCCATGAGCCGGTCGAGCACGTTGAGATACATTCCCTGCAGCCGCTGGCGCTCGGACAGACACCACGCCTGATACGAGCCCTCCAGCAGGTCGCCCCGGTACAGGTCCACCGCCGCCCGCAGGGCCGCCACTGTTGGGCCATCCAGGCGATCGCTCGGCAGCCCCTGCGCGGCGGTGTGCGAGCTCTCCAACACGGCGACGTCCAACCACAAACCGGAGTCGGTATTGAGCTGCACCCACTCGGGACCGATGACGAGGAATCGGCTGTCGGCGGATTCGACGTGACACTTCAAAGCCACCTGCAGCTGCCACAAGGCCTGCCGGAGGTACTTCTTCGACTGGACACTCGGAACATCGCCCCACAACAAGGCCGCCAAGCTCTCGCGCGGAAGCGGACGGTCGCGACGCAGAAGCAGGTAACAGAGCAACTCCTGCACCTTCGAGCCGGCAAGGCCATCGACGATCTCGCCGCCACGCTCCACCGACAGCTTCCCGAACAGGCGGACGCTCAGTTGCGACATGGTCCCTCCACGACGCCCCCCCTTCACAGCCCCCACGGGCACCATAACTGTCCGTTACGATCGCGTTGCTACCACCGACGCAGCGTCGCGGTCAAGCTGACACCCCATGCCGAGAACCACGTGCCGAGCTATTCGAAATTGCGGTAGCAAGAGAAACGGAATCCGCAGATGTCGCGGATAACCCAGCGCGGGCTTCGCCCGCAACCCAAACATGAAGCCAGATAGCCAGATGCGTCGGTCTCCTCTCCCCCGGGGGAGCCTTACCCACAAATCGGTCCTCTGGACACGGGAACGTGCAAACGGTTTCATCGACCGCATCCCGAGGGAATGTCACACACCCCCTTGCGCCTCACGCCTTGCGCGGGCGCGATCTCACTCGCACGCCTGTTGGTGCAGCTCGTTGAGCTGGCGGCGGAGGTCCGCGTCGCTCAGGCCGGGCATGGCTGGACGCAGCTCCTTCAGCATCTCGCAGCATCCGCGACGGTCGCCGCTGGCGAACTTCAGTCGCGCCTGCTGATAACGACCTTCGTACCACGGCGGATCCCCCGGCCGCGTGGCGGCAGTGTACCGTGCCCAGTATCCCAGGGCCTGTGGCAGCTGGTTGCGTGCCTCGGCGACCCGCGCGAGACCGCGCAGGACCACCACCGAGTTCTCGTTCTGCTGGATCAGCTCCTGGTACAACGCCTCCGCGCGCTCCGGCTCGGTACCCTCGTACAGCTGCGCCAAGGTCAGCTTGGTCTTGTCGTCCGCGCCGCCACCGGCCGCGGGCAGCGCCTGGTACAGACGCAGGGCGACCTGTGCGGCGGCTTTCGCGCCCGCCGCGTCGCCTTGGGCCTTGCGGCGCGCGCCGGCCTGGACGAAGCTCGCGGCCAGCTTCTCGAGCGCGTCGCGGTTGCCCTCTGCTCGTAGAACGTCGAAGTAGTCGGCCGTCTCCTTCTCCGCTTCCGTGAAGCGCCCCAACCCACGCAGGGCGCCCAAGCGGAGCCGGACCGCCTGCGCGTGGAGGTCACGCTGGTCTGGATACCGGCGCGGGAAGTCCGCCAGCAAGTCAGCGATCCGGGCATCGCCGTCCGGTACGGTCAAGGACGTGTACACCGCCCGGAAGACGGTGACCTTGGCCTGAAATTCCTTGAGCGGAACATCGGACGGCTTGGTCTGGCGCTCGAATGCCCGCGCCTGCTCCTGAAACCGCTCCAGGTCGGCACCGATGCGCGCCAGCAACGCCTTCTGTTTCGCCGGATCCGGTCCTTCTTTCAAAAGCTCGAACGCACTTTGTATCATGCCGAAACGGGCGCGCAGCTCGAACCCCGGATCGCCGGCGACACGGTCGTACTCGGCCAGTGCCGCATCGAACTGCCGCCCACCCTGCAGGTACTCTCCCAGCCGATAGTGGACCTCCGCCGCGGACTTGTGCTCGGGGAATCGCGCCAGCAGATCGCGCAGAGCGGCGGCGTAACGCTGTCCGAGCGCGTCGTCCGGCTTCTGCGCCATCAGCGCCTCGAGCGCCTTGAATCGCCAGTACGCCGCGTCGGCGGCAAACTCGGGCTTCGCGTCAAGGAGCGCCGCGTCGAAATGGTCAGCCGCCGCCGTGTGGTCGCCGGCCTTGAAGCACCCGACACCCAACCAGTAGTGCGCCTGCGCGTGGAACGGTCGCGCCTCGGGTCGGTCGTCGGCGACGATCTCCTCGAGCAACGAGGTGGCCGTCTTCTCATCGCCTTTCTGGAGCAGGAGGCGCGCCAGCTCCCACTTCGCGGCTGGCGAACGCACCTTGCCCGCCCACTGCGCCGGGTCGTCCACCTGCGTCACCATCAGGGCGTCGACCTTGTCCGCCCAACCGCTGCCGGCACGCCGGAGCTGATCCATCAGGGCGCTCGCTTCACGGCGGTAGCCTTCCGCATCGCGCGGACTGGCACCCTTGATCGCTTTCATCAACACCTGCAGGCGGAAGAAGCTCACCAGCGCCGCGTCGCGTTGTGCAAGCGTGCCGCTGCCGAGCAGGTCCTGCGAGTGCTGCAGGGTCTCCTTGACTCTCCCGGCGCGGCTGTAGGCATCGAGGAGCGCCAGCTGGGCCTTGGCCTTGCGCTCCGGCGATACCCCCGGCTGATCGATGACGGTGCGGAAATCGCGAATCGCCCAGTCGAAATTGCCCAGCTCGAGATGACACAGTCCCCGTCCAAGCAGACTCTCCGTCAGCAGCTCCGTCGTCCGATCGCCGGTGGCAAACTGAGAGAACCCGCGTTCGGCCGCGTCGAGCAGCTCCCGCCTCTGGCTGCCCTCATACAGCCGCGCGCCGTACAAGTTGAGCCAGTTCAGATAGTACAGCGACTGGGCCGCGACGGCCTGCGCCTCATGCCACTCGCGGGTTTCATAGAGCGCCTCCAAGTCTCCGTCGGCGTCCATGACCTCACGGGTCAGGCGTTCGATGCGCTCGTTGCGGGCGCTGTAGATGGCGTCGAGCGGTCCGTGGATGGCATCAAACACCGGGCGCAGCGCCCCGCGTTGCTGCTGCTCGGTGCCTGCGCGCGCGGCCTCGTCGCTCTCATCGAGGAAGACCAGGACCAGCTTGCCGAGGCGCTCGATCAGCGACTGCTCGGCCGCGGCACCCACCGTACCGCCCGCCCGCAACTGCCGCCACTCGGCATCCAGTTGTCGCGCCTGACTGGCCAGGTCGGCAAGCGAACGCGCGTCGGCGGCCAACGGAAAGTGCACCGCGAGGACAAGCAGAAGCAGGTTCAGCCAGGGCCACCGACTCACGACAGCTCTTTCAGATACTTCGCCATCTCGACCCGCCACCGCGAACCGAACGTCAACACCAGCACGTCCCGGACCAGCTTCTTGTCGTCCGCCAAATGCACCAGCTCACCCCCGCCGTCCTTCGCCAGGGTACTGTAGACCTCGGCCACCTCTTTGTAGAAAGATGGCATCTCCGAGGGCTGATACGGCTCATCGCCGTGCAACGACCGCCACATGAAGCGGCTGAAGGTTTCGTGCAAACGCTGCGTGACGTCGATCGTGCTCAGATAACCGCCGGACCCCCGGAAATGCTGAACAAGTTCGCGGACCGCCGGGACATCCGCCTTGTGCGGCGGTGAGCCACCGATCAGGACGATGATCTTCTTCGAGTTCTTCCGCCAGCTCAGCTCGTTCATGGCGGCGTCCAGCCCCTCCTTGACCGCCTCCTCCCAATCGCCACCGCCGCTGGCGGAGATGTTGGCAAGAAAGTGCTGCAGCTTCTCGGTCTTGAAGCTCAAATCGGTCCACTTCGCGACGTACTCGTCGCCCTGATCCCGATAGACGACGATGCCCACCCGGCTCGTCGGCACCATGCGCTGGATCGACCCCACCAGGCTCGCGCACTGCTTCTTCACCTCGTCGATGACGAACTGCATGCTTTCAGTGGTGTCGATGACCAGGGCGAGGTCGAGCCCGACTTTCCGCAACCCGCCGACGTAGTCACCGAAGCTTCCGCCCAGGCCCCCGACACCGCCCGAACCGAACGCGAGCGGGGCCGATGCCGGATCGACCGCCGGGCCGGTTCCGATCTTCGGGCCGATGGATCCAATCTTCGGGAGCGCCGGTGCGACGACGTTCCGGACCACCGGGCCGCTCGGTCTCGCTTGGCGTCGCGGCGCGGTTTGCACGTTCAGCAACCCTTCGAGGTCCTGCAGCGACGGCGCACCCTCCCGATCGACGTCCTCGACGCCGACCTCATCCAGGACCTTGACCTTGATCTCCTCGACCTTGCGAATGACGCTGATCGAGACGGTTGCAAAGAGGAAGAGAAGGCCCACGTGGATCAGCGTCGAGGCCGCAAACCACGGTACGCCGCCAAAGTGGCGCCCCGACCAGGGATCGAAACGCGCTGGGTCCGGCCCGCGTTGAGGCGAAGACGGCCGATCCATTCCACGCCGGTCAGTTACTCTGGCGGCGCTCGGCTGCGATGGCCACCTGGGTCGCGCCCGCTTTCTGCGCCAGAGAGAGAATCTTCACCGCGTCGCCGAAGAGCACCTCGCGGTCTCCCTCCAATACCACCGGGATGTCGGGCCGTGCGCTGATCAGCCCGCGCAACACGCCCTCCAGCTCCTCGTACGCGGTGAGATTGCTGTTCACGAAGATCTCGTGGCTCGGCGTCACGGTGATGGTCACCTCGCGCGGCTGCGATGCGGTCGCATCGACTTCCGGAAGACTGATCTTCGCCCCCGATTCCACCATCGCCGCGCTGGTGACCATGAAGATGATCAGCAGCACCAGGAAGATGTCGGTCAGCGGGGTGATGTTGATCTCGGCGACGATGGGCGAACGCGCCCGCCGCTTGAGGCTACCGAGCGCCATGCTGACGCCTCCCCAGGTGGATCGCATCCAGGACCCGGTTGGACGCAATCGTGAGCGCGGCCTCGATGCGCTCGATGCGCGTCTGGAAGTAGTTGTAGAAAATCACCGCAATGATTGCGACGCCCAGGCCGAGCGCAGTCGCGACCAGCGCCTCGGAGATACCCGCCGCCACCACCGAGAACCCGCCGCTGCCCATGATCGCCATGTTGTGGAAGGCTTTGATGATCCCGATGACCGTCCCGAACAGGCCGATGAAGGGCGCGCTTGCGCCGACGGTCCCGAGCACCCACAGCGGCCCCTTGAGGGCCTCGAGCTCTTCGAAGCGCTTCTCCTCGGTGAGCTCGGCGAGGTACTCGAGCGAGTCGCTGCTGTGACGGCTGAGGATGTCGGAAAAAATGCGCCCCGCCGGGGTGCCGATCCTGCTCTGCGTCTGCTCCAACGCGTCGCCGATCTGCCCCTTCTCGAGCGTCGGACAGATGTTGTCTGCCAGGCCCAGGCTGTTCGAGACCAGGCTGCGCAGCGACCACAGTCGCTCGAAGATGATACTCACGGTCACCATGGAAAACACGATCAGCGGGTACGTGGCCAGCGCACCCTGGTGAATCATGTCGAGCACACTCAAGCCTTCCACGGGATCAACCTCCTGTCGTCACTTGGGAAACGTTCTTGTCAGAGCGTGGGAGCGGTCGATTTCTTCATACTCGACAAACACTTTCGGCTGCAAACGGTGCTTGAGCGCCCGCGGGTCGTGTGACACCATTTCAGCGGTGCAGACGGGCGCTTGAACAGGAGCGCGAAACCTCTGAGCTGACGTGAATCATGGAGCAGCAGGACGCCGAGAAACGGGCCGCGCTTGCGGATGAAGAACGGCGGATGCGCCGGCTGAAGCTCCTCGTCGACCTGACGACGGTGCTTCTGCGCCATCACCCGCTCTCGCGGGCGGAGGCCTACCAAGCCGTCGCGGAGCTGCGAGCGCGGGTCGTCAACCTGTTTCCCGACAAGGGGGAGGTCTTTGACCTGATCTACTGGCCGCGCTTCCGCCGTCTGATCGAGGACCGGTTCGGGCCGCGGGACCTGTAGCGAATCCCTCGCCGCGTATCGCACCGCCACGAGCCCGGACGCGCTCGGCTCAGGCGGTGAAGCGCTCCCGCAGCTGACGGCGCTCGGTGTACGCTTTTCGCACCAGCTGGGCGTCGCGCACGAAAAGGTCGAGCTCCTCGAGCAGCAGCGCCTGCGGACCATCACACAGCGCCTGCTCGGGCTTCGGATGGAAATCGACCAGCACCATGTTCGCGCCGGCGATGATCCCCTGCGCCGCGGCGTGTTGAATGTCCAGGAGACCGTCCGGCGACGCCGTCCGCTTGCCGACCGAGTGTGACGGATCGACACAGACCGGTAGGCGGGTCAGGCGGTGGACAACCGGCACATGGCCGAAATCGACGAGGTTGCGATGGGGATCGCCGAAGTTCGTCTTCATCCCCCGCAGGCAGAACACGATCCGGTGATTCCCGGCGGTCGCCAGGTACTCGCAGGCGTTCAGGGACTCGTCGAGCGTGATCCCCATGCCGCGCTTGAACAGGATCGGAAACTCCTGCTGTTGCCCGACGGCCTTCAGCAGCTCGAAATTCTGGGCGTTGCGCGTCCCGATCTGCAGCATCACGCCGGTCGGATGGCCGGTCTCCTCCAACGCGTCGTGAATCTCCTGCACCTGCAACTCGTGTGTGACCTCCATTGCGATGACCCTGATGCCGTGCTTCCCCGCAAGCTCGAAGACATACGGCAGGCAGGCCTTGCCGTAGCCCTGGAAGTCATACGGGCTCGTCCGTGGCTTGTAAGCCCCCGCGCGCGTGGTCTGGATGCCGAGCCCGTGCAGGGCGCGAAACATGGTCTCGGTGTTCTCCCGGCCGTCAACGGCACACAGCCCCGGGAAGACATGGAACGTTTCCTGGCTGAAGTGCAGACCCTTGTACTCGAACCCCACCGCCTCGGCCTGCCCTTCGTGGCGGCCGATGGCCCGGTAGCGCTCGCGGATGCGAATCACTTTTTCAACCGCGTCGAACTCCTCGAAGGGTTCCCGTGGAATCGAGCCGGTCTCGCCGAGCAGGTAAATCTCGGTCAGTGAGCGGGTCACCCCTTGAATCTTGCGGACCTCCGCGTGAACGCCGGGGTAACGCTCGGCCATCCGAATCACCTCGGCGACCACGGGTGACTCGGGAACGATGTCGGCTTTCATGACGATGATCATGGCGTTTCTCCAGAGTCACAACATCGCACGACGCGGCGAGCCCGGCAACGCTCCCGTCTCATGAGCCGAGAACCGTCTGCTCAGACGGAAACCGCCTATCGCACGTCCCCGGCTGGCGTGAACGCTTCCGGCGGAATGAGTTCACGTGCGCCGCCGGGTCGCTGCCAGTAGAGCCTCAAGCGCCACCGCCCCGAGACCTCAGCGACGGCGATCTCAAGATCGTGGGATCCGGCTGAGAGTGGTTGATCGGTGTGCCAGGGAGCGCCGTCGATGCGAACCTGCGGAAGCGGGCTACCTTCAGGTTCAAGACGGAATCCACCCGGCTCGGGGACGTCGAGGAGGCCGCGCCAGCGCGCGGAGTACAGGTCGGCAAAAGCCCGGGGAAAGAAAAAGTAGTACGGGAAGGGCTCGATCCGGCGGAGGACGCGATCCCGCGCCGTATACTCGGCGAGCACCCCGTGCACGCGATGATCGCGAAAGAACCGCGCCGACGGGATCGGCTGTGGCGGCTGGCGCGCGGACTTCCAATGCAATCCAAATCTCGCCGGCGCGAGTAGCGCCGCTTCTGCCTGGAAGGAGTGCAGGCCTTGGGCCAGAGTGATGGCGCCGGAGTGCTGGCCGCCGGAGATCACGGCGACGTCGCCAATCCGCACCGTCACGTCGCCTCCCGCGTCGACCTCGAACGCATAGGTGCCCTCGGCCGGCGCGTAAATCGCCCCGGACCAGACGACGCGGACGGGCGAGCTGGCCGCGTGAGGCAGATCACGCTCGCCGCGGATCCGCGGCTCGGCATCAACGCGCGTCGCCATCACGGTACCGTCAGCGGCGAAGAATGTCGCCGTGAGGCCCTGGATTGCCTCCGCCGCCTGGCGGGACACTGGAAAGAACGCGACGGTCGTCGCCGGTGGCAGCGGCACGCCCGTGAGCGGCAGCCACTCGTCGAACCACCAGGAACGCGCCGGTGGGTCGTGACGCACGTCCAGCTGAACGTCGGGATACAGCGACCGCATCGCAGCACTGGCCTCGAGCGAACCTTGGCTGATCATGAAGAGCGTCCCCTGGTCGTCGTCACGCACCGGTAGCACGTCGGCCAAGCTCTCGACGTCGCGCAGGCGCAACCCCCAGGCGCGCGACAGGAAGGCGAACGTCTCGTAGTCCGCCCCGAACGTATCCGCCAGCACGTAGCCCGTCCACCCGGGGCCGAGTGCGCGCAGCGTACGGGCCATCTCCACCATCGGCTCCGCCTGAAACAAGCGAAACACGCCGCTGCTGTAGACGCGGTAGAAGTAATAGTTGAAATCGACCACCGGAACCACGAGCACCAGCGCGATGGCAACCGCGCGAAGCCAGCGGCGCGCGGAGCCGTGAAGCGTTGCGGCGCGGCCGAGCAAACAGACAAGCGGGAGCGCGGCCCACACATAGAAGGGTGGGGTCGCGAGCAGAACACGGTAGGCGCGGGGAGCCTCGGACGAAAGGAAACCGGGGATCAACCCGATGCCGGCCCAGGCGAGCAACAGGCTGTGCCGCGGCTCCCTCCAGCGGCGCGCGGACTGCACCAGTCCATGCAGCGCCAGCCAGGCAGTGATGATGTTGAATCCGGGATCCGAGCCAATCCCGAACCAGTGATATTTCGGCCCCTGCTGGTAATGAAAGATCGCGAGGGTCCTCCACACCGAATCCCACAGCGGCCACAGGGTGCCCGTGGCCCGAATCTCGGACCAGATGTTGGTATCGGCCACGCGACCGGTGAGGGCCGCGGGATATCTGAAGTATCTTTCCACCCCCGGAATCGAGCACAGGAGAAGCACTGCGACCGCCGCCGCGGCGTAAACACCAACCGGCCGCCGCGGCGCCGCGACGCGCCAGATCACGAGCATGGCGGCGATGCCGATGAGGGGAACCAGTTTCGCCGAGTGGTACGTGTACAGCGAGAGCGCCAACGGCACGCCCGCCGCGGCGAGTAGCCACGGCCGAGCGCCGCATCCTCCACGCACGATGAGGAAGAGGCCGAGCATCTCGAAGAACTGGCCGAAGACCGCCTGAGTCATCCCTTTGCAGTGGCCGATTTGCAGCGGCGAGGAGGCAAAGAAGCACGCGGCCAGAAGGCCGGTGCGAGCACCGAGCAACGGTGCAACGATGCCATAGAGCAACGGAACCGCCAGGCCATTCGCCACGATGCCGGGTAAGCGGAGCGTCAGGGGGCCAGCCCCAAAGGCCCAGAAGGCCCCCGCGATCACGTAATTGGTGAGCGCATGGAAGTTGCTGTGGGAGTGCGTGACGAGCTGAAACGGCGACGTGATTTTCCCGTCCAGCACGTCGAAGGCCAGCAGGCCGTTGATCGCGTCATCGCCCCACAGACCGGGCGGTTCGGCGCGGTACGCGCGAAAGAACGCGGCCAACGCACACACGGCGAGCAGGCCGCGGCGCCGTTGACGCCGCGTCAGCTCCGGGCATGTTTCATCTCGCCAGATCGATTCGGGCCAGCACAGCGCCAGCACGCTCGTCAGCAGCAGTGCGCCGCCGCTCGCGAACTGTCCCCAGGAGAACAGGAGGGCACCGTACGTGCCGGCGATGGTGGCAATGGCGGTGGCCCCGAGAATCCGCCGTGTCTGGCTGCGATTCTCAGCGGCTGCGGCAGAGGTGTTCACAGTCGAGGGTCCGAAGTTCAACAGCCCGTTGAAAAAGGTGTTCCACCCACCCTTCGAGTGCCTAAGGGTGAGCGGAACACCTTGTCCCACACGCACTTTCCCGCTCATGCTGAGGCTCTCGAAGCATGAGCGCGCCCTTTTTCAACGGGCTGCTAACCCCGGCGCAAGCGTTCCCGGTTTCTCCGCAGCGTAATGCGCAGACGTTCCTCACAACTCCTCGCATACCCCAACGTCCCTGGGATAGTATAGCTGGCATCGGAAACGGGGGGTGAGCGATGCCTGGACCGTTGCAGGGAATGCGCGTGGTCGAACTTGGCTTCTGGGTGGCAGGGCCCGCGGCAGCCGGCATCATGGCCGACTGGGGCGCCGACGTCATCAAGATCGAGCCGCCCACGGGCGACCCATTTCGCGGGCTTTTCGCCGTCGTCGCCGGAGTGCAGGTGCCGATCAATCCCCCGTTCGAGCTGGACAATCGGGGCAAGCGCAGTATCGCGCTGAACCTGCTCAGCGACGAGGGGCACGCGGTCGCCAGCGAGCTGCTCAAGCGCGCCGACGTGTTCGTCAGCAATCTGCGGCCCGCGGCCCTGGCACGAGTCGGGCTCGATTATCATCGCGTGCAGGCAATCAACGAACGGCTGGTCTACTGTCTGGTGAGCGGCTACGGGCCCGCCGGTCCCGACCGCGACCGTCCCGCCTACGACATCGGCGCGTTCTGGGCGCGCGCGGCGATCGCGGCGTCGCTGGAACCGAGCGGCAGTGACCCGCCGCAGCAACGGGGCGGCATGGGCGACCACACCACGGCGATCGCCGCGGTCAGCGCCATCTGCGCCGCGCTGCTGGCACGGCAGCGCACCGGCAAAGGACAGTTCGTCAGCACGTCGCTGTTGCGAACCGGCGCGTACGTCCTTGGTTGGGACGTGAACATTCGGCTGCGCTTCGGCATGCTCGATCCGCCCTACGACCGCTTCGGTGTTCCGAACCCGCTGCTGAACTGCTACCGGAGCGGCGATGGGCGCTGGTTCTGGTTGCTCGGCCTGCAGGGCGATCGACACTGGCCGGACGTGATCCGGGCAATCGAACAGCCGGAGCTCCTGCAGGACGAGCACTTCAAGGACATCCGCGTGCGACGGGAGAACAACGCGGCGTGCGTTCGGGCCCTCGACGCCGCGTTCAACGCCCGCCCAATGGCGCACTGGGCAGAGGTGTTCGACCGTGAAGGGGTATGGTGGGCACCAGTGCAAAGCGTCGACGATCTCGTCACCGATCCGCAGGCCCGCGCTGGCGGTCTCTTCGTCGACACCCCAGTGGCCGAGGGGATGGCGGAGATGGTGGCGAGCCCAGCCGACTTTGCCGACACCCCGTGGCAGCCGGCGTCGATGGCGCCCGAGTTCGGACAACACACGGAGGAGATCCTCCTCGATCTCGGGTACGACTGGCAGCGGATCGCCGCGCTGCGAGAGCGCGGAGCGATCGGGTGAGGCCGCGCGTGGCGACGGAGAACCCGCTACCGTCGCAGCGCCCCCGGCTCAACTGGCAACTCTCGACTCCTGACTGCCGACTCGGCCGTCATCGCCCCCGCCGGGGTGCGCCCGGTGGCCGGCCGACCGGCTGCCCCCACCGGAGCGGTACCGCCGGCGCTGGCGCCGGCGCTGGACGTTCGATCTTGTCACCGGCGATCGTGCCGCAGCGGGTGCAGACGTAGTCGAACTTGTCGCCCTCGGGCAGCACCAGCAACAGCCGCTTGCGCACCGGTGTGGCCACCCGGCACTTCGGGCAGAGCAAGAGCGACGCCTCCATCTGGTCAAAGGTATCCATGGCGGTCATCTTCGGCGACCAGCTTGTGGAAATCAGATGTCGAAATCAAGTTCAGAGTTGAGAGTCGAGAGTTGAGAATCCCCACCCGTCACCCGTCGACTGTCGACTCTGAACTCCCGACTCTCGACTTCTCCTTCCGACTTCTTCCTCCGTTGCCTTCGCCGTTACCCGCCCCTATAAATGGGCGGGCAGACAGCGCGACCATGCCAAGCGTCTACATCGAAACCTACGGTTGCCAGATGAATCTGGCGGATACCGAGCTTATGCTCGGGCACCTGGCAGGCTCTGGTTTCGCACGCGCCGGCGACCCGAGCGACGCCGATGTGATCCTGCTCAATACCTGCGCGATTCGCGAGCACGCGGAAGCCCGGGTCCTCGGGCGCCTTGGCGAGCTCGCCCGTCACAAGCTCCGCCGCCCGCACGTCCGGGTCGGACTGGCGGGCTGCATGGCACAGCACGTCCGTGACCGTCTCCTCGATGCGGTTCCACATCTCGACTTCGTCGTCGGTCCCGATGCCTATCGCCGCCTGCCCGAGTTGCTCGACGGCGATCCGTTCGTCGACGTCCGTCTGGATCGTGAGGAGACCTACGCCGACATTACGCCCGAACGGGAAGCGGGTGTGCGCGCCTGGATCACGATCATGCGCGGCTGCGACAGGTTCTGCACCTTCTGCATCGTTCCCTATGTTCGCGGGCGCGAGCGGAGCCTGCCGGCGGCGGCAGTGCTCGCGCAGGTCCGCGCGGTTGCCGCCGGGGGGTACCGCGAGATCGTCTTCCTCGGACAGACGGTCAACGCCTACCGCGATGGCGAGACCGACTTCGGCACGTTGCTGCGCGCCGCCAGCGACGTCGAGGGCATCGCCCGGATCCGGTTCACGTCGCCGCATCCGAGCGACATGACCGATTCGGTCATCGAGGCGATGGCGACCAGCGACACGATCTGCCCACAACTGCACCTGCCGGTGCAATCGGGATCGCCGGCAGTGCTGGCACGCATGGAGCGCGGCTACACGAGAGACGGGTATCTGCGACTCGTCGAACGCCTGCGCGCCGCCATACCGGAGCTGGCGCTGACGACCGACATCATCGTGGGGTTTCCCGGCGAGACCGAGGCGGACTTCGAGGCGACGCTCGATCTGATGCGAACCGTCCGCTACGACAGCGCCTTCATGTTCAAGTACTCGCGTCGCGAGCACACGAAGGCAGCGAAGTGGGAGGAGACCGTCGCCGAGGAGGAGAAGTCGCGCCGGCTGCAGGCGGTCATCGCGTTGCAGGAAAGGACCGCCGCCGCGATCAACGCGGCAACGGTCGGACAAACGGTCGAGGTGCTCGTCGAAGGCCCGGCGCGGCGGCGCACCGGATGGCTCGCGGGGAAGACCCCGCAGTTCAAGACGACCGTGTTCCCCGACTGCGGTGCCCAGCCCGGCGAGCTCGTCCAGGTGCGGGTCGCGGAGAGCACCGCGCATACGTTGATCGGGACCGCGGTCTCGTCGTAGTCGTTATTGCGTAAACGTGAACTTCGGCAAGTCCCCCCTCCCCCGTGAGCGTCAACTTGTCCCAAAAGAATGTGGCCTCGATGAGCTGCGCGCGATCTACGCATGCGAG
>Ga0316626_10000608_pt1 | contig 14389 bp, 12 predicted proteins | sample OWC_Aug_T1_C1_D5_FD_207656 | JGI IMG/M metagenome (GOLD analysis project Ga0316626, IMG submission 207656) | Wetland soil microbial communities from Old Woman Creek delta, Ohio, United States - OWC_Aug_T1_C1_D5_A | ecosystem: Environmental > Terrestrial > Soil > Wetlands | place: USA: Ohio...
GGCGGGCGGCCGGTCCTGGCCGACGCGCAGCGGCTCCTGCCCGGGATCCATGTGGGGAGCTCGACCCGGCTGCGGGTCGACCTGGGCGACTTCCGGGCCTATCCCGGCGCGCAGCGTCCCTGGGGAGAATCGGCGTGAAGCCTCCCCACACCGCATGGTGGCGGCGTCTTGACCCGATGGCCGTGGTGGTCCTCTCGCTGGCCGGCCTGATCCTCCTCCTGTTCCTCGTCTACCCGATCTCGCGCATCATCCTCAACAGCTTCCTGCCGACGGACGCCCCGTTCGGATGGACGAGTCTGACACTGGAGCACTTCGCCCGGTTTGCCTCGTCCTCGCTCTACCGCAAGGCGCTCGTCCACTCCCTGACGGTGAGTCTGGCCGCGAGCGTCCTGGCGCTGCTGATCGGCCTGCCCATGGCGTTCTTCGTGGCGCGGGTGAAGATGCCGGGCAAGACCGTCCTGCTGTCGCTCGGAACGCTGCCGCTGGTGGTGCCCCCGTTCCTGGGCGCCTATTCGTGGATTCTCCTGCTCGGGCGGAACGGCATCCTCACGAATTTCGTCAAGCAGATGCTCGGAGTCCAGCTTCCCTCCATCTATGGTGTCCCGGGAATCATTCTGGCCTTCACGCTGGGCTACTTCCCCTATGTGTTCCTGCTGGCGTACGGGGCGCTCTCCTCGGCCGATCCGAGTCTGGAGGAAAGCGCGGAGATCATGGGCGGCAGCCGCTGGCGGATTACGCGGACCGTGACGCTGCCGCTCGTCACGCCGGCCATCGCCGCCGGGATGGTCATCGTCTTCATGCAGTCGCTGGGAAGCTTCGGCGTGCCGGCGGTCCTGGGCGGGGAGTACTACGTCCTGACCACGCTGATATACTTCCAGATTGTGGGCCACTTCGACCTGAACGCCGCGGGTGCCATCGCCTTGGTGAGCGTAGGGTTTACCGCCGTCTCACTCTACCTGTTGCACCACCTGACGGAGCGGCGCGGCTACGTCACCGTGACGGCTCGGACGCACGCCGCCCGGCAGCTCGACGGCCGCGGCGTCCGCGCGCTTGCCACGGCGTATTGCGTTGTGGTGCTCGGCGTGGCGCTGATCCCGCAGGCCATAATCCTGATGACGTCGTTCGCCGAACGGTGGGGAACGGGGGCGCTGCCGACGGCGTTCTCGCTGGGGAACTACCGACGGGTCTTCACGGCCGCCTGGGGGCCGATGCAGAACAGTCTGTTCCTGGCCACGGTGGCCACACTGGCGGCGGCGGTGCTGGGGACCCTGATGGCTTATGTAGCCGTCCGGAAGGCGGTGCGCGGGCGCTGGGTCCTGGACCTGACGATCACGCTCCCGTTCATCTTCCCGGGCATTGCCGTCGGGGTGGCGATCCTGAGCGGCTTCTCCTCGGGTATTCTCGTCCTGAGCGGGACGTGGCTGATCCTGGCGGTTGCCTATGTCATCCGCCGGATTCCGTACATTTTTCGTTCGGCCGGCGCCGCGCTCACGCAGATCGACCCGGCGATGGAGGAGGCGTCGGCCACCTGCGGAGCTTCGTGGCTCCGCACCTCGACGCGAATCACGTTTCCCCTCATGCTCCCCGGGGTTGTGGCGGGAGCCTGCATTACGTTCTCGACGCTCCTGGGGGAGCTCTCCACGACCATCATCCTCTACTCGGCCCGCTGGAAGACGATGACGGTGGCGATCTACGAATACCTGATCGCCGATCTCCTGGGCCCGGCGTCGGCCCTGGGGACGCTGCTCACGGTCGTCGTTCTCGCCTCCATGCTCCTCGCCAACAAGCTCCTGGGCCGCACCCTGGGGTCACTGTTCCGGATGGTGTAGGCGTGGCGGAAGGCGTACGAGAAAGTGCGGATGCCGCGGTCGGCGCGGAATGAGAAAAACGCGCGGATGAAACCCCGGAGAACGGAGCGTCTGGAATGAAAGTCGGCATTGTCGGTTGCGGGTATGTGGGCAGTTCGGGCGCCTACGCCATGGCCCTCAAGGGGACGGCAAGCGAGATCGTCCTGGTGGATCTCAACGCGAAGCTGGCCCAGGGTCAGGCGGAGGACATCCTCCACGCGACCCCGTTCTCACAACCGGTCCGTGTTATGGCCGGAGACTATCCGCTGCTCGCGAACGCCGGGGTCGTCGTCCTCGCCTGCGGAGTGAACCAGCGTCCAGGGGAGACGCGTCTGCAGCTCCTCGAAAGGAATGTGGAAGTCTTCAAGAGGGTCGTTCCGCAGGTTCTTCGGTTCGCGCCGGAGGCGCTGCTCCTGGTCGTCTCCAACCCGGTGGATGTGATCACGCAAGTGGTCACCAAGCTCTCCGGCATCAACCCGGCCAGGGTGATCGGAAGCGGCACCATCCTGGATACGGCCCGTTTCCGCACTCTCCTGGGGGAGCATCTCGGGGTGGCGCCGCTCTCGGTTCATGCGTACGTTCTGGGAGAGCACGGGGACTCGGAGGTTCTGGCCTGGTCGAACGCGAAGGTAGGAGGGGTTCCCGTCCTGGATTTTGCGCGGCAGATGGGTGTCGCTTTGACGGAGGAGAGAAAGTCGGCGATTGACGAGGGCGTGCGGCGCGCCGCCTACCGCATCATCGAGAACAAGGGAGCAACCTACTACGGGATCGGAGCTGGCATTGCGCAAATCGTCCAGGCGATTCGCGACGACGAACGTCGTCTGCTCACCGCCTCGAGTCTCACCACTCGCGTAGAGTCGTTCAGGGGGATCTGTCTCTCCCTTCCCCGCGTGGTCGGACTGAAAGGGATCGTGTCGGAGCTGCAGCCTGATCTCTCCAATGAAGAGCACCTCGTCCTTCAGAAGAGTGCCGAGATCCTGAAGGAAGCGGCGGTCAGCCTCAAAATGTTTTGATTGGCGCCATGCTCGGGCTAGAACTCGAACTCCGTTCCGATCCCCCGCTTCACCGCCTCGTCGAAGACGATGCGCGCCGCCGACATGTCCTGGATAGCCAGGCCCACGGACTTGAACAGCGTGATCTCCTCTGGCGAGGTTCGGCCGGGGACCTTCCCGACAATCACGTCGCCCAGATCGCCCGCCACCTTGTCCCAACCCCAGTCGCCCGCCTGGGCCGGGATGATGAAGTCGCCCGCCTCGGATTTGCAGGCTGACGTCAGGTCGCAGACGACCCGGCTCTTCTGAACCGTCAGGGTATCCAGTTCACGCGCCCCGGGCGAGTGGGAGCCGACGCCGTTGATGTGGCTGCCGGGCTTGAGCCAGCGGCCGTCTAAGACGGGCGTCGCGGCGGTTGTGGCCAGGATGACGATATCCGCCTGGGCCACCGCGGACGCCGGGTCGTCGGCTATGACCACCGGAACGCCGATCGCCTCCGTGACGCGGGCCGCGAACCGAACGCGCGCGTCCGGCGGATCGATCGAATAGGCGAGGAGCTTCGCGAGCGGTCGCGCCTCGTGAACGCCGAGCACCTGCGTGTACGCCTGCGCCCCGGTGCCAAATACCGCTCCCACCTTGGCCTCGGGCCTCGCCATATACTTGGTGGCCACGCCGCTGACCGCGCCGGTTCGCATGGCGGTGAGATAGCCGCCGTCCATCAACGCCACCGGGAAGCCCGTGGCCTCGTCCAGGAGAATGATCGTCCCGAGGACGGTCGGCAGACCATGCTTCGGGACGTTGTCTTTATAGACCGTCACCACCTTGGCCCCCAGCGCCCCCAGGCTCTTGATGTGGGCCGGCATGAAGAGAGCCAGCCCGTGCTGGTCGGGAACCGTGATCGGGGTCCGCTGGGGGAGCGTGGCGTTGCCCGTGGCAAGGTCGGCAAAGGCCTTCTCCACAGCCTCCATGCACATCTTCATGGTGAAGAAGCTTTCGATGTCTTTGCGTGACAGCAGCCGCGTCTTCATGGTCTCTCCTGTGATGGGTTTGCCGTGCGCTTGAGGGTTCTGTGGAGGGTTGGACCGATCGCGACGCGGCCGAGTATCGGGCTCCCTCGCGGGCAATGTCAAGCGGAAAGGCCCCGGATAAAGGCCCCGGACGATACACGCGGCGAATCTCCGAGACGAGACGCGCCAGAGGCGAGTATCATGGCGCCGCCTTCAACGACGACCCTCTGACGGGGTGGAGGAATGTCGATAATGACCGGTGCTCAATGCCTGCTGCAGACCCTGGTGAACGGAGGTGTGGAAATCTGCTTCACGAATCCCGGCACCTCCGAGATGCACTTCATCGCGGCGTTGGACCGGGTACGCGGGATGCGGGCCGTGCTCGGCCTGTTCGAGGGCGTGTGCACGGGTGCGGCCGATGGCTACGCCCGGATGGCCGGAAAGCCGGCCGCCACCCTCCTGCACCTGGGGCCAGGGCTCGGCAACGGATTCGCGAATCTGCACAACGCCCGGCGCGCGAACACCCCGCTGGTCAATCTCGTGGGCGACCACGCCACCTACCATCTGCGGCACGATCCTCCGCTGGCCACCGACATCGAATCCATCGTCCGGGGGTTTTCGGGCTGGGTGCGGCGGAGCCGATCGGCGGCCGACGTTCCCGCGGACGCGTCGGACGCCATCGCGGCGGCGATGACGCCGCCGGGACGCGTCGCCACGCTGATCCTGCCCGCGGACTGCTCCTGGGAAGTGAGCCGAGAGCCCGCCCCCGCGCCGGCCAAGCCACGGCCGAGGCCGGTCGCGCCCGACAGGATCCGAGAGATCGCGGATCTGCTCCGCCGCCGCGAGCCGACCGTAGTCCTTCTCTCCGGCGCCCTGTGCCTCGAGGAGGGGCTTCGCCTAGCCGGGCGGATTGCTCGCGCGACGGGCGCCCGGATGATGGGAAACCGGGTAAACAGTCGGACCCAGAGAGGGGCCGGGAGGGTCGTCATCGAGCGCCTCCCGTACCCGATTGAGCCGTCCCTGGCGATGCTCCGGGGTACCGCGCATCTCGTCCTGGTCGGATCGCCGGTCCCGGTTCCCTTCTTTGCCTGGCCCGGCAAGCCGAACTGGATCGTCCCCGAGGAGTGCCGCACGCATGTCCTGGCGACGCCCGATGAGGATTGCCTGAGTGCCATGAGCGACCTGGTGGAGGAACTTGGCGCCCCGGGAGACGTCTCGGCCGTCTACCCGCATCAGCGGCCGCCGCTGCCGACGGGGGAGATCACGGCGGGGAAGATCTGGCGGGCACTCACGGCGCTTATGCCCGAGAACGCCATCGTCTCGGACGAGGGAGTGACCTCGAGCCGCGACGCCGAGGCGTGGACGTTCGGCGCCCCGCGCCACGATTGGCTGAACGTCACCGGCGGCTCGATCGGCCAGGGACTGCCCGTGGCCACGGGCGCGGCCCTCGCCTGTCCGGGCCGGAAAGTGTTCGCGATGGAAAGCGACGGGGCCGGCATGTACACCCTCCAGTCGCTCTGGACGCAGGCGCGAGAGAAGCTCGACGTGGTGACGGTGATCTTCGCCAACCGGGCCTACAAGATTCTGCGCGGCGAGCTCAAGCAGATGGGGATCGCAGAGCCAGGGCCCAAGGCGGCCGCCACGTTGGACCTCGGCAACCCGGACCTCGACTGGGTGAAACTGGCGGAGGGCATGGGCGTCCCGGGGAGCCGGGCCGGGAGCTGCGAAGAGTTCGCCGATCATCTCCGGGATGCCATCCGGCATCCCGGGCCCCGACTCATCGAAGTCATCTTATGAGCCGAAACGATCCACCACAAGATGCACAAGAAGCACAAGGAGTTCACTTTCCCGGGTTTGACGAGAATCCTGCCGGACGGAATAGCTCCACTTGCGCGGCCCTGGCCCAAGGGCCTGCCCCGGCCGCTGAGCGCAAGATTCCAGGGGCCGGAGGCTCCCCCTGGCCGAGGCAAACCGTGCTGTGGGTTTACTTCCGAAACTCGTTTCGCAGGCAGGCACGTCCTGCTTGCCGCGGACGGTCGACTCGCTGAGTCGCTCGATTTGTTCTCTTGGCCTGACCTGCCTTCGGTTGATCCGGGTCAACCTTGACAGGGTAGATCGCCGATGGTAGCGTCCACCCCGTTGTTGTTCCACCGTGCCCTTCGTTGTGGCGCGAGACGCCCCGAGGCCGATGACTCCGTGCAGGGCATTCGGTGTCGAAAGGCAGACAATGCGCGGCGCCCGTGATCTCGCTGCACAGTTGTCCCTCCCTCCGCCGCTCTCACCGCGGCCAACACATCCCAGCTTGACTGAAGTCCCTTCCCCGCACGATGCGTAGGGTCTCTCGTGGTTCGGGGATCGGGCGTCGGCCGGGGGCCAGGTCGGACGCCCTGACACGGCGCAAACCCCAGGAGGTCGTCCTTCACATACGACGGAGGCCGCGATGACCCGCCGAGAGCGTATCCTGGCATCTGCCAACAAGAAGCAGGCCGACAAGCTCCCGTTCTTCCATTGGTGGCGGCACATGCAGACCGGTTGGGCGGAACGGGAGTGCCGGAATCGCGGCATGGGCATCGCTTGGCTCCGGCCGCCCTATGTCACCAAGCTGCACGGGGTGGAGGTGACCGAGGCCCGCGCGGTGGTGGACGGGCGATCGATCGTGCGCCGGACCTACACGACCCCGGTGGGCACGGTCTTTGAGGACGAGTTCCGCGAACCCGGCACCGGCCAGTGGAAAGCCAACCGGAGCTGGCTCAGCACGACGCCCTGGCTGACGGCGCACCTGATCAAGGGCCCCGAGGACTATCCGGCCGTCAAGTACATCGCCGAAAATACCGAGTACCTCCCTGACTACTTCCCGCTCGAGCAGGCCACGGACTGGCTCGGAGAGGACGGCATCATGGTGGATGCCCTCCCGCATTCCCCGCTCCAGATGTTCCTCATCTACTGGGTTGGCAGCGAGGGGGGTAGCTGTTTCTTGCATCTCGCGGACTATCCGGAGCTCGTCGAAGACCTACTGACGGCAGTGTCCAAGAGCCGCGAGCCGCTGTACGAGATCGCGGCGAAGTCCCCGGCCCCCGCGGCCTTCTGTGGGGACAACATCGACGGTGGCCTGATGGGGGCCCGACTCTTCGAACAGTATTGCATGCCCGAGTATGAGAAGCAGGCCGCTATCCTCCACCGGCACGGCAAGCTCATGATGGTCCACATGGACGGTCGCCTGGACAACGTCAAGCACCTGATTCCCCGAACGCCGGTTGACATCATCGAGGCTTTCCATCCGCTCCCCATGGGCGACCTGCCGCTCGACGAGGCGCGGGCGCTCTGGAAGGACAAGGTCATCTGGATGGGTTTCCCCAGTTCGGTCTTTCATATGGGGCCACAGGCGACCATCCAGCACATGCTGAGCCTGCTCAAGGAAGCCGTGCCCGGCACCCAGTTCGCGGTGGAGATGTCGACCGAGAACCAGGTCTCGAACGAGAACCTTTGCGCACTGACCTCTGTCCTGGAGAAGGTGGAGTTGCCCATCACCATCGAGGCGGTCGAGCGCCTGGCCCGGGAGCTCCGGTGAGCGGACCGTGCCAACCCCCGGGTGCTCACGTCCGTGCTGGAGCACATGGAGCTGCCCGTGACGCCGGAGACGATCGGGCGGATCGAGCGACCGGTGGCCTGAGGGAAGCTATCGACATCCCGTTGTCACCCGGTGCACCGCGCCGGCCGGGAGACCAAGGCGGTGCGTGGCGCGCGTGGGCGGACGCAGAAACGCGGAGGTAGCGAGATGACGAAACGGTTGACGGCATTCTGTTTGGTGATGGCGGCTCTCGTCCTGCTGGCCGGGATCTTCGCGCCCCCGTCGGAGGCGGCGGCTCCCCAGAAGGTCAAGCTCCAGATTCAGACCCCGTATCCCACGTCGTTCCCCTATGTGCAGCGCGTTGTGAAGATGTGGCAGCGGATCAAAGCGATCAGTGGCGGACAGGTGGATGTGACGTTCTTCCCGCCTGGTGGGATCGTTCCAGCGTACTCCGAATGGGATGCGATGCAGAAAGGAACGCTGGACGGCGCCTTCACGGTTCCGTCCGATGTGCGCGGCGTTTTCGGGCCCCTGGGCGATCTTTTCAACCAGTATCCGGGCGGGCCCGCATCCGAGGAGATGGTGGCCTGGATTTACTACGGGAACGGCAAGGCCCTGCTCCAGGAATTGATCGAGTCGAAGGGATTCAGCAATGTCCAGGTCATCGGGATCGCGAACCTGTCCCTCGCCGAGGACGAGTTGTGGGTCAAGAAGAAGATCGAAAAGCCCGAGGACTACAAGGGGCTCAAGATCCGGACCTACGGGCAGTGGGGCAAGGTTCTGGAGAGCGTGGGCGCGTCCGTGGTGACGCTCCCCGGCGGCGAGGTGTATCAGGCCATGGAGCGCGGCGTCATCGACGCCTGCGAGTTGGGCACCTCAGCCGACAATGAGTCGCTCCACATCAACGAGGTTGCCAAGTTCTGCTACTATCCCGGTGTCCACTCGCCGGGCAACGTCCATTACGTGCTGTTTAACAAGAAGTCCTGGGCCAAGCTTCCGCCGGAATATCAGCAACTCATCGAGCGGGAGGTCCTTTCGACGGCCTTCGAGAACTACCTGGCCGGCGCGGTGGAGAACGCGGCCGCCCGCGAGCGCATGCGCGCGAAGGGCACCATGTTCCTGCAGTTGCCCATGAACGTCCAGAAGTTCCTGGTGGAGAAGACGGACGTCATGTGGAACGACGTGGCCAGCAAGGACGCCGCCTTCGCCAAGGTGTACAAGGACCAGTCGGCGTTCCTGGCCAAGCACCGCGCGCTGATTGGTGAAATCCAGCCGAATCTCCCTGCCATTCGAGGCGCAAAGTAGCCTTTTGCCACAGGCGCCCGGAGCGCGCTCCGGGCGCCCAGCGGGGGCACCGTCGTGGACAGCACCGACCCGAACGGCATGGCAGGGGCACGCGGAGTCGTCCGCGCCTGCGACCGAGTCAGCGAATGGACGGGCAAAACGGCAAGCTGGCTCGTGTGGCCGCTCATGCTCACGATCACGTATGAGGTCATCTGCCGATACGCGCTCAACGCACCGACCGTGTGGGCGTTTGACATGGCGTACATGATCGGCGGAAGCATGATGGCGCTTGGGATGGGCTATGTGCTTCAAGAGCGGGGGCACGTGCGCGTGGACGTTCTGTATGACTTGCTCCCACCAAGACTGAGGCTGCTGCTCGATCTGATCTTCACGGTCGTCTTCTTCTTTCCCATCACGGCCGCTTTCGCCTATCTGTCGTGGCAGTACGCCCTCCTGGCCTGGGCGCGGGGCGAGCGCTCGGGGTACGGCATCTGGGAGCCCACGCTCATCCCATTCCGGACCGTGGTCTTCGTGGCGTGGACAGTCCTCCTTCTCGCCGGCATCGCGTGGTTCACCCGGACACTCGTGGCCCTCGTGAGAGGCAAGAAACTATGATCGACCTGAGCCCCGAACTGGCGACCGCCCTTCTGTTCGGCCTGCTGCTGCTGTTCATGACCACGGGCTACCCGCTGGCGATGGTCCTGGGCGGGGTGGCCATGCTGGTCGGCCTCCTGGGCAAGGGCTTCGGCATCTTCGATGTCTTCTACCTCCGCGCGTTCAGCGTGGTGACCGAGTACACCTTCATGGCGATCCCCCTCTTTGTCTTCATGGCCATCATGGTCGAGAAGGCCGGGATATCCGAGCAACTCTTCAAGACCCTGTACCTCTGGATGGGCCGCCTGCGCGGATCGCTGGCCCTAGTGACCATCGTCACGGGGACGATCCTGGCGGCCACCATGGGCATCTTTTCCGCCTCCGTGGTCATGCTCGGGCTGGTGGCGTTGCCGGCCATGATGGAGCGGAAGTACCAGAAAGAACTGGCGACCGGCTCCATCTGCGCCGCGGGGTGTCTTGGCATCCTCATCCCCCCGAGCCTGATGTTGATCCTCTACGGCCCGATGTCCGGTATATCCGTCGGGAAGCTATTCATCGCCGCCATCCCCTCCGGCCTCGTGCTGTCCGCACTCTACATGGGTTACATTACGGTTCGCTGTTACATTAATCCGAGCCTCGGCCCCGCGCTTCCCAAAGAGGAGATCGATGCGGTCCCCCTCTCCGAGAAGGTCCGCCTCCTCTGTACCTCTCTGGTGCCACCCGCGCTGCTGATCGGGAGCGTCCTCGGGAGCATCTTCTTCGGCCTCGCGACCCCCACAGAAGCCTCCGGGGTGGGCGCCTTCGCTTCGGCAGTCCTAGCGTTCATGTACCGTCGTCTGACGTGGGAGGTCGCCCGGGACACCACGCTGCATACGCTGAAAGTGAGCAGCATGATCTGCCTGCTGGTGATCGGTGGCTACATGTTTACGGGGACCTTCATGGTCCTCGGCTGCGGGCAGGTCGTCGAGGACTTTATTCTCTGGGTGCCTTTCGGCCGCTGGGGCTCCTTCACGGTCATCATGCTCATCGTTTTCATCCTCGGGATGTTCATCGACTGGGTGGGGATTCTGCTCATCATCATCCCGATCGCCACGCCCATCGCCGCGACGCTGAAATTCGATGCGCTCTGGTTCGCGATGATGATCTGCGTCAGCCTGCAGATCGCCTATCTCAGCCCCCCCTACGCGCCTGCGATCTTTCTGCTGAGAGGCGTCATTCCGGACCGCTTCGGCATCAGTACCACCACAATCATCCGGGGCGTGATCCCCTACATTCTCCTCATCGTGCTGGCGCTGCTCATTTTCGTCGCGTTCCCCGAGATCATCACCTGGCTGCCAAACAAGATGGTCAAGTAGGGGACGTGTCGCAGGAGGCAGGTTGTCCTGCGCAGTCCACTCGACACACCAGAGGAAGAGTCGCATGACGCTCAAGAATCGGGTCGCGCTGGTCACGGGGGCGTCGCGAGGGATCGGGGCTGCCACGGCGGAGGTGCTGGCGCAGCGCGGCGCGAAGGTCGCCGTGAGCGCCCGGACGATCAGGGACCTCGAAAGCGTGTCCGCCAAGATCGTCTCGGCCGGGGGACAGTCGCTCGTCGTGCCGTGCGACGTGCTGGACCAGGGCCAGGTCGAGGCCATGGTGAAGCGGGTGGTGGGGACCTGGGGGCGGTTGGACATCCTGGTCAACAACGCCGGGCTCGGGACGCCGACCCAACCCGTCGAGACCATCGATCCCGCCGACTGGGATCAGACGGTGGCACTCAATCTCAAGTCTGCCTTCCTCTGCGTCCGAGCGGCCGTGCCCGTGATGAAGGCCCAGAAGTACGGGCGGATCGTCAGCGTCTCCTCCTTCGCCGGCCGCAACTTCAGCCGGATCTCCGGGCCGCAGTACAGCGCCGCCAAGGCGGGGATCCTGGCGTTCACCAAGCACATGGCGGTCGAGCTGGGCCCCTTCGGCATCTGCTCCAACAGCGTGGCTCCGAGCATCGTTCTCACCGCCCGGGTGAAGGCCAAGTGGGAAGCTCGGCCCGCCGAGGAGCAGGAGCGCATCCTGAGCGCGCTCCCGTTGCGGCGTCTGGCCGAGCCGGTCGAGGTCGCCACGGTCATCGCGTTCCTCGCCTCGGACGACGCCAGCTATGTCAATGGGGTGTGCATCGATATCAACGGCGGGAGCTACATGGTGTAAGGAGCCGCTGCGCCGGGGCTCAGGCCACCCGGCCAAGATGCGTCCCCGCGCGCACAACACCGCCACAGTCGGTTTGCCCTGCGGCCCGGGAGAGAAGATTCTGATCGCCCGCCTACCTCACAGGCCCGCCCGGTACTCCCGGAACTCCTCGGGGATCTCCACCGGCCCGCTGTAGGCCTGGCAGGCTTCGCGTCGGAGCTCCTCGACTTGGTCGTGGAGCGGCGCCTCGAAATGACAGAGGATGAGGCGCTTGACGCCCGCCTGCGCGGCGACTTCGCCGGCCTGGTAGCCGGTTGTGTGTCCGTCGGACGCGGCGCGAGCAGCGTGGCTGTGCAGGAAGGTTGCCTCGTGAATGAGAATGTCCGCGCCCCGCGCCAGGGCGATCAGGGAGGGGCACGGGCTGGTGTCGCAGCTGTAAACCACCGCGCCTCGCTCGGCCGGCGCGTCGAACTGCACGCGGAGGCCGATGTTCGGCGCCCCGTGCTTCACCGGGGTGGAGTGGATGCGAAAGCCTTTGGCCTGGAGGACCGGGAAGCCTTCCTTGGGCGGGATCTCGTGCAACTCGATTCGGTAGGGCATCTTCTCTTCCAGCGGGAAGAGGTCCATGAATCCGTTGAGGATGCGCATCGTCTCCGGCAGGGCGTAAACCTGCAGGGTCGCCCGACGCCCGGCCAAACCCATGTTGTGGGCGAGCGAAGGGATGCCATAGAGATGGTCCACGTGCCGGTGTGTGACGATGAGGGACGTCACGCGCATCGGATCCAGTCCCGCCTTCAGGATCTTCTGATACGGGCTCCCCGAGCAATCGACGAGGACTACTTCTTCAGGGGAGTAGAAAACCAGGGCAGTGTTGTCGCGAGCCGCCGATGGAATTGCGCCGGACGTGCCCAGGAACTGGAAAGGCATATGCACCTCCTCGGTTGTTCAAGCGATCGGTGAATTCGTTCGGTTTCACTCTAGCAAGGAGCCCTTCCGCGTGTCCATGTCGATCTGGCGTGTCAAGGGATCGCGAGGTCCGGGATGTTCACGAGTCCGGGCAATTGGCTCGAGCGGCGACGCCTCCCCTTGACATGACCCACCATTCTGGGCCATCCTGCACCCATTGTGGCGACGAGTGGGCTCGGCTGATCGCGAGACCTTCGGCAACTTCTGTTTCGGCCGAACTTCCGATCGCTCGTCTCTCTTTCCCCCGTTTCGCGCGCCCGAGGAGGCCGCGGAGCTCAACACATGGAGGAGCACATGAGGACACGTGTTTTCGGAATGCTGGCTATCGCCATCCTCGTCCTCGCCGTGGCCATGCCGGCTGCGGCCCAGACCAAGCTGAAGTTCGCCCACGTGTACGAGACCGGTGAGGCGTTCCACACCGAGGCCCTGTGGGCCGCGGCCGAGATCGCCAAGCGGACCAACAACAAGTACATGATCGACGTGTTCCCGGCCTCGGCCCTGGGGAACGAGCAGCAGATCGCCCAGGCGCTGCCGCTCGGCACCATCGATCTGGCCTACGTCGGCGCCTCCTTCGTGGGGGCCACCTACAAGCCCATCTCCATCGTGAACGGTCCCTATATGTGGCGCGACATCAATCATCACACTGCCTTTAGCAAGAGCCCGCTCTTGACCGAACTGACCGACGGTTACTTCAAGCAGACCGGCCACAAGATCGTGGCCATAACGTACTACGGCGCCCGGCACACGACGGCCAACAAGGCCCTCAACAAGCCGGAAGACATGAAGAACATGAAGCTGCGGGTGCCGCAGGCCCCCATGTACATGATGTACGCCAAGGTGGTCGGTGCGAACCCCACTCCCATCGCCTTCGCCGAGGTCTACCTGGCCCTCCAGAACAAGACGGTGGATGGCCAGGAGAATCCGCTTCCGACCATCCAGGCGAAAAAGTTCTACGAGGTGCAGTCCCACATCAATCTCACCGGCCACATCCTGGACAACCTGTGCACGGTCATCGGTTCGCCGCTCTGGAACAAGCTCACCCCACAGGAGCGCGAGATCTTCGACTCCGTCTACAAGGAGGCGGCCGCCCGGGCCGGCGCCAGCATCCGCGAGTCCGAGGCCAAGCTGGTGGAATGGTTCAAGCAGCAGGGCAAGACCGTCGTGAATCCGGATCTCAAGGCCTTCCGCGAGGCGGCCGTGAAGCTTCACAATGACGCCGCCGCAGGCGCCGTCTGGACCAAGGAGTTGTACGATCGCCTTCAGGCGGTGAAGTAGTCCGGCAACTGGCGTGCTCTGTAGCGCGGCTCGCGCCGGGCCAAACAGGCCTGACGCGAGCCGCGTTGTCTTGACGCGTAAGGGCGGGGGCGGGTGGCGCGAGCCGCCCGAGGGTGTGCACGATGAAAGAGGACGGCTATACCGGGCCCAATCTTGGCGACGTGACCATCGGCGCCGTGGACGACGAGGCTGAGCCGGATCTGTCGGACTACCGGATAGAGGACTGGGTAACGCTTGCCTTCTTCTGGGTCATGGCCATCATCGTCTTCCTTCAATTCTTCACTCGGTACGCGCTGAATAATTCGATCGCTTGGACCGAGGAGATTGCGCGCTACCTCCTGATGTGTGTGGCGTTCCTGGGGGGCGGCCTGGCGGTCCGCAAGTACAGCCACATCCATGTAGAATTCATGTACGTGTACATGCCCGAATGGTTGGTTCGGACGCTCTCCCCGCTGGTGGATGTGATCCGCGTGGTCTTTTTCGCCTACGCCACGGTTCTATGCTGGCAGGTGACAAAGATCATGCAGACCCAGCCCATGGTGGTCATCGATTGGCCCATGAGCATCGTGTACGGGGTCTGCACCCTTGGCCTCGTCCTCATGACATGGCGCTCCGTCCAGGTGGCGGTGAAGAACTGGAAGACCGGATCGAGCCCGCTTCTCCGGGTGCGGGAGGAGGGGCGGCACCAATGATCAC
>Ga0316626_10000610_pt1 | contig 14385 bp, 12 predicted proteins | sample OWC_Aug_T1_C1_D5_FD_207656 | JGI IMG/M metagenome (GOLD analysis project Ga0316626, IMG submission 207656) | Wetland soil microbial communities from Old Woman Creek delta, Ohio, United States - OWC_Aug_T1_C1_D5_A | ecosystem: Environmental > Terrestrial > Soil > Wetlands | place: USA: Ohio...
CACTCCATAGGTGACCAGGGTGATCAGGCTCTGGGCGGAATGCCGGATATCCCGCGGGGCGATGGTATCGACATAGATAAAGGCCGCGGCGAAGAAAAAGACGAAACAAAAACCATGCAGCGCCAGAGAGGCGATGACCAGCCAGGAAGGTTTTCCGATGGCGAAAATGATGTAACGCAGCGGCCAGGCCAGGATGCCAAGGACGAGGATCTTGCGGATCCCGATCCGGGTGATGAGATAGGGCAGCAGGAAGGCAAGGACGAAAATCTCCGCCACCTGGGCGATAGTCATGACCCAGGGCAGGATCGTGCTCGAGACGCCGATCTTGTCCGAAGTCAGGAACGGCGCGGTGAGGATGTAGTAAAACATCAGCTCCGTGGCGACGATGAAAGAGATGATGATAAAGATCAGGAAATTCCGGTCCTTCATCATCTTCAGGGCTTCGAGAAAAGCCCAGGGCTTGACGCCCTCTTTGCGCGGCGGAGTCTGGGGCAGCGAAAAGGCCTGGATTCCCATGATCAGCGAGAAGATACCGGCCAGGAGGATCATATCCCCTTTGAAGGAAAGGCCGACGGCCGACTTGGCCCCGATGCGCCACAGCGTCAGGATATAGCCGGCGGCGATCCAGCCGATCGTCCCCCAGACGCGGATTTTGCCGAATTCTTTCTCCGAATTCTGGAGGTTGATGAAGGCGATGGAGTTGGTCAAGGCCAGCGTCGGAGCATAAAGAAGGCAGTAGATGAACATCATCCAGACCATCGTGCCGTAGGTAGTGACCGTGGCGATCAGCAGGAGAAAGATGCCCCCGGCCAGCTGGAGTCCGGCCACGACCTTCTGGCTCGGGAAATAGCGGTCGGCGATCTGGCCGCCGACGAACGGCGCGATGATCGTGGCCAGCGGAAGCAGGCTGTAGATCAGGCTGAACTGGGCGCCGCTGAATCCCAGAGTGTTTTTGAGGTAGTCGGAAAGAACAGGAGCCCAGGCCCCCCAGATGGCATACTGAAGGAACATCATGAAGCCGAGGCGAAAACGAACGCTCATGGGCCACTCTCCTTAGGGTTTTTCGTATTACTTACTGGAATTCCCCCCGGGCTGTCAAGCCGCGCGGGATTTATGCCTTGTAGAGGTGGTCCAGGAGTTCCAGGATGTTCCGGACCGAGGTGTCGACGAACTCGAGGCCGATCTCGTAGCTCTGGGTAGCGGGGAGCGGGGTCACCCATTTCACCTCGCCCGAAGCCTGGATGAGCTGTCTCGTCCGGGGCGATTGGAGTTTGATGGAAAGAACGGTCCCGACCGGAAACTCCTGATCGCAGTCCACCCTCAGGCCGCTCGGAGAAGCGTTCCGGGTGCGGCCGTAATAAAGGACTTTTTCCCCCCGATGTCCGGGCGTGTTCCGCGGAGTGAGGGTGATCGGGAAGCCGTCGTCCAGCCTCGGCTCCCTCCGCCGGTCGAGGTCCTTAGCCTTTTTCTTCTTTCTTCTCCAAAACATCGCTTGTCCTTTCTAATCCAATTCATCAAAAATTTCAACTCCTTATTTCCTCCCGCGGTCCTTTCTTGACTTCCATTTTTTTCGACGATAAGATTGCGGGGAGTAGAGGAAGATGACTACGCAAATCGGAATCATCCTGGGGATCATGGTTGTTGCTTATGCCGTCTCGCAAGCCCGGCACCTGACGGTCGAGATCAGCATGTTCCTGGCCGCCTTGGCGGGAGGCCTGGCCGGGCTTTTTTTCAAGACTCCTCCTGCCGGCGAGCTGATCCGTCATCTTGTCGAGGGTTCCTCCACCTACCTGGACGTCATCCTTGTCTTCTCCACGGCGACGATCTTCATGGCCATCGTCAACGAATCGGGGGGGGTGAACTATGTCGTCCGGGCGACCATCCGGGCTTTCCACAACAAGAGGCTGGCCGCTCTGATCGTCTTGATGATCATCGTGCTCATCCCCGGTGCCCTCACGGGAGCCGGGAGCATTTCCCTGCTTGTCGTCGGAGCGCCTGTGGCCATGGCCTTGAAGCTTCTGGGGATCTCTCATAAAAGGGCCGCCGCCATCCTGTTTATCGTTGCCGGGTTGAGCGCCGCGGCCCCGCCCGTCAACATCTGGGCCATGATTCTCTGCGCCGGGACCGCCATCCCTTACGTCGGGTTTGAGCTTCCCCTGGCCGTGCCCGTCCTGATATGCGGGGTCTTCACAATGCTCGTCCTTGGCTGGAAAAAGGAGCGGACGATCGACCTCGCCTCGGCCCTGAAGGAGATGCCCGAGGTGCCGGCCCGGATGACCTGGTGGAGGGTCGCTATTCCGTTCCTGGTGTTTTTCGGGTCGGTGGCGGCCTACCGGGTTTTCCCGTTCGCGACACCCATCCTTGGACTGCCTTTGCAATTCACTCTCTCCGCCCTGGCAGCTCTGCTGGTCAGCCCCAGCAAAATCAAGATATTGTCTCTTTCCCGGGATACGGTCAAACGCCTTCTGCCGCTCATCTCCACGGTCGTCATCGTCGGGATGCTCCAGCAGATCATGACGGCCACGGGCGTCCGCGGCCTGCTGTCTTTCGCCGTGATCAGCATTCCGCTGGTTTTTCTGCTCATATCGCTGGCGATTGTCATTCCGGTCTCCGAGGGAGTCCTGACCTACGGAGCCGCCGCTGTTTTGGGTATTCCTCTCGTCTGGTACCTGGATTCGATCGGCTTCCACGCGACCGTCGCCATCGCCGGGTTGACTTTGCTCTGGCCGCTGGGTGACGGCCTGCCGCCGACCGCCCTGATCGGACGCCTCAGCGTCATGGTCTCCGATTACAAGGGTTCGTACTGGGAGGTCATCAAAACCGCCTGGCTTCCCTGGATCTTCATCACCATCGTGGGCATTCTGATGGTCGTCTACAGCGCCAAGCTCTCATTCCTGGTTCGATGGAGCATGTAGGAGAGGGGGTGTCATGTCGTTCATCATGATTCTCTATTACCTCATCACGGCCTATCTCGCCGTGCTCCTCATCTGGAACTTCGTCCTCGAAAAGAAGAAGGTCGAGGAATTGGCCCAGTATCTCCTGGTCCTCATCCCCCTTGTGCTGAGGATCCTGCGGATAAAATAGAGAGGAGGAGCTCCTGCCATGAAGCGGCCCGGCATCGTCAAAGCCGTATTGGTTTTGCTGTTTCTTGTCTTTCTTGTCCAGGGCGGCCTCCGTCTTTACCGTCACCGGCACTTCGAGGTTCCGGTGGTGGCCGGCCCGGGACTCACCCGGGTGGCCCGCCTCAGCGATTTCGGCCCGGGTCTCAAGGGGACGATGGCCGACACGCCGGTCTATTTCCTGGAAGGGAAAGAGCCCGGGGGCAAGGCGATCCTTTTCTCCAACACCCACGCCAACGAGCCCGAGGGCCTTCTGGCGGTCCTCCTGATCCTGGAAAATGCGGTCGTCGATAAAGGATCCCTGATTCTCATCCCTCAGTTTAATCACAGCGCCGGCCGGAACACCCGGCCCGGGGACGGATATCCGCTTTATTTTGAGATCCCCACGGACTGGGGCAAAAAGAAATTCCGGATGGGAAACCGGGACGCCTCCCCCCTTGACCAATGGCCCGACCCCGATGTCTATATCCATTATCCCGACCGTCAGCTGCTCTCGTACATCGACGCCCGCAATGCCAACCGGACCTGGCCCGGGCGCCCGGACGGCCCCTTGATGGAAAAAGTGACCTTCGCCGCCATGGAGATCATGCGGGGGCAGAAAGTCGACATCGCCATCGACATTCATGGCGCCGAAACCATGTTCCCAGTGACCAATTGCATCGTCGCCCCGGACAAATCGAACCGGATCGCGACGATGGCGGCCCTCACGGTCAAGGCCAAGGAAGGGTTTGACAGCCACGTCGAGCCTTCCCCGACGGGTTTCCGCGGCCTGTCCCACCGGGAAATCGGGGATTTTTCGGAAACGCTTCCTTTCCTTCTCGAAGCCCCCATCCCCTTTCTCGACCAGCCCACCGGACCCAAGACGGAGAAATTCCTCCTCGACGGCAAGGATCCATTTCTCCTGAGTCTCGCTCAGAAAAAAAAGCTGTTCGTTCCCTATGATGCGTCGGGCTGGCCGCTGGAAAAGCGGGTCGGTCAGCACTGCTCGGTCATCCTGGAGATCCTCCGCCAATACTCCAAGAAAAACCCCGACCGCTCCATCCTGGTCCGGGATATCCCCCGGTACGCCGAGCTCGCCCAGAATGGAGTGGGGCACTATTTCCATGACCCCTCCGGAGTGGAAAAGGATAAGGTTCTTCTGGATTGAGATCCTCATAGAAAACAGGCCTCCCCTCTCGGTCCGTCCGGACGGCCTGTCCCCTCAGGATCGAATCGGGAGGTTGGGAGAGAGCGAATGAAAGTGAAATCCCCCATTTTAAGAGGCGGCCTTGTTGATCACGTCTCCGTCTGTCCCAACGAAGCCGGATCGGAGAGATCGACCTTAAGAACACGGATTATTTCCTGGTGTCGGCCAACGTCGCGGCCGGCAACGCAGCTCTTCCCCGACTGGTGGAAAAAGATGATCAAGGTCTATGACGCTTTTCTCGCGCCGGTGGACCGGTAAGGCTGCCGGCCCGGCGCGGAGAATCTGCGAACAAGGAGGTTAGAGAGATGATGAGAAAATGGACGATGGTTTCTTTCGCGGCTCTGGCCGTTTTGCTCCTGGGGATGACGATCCTGCCTCTCGGCCGCGAGCCGGGGTCGTCCCAAGCGGCGGCGCCGGCCGACATTCCGGATGGCTGCACGGTCATTATGGTGGCCAAGGGGGCCTCGACGGACGGCTCGACCATGGCCACTCACACCTGCGATTGCGGCACTTGCGATTGGACCTGGCGTCACGTCCCCGCCGCCGAGCATAAGCCCGGCGAGACGCGCAAGATCTACCACATCAATCAATACAAGACTTGGCCTCCTGAGGAAGGGCTCAAGTGGGACCTTTATAAAAACGACTTCACCGGGCTGGAGATCCCCGAGGTGCCTCAGACCTACGGTTACCATCATGGGATGTTCGGGTACATGAATGACCAGCAGCTGGGCATCGGGGAGTCGACGATCGGCTGCGCCCGCAAGCTTTACAATAACACCCCGACCCCGGCCTTCGACATCACCATGCTCACTCTCGTCGCCATGGAGCGCGCCAAAACAGCCCGCGAGGCCATCCTGCTCATGGGGTCACTGGCCGAGAAGTACGGCTATGGGTTCAATGACGGCGGCGAAATGCTCGCCGTCCATGACCCCAATGAGCTCTGGGTTTTCGAGATCATGCCTGCCGGGCCGCTCTGGACTCCCAAGACCGGCAAGCCAGGGGCGGTCTGGTGCGCCCAAAGGGTCCCAGACGACCAGGTCTGTGTCTGCCCGAACGAGTCACGGATCGGGGAGGTCGACCTCAAGAACAAGGATTATTTCCTGGGTTCGGCGCACATGGTTGCCTTTGCCGTCGAGCAAGGTCTTTACGACCCCAAGGCCGGGAAACCGTTCAGCTGGAAGAGGGCTTATTCCCCGGCTGAGGGAAGCGCCATCAGCAGCGATGGCCGGCGGGCCAGGCTGTGGCGGTTCTTCGACCTGGTCGCTCCTTCGCTGAAGATCAGTCCCGAGACACTGAACATGGATTTTCCCTTCTCGGTCAAGCCGGACAAGCTCATCTCGGTCCAGGATGTGATGGACATGACCAGAGACCGGTCCCAAGGGACCCGATTCGACAAGGTCAAGGGACTCCGGGGCGGCCCATTCGGCAACCCGAACCTCTATAGCACGACCCGGGCGATCGGAACCCCGAGCGTGGAGTACACGACCATCACCCAGTGCCGCGGCTGGCTGCCGGCTCCGATCGGCGGGATCATCTGGCTGAGCTTCGGGCTCCAGGAGACTTCATGCTACATGCCGCTTTACGCGGGGATCACCGATGTGCCGGCCTCTTTCAAGATCGGGGACCACTGGACGCTCAGCCGGGATTCCGCCCGCTGGGCCTTCGACTACGTGGATTTCCACACCCAGGTGGTCTACAACCTCGCCCTGGAAGAAGTCAAGAAAGCGCAGGCCGAGTACGAGGTCAAGACAGTGGCCCGGATCCCTGAGATCGACAAGGAAGCCCTGGAGCGCTTCAACCGCTCTCCACTGGAAGGGATCGGCTATCTCGACGGGTTCTGCCTGAGTCACGCCGACAACGTCGTCAAGGCCTGGTGGAAGATCGGCGATGATCTGTTTGTCCACTTCAACAAACACGGCTACTACGATGTCGAGAAAAGAGCCTTGGACCGGAACCGGGCAGTTATTCCGGAGTGGTGGAAGCGGGCGATCAAGGTCTGGGATGCGATCTCCGAACCCTCTGACAAATAGAGCGAGCGTCCAAAGAACGTACTCATTTTGAGAACAACTTATTTTTCTTTCGTCCTTTCCGCCCTTCATCAAAAGCCGATGGGCAGGCTCCGCCTTGACCCGGAAGATGAAAGGCTAATAGAATAAGAACAAAGGAGATTGACCGATGAAAAGAGCATTCCCCATTTCCGTTGTCTGTCTGGCACTGGTTCTCTTGTTTTCTTATTCCCCAGGCTTCGGCCAGACGTCCGTCCCCAAGGCTAAGCTCCCCGTTCTGACCACCTCGGCCGGCCAGAGCAATGATGTCACCACGATCAACATCGTCCTGGAAGAGGCCGGTATCGGGTTTGACTATTGCGACGTTCCCGATGTCGATATGATGAAGGCCGGCGTCGGGCTGGCCGACAAGGAATCGGGACCCGGGTTTCACGCCGAGGTCTATACCGACCTGGCCAAATTCCCCAAGGGGACTCCCTACAGCACGATGATAATCGCCATCGGGGCGAGCCTCAAGGGCATGGGCGCCTCCGGGCTGACCATCGAGACCGAGGAAGCCCGCCTCAAGAGGATCATCGACTACTGCAAGCAGAACAAGATCTTCATCATCGCCGTCCACGTCGGCGGAACGGCGCTCAGGGGCGCTCCTGGGAGCGATAACGAGAGGATGATCGACGCCGTCGTTCCCTTCGCCGATTATGTCATCGTAACCAAGGAAAGCAACAAGGACGCCCGTTTCACCAAGATCGCCCAGTCGAAGAAAACGCCCTTGACCGAAGTCGATTATGCCCTCGATCTCGTCGGCATAATGAAACAAGTCTTCCTATAAACGGCCGGCAGCCGGCCTTATTTTTCCCAGGGTGCAAGGGCGCCCGAGGAGCGCAAATCCTATGGGCAAAGGAATCCTTGGAGTATCCTTTGGGGTGGGGGTTTCTCTCCTGCTGGCGGCATCCCTTGTCGGGCCGGGTGCGGCCGCCTTAAGCCCCCCGGCTGGCCCCCAAGCGGTCCCCCTGGCCCGGTATCTGGAATTCGCCCGCGCCTCGGCCGAATGGGCGGCCGGCCACGAGGACGAGCTCCTCTCGGAGTGGCGGAAAAACTTCGACCCGGAGAGTATCTTCGGGTATCGTCCGCCCGGCGGGCTGCTCGAAATGGCCGTTATTTCCGCGTCCCTTTATGAGAAGGAGAGAAAGCCGGATTACGCGAACCGGGCCAAGAGGGTTCTTCTGACCTACGGAGGCTACCGGTCCGCCTATCCCGAATCGGCGAGGGCTAAGCGGGGGGATTACATGGAGGGTGTGCCCGCCCTGCCGGATTTCTTCACGGTCATGCGCTATATCAAGGCCTATGACGTTCTTCATCGCCTGGGCGTTCTGAGCCCGGCGGAGGTCACTCAAATCGAGACAGAAATCGCCCACAGCATGGAATACCTCCTGCGCAGCCAGGAATGGGGGCCGATGAACCGGTCCGCGCTCCGGGCCGAAACTTTGGCCTGGGCGGTGCGGGCGCTTCCCGATCACCCCCGCCGAGGGATCTGGGAAATGCAGCGCCGGGCGCTCGGGGACGATAATTGGGGCAACTGGCAGATTGAAGACGCCACCATCTACAACGGAGTATGGCTCTACTCTCTTCTGGGGTACGCCGATGCCCTGGGAAAACGCGAGGACCTTTTCAAAACTCCGGAGATGTATTATTACGGCCAGTACTATCTCCATCTTCTGAGTCCGGCCGGGATGGTCCCCGATCTCGGGGATGCCCACTGGGAAGCCAATTGGGCCCATTACCTTGTCTTTTTCGAAGCGGCGGCGGCCGCCTATCGCAGCCCTGAGCTTAAATGGGCCGCGGCCACTATCGCCCGGAAGTTCGTCGACTTCGGCAATCCGAGGAACATCGGCCTGGCCTGTATGCTCCTGGACTGCTCCCGCTTCGGAACGGACGGTCTCGCGGCAAGCCCGCCGGCCTCCCTCTCCGGGGAGGTCATGGAGGATGTCCAGGGCAAAAAGATCGTCTTCCGGAGCGGCTGGAAGCCGGAGGATACCTACCTCCTCCTGAACTACAGGGATGAAGGCGACGGAGGGTTGAACTTCCGCGACTACCTGCGCGATACGATCCCGGTCGAGGAAGAAAAAATGACCCACGGACATGCCGACGAGAACAGCCTCGTTCTCCTTATGTCCGGCGGCTCCGTGCTCCTCCATGACGGCGGTTACAGGGATTACATGCCTTCCGGACCGTTCGGTGCCTACCGCCAGGACTATTTCCACAACCGCCTGTGCGTCCGGCCGGAAAAGATCTGGCTGGGTCAGCGAAAAGGGGAATACCGGTACAGCAACCGGGACGAGGTTCCCGGCCAGGGAATTTTAGACTTTCTCCGAAACGCCGGCTCTTACCGGCGCGTCAGGACCCAGAAGGTCGATTTCCTGACCTTCGAAGATTTCGATTACAGCCGCACGCGTCTCAGGGACGAAGATTGGGGGTATGAATGGGACCGGGCCGTCGTCTATATCAAGAATCCCGAAATGTTCATCGTCTTTGATGTCCTCAAGGCCCGCCGCGAGGAGTGGTTCACCATGGCTAACCTATGGCATGCCCAGAGGATCGTGGCCCATGGGGATCATTGGTATAAGACGGCCTATGAGACGATCCAGGACAAGACTCTGTCCACGGACAAGCATCTCCTCATCCTCTTCCCTCTCACTCATTATCGTCTGGAGGGCCTAGAGCCCATCCGGCGGCATTACCAGGACGAATTCCTGGTCCATCAGACGGCGGCCCAACATTTCGAGCTCGGACAGACGGCCGGGTTTGTCAGCGTGCTCATCCCCCACTCCAAAGACGCTTCCTACCTCGAATGGCCGGGCCGGGTGCGAGCCTTGGCCGGCCGCCCGGAATCCGCAGGGCTTGGGCTCGAGGTCGAGGCCGGCGGCCGGAAGCTCGTCGTGGGCCTAAAGACCGACCTGCGCCGGGATATCGCCCGCGATTGGAGGCGGCCGCGTTATGCTTATGATGCGGGGAAAATCGGGTTCGGCGAATTCGAGACCGACGGCGACCTTCTCGTCGCCAGCCTGCCCTGGGATGAAAAGGGAGCCCCGGAGGGCCTGCTGAAATATACGGTTGTCAACCTGACCAAGACTGTTTTCAGAGGACAGGTATTGGTCGAGGCTCGTCCTTCCCAGTTCGGGCTGGCGTTTGACGGCAGTCCCGACGGCCCGGGGATCGGCAAGTTGCGCTATTGGCGGGATGAGGCCGAAATCAAGAAGAAGCGCTAGGCTCCGCTCTGGAGTTTTTCCTGCGCTCTTTTCTTCAGGCCGCTTGCCAGTGCGGCGAGCTCCTGAAGCCGGTCCAGCATGATCCGGACCTTGATGTTGGCCATCCTTCTTTTCCCGGTCTTCTGAGCCTCATAGTCTTTGGCCAGGAGCCTTTCCAGGTCGGGCGATTCGATCCAGCGGACAAGCTGGCCGTTCTGGAACAATTCCTCTTTGAGGGCGGCGAACTCCTGGCTTTCGACCAGGATTTTGTTCTGGCTGAGGAAGTCGGCCCGCCATTTCTCGAACTCGGACGAGGCATAGGGGGGCAGCGGCCCGAGAAGCTTTTTGGCCTCGGCGAAGGTCTCCTCATAGAATTTATCAGCATCGCGCAGGTAGGTCCGGGCTTTATAATATTCCGGAGTGGCCCCGAGCCCCGGACTGGCCAAATAGGATTCGAACGCTTTCAAGGCCTGCTTATAGGAGTCAAAGGCAAGGCCCGCCTTAAAATAGAGTTGGTTTTCAACCTTGGCATTGTTCATTTCAGGTCCTTTTCAGCCCGCCCTTTATATCATAGGCGCGCCGGCAGGGTCAACCGGATTCCGGCGCGCCCGGAGTCCGGAGTTTATTCTTGGGGGAAAACCCGAAGCCGCTCTTCTGACGGACCGGTGAAGCGCGGAGTCTGCCGGGGGGAAATTGAAACGAGCCGAAAGATGTGGTAATCAATAGGGCGGGCTGAAAAGACCCGGCCCAAAGGAGAAAATCCGATGACACTCAAGGAGTTCTACAACGCAGTGATCGAAACCGGGATCGAGAACGACCTCCGGGGCAAGGAGGAAATCTTCAAACTCCTGGCCGAAGAAAAGGCCAGGTTCGAAAAGCTGGACGAGAAAGACAAAGGATTTTTCGACCGGGATCGGCTCTTCAACCCCTTCTCCGATACCCGGATACTCCACGGCGAGGGAGAGCTTAGGCTCGGGAAGGCGATCATCGGCATCGACATGGAGGTCGGAGAGGTGCTGCTGGCCTATCTCCTCAACAAGGACCTCGAGCGCAAGATCGACCTGGTCATCGCCCACCATCCCGAAGGGCCTGCCCTGGTCCGGCTTTTCGACGTCATGAACCTGCAATCGGACATGATGGCCGCGTATGGGATAACCCTGAGCGTCGCCGAGAAGCTGATGGAGAAGAGGATCGGCGAGGTCGAGCGGCGCCTCATGCCCGTCAACCACAACCGGACGGTCGATGTGGCCAGGCTCCTCGGGCTGCCGATGATCTGCATCCACACCGCCGCCGACAACTGCGTCACCCGCTTCCTCAGCCGGCTGTTCGAAAAGGAGACGCCGGCCCGGCTCAGGGATATCCTCGAACTGCTCAGGGATATCCCCGAATACAGGCGGTCGGCCGCCGCCCAGCTTCCGCCTCGGATCGTCAGCGGTTCGGAGGACAGCCGTTGCGGAAAAATTCTCGTCGACATGACCGGAGGCACGGAGGGCGCCAAGGACGTCTTCGAAAAGTACGCCGCCGGCGGCGTGAGCACCCTGGTCGGCATGCACATCAGCGAAGACCATCTGGAGAACGCCAAGAAGGCCAACTTGAACATCGTTATCGCCGGCCATATCTCAAGCGACACTCTCGGCCTTAACCTCCTCCTGGACTCGGTCGAAAAGAAAGGCCGTCTGGAGTACGTCTGCGTCTCCGGGTTTGAGAGAATCAGGCGCGAGGCCTGAGAGGAGCGAGGAATGAGCGATGTGGTCACACTCGTTCTTGCCGGGGGACAGGGCGCGCGCCTTTATCCCCTGACCAAGATCCGGAGCAAGCCGGCCGTCCCCATCGCCGGCCGGTTCCGTCTGATTGATATCTCGCTCAGCAATTGCCTGCATTCGGGCCTGCGCAAGATCTTCATCCTCACCCAATTCGCCACCGAGTCGCTCCACCGCCACATCTTCCTCACCTATCGCTTCGATGAATTCAGCCGGGGTTTCCTGACCATCCTCTCGGCCCAACAGACACTGGAGAACCGCGACTGGTACCAGGGAACGGCGGATGCCGTCCGCCAAAACCTGGCCTTCCTCAAAAACAAAGGAGACCTGGTCCTCGTCCTTTCCGGAGACCATCTCTACCGGATGGACTACGACCGCTTCATCGATTTCCATATCCGGAAAAAGGCCGATATCAGCGTCTCGGTCACCCCCGTGACGGCGGACGAGGCTCCCGAGCTTGGGGTGATGCGGCCCGGCCGAAGCGGGCGAATCCAGTCTTTTATCGAAAAACCCAAGACGGCCGCCGACCTGGAGCGCCTCCGGGTCCCGATCGACGTCCTTCGGGCCACGGGAATGAAGACTCAGGGAAAGACCCACATCGCCTCCATGGGTGTCTATCTGTTCAACACCCGGGTGCTCGAGGAGCTTCTCGGCCGGACGGAGTTCAAGGACTTCGGGAGAGACGTCATCCCGCGGGCGATCCGGACACACAAGGTCTATGCCTATCTGTTCGAGGGCTACTGGCGGGATATCGGGACCATCCGGAGCTTCTACGAGGCCAACCTGGACCTGACCTCGCCCCTGCCCAAGTTCAACTTCTACGACGAAAAACGGCCCATCTTCACCCATGCCCGATACCTCCCCGGCTCCAAGATCCTGGCCTCGGAGGTTGACCACTCCATCCTGTGCGAGGGCAGCATCATCAACCGTTCGAGGATCAGCCGCTCCATCATCGGGATCCGCTCTCGGATCGGAGAGAGCAGCGTCCTGGACCGCACGGTGGTTATGGGGGCCGATTATTTCGAATCTGGGGAGGAGATCGAAGCCAACCTGAAGAACCGCCTGCCGCCGATCGGCATCGGACGCGACTGCCTAATCCGGGGCGCTATCATCGACAAAAACGCCCGCATCGGCGACGGGGTCAAGCTGGTCAACCATAAAGGGGTCGCCTTTGAGGAGACGGAGGATTACGTCATCCGGGACGGGATCATTGTCGTGCCCAAGCACGCCGTCATTCCCGACGGCACGGTGGTCTAGAGGATCTTGGCAAGTTATTTACGAGACGGGACGCTAGGGACGGTTGGCGGCCGCCGGCTCCCGGTTCAGGCAATCGAGCCCCAGAAGGGCCAGTTCAAAGAGATGTTTGTGGCTCCGGTTGCCGTTGGTCAGGATGGCCACGCCGGTTTTACGGTCAAGGTTTCCGGCCAGAAAGGCGGTGTATCCCGTCACGCTTCCGCTATGGGCAAAGACGGTCTCGCCGCCGCGCTTGGAAATCCACCAGGTCAGTCCGTAGCCCGTGGTCTCGTTCAGCCAGCCCTCATGCATCGGTCCGGCAAAGCGGTCGTACTGCCGGCGCATGACCTCCTCGAAAGTCGCCTCGCCGATCAGTCGTTTCCCCTTATAGACGCCGCGGTTCAGGTTGGCGACCAGCCAGTGAGCCTGGTCGATCACAGTTCCATAGATGATGCCGGCCGGCCAGACGTTCGCTTTTGTCCAGCCGACGGGTACATATTTCCTGGCCCTGGCTTCAAAGAAGTAGGGAATGGCCAGCCTTTCCACCATCTCGGGCCTGGGCTCGAAGGCCGTATCCTTCATCTCGAGAGGGTCGAGGATATTCTCCTGGATGTACCTTCGGAACGGCGCCCCCGAAAACTTTTCCACAAGGTAGGCCACGAGAGTATAGGCCAGGTTCGAATAAATGACCGTCGTGAGGGGCGGACTCTGGAGCTGGAGGGACTGCCGAAGATATTGCCCGAGAGGGAGAGGAGCGTGGTCGCTCCAGACGGGACAAGCTCCGAAGTCGGCCGGCAACCCGGAGGTATGAGTCAGGAGATGACGGAAGGTTACCGGGTTTGAGGGGAGATCGCCCTGGATCTTAAAATCCGCGAGGTAGGCGTTGACGGAATCGTCCAGCTTGAATTTCCCCAGTTCCATCTGCTGGAGCAGGGCGAAGGTGGACATGGTCTTGAACGTCGAGCCGATGAGGTAGACGGTTTCGGCGAAAGCCGGTGTTCGCGCCCAGGCGTTTGAATAGCCGTAGGCTCCGGCCAGGACGATCTTTTCTCCCCGCACCAGGGCCACTGCCGCCGAAGAGATATTCCCCCTGGACATGGCTTTGAGAATCTCGGGCTCGAAATCGCGGGACAAATTCCCGGGTTCCTGGCCGCTGCTCAAGCGGGAAATTAGCAGGGCGCAAAAAACAGCCAGGCAAACCGCGCCCGTCCGATTTCCGCGTGCGGGTTGCTTCCCGATTTGCTCCATGTCCAACCTCGCCTCCGTCCATCCCGGCCGACTCAGCCCGGCCTTCCGGTCCCTTTCAATATAGCCATCCCCGGGCGAATGTCCAGGATTTTTCCAATAATAGGGTGAGGAGTCCGACTAAATAATAGGGAAAAGATGAAGCAATTTGTCTGGCTGGCGGTTCTCGGAGTTCTCGCCTACGCAGGGTACACGTATTTCGTCCAGCCGAGATCAGTGGAGGAATCCCAGGTTCGCCATCTGGAGAAAGAATTCCAGAGGGCGACGGAACGCTATATCACCTCCATGCGCCAGGCGGGAGAGCCCGGAATCGTCATCCTCGCCGACCCGGAGACGGCCGAGAGAATGGTCAAGGATGTCCGGCCCAAGCTCCAGGAATTGCTGAAAACGCTGACCAATGCGAAAGCCATCGACCGCGCCCGGAAACTCGAAAGCCAGATCCGGACCTTCTTCGAACGCAACCAGATCGTTTGATCCCCTTCTGCAGAAGCCCGCTCATACACCCTGGGAGCGCCGGCCGGCAGATGACTTAACACCGGCCTCCCTGTCTACTTGATGAACTTCTTGTAGTAGATCTCCCCGTTCCCGGGT
>Ga0316626_10000614_pt1 | contig 14329 bp, 10 predicted proteins | sample OWC_Aug_T1_C1_D5_FD_207656 | JGI IMG/M metagenome (GOLD analysis project Ga0316626, IMG submission 207656) | Wetland soil microbial communities from Old Woman Creek delta, Ohio, United States - OWC_Aug_T1_C1_D5_A | ecosystem: Environmental > Terrestrial > Soil > Wetlands | place: USA: Ohio...
GTTACTTAAGGCCGGGAAATGGTACAGCATCGACGATTTTACAAAATTCAGGATCTATAAATCGAATCGTACATATAAAACCTATAGCCGGGCTAACATCCCGCAAAACCTAAAAGTAACCGATATAAGGTTAATGCTGCTGAATAACAGCGGATCGTTAAAAATTACCGTGAACAGATTTGATACCTTTGAGGCTGCAAGGAATGAAATGTCTGATCTGATCCGGAAGCTTCAGATCAAAAATCTGCAAGAGTGGACTTGAAAAATTGTACCAGCTATCAGATTACTCTTTTATACAGTACAATCTTGCAGCACCCCTGAAAATATAGGCATCGCCAGATGCAGCTACTGAGGTCCAGAATTTATCATCCAGCCTGTTCTCGGATAACAATTCATATTTATCACCGGCTTTTAATATACGCGTGACACCCCTTTCATCGGTAAGCCACACTTTATCATTATAACCCCATGGTGAAGCCCAGAGACCCCCGATGCCGGCAGGTCTTTCCCTGTAAACCAGTTTCCCGTCAGATGCATTATAACAGGTGATATCACCTCTGCTTCCGGGAAGGTAAATATATCCCTTATATAAAAGCGGTGAAGCATTTCCGTTGCCGGCGTCCGGTACAATCCATTTAACTCCCGCGCCTGTCATATCTCCTTCCTTCGGTGTAATATCCCCTTCAGCCCCTGCTTTAACTGCAAAAAGGCTTGCCTTTATCTTCTGCCCTCCGTTACCAATGTAGATATGCTCATCATCACCCACCGGCGATGCTATGGTCTGCTCTCCTCCGATCTTCAGCTCCCATAAAAGTTTCCCTGTCTCCGTATCGTACGAACGCGCACTTTTACCCATCGTTACCAGTTCTGTCCTCACCTTGTTCTTCCATATATAGGGTGTACTGTAAGTTGTTTTCTCATCACGGCTCATCCTCCATATCTCATTGCCGGTGTCTGCATCCAATGCGACAATGAATGAATTTACTTCGTTATCAACCTGAATATAAACGACGTCTTTGTACAGCACCGGGGATGATCCCGTTCCCCAGCCGTTCTGGGTTTTATATGCACCCAGGTCCTTCTGCCATATCAGTTTTCCATCCATATCGTAGCAAAAGAGACCTGCCATGCCAAAATATACACATATCCTTTTCCCGTCTGTCACGGGGGTTTCGGATGCATAAGTATTGGCTTGCTGTTTAGCAATCCCGGGTGCTCCGTGATAGGCAACCTGTCTCCATTGTTCCTGTCCCGCGTTCAGGTCAATACAGATAAGCTCCCACCTGTAGATCTCCTGCATATAGCTTGTATCAATCATTTCGGACCGCGGACTTCCAGGGAGCGGCTGACCTGGCTGCGGACCCTGAGCCGGTTGTGGCATCCGGTCCGGCTGCGGACCCTGTCCTTGTTGTGGCATCTGTCCAGGCTGCGGACCCTGTCCTTGTTGTGGCATCTGTCCAGGCTGCGGACCCTGACCTCCCTGAGGCGGAGGTCCCTGCACCGGTCCTCTTTCCGGAGCGGGATTTACTTTTTCAGGAAAGGCAGATGCAATATATATCTTATCCCCCCAGATAACCGGGGAGGATAATCCTGTCCCGTCGAGATCGTAAATCCATTTTACATTTTTGTCGTTTCCCCATTCTTCAGGCAGGTTTCTGCTGACCGGCAGCATGTTGCTCTCCGGTCCTCTGAACTGCGGCCAGTTGTGTGATTTCCGGGAGCAGCAAGATATAAACAGGACCGGGAACATTAACAGCAGGAGCTTGAATCTGATATCGGTTAAGTTTTTCATAGAAGAGAATTTTAAAATTATTTAGAATCAGTTGCTGGTTATTTCAGTTTTAAGGTGTCAGACATCAGTGTGAAAACCCACCCCTGACCTCCCGCTGTCTCGGGACAGGCGCTCCATGGAGGGGATCCTTTTGCTTGAACGCTAAATATAACAGATTTTAATTTATCCGCCAATTATCTCAATTCTGGCTTTGTTTACAGACTTTACCAGTGCATTAATATCTTCGGGTGAGGTATTGTAGTTTGTAATACATGCCCTTATTGCACTTATTCCGTTTACCGGGTAAACCGACACCCAGGCTTCTCCCGACCTGATAATTTTTTCAGAAATATTTCTGGTAAATGAAGGATCAGATTTATGCTTCTCATCCGTAAAACAAACCAGAGGAAGAGGAGTATGATTGATAACTATCCAGCCATTCTCCCTCAGGACTTTACGCAGCAGGTTTCCCATCTCTGTCTGATGTTCAATAATCTCCGAATATCCTCTCCAGCCGAACACCATGAGCGATAAATAGAGTTTCAACCCTATAAACCTCCTTGACCACTGGATTGAGTGTGTATATGCATCGGTTATCTCCAGCTTCTCGGCATCTTTGGGCATATAATCAGTGGTGATCCTGAAGGTTTTTCCAAGTATTTCGCGGTGCCTTGTTATAAACATGCTGGAGCTCATTGGCACCGAAAGCCATTTATGGACATCAATTATTACTGAATCGGCCTTCTCTATTCCGCTTACCCATTTTCTGGTTTCCGGATTTAAAACAGCAGCACCCCCCCACGCAGCATCAATATGATACCACAGTGAATGCCGCTGAGCAACCGAAGCAAGACCGTGAAGGTCATCAATTGATCCTGTACCTGTTGTTCCTGCCGTCCCTATAACCATGAAAGGAAGGTATCCTTCCGACCTGTCAGACAGGACTGATTTTTCCAGAATATCAGGGCGGACAGCACCCTTTGCGTCAGCATCAATCATCCGGACAGAGTCCTTACCGAGTCCCGAGGTCCTGGCAGCTCTGATAACTGAATGATGTGCTTCGGATGAGCAATATATTACCGGACGGGCTTTCAGCGAAAAGAGACCTTCATTTGCAAATCCGGGAATTGCATTGTTCAGTGCACATAGTACTGCAGTGATGTTCGCTTCCGCACCGCCGGTGGCAAAAACGCCATCTGTCTCTTCTGAAGGGAACCCGACTTTCCGGCCGAATTCGGATATAAGATAATTCTCTACCTCCGCTGCAAAAGGTGAATGACTCCAGGCAGCAAGCTGAGGATTGAAAGCTGCAGTTAACAGGTCTGCAACAACTGACGGGAAGTTTGGCCGCGGATTGAAGAGCCCGTAATACCTCGGATGAGGCGTATGTACAATGTAATTACGTAAGGAATCGATGATCTTCCGGACTGCATCGTTAATATTCTCCGGGTGGTTGAAATCTGCCATCCTCACTACCTTTCGTATTTCATCCGGATCAAGAGGCGGAGTCACCCTGAGTTCCGAAGTATTGCTGTAATAGCTTTCAAGTTCAGGAATAAGCATCCGGAAGAGCCCGGCTCGCTCTTCGCTGGTAAGATCAAATTTTGTCATTGGCCAATAAATGAATATTCTTTGATTATGCAAGATAAATGAACCGGTACCGTCACACTTTTGCCATAACCTCCCTGCCAAAGGCCATGCATTCCGCCCTGCTCAGGTTATCGTATTCCTTAATACCAGGCATCTCCTGCATCTGCTTCCGGACATCAGGTTCCATCAGTCCGAAGGTTACCCTCCCGAGAAAAACTTTTGACGGCACGTTGTTCACGCCACAGATCTGTGCAAGGTGATTGTCAATAAAACCGGATGTCTGCTCAGGTCCGACAGGCCTCATCATATTACCGCATACGACAAAGTAACCTCGTATCCTGGTCTTCAGTACTTCCCTGTTCTTCATAAGGTATTCCTGAAGCTGCTGCGAGGTCGTTCCTGCCCTTATAGCCCCTCCAATCACCACATGATCATACTGTGAAAGATCTGGATTTTCCCTCACGTCGAACACATTGGCTATCCCGTCCATTCCTTCGGAGATCCACACTCCGGCATCACGGGCAGAACCACACCATGTGGCATAGAGTACAGCCCACTTTTTATCGGATCTGTTAGGGTAATATTCAAGGGAAAAGGCCTTTTTGGAAAAAAGAAAAGCACTGATACCCAGAAGTCCGGTCTTGATGAAAGTTCGTTTTTCCATAGCTTTAATCATTTATTTACACAAATATAGTCACAGAAATCATGACATTGAAAATTCATTTTTCAACCTTTCATTTCATTTGATTAAGTTTGCAGAACAGAAATAATTCCTTTATGCCCGATCCAAAGTCTTCCGTTCAGCATCCCGTTGAATACAAGAACAGATCCGGAAAGATACCGCGGCCATATATTATCTTTCTGCTGGCATCAATTTTCGTGGTCTCGTTGCTGACTCTCATAAATCACTATGAAATTATCAGGATTGGCAAAACTTTGCTTATGATCTTCAGGTGGATCGCCATAGGGGCAATTATAGGTTATGCTGTTTATAAAAAGTCACTGACAACATGGATCCTGATAAGTATGATCGTCGGTGCGGAGTTCGGATATGATCTGCCGGAGGTTGGAGTAAAGATGCAGATCATAAGTAAAATATTCCTGCGTCTGATAAAGACAATTATAGCTCCCTTGCTTTTTGCGACCCTGGTTGTTGGTATTGCAGGTCATTCAAACCTGAAACAGGTCGGACGGATGGGATGGAAATCGCTGGTATATTTTGAGATAGTCTCAACAATTGCTCTGTTCATCGGTTTACTGGCAATTAACATCAGCAAAGCAGGAATCGGGATTGATGTTCCTGAAGTGATGAACAAGTCTGAGATCCCAGAGGTAGTGCCGGTAACAGGTAGCGATGTCATCCTGCATATTTTCCCTGAGAATATTGCCAGATCGATTTACGAAGGGCAGGTGCTGCAGATAGTGGTATTCAGCATAATATTCGGTATTGCTGTGGCGCTGATAAAGGAAAAGTACAGGAGTCCGATGATCCGTTTTACCGAGTCGCTGGCAGAAGTGATGTTTAAATTCACACAGCTGATTATGCTCTTCGCTCCTTTTGCCGTGTTTGCCGCGATTGCATACAGTATAGGCCATATGGGGCTCGATATCCTCGTTAATCTTTTTAAGCTTCTTGCAACACTTTATGTATCACTTATAGTTTTCCTGCTCCTGGTGCTTCTCCCTGTTGCACTGTTATTCAAAATTCCCATCAAAAAATTCATCAGCAAGGTTGCTGAGCCTGTCACCATTGCCTTTGCAACAACAAGTTCCGAGTCTGCTCTTCCTATTGCCATGGAGCGCATGGAAGAGATGGGTGTGCCCCGCAAGATTGTTGCTTTTGTAATGCCTACCGGTTACAGCTTTAACCTCGACGGTACGACCCTTTATCTTTCGCTTGCAACAATTTTTGTTGCGCAGATAAGCGGCATCCATCTGCCGATCGAAAGACAGCTGCTCATTGTTTTTACCCTGATGCTCACCAGTAAAGGAGTGGCCGGAGTGCCCAGGGCATCAATGGTTATCCTTCTGGGAACTGCTGCCAGCTTCGGCCTTCCCACCTGGCCGATCTATATAATACTCGGTATTGACGAGCTGATGGATATGGCCAGGACCTCAGTGAACGTTCTTGGCAACTGTCTTGCCACGGCAGTTATCGCCCGCTGGGAGGGCGAGTTTAATCCCGGCCTTTCAGATAAACCTGTCCAAGTTGAGAAAACGTAAAAATAAAAAGCTGGAAGAGCCTTCTTCACCGAAAAAAGAAAAGAAGAGACCGGAAACCCGGGATTTATCTGCAGAAAACAAATCGCTGGAAGCATTCCTTGAACTTGTGGGAGACCGCGAGGCCAGTAAGGAAGTAACTTCCCGGAATTATCCCCCTGGTCGGAAAAACGAAATATCAGCGATCTCCATCGACGATTATCCTGAGACAGTTACGGATGAACAAACAATCAGAAAGATCGAAGAACTAAAGGGTATTGTCGCCTCCATTGAAAATAAACCGGTCACCACATCGCGATCAAGACTTTCAGGATCATACAAGATTCATTACAGGGAGGAGCTGAATCCTGCCCAGCTCGAGGCAGTCACAACAATAAACGGACCTGTTCTTGTGATTGCAGGTGCTGGCAGCGGAAAGACAAGGGTGATCGTTTACAGGGTTGCCTTCATGCTCGAGAACGGAATAGATCCCGGCGATATCCTGCTGCTGACATTCACGCGAAAAGCCGCCGGCGAAATGCTCGGTAGGGTTCAGCAGCTTCTTAAAGATGCCAGTGCGCAAAAGATATTCGGAGGTACCTTTCATTCATTTTCAAATTACATTTTAAGGAAATATTCGAACCTTCTTAATATCCCTCCCGATTTTACTATTATTGATGAAGAAGATTCTGCAGATACTATTGACCTCATCAGATCTGAACTGCGATTTGAAAAGAAGGAGAAAGCATTCCCCCGAAAAAACAGGATCCGGGAAATAATATCCTCGGCAAGGAACAGGAACCTGACAATCAGACACGTAATTATGCACGAATTTTCAGGGCTTAAAGGATTCATCGAACAGATTGAATTAATAAACCAGGGCTATGAAAAATACAAGAAGATATGCAGGATCTTCGATTACGACGATCTGATGGATGTTTTAAGGGATTCCCTCCGCGACAACCCTCTGTTCAGGAAAAGATTGCATGACAGGTACAGGTACATCATGGTAGACGAATTCCAGGACACAAATGTAATCCAGAAAGAGATAGTGGAATACCTTGCTGAATCGTCTGAAAACATACTGGTTGTCGGGGACGATTCTCAAAGCATATACTCCTTCAGAGGGGCAAATTATGAAAACATACTTCGATTCCCGCAGAAATATCCCGGTTGCAGTATTATCAAGATTGAAGAGAATTACCGTAGCAACCAGAAGATACTCGATTTCACAAACGAAATAATACTGAATGCACAGATCGGTTACAGGAAGCGCCTTTTTTCAAGAATAACATATGATATTTTACCACTTGTCAGGAAATTTTACGATCAGCAGGCTGAGGCGGAGTTCATTGCCGACAAGATACTTGAGTACAGGGAGAAAGATATTGCATTAAATCAGGTGGCAATACTTGTGAGAGCTTTCTGGCACGCCAGGTATGTCGAGGCCGAATTAAACAAAAGAAGCATACCTTATATAGCTGTGGGCGGACTGGCATTCAATGAAAGGAAGCATGTAAAGGATGTAATATCATATCTCAGGATAGTACAGAACTCCTACGATGCCGTTGCCTGGCACCGGATACTGAAATACCTGCCCGGTGTCGGGCTGGTCACCGCAAAAAAGATCATCGGGGAGATCATTGCCGACAACAGACTCAATATTGGCAGTTTCGGGAATACAAAATTCGCTGAAGGGCTGAAAAAGCTGGTAAACGCAATATCTGCTGCCAGAAATGACCAGCTCGGCATCCCACAGAAAATTGAAATCATAAGAGAATATTATGCTCCTATCCTCCAGGCTACAGAGTACGATTACCAAGTGAGGCTGCTGGATATAAATGTCCTGATCGATCTGGCATCCAAATATAAGTCGCTCGATAAATTCCTTACGGATTTCGCGCTCGATCCGCCTTCAAAGAAATTCGGAAGCAGAACAGTCCCTTTAATTGATGAAACCGAAGACAAACCGCTTATTATTTCGACTATCCATTCAGCAAAGGGGCTGGAATGGCACAGTGTTATCATTCCCCATGCGCTGGACGGATTGATCCCTTCAGTAAGGGCATTGAACAATATCGAGGAAATTGAGGAGGAGCGCAGGTTATTTTATGTAGCCTGCAGCAGGGCAAAGCAGGACCTGATCATTACCATGCCGTCGTATGTTGCAACCTATAATGCATTTTTGTCATACCCAAGCAGGTTCCTGATAGAAATCAGCAGGGATAAATTTTACTACAGATAGCCTCATAAAAACCCAAAGAACACATTAATAAGTAATATTAAATTTCATAAATTTGAAATAACCGAAAAACCTGACCAAATAATATGAACGTACACACACAAATCATGAGCTCTGCCGCACCCGGCAGGGTGACATCAGTAGATTTTTTCCGGGGATTCACAATGTTCCTCCTGGCAGGTGAATCAACCCATCTTTATGCCCACCTTATGAGTATCGACAGCAATGTCGTACAATTTATAGCGAACCAGTTCCACCACCACGAGTGGCACGGTCTGCATTTCTGGGACCTCGTTCAACCCTTCTTCATGTTCATTGTGGGCGTTGCCATCCCTTTTGCAGTTGCCAACAGGCTGAAAAAGGGTGAAAGCAACAGAACGGTAACCCTTCATGCCGTTAAACGTGCGTTCTTACTCCTGTTTTTCGGCTGGGCTCTCTACTTTATCGATGCAGGTCATCTTGTATTCAGGTTTCAGAACGTACTTGCACAGCTCTCGGTAACCTACATCGTTGCCTTCTTCCTTATGAATAAGAGCTTTAAGTTCCAGCTGATATTCACCCTTGTCATCCTCCTGCTTATCGATCTTGCTTACAGGTTCTTTCCCGTGGAAGGCTTCAATAATCCATGGGTCAATTTTGAGAATCTCGGTGCATGGGTCAATAACAAGATCGAAGGAGTTGATAAAGCGAGTACCTGGGCAACATTAAATGTAGTCTCTACCACTGCACATACTGTATGGGGAGTATTATGCGGCAAGCTTCTTATGAGCAGCAAGCCTGCAAAAGAGAAGATCAGAATCCTGGTTATTGCAGCTGTAGCGGCTTTGATTGCCGGGTACTCCCTCGATCTGCTGAATATAACTCCCATCATCAAGAAGATCGCCACCGTATCATTCGTATTTGCCAGCGGTGGCTGGACTATCCTGGCGTTAGCATTCTGCTACTGGCTTATCGATGTGAAGAAACTGTTTACCAAAGGATCGTGGTTTTTCATAGTGGTAGGGATGAACAGCATTTTCATCTACCTGTTTTTTGAAGTCGGTGGAGCAAGGTTTATAAGCAGGATGATAGATCCGTTCAGCAAACTGCTCTTTTCGTGGGCCGGAGAGATGACAACAGCGATAATAACCAGTATTGGTGTATGGGCGTTTCTCTGGTATATGTGTTACTGGCTGTATAAGAACAAGCTGTTTATCAAGATATAGCAGAAAATATTTTGATAAATATATCATGCGATTGTGCGTTTGTGCAGTCGCGCGGTCATACGGTTTTATAGAAATGAAAACTTGCTGCAAAACAATACTTCCGGCGTTAATATTATTCTCCGGATTCCATGAGTGCCCATGCCAGGTTGCAGATCGATATGCACCGCCTTTGCCAGTAATATTTGAGGAATATAATAAATCGATTTTTGGTGAAAACGTTTTTGTGTTTGATCCTGCAATGGATATGGAGGAGATCCAGGTTTTAATTGATACCATATTTGCCCGTCAGTCTAAACGCAGAAGTGAATTCAGTCAAAACCGTTATGCACTGCTATTCAAACCGGGCAAATATAATCTTGATGTAAAGGTAGATTATTACATGCAGGTCCTGGGACTGGGTGAAGCTCCAGAAAATGTTATAATTTCCGGGGCGGTAAGGTCAAATACAACCCACGGCAACAGTGTTCTGACAAATTTCTGGCGCTCGGTTGAAAACCTGACCATAATACCTGAAACAGATTCGACAATGGTCTGGGGTGTTTCACAGGCAGCTCCCCTGAGAAGAGTTCACGTAAAAGGCAACCTCCGGTTATTCGACAAAGGGTATGCCAGCGGTGGATTTCTTGCCGATTCAAAAATAGACGGAATAATAACATCCGGGCCACAACAGCAATGGTTCACGAGAAACACCGATATGGGAAAATGGGTCGGAGGAAACTGGAATATGATGTTCGTCGGAGTTCGCGGTGCGCCAGAGGAAAACTGGCCGGAGCTGCCATATACAACAATCGGTAAGGTCCCCATCATCCGTGAAAAACCATTCCTTGTATCTGATGAAAATGGATTCTGTATCAAGATTCCCGGCATTAAGCTGAACAGCGCCGGACCCGACTGGATGAGCGGAATGAAAGCAGAAAAGACGATCCGGCTGGATAAATTTTATATTACCAGGCCGGGTATTGATAATTCGGAATCAATTAATTCTGCCCTGAAAAAGGGGAAGAACCTTTTAATTACTCCGGGCCGTTATTTTCTGGATGAAGCTCTGGAGGTAACCAGACCTGGTACGGTAATTATGGGAACAGGTCTTGCAACACTTATTCCTGTGAATGGTAAATCAGCAATTGAGATAAGTGATATTAACGGGGTAATAGTCTGCGGATTAACAATAGATGCAGGAGCTGTTACCTCAGAAAGGCTTTTTCAGGTCGGAGAGCCGGGATCACGGAAATCACATAGATCGGATCCCATATTTCTTTACGATATCTTCTTCAGGGTAGGGGGGCCTGCTGAAGGATCTGCATCAAGCTGCATGGTCATAAACAGCAGTGATGTCTGCGTTGATCATATCTGGCTCTGGAGAGCTGACCACGGGAACGGAGTCGGCTGGGATAAAAACAGGGCTGCAAACGGCCTGATTGTAAATGGCGACAATGTGACAATCTATGGGCTGTTTAATGAGCATTTCCAGGAGTACCAGAGCCTCTGGAACGGGAATAACGGCAGGGTCTATTTTTATCAGAGCGAGATGCCGTATGACCCGCCAACCCCGGATTCATGGAAACACGATGGTATCAACGGCTATGCCTCATACAAAGTGGCGGACCATGTAAAAACCCATGAAGCTTGGGGATTGGGAATTTATAACGTATTCTATAATGCACCGGTAATAGTTGACAATGCTATTGAAACACCTGCTGCACTTGAAGATAAGATACATCATAAAGTTATATTCTGGCTTAACGGCAATAATGAAAGCATTGTAAAAAGCATAATAAACGGCAAGGGCGGCGGCGTAAGCTTATCGAACAGGAAAGCTACAATGAAATAACTGGCCACATTCTTTGTCTCTTTACCCCTTTTCGCTATTTAAATATTTAATTTTGTTACAGACCTATAAATAACATAAATATGGCAGAGTACCTGAAAATCTATGGAGTGGCTTTTATAGCCTTTGTGACCATCGACCTTGTGTGGCTTGTATTTATAGCTAACAACCTTTATAAGAAATACCTGGGTTATCTAATGCGGCCCAGTCCGAACTGGATAGCAGCAATAATCTTCTACCTCCTCTTCCTGGCAGGACTTGTGTATTTTGTGATACGTCCGGCAGTTGAAAAGGGAGACTGGAAGAGTGCCCTCTTTGCCGGAATGTTTTTCGGACTGGTCACCTATGCCACCTACGATCTCACAAACCTGGCGACAGTGAAAGGATGGCCGGTACTCATTACAGCTATTGATCTTGTCTGGGGAACCGTACTCGGCGGAATGGTCTCGGTGATCACCTGGTGGATTGTAACAAGGATCTGAACTATGAATAAAATAACAAGCGACAATTCAATAAACATTATCGGTGCAGGATTTGCCGGCCTTGCTGCCGGAATCTATGCCCAGATGAACGGTTACAGATCGCAGGTTTTTGAGATGCACGACCTTCCCGGGGGTCTCTGCACATCATGGATGAGAAAGGGATATACCATAGACTGCTGTATACACTGGCTTGTCGGATCTTCCCCTGAAAGCAGTATGCATGATCTCTGGGAGGAGGTCGGAATAACGCAGAGAAGGCAGTTTATCAATATGAATGAATATTATCGTCTTGAAGGTCCCGATGGACGTACACTTACATTCTACACAGATGTTGACCGCCTCGAAAAGCATCTCCTCGAATTCTCCCCGCAGGATGTTGAGCCCATAAAGGAATTCATAACCGGAATAAGGATGTGCCTGGCTTTTGACCAGCCTTCAAGGCATACTCCGCTGCCAAAAAGACTCGCAAAACAATTTAAGCTTATCCTTAGCTTTATCAGAAACGGGAAGAAGATGCAGAAGTGGATGCAGATCAGAAGCCGGGATTTCGCGAACAGGTTCAAAGATCCTCTGCTGAAAAAAGGATTCGAGGAGATGTGGATCCCTGAGTTCTCAATGCTCTTCATGCTCTTTACCTTTGCATACCTGCATTCTAAAAACGCCGGTTATCCGCTGGGCGGATCGATGCCGATGTCGAAGGCGCTTGAGGAAAGGTATAAGGCACTTGGAGGTATCATTCATTATAACAATCGAGTCGATAAGATCCTTACCGGAAGCGATAAGGCTATTGGCATCCGGCTGGAGAATGGTACAGAGCATTTCTGCTCAAGAGTCATTTCAGCTGCAGATGGCTATTCAACGATATTCAGGATGCTCGACGGGAAATATGCAGACGAAAAAATCAGGAGTATTTATGATAAATGGCTGCCGTTCCCGCCTCTGATATTTGCCGGTATCGGAGTAAACCGTACCTTCACGGATGTGCTGCCTTCCGTTTCTGGATTCAGCTTCCAGCTTAAGGAACCTGTCGAGATCGGAAAGGAAAAACGCGACAGGCTGCATGTACATCTCTATAACCACGATACTTCAATGGCTCCTCCGGGCAAAACAGTCCTGACCACAATGATCATGACTGACTATGAATCATGGAAAAGGCTGGCTGAGGATAAATCTGCCTATCTTAATAAGAAAGATGAGATTGCTAACAAGCTGATTGAACTTCTCGAACAGCGTTTCCCGGGCATCACATCACAGATCGAAATGATCGATATTGCCACCCCGATGACTTTCGAAAGATATACGGCTAACTGGAAAGGCAGTTTCGAAGGCTGGCTGATAACTCCGGAAAATGCTGGTGTATTGATGAAGCCGATGTCACAATCGTTGCCCGGTCTGGCAAATTTCTATATGTGCGGCCAGTGGGTGGAACCCGGAGGAGGATTGCCGACCGGGATCATGTCGGGCCGCAGGCTGATCAAGAGATTATGCAGAGAGGACCGGAAGAAGTTCAGGACAACAGCACATTAGACTGATTCACTGCCCGTATTTCCTTTTAAGCCACTCTTCAGGTACCGGAATGATACAGATATTCATTGACCTGTTATCTTCCGACAGCATCGCTGACTGAATTTCTATTCTGGTTCCGTCGGGGTTGAATGTCGGATGCGGGTGATCGGCCGCGGTCATCTTATGTCCGGTTGACAGGAGGATCATCTCATGTGAATGCCGGTCTATCAGATATATTCCTCGTGAGAAATCATCACCGACAGCCCAGCGTCCGTCTGCAGAGCCATTTACATGCCAAAGTCCGCTTCCTGAGGGTGTCTGTCCCGCAATGGTCATTTCCCTTGTTCTTAGATTCACTATTCCCAGACCAGTGGGCTTTTCTCTTGTGCCGGATAGTCCCCAGGCAACTTCCTGCCCGGGATTCTTCGGGTCTGCAGGCTGCTCGGGAGTGCCTATTTTCCTGTGCCCCATTATGGCGATAGCCACCTCATCTTTTGTAATAACAGCTTCGTGGGTTATCCACTCATATTCCGATTCCGGGTAAAGCGGCCGCAATCCTGTACCGTCGGCTATTACTGTCCATGTGCGCTGTGGTGCTTTCCCCCCGGTCTCCCAGCAGAAGACTATCTCCCCCGGCACCCATGGATTGGTCTGGATATGACCTACCTGAAACGGCACTGCCACAACGAATCCTGTTTCACCGGTTCTGATATTCATACTTCCGATCCCGGCAGGTCCCGCACCCATCTTTCTGGGACCAAAAGCAGGCTCTGCTTTCGTACCTTCCGGAAGAAGCTTTGCTGCATACTCTCTTCCTGTCCTGAAAAAAACAACCTCCTCATCAGCATCAAGGGCCATATCACCTCCGGCTCCCATCTCTGCAGGTGTAGTACCACAGATGCGCTGGTATGTACCGGAAGGTTTCAGCTTCCCAGCCTCGCTGTCGGTAAACAGCTTTTCAAGATCTACTTCAATCACCTGGACAGGACCTCCGAAACGGGGACTACCCTGTTCACGGGGTGTGTTCCTCATAAAATAGAGCTTCATCGATTTCCGGGCCACATTCAGCATACCGGTATAACCGCCTTCACTCACCTGAACGATAACTCCGGTTTTTTCATTTACAGCCATAGCTTCACCGCGTACCCTGTTTGACCGGAATATAACCCAGTTGCCATCGGCAGTCCACTGGTTATGTGTCTGGTATATCTTTGAATCCCCCGAAGGTTGGCTTGTGAGGAATGTCAGCCGGGTGCCTGTGATCGGATCGGTAATTGTCTTCTTCTCTGATGGGAAACGTGTACCTATCTGTGAATAAGCTGCAGACATCAGAATAAAGGAAAACAGTAATAGTGTGTAAATTTTTCTTCTCATGTAAGTTTCTTGTATTTGATTCTTACAGGAGTTGTATCTGCAACTCTTTTTCTGTAGTTCTCTTCATATTCGGAGTAGGTCCCCTCGAACCAGATAACTTTGGAGTTCCCTTCAAACGCCAGCATATGTGTT